>Ga0265296_1002106_pt1 | contig 20768 bp, 18 predicted proteins | sample MunlanPumphouse1_FD_189073 | JGI IMG/M metagenome (GOLD analysis project Ga0265296, IMG submission 189073) | Groundwater microbial communities from a municipal landfill in Southern Ontario, Canada - Pumphouse #1 | ecosystem: Environmental > Aquatic > Deep subsurface > Groundwater | place... | reverse complement strand
CCCGGGCAGGCGGCTGTCGAGCCACGCCGCGAGGTCGGCAAAGACCGCCTCGCGGCCCGTCTCGTTGAAGAGCTCGTGGTAGTAGCCCTCGTAGCCGTGCTCGACCTTGTCGGCCGCGGCCGCGGCCGCGAACAGCTCGCGGCTGGCCTTGGGGTCGGTCACCGTGTCGGCGCCGGCGTACAGGAGCAGGAGCGGCAGGGTGAGGCGGTGGGCCACCGAGAGAGCCGCGCGCTGCGCGGCCAGCACCTCGGCGGCCCACCGCGCCGTCGCGACGTGGTGGTTCAAGGGGTCGGTGACGTAGGCCGCCACGACGTGCGGCTCGTGAGAGAGGTCCTCGGCGAGCAGCGGGTTACCGATGTCCCGGCCCGGCGCGAGGCGCGAGAGCAGCCTGGCAGCCTGCACCTTGAGCGCCGGCACCGGGGTGCCGAGGCGCAGCAGTGGCGTTGAGAGGATCAGCCCTTCCAGGCCCTCGGCTCCGGCCTCGGCGTACGCAGTGGCGATCAGACCGCCGAGGCTGTGGCCGAGCAGGTACACCGGCGCGCCGGGCTGCCGCCTCGCCACCTCCTCGAGGAAGGCGCGGGTGTCGCCGAGGTAGTCGGCGAAGCGCGAGATGTGGCCGCGAGCTCCGGCGGACTGGCCGTGGCCGCGCAGGTCGTAGGCGGAGACGCCGAGGCCGCGCGCCGTCATCGCCTCGGCGAGATACTGGTAACGGCCGCCGTGCTCGCCGTAGCCGTGCACCACGGCGAGCACGGCGGCCGGCTCGCCTGGTGGCGTCCAGGACTGCAGGTGCAAGCGGAGCCCGTCCCCGGCGGCGAAGTCAGATGACCGGTGGGTCATCCGGCTGGAGTTCATCTCGCTCGCAGTCGCTTGGCTCATCGCGGCGCGCGCCTCCTCGAGCTCTCCCGGGAACGCCACCCGGCCACCCTACATCCGCCACCCCGGCGCGGCGAGCCTGCGGGCGCCGCTTCGGGGCCCGCCGGGCGTACCGCCCGCCGGGCGCCACGCTGGTAAGCTGCACAGCACCATGCAGCTCCTCACCCTCATCGGCATCGCCATCGGGCTCGCCATGGACGCCTTCGCGGTCGCCATCGGCGCCGGCCTCACGCTCAAGAGGGTGGACGCGCGTCAGACGTTCCGCCTGGCCTGGCACTTCGGCCTCTTCCAGGCACTGATGCCGATCATCGGCTGGCTCGCCGGCCGGTCGCTGCTGCGCTGGATCGCCCCGGTCGACCACTGGATCGCCTTCGGCCTGCTGACCGCCATCGGCGGCAAGATGATCTACGAGGCGTTCGCGCACGGCGAGGACGTGGTGCGCGCCGACCCCACCAAGGGCTGGTCGCTCGTGATCCTCTCCGTGGCGACCAGCATCGACGCTCTGGCCGTCGGCCTCTCGCTGGCCGTCCTGCACGTAGAGATCTGGTACCCGGCGGTGGTCATCGGCCTCGTGGCCGGGACCTTCACCGCCGTCGGCCTGCACCTCGGGAGGCGGTTCGGCGAGCTTCTCGGACGCCGCATGGAGGTCGTCGGCGGCGTCATCCTCATCCTGATCGGCGTCAAGATCCTCCTCGAGCATCTCGGCGGGTAGAACGACGGGGCCTGTGCCCGCTCCCGGCGAGGCGCCGCGGCGGCCGGGCCGCCGCCGGCGCCCCAGGGTCAGATCGCGCAGCCGAGATGGCCGTGTCGCTCGAAGTACCTCTGGTGGTACTCCTCGGCAGGCCACCATTCTGCGGCCGCCGTCACCTCGGTCACGATCGGGCGCGGGAAATGCCCCCCATCGCGCAGGCGGCGCACCATGGCGAGAGCGGCCTCCTCCTGCTCAGGCGCGAGGAAGAAGACGGCCGACCGATAGTGCGAACCCACGTCCGGGCCCTGCCGGTCGAGCTGCGTGGGGTCGTGCATGCCGAAGAAGGCGAGCAGCAGCTCGTCGTACGTGATCTCCCCGGGGTCGTACTCCACGCGCACAGCCTCGGCGTGGCCGGTCCCGTGCGCGCAGACTTGTTCGTAGGTAGGGTGCGGCGTGGTGCCGCCGGTGTAGCCGGCCTCGGTGGCGAGCACTCCCTTGAGCTGAGCGAAGTGCGCCTCGACACCCCAGAAGCAGCCGGCCGCGAAGATCGCGCTCGCCATCGGGTCTCCCGGTCCGTTCGTGGTGGCGCCCGCCGGCTCTCGCCGGCGCGCCTCACCCTCATGGTTCCCGGCACCCGCAAAGTACACGCGCGTGGGCGCCGATGGGCCTCAGACGTCCCGCCGCAGTGAGCGGGCGCCGCGCGGCCGCGCCGGAGAACGCCGGCGGCTACGCCCGCGACGTGTCTCCCAGCCGCGCGCCCGCGCGGCGCTGGGACAACGCCCTGAGCACCCGCATGTGGGCGCGGTTGCGCTCGTCGCGGTGCCAGGTGCGCGCGTACCACCAGCACCAGCCGCTCTCCAGCAGGCGCGAGAACGCGCTGCGGCGGCGCGTAAGCAACAGCAGGAAGAAGCTGCGCACCACGCGCGGCGTGTGGTAGAAGCGCCGCTGGCCGCGCAGGACCTCGCGCTGCAGCTGCTCGGCGCTCTGGGCCAGCGGCCGGAACACCACGTGCTGGGCGTCGAAGAGGCGCCAGTCTTTCGTGAAGATGCGCCCGGCGACGTCGAGCTCGGCGAACTGCTGCGTGCCCGGGAGCGGCGTGAGGATGTTCATCATCACGGTGTCGATGTGGTTGGCGAGCGCGAAGTCGATCGTGTCGCTGACCGAGCTCGCCGTGTCGGTGTCGGCGCCGAGGACGAACATGCCGTGGCTGCGGATGCCGTACTCGTGGAGGACCTTGATGGCGAGCTCGATGTCCTCCACGGTCTGCGACTTCTCGAAGCCGTCGAGGGTCGCCTGGTTGACCGACTCGAGGCCGAGAGCCACGAAGTCGGCTCCGGAGCGCCGCATGAGGTCGAGCAGCTCCGGGTCGCGCACCACGTCGGTGCGCACCTGAGCGCCCCAGCGGACCACGATGCCCTCGTCGATCATCATCTGCAGGAGCCGCTTGAGGCGCTTCTTGTTGGCCGCGAAGTTGTCGTCGTAGAAGAAGATGCGCGTGGGCTTCTTCTCCTTGATCTCGGCGACCACGCTCTCGGCGCTGCGGAAGCGGTACTTGCGCCCGAACATCGCCGTCACCGAGCAGAAGTTGCAGGCGAAGGGGCAGCCCCAGCTGGTCATGATGGGGATGTTGGCCAGCCGTTCGTGGCCGGCGATGATGGTGAGGTCCGGGAAGGGCAGCGTGTCGAGGTCGGCGCAGGGCGGGCGCAGCTCGTTGTGCACGGCGGCGCCGTCGCGGCGGAAGGAGAGGCCGGCGATGCTCTCGAGCTCGCGCCGGCCCTCGAGGGCCTCGATGAGCTCGAGCATGAGCTCCTCACCGCCCTCGCCGCGGGCCACGTAGTCGACGTGCTCGAGGGCCTCGTCGGCCATGAAGGTGACGTGCGAGCCGCCCATGACCACCGGGATGCCCCGCCGGCGCAGGCCGTCGGCGATCGTGTAGGCCGCCGGCGTGGTGGAGGTGGTGCTCGAGAGGCCGACGAGGTCGGCGCCGTGGACGTCGTCCCAGTCGACCGGCGCCATCTGGGGGCTGTAGATGAGCACGTCGTGGCCGTGCTGCTTGAGAGTCGCGCCGATCATGGGCAGGCCGAGCCGCACGAAGTACGAGTGCGACCAGAGATGCATGCTCGGAGCATCCGGTTCGATCAGGCGGATCTTCATGAACTTCCCCTGCGCGCGGCCCACTGTGACGAGAGTGCGAACGGGGCCCACCACCGGCCCACGCTTGCCCATAGACGTTAAGATTACAGGACGAAGCGGCTCTCGTCTTCCCCTCCGGCCGTGAACAGCGGCGTCTGATACTGTCGCGCAGAGGAAGCCGACGATGCGCGGAGGTGCGTGGATGGACTTCGACCGGCCCGTGCGACGCACCGGCACGGCGAGCTTCAAGTGGGACAAGTACGCCGAGGACGTACTGCCCCTGTGGGTCGCCGACATGGACTTCGCCTCGCCGCCGGCCGTCGTGGAGGCACTGCGGCTGCGCGCCGCACACGGCGTCTACGGCTACTCCCTCGTCCCTGACTCGCTGGTCGCGGCGATCGTCGGCCATCTCGAACGACGCTACGGGTGGCGCGTCGAGCCGAGCTGGATCGTGTGGCTGCCGAGCGTCGTCCCTGGGCTCAACCTCGCCTGCCGCGCCTTCGCGGCCGCGGGCGACGCGGTGCTGACCATCACGCCCGTGTACCCGCCGTTCCTCGCGGCTCCGGGGGACCAGGGCCGCCGCCTGCTGGCCGTCGCGGCGGTCCTCCGCGACGGCCGCTGGGAGCTGCCGCTCGACGAATTGGAAGCGGCCGTGACGCCCGACGCGCGGGTGCTGCTCTTCTGCCACCCGCACAACCCGCTCGGGCGCGTCTGGAGCCGCGCGGAGGTGGCGGCGGTGGTGGACTTCTGCCGCCGGCACGACCTCGTGCTGTGCTCGGACGAGATCCACTGCGACCTGTTGCTCGACGAGCGCCGGCACGTGCCGGCGACGCTCGTCGATCCCGGCTCGGCGGAGCGCGTCGTCACGCTCATGTCGCCGAGCAAGACGTTCAACCTGCCGGGCCTCAACTTCGCCTTTGCCGTGGTCCCTGACGAGGCGCTGCGGCGGCGCTTCGCCCAGCCGGGAGCGGGGCTCCTGCCCTTCCCTGGCTGCTTCGCCCTCGCCGCCGCCGAGGCCGCGTACCGCGAGGGCGGCGAGTGGCTCGCGGAGCTGCTGGCCTACCTGCGCGGCAACCGCGACCTCGTGGAACGCTTCGTCGCGGAGGAGCTGCCGCGGGTGACGATGTCGCACGTCGAGGCGACCTACCTCGCCTGGCTCGACGTACGCGGCGCGGGGCTGGCCGACCCGGCTGCGGCGTGCGTGGCGGCGGGCGTGGCGCTCTCAGGCGGGGCGGCCTTCGGTGCCCCCGGCTTCCTGCGCCTCAATTTCGCCTGCCCGCGGAGCACGCTGCAGGAGGCGCTCCGCCGCCTGCGCTCGGCGTTGGCCTGAGGTCGCCGGCGCCCTCGCAGGGGAGTCAGCGCACCGTCAGCCGGGCGGCGCGGGCGGCGCGGTTGCCCGCGAGGTCCCACGCCGCCAGCTCCACACGGTAGACCCCGCGCCCCAGCCAGGAGCCGAAGCGCAGGACCTGCTCGCGGCCCGCGGCTGACACCGGGCGCGGGTCGAACCGCACGACGCGCAGCAGGGCACCGTCGCGCAGGACGCGGACGGCGACGCGGCAGCTCGGGCTGAGGGAATCGCCGATCGTGCAGCGAAGCGTGACCGGGCTGCCGCTCTGAGCGTGGAGGGAGGGCAGCGTCCCCACGGATGGCGGCGTCCAGTCCAGCCACAGCGTACGCCGGCGCGCCGCCTCCTGGTTGCCGGCGACGTCCACTGACAGATACTCGAGCACCCATCCACCCTGACTGCCCAGCCAGAGCGGTGCCGAGTACGGACCGAAGTCGCGGCGCGGTCCGGTGCGCGGCCGGACGCGCGCGTACGTGACGGCGACGCCGCTGCCGGCATCGCCGGCCTGGAGCGTCGCCGTCACCGGCGCCCTGAACCATCCCGAGTGGGCGTCGTCGAGCGTGTCCGGGGGTCCGTCATCCTCCAGCCCCGAAAGGGCGAAGCGCTGCAGACGACGGTTGTACGTGTCGACCACGACGAGGCTGCCATCGGGAGCGCAGGCCACGTCGCGCGGCGCGGCGAAGAGCCCGGGCAGCTTCCCCTGGGCGCCCCACTGGCGGACGAACGAGCCGTCGGCGAGGAACTCCTGCACGCGGCAGTTGACGGTATCGGCGACGAACACATGGCCGCGCCCGTCCACCGTGAGCCCGCGCGGGGCGCTGAACCGGCCGGGGGCGGCCCCGCGCCGGCCCCAGGCCGCGAGCCAGCGGCCCCCTCGGGTGAACACCTGGACGCGGCAGCCCCGCGTCTCAACGACGTACACTCGCCCGCCGGGGCCGACGGCGATGTCCTTGGGGAAGCGGAAGCACCCGCGGCCCACGCCCGGGCGGCCCCAGCTGCGCAGGAAGCGGCCGTTCGCGGTGAACACCTGCACGCGGGCGTTGCCCTCATCGGTGACGTACACGGAGCCGTCGCCGGCGACGGAGATGCCGCGCGGATGGCGGAACTCACCCGGCCCGGCGCCCTCGCGCCCCCAGCACGAAAGCAGCCGCCCGTCGGGCGTGAACCGCTGGATCCGCTGGTTGCCGGCGTCGGCGACGTAGACCGACCCGTCCGGCCCGATCGCGACCCGCGTCGGGGCGTCGAACTTCCCCGGGGCGCCTCCGTAGCCGCCCCAGACCCGTTCGACGACGCCCGACGGCGCGTAGCGGATGAGCGTGTGATTGACGTAGTCGACCACGTACACGAAGCCGGCGGCGTCCACGGCGGCCCCTTTTGGCAACGCCAGCTGGCCGCGGGCGCTCCCCGCGTCGCCCCAGACGGCGGTGACCACGTAGCCGCCGGCGCGCGCCGGCCCGGCCGCCACGGCGAGCACAGCCGCGGCCAGTGCGCACGCGGCGAGCAGACCTCGGCTCAACCCCGACCTACCAGGCACCGCACGCTCCCCGACTGGACTCCACACCTGCCCGCACGTCACCCGAGGCTATCAGCCACTCCCGCCGCGCTCAAGGCGCGCCGCCGCGAGCCGGCAGAGCCTGCCGGGGGCGTCTCAGGCGGACGTCACCCGACCGTCACCGCCGTGCCGCTCGCGCTGACCATCAGCATGCTGCCGCTCTGGCCGACCGTCTCGTAGTCGAGGTCCAGGCCGATGATGGCGTTGGCACCCAGTGCCGCCGCTTCCGCCTCGATCTCCTCCAGGGCGATGGCCTTGGCCTTCTTGAGCTCGGCCTCGTAGGCAGCCGAGCGGCCGCCGACGATGTCGCGGATGCCGGCGAACAGGTCTTTGAACACGTTGGCGCCGAGGATCGCGTCCCCCGAGACGATGCCGAGGTAGGCGCTGACGGGGTGGCCTTCGATGGTCGGTGAGGTGGTGATGATCACAGGGGACCTCCGGAGCTTCGTTGGTCGGCGGGCCGATCGCACACTGGGGACACTCTGCCCTTGCGCGGCGCCGGCCGCACCCTCCGTGAGGCCGGCGGTTCGTGGCCTCTCGGTCCGGAGCCCCGGTCAGGCGTCGGCCGCTCCGCGCTTCTCGAACTTCTTGCGCTGCTCGGTGCTGAGGATGTGCTTGCGCACGCGCACGGTCTTGGGCGTGACCTCGACGAGCTCGTCGTCGGCGATCCACTCCAGGGCCGATTCGAGGGTGATCGGCCGCGGCACCTTGAGGCCGGCGTCGATCTCCTTGGTGCTCGAACGGTAGTTGCCGAGCTGCTTGCGCTTGGTGGGGTTGCAGAGCATGTCGTCGGCGCGCGAGTTCTCGCCGACGATCATCCCCTCGTAGACGGGGGTCATGTTGCCGACGAACAGGATCGCGCGGTTCTGCAGGTTCTCGAGTGAGTAGCCGGCCGCCTCGCCGCCGGTCTGGCTGACCAGCGAGCCGCGGTCGCGGCCGGGGAGGTCACCCTTCCACGGGCCGTAGCCCGTGAACCGCGAGCTCATCACGCCCAGCCCGCGCGTCTCGGTCAGGAAGTCGTTCCGGTAGCCGATCAGGCCGCGGGTGGAGATGGTGAACTCGAGGCGCACGAGGCCGGTGCCGGTGGATTCCACGGCCGCGAGCTCGCCCTTGCGCAGGCTCAGCTCCTGGATGATGGCGCCCTGATACTCCTCCGGCACGTCGATGATCACCTGCTCCATGGGCTCGAGCAGCTTGCCCCGAGCGTCGCGGTGGGTGATCACTTCCGGGCGGCTGACGCAGAGCTCGAGGCCCTCGCGGCGCATCTCCTCGATCAGGATCGCGAGATGCAGCTCGCCGCGGCCGCTCACCTTGACACCGTCCGGACGCCCGAGATCCTCGACGCGGAGCGCGACGTTGACGCGCAGCTCGCGCTCCAGACGGTCCTTGATCTGGCGCAGCGTGGCGGCGCGGCCGTCCTGGCCGGCGAACGGGCCGTTGTTGACGAGGAAGAACATGCTGACCGTCGGCTCCTCGATCTCGAGCGGCGGCAGAGCTGCGCCGGCCGCCTCCAGCTCGGGTGACGCCAGCGTGTCGCCGAGCGTGATGTCGGCGGGGCCGGCAAGCCAGGCGATGTCGCCGGCGGCGACCTCGTCGACGGCGCGGTTCTCGAGGCCGCGCGTGACCCAGAGGTGCGTCACACGCGCGGCCTCACTGCCCGTGACCTCCCAGCCCGCCTCCGGGTCGCCCACCTGCAGGTGCCGGGTGGTCACGCGCTGCAGCTCGTCGCCGACCTTGAGGCCGCCCTGGAGCACGCGGCCGCAGCCGATGCGGCCGATGTAGTCACTCCAGGCGAGTGTGCTCACCTGCATCAGGAACGGCGCCTCCTGGTCGACCTTCGGCGCCGGGACCTTGGTGACGATAGTCTCGAAGAGATCGTTCATGCCGGCGTCGGCGAGCTCCCTGAGCAGCGCCGGCGAGAGACCGCCGCCGTCCCCCATGTGCTCCTCCCGCTCGTGCTCCTCCTTCTGGTATTCGTCGAGATCGTTGACGATCCAGCCCTCGAGGCCCGAGCCGTACAGCACCGGGAAGTCGAGCTGCTCGTTGTCGGCGCCGAGCTCGACGAAGAGGTCGAAGGTCTTATCGAGGGCGCCCGACGGATCGGCGTTCGGCCGGTCGGCCTTGTTGACGATGACGATCGGCCGCAACCCGAAGCGCAAGGCCCGCATGAGCACGTAGCGTGTCTGCGGCATGGGGCCCTCGTTGGCGTCCACGAGCAGCAGCACCGAGTCGACCATGCTGAGCACGCGCTCGACTTCGCCCGAGAAGTCGGCGTGCCCGGGTGTGTCGATGATGTTGATGAGGTAATCCTTCCACTCCACGGTGCAGTGCTTGGAGCGGATGGTGATCCCGCGCTCGCGCTCGAGGTCGTTGCTGTCCATCACGCGCTCCTCGACGTGGGCGCTCTCGCGGAACACGTGGGCGGCGCGGAAGATGGAGTCGATCAGGGTCGTCTTGCCGTGATCGATGTGGGCGATGATCGCGAGGTTGCGGATCTTCTCGACGGCGTGCACGGTGGCTGGCTTTCGTTCGGGGTGGCGGGATGTGGACCGCCCGGCGGCGCGGCGCGGGCCGGGACAACCCACCTAGTTTACACGCCGGGCGGCTCCCCGTCGTCCCGACGGCCGGGTCGAGCCCCCGGACGCGTGCCGGTGCACGTGGATCCCCCCGTCGACCTCGCGGAAGCGCTGGTGATGGCCGTGTCCGCGGCCTACCTGGCCCGCCTCCTCACCACCTGGGCCCTGGCGCGCTTGAGGATCCGCACGACGAGAGGGTGGCGGCCGGCTGCCGGAGGCGTGCCGGAAGTCAGGCGGCACCTTTCATGCAGAAGCCTCGCGCGGCGCGCGCCGCGGTCGGTCAGCCGACGGTGAGCAGGCAGATGATCGCTGCCGCGGCCGGCGCCACGGCCACGAGGAGGTAGCTGAAGGCGACCCTCGATCCCAGCGTCTCAGCGGCCGCCACGGCCTCGTCGTCGCCCTGGTAGGTGTGCTCGCGCCGCGCCAGCTCGTCAGGGCTCATGGGGCCGGCCCAGCGCGCGGCGGAGACGCGCGCCACGCCCGGCGGCCGGCGCTTGTCCACCCCGGTCACGGTGCCGCTGAACAGGAAGATGAGCACCGCGGCGAGCGAGCCGTTGACCATCATGAACAGGGCCCAATCGCCGTCCATGATCACGAGGGCCACTGAGATGACGCCGACCAGCAGGCACCCGAGGCCGAAGTGCTGTAGTGCTTTCTTCATCCCGCCCTCCTCTCGTGTCCGCGGCGGCGCGAAGCGGCTACGCCGTCGCGCCCTGCAGCGCCTCGACCTCGATGAAGATCCGGCTCACCTCGGGGAAGGGTTCGGCGATGCGCTCCTCGATGCGATGCACGGCCTCGTGGATCGCCTCGGCCGTGAGGCCCGGCGTGAACCGCACCTCGATGTTGAGCAGCACCTCGTCGGGGCCGAGGTGCATGGTGAGCAACACGCCGAGACCGGTGACCGCCGGGTCGGCAAGGACGATGGCGCGCAGATCGGCGACCATCTGGGGGTCGGCCGCCTCGCCCACGAGCAGGCTCCGGCTCTCGTACGCGAGCCAGCCGGCGGCGCAGACGAGGATGAGACCGATGACGATCGAGGCTGCGCCGTCGATCAGCGGCTCGTCCAGGCGATGGCTCAGGAAGACGCCGATGAACGCGACCACGAGGCCCAGCAGGGCGGCGGTGTCCTCGAAGAGGACGGTGAACAGGCTCGGGTCCTTGCCGTGATGGATCGCCGCCAGCGTGCGCCGCGACCCCCTGGTGTGGCGGAAGGCCTTCCAGGCCACGCTGAACGAGAACGACTCGAACACCACCGCCAGCGCCAGCACGACGTAGTTGATGGTGGGGTTCTCGAGCGGCGAGGGATGCTCGATGTGCGTGAGGCCCTCGTAGATGGACATGCCGCCGCCGATGCCGAAGATGCTCACGGCGACGATCAGGCTCCAGAAGTAGACCTCCATGCCGTGGCCGAACGGATGGTGGGCGTCGGCGGGCCGGGCTCCACGGCGCAAACCGTGGAACAGCAGCCCGCCGTTGCCGGTGTCCACCAGCGAGTGGATGGCCTCGCTGATCATGGCCGAGCTGCCGGTGATGCTGCCGGCGATGAACTTGATCACCGCGATGGCGGCGTTGCCGATGATCGCGGCGACCACGGCTTTCTTGGATTCGGCGGCCATGCGCTGAGTGTACCTACCACGGCCGGCGCTGTCGCGCGGCGGCCGGGTGCCCCGCGGGAAGGGTTTCCGTTGGCGACGGGTAAACTGAAAGGGTGACATGCCCCGAGGAGGATCATGGCACGCGGTGAGTTCATCTGTGGGGAGTGCGGGCACCGGTTCCGCGGCCCCGAGGGTGTTGCCCACGACAAGCGCTCGCTCATGTGCCCGGCGTGCGGCAGCCTCGACCTCACGATCGCCGACGTGACGCGCCCGGCGCCGGCCGTCATGCGCGCCAAGCAGCCCGCTCCCGCCGCGCACTCCCGGCGGCTGCGCGCGACGAAGGCTTCGTGACCGCGCCGAGCCGGCTCGGGCGCCGCGCCCAGTAGGCCATCGGGCCGCCCAACGACACCCGGGGCCGCGGCGGGCGCGTCCGGGACACCGGGAACGAGGCTTGTGCTGTGGCCCGGCGGCCGTCTGGTACCCTAGGCTCATGCTCAGAGCCGTCACTTTCGATTACTGGAACACGCTCTTCGTCGACGTGCGGGGCAGGGAGCGCGAGCGGCGGCGAGCCGAGATGCTCCGTGCGGAGCTCGCCCGGCTCGGCCTCGACCCGCCGGCCCGCGCGCTCGCCGAGGCGCTCCAGGCCGGCTTCGACTTCTTCGACCGCGTGTGGCTCCGCGAGCGGCGCACTCCGCTGTGCGCGGAGACCGTCGACGCCACCCTGGCGGCCCTGCACGCGCGTCTTCCCGACGAAGCGCGGGCCCGCTTGGTCCACGCCTTCGAACGCGTCCTCCTCGACCTGCCACCGGAGCCCATGCCCGGCGCTCTCTACACGCTGCCGCTGCTTGCCGAGCGCTACCGCCTGGCGGTGATCTGCGACACCGGCTACTCACCGGGGAGCGTGCTGCGCGAGCTGATGGAGCGTTGCGGCATGCTGGCCTACTTCGAGTACCTCTACTTCTCCGACGAGCACGGCATGTGCAAGCCCGACGTGCGCGTCTTCCAGCACACGCTGGCGGAGCTCGGGGTGCGCGCCGGCGAGGCCGCCCACGTGGGAGACCTCCAACGGACCGACATCGCCGGCGCCCAGGCGGCGGGCATGGCGGCGGTGCATTTCATCGCCGCCAACAACAGCGACGCGGCCCGCTCCACCGGCGATCTGCTGGTGCGTCACTTCGACGAGCTGCCCGTGGCGCTCGGCGGGCTCACCTGTGCCGGCTGCTGAGGGGGCCGGCCACCACGTCTCGAGGCGGTCCCGGCGCCTGCTGGTGCTCGCCGTCCTGCTCGGGCTCCTCGCCTTCGTCGTCCTGACGGCGCTGGTCGCCACCCACGCCGGCGGCGGCCTCGACGGCCGCACCCTCTCCTGGATGGAGGCGCACCAGCGGCGGCCGTTCACCGCCGCAGCCGTGCTCTTGCACTACCTCGGCCTCTGGCCCCTGCTGGCGGCCGTCGTCGCGGCCCTCGCCGGGCTGCTCTGGAGGCGAGGGCGGCGTGCTCAGGCGCGCTACCTGGGCCTGGCCGCGGCACTGTCCCTGGCGCTCAACCTGCTGCTGAAGGCCGTCTTCAGCCGGCAGCCTCCGGGTGCGGGCACCGTGGTGCACGCCTCAGAATACGCCTTCCCAAGCGGGCACACGATGGCCGCTACGACCCTCGCCACGGCCGTCACCCTGATCGCCTGGCGGACCCGCTGGCGCTGGCCCGTCCTGCTCCTCGCCGCGGCGTTCGCGCTCGCCATGGGGCTCTCGCGCGCATATCTGGGCGTGCACTGGCCATCGGACGTCGCCGCCGGCTGGGCGATGGGAGCGGTGGTCGCCCTGGCAGTGCGGGCCGCGGTACAGCGGCCGGCTCCGGCCGCCCCCATCGAGGTGGTCTTCCTCGACTGGGGCGGCACGCTCATGGTCGACGACGGCAAGCAGGCCGGGCCCATGAAGGACTGGCCGGCGGTGGCCGCCGTCGAAGGGGCGCAGGAGGCGCTGCGACGCCTGCGCCCCCACTACCGCCTGCTCGTCGCCACGAACGCCGACGACTCCCACGCTCCCGAGGTACGCGCCGCCCTCGCCCGCGCTTGCCTCGACGAGCTTGTCGACGGCGTCGTCAGCTCCCTCGACGTCGGCGCCCGCAAGCCCACCGCCGGCTACTACCGTGCCGCCCTGCGGCGCGCCGGGCGTGGCGGCGCGCCCCTCGACCCGCGGCGCGCCGTCATGGTCGGCGATTCCTGGGCCAACGACGTCGCCGGGGCGATGGCGGCGGGGTTGCGGGCGGTGTGGCTGAACGCCTCCCTCGCACCCGTCCCTCCCGGCGCCCCGGCCCCCGACGCCGTCATCAGCAGGATGGCCGAGCTGCCGGACACGCTCGCGCGCCTCGGCGGGCAGCCGGGGCTCAGGCCTGGTCCACGGCGAAGCTGAGGCCAGGGGCTCGAACCGCCGCCGCGCCCGCTGCGCCGGCGCCGCGGAGCGCCTCCTGCCCTCCTGCCGCCTCCCTTCGCGAGGCCCGCCGCCGAACGGGGCCGGATGAGGCCGGGCGGACCTTGGCCGTCTCCTGCCTGCGTGTCACGCCCGTGCGTGGGCGACGGCACGCCGGCAAAGCTCGAGGCCGCCACCCTCGTCGAGCCATGAGCGCAGGGTGTGCAACCCCGGGTAGAGGCCGCGCAGCCAGGCGATGTCGCTGGCCGCGGCCGACGCCTCCGGGTAGATGAAGACGCCTTCGACCTGTACCTCGCTGTAGGCGACGTCTTGCCGCAGCGCCTCTGCGAGCACGTCGGCGACCGCGGCGGGGCTGGTGACGTCGCCGGCGGTATCGAGCGTCTTGCCGATGAACTCGGCCGGCGCTGACAGCGCAGCGACGCTGAGAGCGCCGATGTCCTCGACGGCGATCATGGGCAGGCGGCTCTGGGCCTCGAACGGCGTCGCGAGGACCAGCTTCGAGCCGTACTGGCTGAGCCAGTACCAGGCGATCTCCTCCATGACCGTGGCCGGCCGCAGCACGGTCAGCGGAACGTCCAGCGAGCGGAGGTGCTCCTCGATCTCCCTGCTCAGGTCGCAGGCGATGCGGTGGTGGTCGGGGCCCGTAGCCGACGAGTACACGATGTGGCTGATACCGGCCCGCGCGGCCGCGTCACCGATCGCCCTGCCGTGGCGCAGCCTGTCGGCGGGTCCGGACTCCGGGTCGTCGAGCACCACGAACAGCGCCCCGACGCCACGAAGAGCGTTCTCGAGCACCGCCGCGTCGTCGAAGCTCACGTGTTCGGCGCGGCTCCACCGGAGCCCATGGGCCTCCCCCTCGCCGCGGTCGTCGAGAAGGAGCCGCGCCTCCAAGCCTTGGAGGCTGAGATGTTTGAGGACCGCGCTACCCTGGTGCCCCGCGGCCCCCACGACCACCACGCCGCCCTCGTTGGCGTTCATGCCACTCACCCCGCTTCCGCACGCAGCAGATGGATCGACCTCACAACGGGGGTTGTTCCCGGCCCGTCGGCGGCGCACGCATGGCCGGAGAGAACGTCAGAGAAGCGCGGCCGCGCGTTCGAGGCGTGACGCCGCCTCGTCGCGGCCGAGCACCCAGAGCGACTCGAAGAGCCCCGGCGTCACGGCCTGGCCACTCATGCCGAGGCGCAACGCCGCGAACACCGCCTTGGGCTTCACCTCGAGGCACGAGGGCAGGTCGCGGACGAGCGCCTCGACGCCCTCGGCTTGCCACTGTGGCAACGCCCGGAGGCCGGCGGCGGCGGCCGTGAGCGTCTCCGCCGCTCCCACCGTGCCGGCGAGCCGCTCGCGCGCTTCCTCCGTCAGCGCGAGCGGCCGGAAGAACCAGCCGGCGATGGGCACGAAGTCGGCGAGCACCTCCACCTTCTCCTGGACCAGCGGCGCCACGGCGCGGGTGAGGCGCTCCTGCTCGGCACTGGGCGCCATGGCCGGCACGGGCGCCGTCTCGCCACCCTCCACCGCCTCCGCCAGCGCCCGCGGCCCCGCCGCGGTCACTTCACCGACGCGCGCGGGGTCGCCGTAGAAGCCCACCCGGGTGAGGTAGGCGATGAGCCGTTCGGCGAGCGCCTGAAGACTCATCTGCCTGATGAAGCGGCCGTTCATCCAGCGCAGCTTCTCGGGGTCGAAGATGCTGGCGCTGGTGCCGAGCTTCTCGACGTCGAACTGCCGCACCAGGTCGTCCAGCGTCCAGGCGATCATGCTCTCGTCGAACTCGGTGCTCAGGAAGGCGAGGTAGTTGCGCACCACCTCGACCAGGTACCCCATCGCCGTGAGCTCCTCGAGCTTGGTGGCGCCGTGCCGCTTGCTGAGCTTCTTCTTGTCGGTGCCGAAGAGCAGCGGCATGTGCACGAAAGCGGGCACGGGGGCGCCCAGAGCCTCGTAGACCACGATCTGCTTGGGCGTGTTGCTGATGTGGTCGTCGCCGCGGATCACGTGCGTGATCCCCATGGTGACGTCGTCGACCACCACGGCGAGGTTGTAGGTGATGGTGCCGTCCGAACGCTGGACGATGAAGTCGCCGATGGTGTCGTTGTCGAACTCCACGGGGTCGCGCAGGAGGTCGCTGAAGACCGTCTTACCCCGCGGCACGTGCATGCGCAGCGTGAACGGCTCGCCGGCGGCCTGGCGGCGCTCCACCTCTTCCGAGGGGAGCGCCCGGCACCTGCCGCCGTACACCCAGGCGCGCCTCTCGGCCTGGGCGGCCTGACGCTCGGCCTCGAGCTCCTCGGGCGTGCAGAAGCAGGGGTAGAGATCGTCCGTCGCCAGCAGCTTCTCGATGTACTCGTGGTAGATGGCCTGGCGCTCGGTCTGCCGGTACGGCCCGTGCGGGCCCGGGACCTCGGGGCCTTCGTCCCACTCGAGCCCCATCTCGCGCATGGAGCTCAGGATCTGCGCGATCGCGGCGTCGGTGCTGCGCGAGAGGTCGGTGTCCTCGATGCGCAGGATGAACGTGCCGCCGTGCCGGCGGGCGAAGATGTAATTGTAGAGGCCGGTGCGGGCGCTGCCCAGGTGGAGGTAGCCCGTCGGCGACGGGGCGAAGCGGACGACGACGTGGCCTGGAGCCGCCGGGTCTGGGGAGTGCGCGCTCATCGGCGGCAAATGATACTCCATCGCACGCTCCGGGCGCCGCCTCTCCCTCGGCCGCGTGCCCCGGCCCACCTTGGATGGGATCGCCCCTCGGGTCTACAATGAGGGCATGGAAGAGTTCCCTGCACCGATGCGCGTGGCCCGCTGCTGGGTGAGCGACCACGTCGACTACATCCGCTTCCGCAAGGGCGAGAGCCTCGCCATCGGGCACCGCAACCAGCAGTACCCGGAGTTCGTGTGGGGCGCATCCGAGGATGGTCATGCCGGCTGGGTGCCCGAAGAGTTCATCGAGATGACCGGCCCCAACGACGCCGTCGCGCTGCGCGACTACCACGCCAGGCAGCTCACGGTGGCGGTGGGCGAGTCCGTCGAAGCGCTCGAGCGCCTGGGCGACTGGGTGCTCTGCCGAAACGCCGCCGGCGGCGAGGGCTGGGTGCATACCAACTGCCTCGAGCCGGCGGCCTGAGCCGGCCGCGGGTCCGCGGCTCGCGAACCGGTCGCGAGCCGTCCCGAGCAGGCGGCACCGTCGCTGCGCGCCCCTCGGAGTCCACCGCGCCGGGAGCCCGCCACGCCCACGCCAGAGGGAGGCAAGTGGCGTACGCCGGGCAAGGACGCTGCTTTTGCCGCGCCCGGCCTCGTCTGGTACTCTCTCCGCTCCGTATATGAGCATGCCCTGACTCAGAACCCACCGACTTGGGACGCCTGACATGCCACAGCTGCGTATCGTCGTCCTCGTCAAACAGGTCCCGGACACGGCCAACGTGACCGGCGAGGCCATGAAGGAAGACGGCACGATCAACCGGGCGGCGCTGCCGACCGTGTTCAACCCCGAGGACCTCAACGCGCTGGAAGAGGCGCTGAAGCTCAAGGACCGCCTCGGCGCTCGAGTGACGGTGGCCACCATGGGCCCGCCGGCCGCCGCACAGGTGCTGCGCGAGTCGCTCTACCGCGGCGCCGACGAAGTAGTGCTCCTCACCGACAAGGCCTTCGCCGGCGCCGACACGCTGGCCACGAGCTACGCACTGTCGCTGGCGGTCCGCAAGCTCGGCGGCGCCGACCTCGTGCTGTGCGGGCGTCAGGCGATCGACGGCGACACCGCCCAGGTGGGGCCGCAGACGGCCGAGAAGCTGGGCTACCCGCAGATCACCTGCGTGAGCCGCATCGACGAGGTGCGGCCGCCGGTCGTCGCGGCCGTCTCGGGCGGCCGCCGAGCCGGCGGCCACGTCACGGCGACGCGCAGCATCGAGGGCGGCTTCGAGACGCTCACCAGTCCCTTGCCCTGCCTGCTCACCGTCACCGGCGAGGCAAACGAGCCACGGCCCCCGAGCGTCAAGCTCGTGATGACGTACAAGAACGCCGCCGCCGAGGCGCTGCCCGACTACGACGACAGCTACCTCGACCCCGAAAGCGACGAGGCCGAGGTGTGCATGCTCGACCGCCACGGCAGGCCCGTGTGCCGCGCCAAGGTGCTGCAGTGGGACCACGTGGCGCTCGAGGCCGACCGCGAGTCACTGGGCCTGCGCGGCTCGCCCACGCGCGTGAAGGAGATCGAGAGCGTAGTGCTGGCACAGAGCGAGGCGCGCATGGTGGAGCCCAGCGAGGCCGGGGTCAACGAGCTCGTGCACGAGCTGATCGAGGAGCACATCCTTGGATAGCCTGGCAGGCGGCGCGAAGACCGCGAGCCGCCACGACGTCTGGGTCGTCGTCGAGCAGCACGATGGCGTGGCGGCCGAGGTCAGCCTCGAGCTGCTCGGCCGCGCCCGCGAGCTGGCCCACCGCCTGGGCGTGGGCGTCGGCGCCGTGCTGGCCGGGGCGGGCGAGGCCGCCAAGGCCCTCGCGCCCGCCCTCGTCGCCCGCGGCGCCGACACCGTCTACCTGGCCGACCACGAGGCGCTCGCCGACTACCTGGCACTGCCCTACGCGCGCCTCGTCGCCGGCCTGATCCGCGCCCACACCCCGCAGATCGTCCTCTACGGCGCCACCACCACCGGCCGCGACCTCGCGCCGCGCGTGGCCAGCGCCCTCCGCACGGGCCTCACCGCCGACTGTACGGACCTACGGATCGGCGACCACAGCATGAAGGACATGGAGTACACCGACCTGCTATACCAGGTGCGCCCCGCCTTCGGCGGCAACATCATCGCGACGATCATCAGCCCCGAGCATCGGCCGCAGATGGCCACCGTCCGCGAGGGCGTGATGGTGATGCCGGCCGCCGACCCGGAGCGGAGCGGCGAAGTCGTGACGGTGGACTTCGCACCCGACCCCGCCGACCTCGCCGTGCGCCTCGTGCGCCGCGTGCAAGAGGAGAAGCGCGTCGACCTCAAGGGCGCCCGCGTCGTGGTCTCCGGCGGCGTCGGCGTCGGCTCGCGCGAGGGCTTCGCCCTCGTCGAAGAGCTGGCCCGCACGCTCGGCGGCGTGGTCGGCGCCAGCCGCGCCGCCGTGGACGCGGGCTGGGTCGCCCACGATCACCAGGTGGGCCAGACGGGGACCACCGTGCGGCCCAAGCTCTACATCGCCTGCGGCATCAGTGGCAGCGTCCAGCACCGCGCCGGCATGGACCAGAGCGCCCGCATCCTGGCCATCAACAGCGACCCCGGCGCACCCATCTTCAGCGTCGCCCACTACGGCATCGTCGGCGACCTCCACAAGGTCATCCCGTTGCTGATCAGGGCCTACCGGACCAAGGGTGCGGCCGGCGACGGGGCCGCCGCGCCCGGAGGCGCGTCATGAGCAACTTCTTCAGCGACAACCCGGACCTCCAGGCGACAGTGCGTCATCTCGATCTGACGCACGTCGTGCGCCTGCGCGAGGACGACTACGCGCAGGCGCGCGATTTCGCCTATGCCCCCAAGGACTTCGAGGACGCGCTCGATTCGTACGAGCGCGCCCTGGGGATCGTCGGTGAGATCGCCGCCGAGTACGTCGAGCCGAGGGCCGAGGGCGTGGACCGCGCCGGCAGCGAGCTGGTCGACGGCGAGGTGTGCTACGCGCCCGGCATCGCCCAGAGCCTCGAGCGCCTCAAGCAGGCCGACCTCATGGGCATCACGCTGCCGCGCCGGTACGGCGGCCTCAACTTCCCCATCTCCATCAGCGTGCTGATCGTCGAGATGGTGAGCCGCGCCGACCCGGCGCTGATGAACATCTTCGGCCTGCAGGACATCGCCGAGACGGTCAACAAGTTCGCCAGCGCGGAGATGAAGGCCGCCTACCTGCCGCGCTTCGCCAGCGGCGAGGTCACGGCCAGCATGGCGCTCACCGAGCCAGAGGCCGGCAGCGACCTGCAGAACGTGCAGCTCAAGGCGACCGAGCAGGCCGACGGCACCTGGCGCCTGAACGGCGTGAAGCGCTTCATCACCAACGGCTGCGGGCAGCTCAGCCTCGTGCTGGCGCGGTCCGAAGAGGGCACCACCGACGCTCGCGGCCTGAGCATGTTCCTCTATGAGCGCGACGAGCACATGCGCATCCGGCGCCTCGAGGACAAGCTCGGGATCCACGGCTCGCCCACCTGCGAGCTGCAGTTCGACGACGCGCCGGCGCTGCTCGTCGGCGAGCGCCGGCGCGGCCTCACCACCTATGTGATGAGCCTCATGAACGGCGCCCGCCTCGCCATCGCCGCGCAGGCGCAGGGCATCGCCGAGGCGGCCTACCGCGCGGCGGCCAAGTACGCCGACGAGCGCGTGCAGTTCGGCGCCCCCATCGCCGAGCTCACGGCCGTCAAGGGCATGCTGGCCGACATGAAGGTGAGCATCGAGGCGGCGCGCGCCCTGCTCTACGAAACGGCGCTCGTCGTCGACATGAAGGAGGTGCTCGAGCACCGCCTCGGGCAGCTCACCGGCGAGGGCGCCCCGGCGGAGGCCGCCGACGAGCTCAAGGCGCGGCGCGCCGAGCTCAAGAAGTACACCCGCCTCGCCGCCCTCTTCACGCCGCTGGCCAAGGCCTGCTGCACGGAGATGGCCAACACGGTGGCCTACGACTCCCTGCAGATCCACGGCGGCTCGGGCTACATGCGCGACTTCGCCGTGGAGCGGCACGCCCGCGACGCGCGCATCACCAACATCTACGAGGGCACCACGCAGCTGCAGGTGGTGGCCGCGATCGGCGGCGTGCTCGGCGGCACCCTGGCCGAGCGCCTGGGAGAGTACGACGCGGAGGACTTCGCGGCGACTCCGGAGCTGCTGGGGCGCGTGCGGCACGCCCGCGCGCGCCTGGCCGAGGCGGTCGCCCGCGTGCGCGAGCTGGACGACGTCCGCTACCGCGACTTCCACGCCCGCCGGCTGGTGGAGATGGCCATCGACGTGGCCTGCGGCTACCTGATGCTGCGCGCGGCGCAGCACAACGCGCGCAAGCTGCTGGCGGCGCAGTACTTCGTCGACGCCATGGCGGCGCGCGTGGAGGGCGCCGCGCACATGGTGCTGGCCGGCGACCCGGCGGCGCTCGACGCGCTCGCGGCCGTCGGCCGCGACGAGCGCGACGCGTAGCCGCTCGCCCTCTTAGAGCCGTACGTCTCCACGCGGTCCTTGCCGGCGCGCTTGGCCTTGTAGAGCGCCGCATCGGCGTCGGCGACCAGGTCCTCCGGCGAGTCGGTGCCGTGCGGGAAGGCGGCCACGCCGATGCTCACCGTGAGGCGCATGCGCCGCGCTCCGTCGCCGCTCACGAACCGGTGCCCGGCGACGCGGCGGCGGATGCGCTCCGCCACCTGAACGGCCCCGTCGAGGTGGCCTGGAGGGGGCGCTTCCTCGTCATCGTCTCCGTCGGCGACGGCGTCCCTTTCCGGCCGCGGCCGCTGGCTCGTGCCACTCAGCTTCGGGGTGTTGGGCAGGATCACGGCGAACTCCTCCCCCCCGTACCTGGCCACGACGTCGAGCCTCCGGCGCAGCTCTGAGCCGAGCATCTCCGCGAGCTCGCGCAGCACGGCGTCGCCGGCCACATGCCCG
>Ga0265296_1002105_pt1 | contig 20769 bp, 21 predicted proteins | sample MunlanPumphouse1_FD_189073 | JGI IMG/M metagenome (GOLD analysis project Ga0265296, IMG submission 189073) | Groundwater microbial communities from a municipal landfill in Southern Ontario, Canada - Pumphouse #1 | ecosystem: Environmental > Aquatic > Deep subsurface > Groundwater | place... | reverse complement strand
AAAAAAAGGCAAAAACCTGGAAGTGGCAATGCTTGACCCTGAAGATTTGAAAACAATTGAGTTTATCAAGAAGAAATCTGATTTAACAATACTGCCAAGGTTAACAAGCCCTCAAAGCATTAAAAATGCTTTGTCCCAGTACCAAGAAAGTTTGCAGGCGGAATTTGGCGAAATAATAAAGCAAGAAGCTGTAGAAATAAAAAATATTCAGGATATTGGTAATGGAAACGAAGAGGCAGAGCTGGAGTTAGAAAAAAAAGCCCAAGAAGTGCCAATAATTAAAATTGTTGACACGCTGTTAAAACACGCTATTTTGCAAGGCGCTTCCGATATTCATATTGAGCCAATGGAAAATGAAGTTTTGGTTAGGTATAGAATAGACGGTATCTTGCATGATGCTATGACCCTGCCGGTTATTGCTAAATCTGGAATTGTTGCCCGTATTAAAGTATTAAGCAACTTAAAGCTTGATGAGCACAGGCTTCCACAAGACGGAAGATTTAAAATTGAAACAAACGAGTATAAATATTCGGTTAGAGTTTCGGTTTTACCAGTTTTTAATGGCGAAAAAATAGTGATGAGGCTTTTACCTGAGACCACAAAAGGCCTTTCTTTTGAACAGCTTGGCATAACTGGAAGCGCTTTGGAAAAAATTGAAATAGCCTTAAAAAAACCAGTCGGAATGGTTTTAGTTACTGGGCCCACGGGCTCTGGCAAAACAACCACGCTTTATTCAATGATGGAAATATTAAACAAGCCTTTTGTTAATATTTCTACTGTGGAGGACCCAATTGAATATAGAATGCCCAGAGTAAACCAAACTCAAGTGAATCCCCTTATTGGGTTAACTTTTGCTTCAGGTCTCCGGTCTTTATTAAGACAAGACCCGAACATTATAATGGTTGGGGAAATAAGAGACAACGAAACCGCAAGCCTAGCAATCAACGCTTCTTTGACCGGCCATTTGGTACTCTCCACTTTGCACACAAACTCGGCTGCGGGCGCTATCCCCAGGCTTGTTGATATGAAAGTAGAGCCATTTCTATTAGCTTCAACTTTAAATGTCGTTATTGCCCAAAGGTTAGTGAGGCGCTTAACAGAAGAAAAAGAAGAATATTATTTGCATGATTCTGACCTAAAAAATCTTTCAAAATACTGCAATCTTGATGCAATTAATAAAGTTTTAGAAGAGGAAAAAATATTAAAATTAAAACAATCAATTAAAGAAATTCCTTTCTATAAGCCAAAGCCATCAAAAGAGGCGCCAGATGGCTACAAAGGCCGGGTTGGAATTTACGAAGTTTTAGATGTAGACGAGGCCATAAGGTCGCTTTTGCAGAAAGGTGCATCGGCTGATGAGCTGCAAAATCAAGCAGTTTCAACAGGTATGAGGCTGATGTTTGCCGATGGTTTTACTAAAGCCGCTAGAGGGCAAACTAGCGTAGAGGAAATCTTGCGCGTTATTACGGAATAATTATGCCCCAATATTTTTATAAGGCTAAAAACCTAAATGGCGAATATATAGAGGGTTCCTTAGAAGCTTTAAATGAAAAACAATTAGCCCGAAACTTAAGGGGCCAGGGGTATTTTTTAGTTTCAAGCCAAGCTTCAATAGAACAAGGCCCAGAAGAGGCATCTGAACAAAAGAAATCAAATAAAATTAATATCAATTTTTTAGATAGCCTTTTTAGCGTACCATTAACCGAAAAGTTATTTTTTGTGCGGAATCTTGGAGTAATGGTAAAGACAGGAGTTTCTTTGGTAAAGTCATTTGAAATGCTGTCTGAGCAAGCCCGTTCAAAGAAATTTAAAAATGTTTTAATAGAGATTTCAGCTAAAATAAATAAAGGGGAAAGCTTATCTGCGGCCTTTGGGTATTATCCAAAAATTTTCCCCGCTATTTTTCAGGAAACCATAAGGGTTGGAGAAGAAACAGGAAAGCTTGAAGGGGCCTTAAAGACCCTAAGCAAGCAAATGGAAAAAGAGCATGATTTAAAATCTAAAATAAAGTCAGCTATGGTTTACCCAGTAATGGTTTTAATAATGGCTTTTGGAATTGGGATTTTTATGATGATTTTTGCTGTGCCCAAAATAAAAGCTTCTTTTTTAGAAATAGGCGTTCAATTACCGTTAACCACTAAAATTATTTTAGGATTTGCTGATTTATTAACCAAATATTGGATGCTTTGCCTTTTAGTTTTTGTAGGTTTTGTTATTGGGATGTTCTTTTTTATGAAAAGTGGCAAAGGGGGAAAACTAAAATCTGGGCTGTGGCTCCGCATCCCTGTTGTTTCAAAACTGGCTCGCCAAACAAACTCAGCTTTAACCCTAAGAACCCTAAGCTCTTTATTGCAATCTGGCGTGCCAATAGTGAGAGCATTAATTATTGCTTCTGGGTCTTTGGGCAATTTTTATTTTAGAGATGCTTTGAAAAGATCGGCAGAAAGCGTTGAAAAAGGAGATAAACTTTCAAAGTCTTTAAAATCGTATCAAAATATTTTTTCGCCAATGGTTGTGCAAATGATCGAGGTTGGAGAAGAAACCGGCGAAACTCCGGATATTTTAGAAAAATTAGCGGAATTTTTAGAAGAAGAAGTTGGCGCTTCAACTCAGCGCCTTTCCTCGATAATTGAACCTATTTTAATTATGTGTGTTGGAGGCGTGGTTGGTTTTTTTGCTATTTCAATGATGCAGCCAATGTTTAGCATAATGGAAGGAGTCAAATGACAAATAACATAAAACAAATAAAAAATAACAGTGGGTTCACACTCATAGAAATAATGGTAGTCATTGGTATCATGTTGATCGTAAGTGGTGTTTCTTGGGCTGGTTTTATAAAATACCAGCCGTCTTTGGCTTTAAGCGCTGCCTCTAGAAACTTAACAACTGATTTACGGCTCAGCCAGCAACTCTCGATTACCGAACAAATTAATCACGGGATTTTTTTTAACACCTTAACTAATGAATATCAACTTGAAAAATTCAGTACAGAAACTGTTGTTTTATCCGTAAAAAAGTTACCAACTAATGTTGTTTTTTGTGAAATAACAGGATTGCCTGATAACTATGCCATTTTTAATCCTTATGGCTCCGTACTTTATTCTGGCTCTGTCTGCCTAACTAACAACAGAGGACAAAGCAAAACAATAGACATTAAGCCATCGGGTTTTATTAGAATTCAAAACTAAAAAGTGGTCGGTATGGTCGGTATCAGATACCGACAACATACCGACAACAAAATTTTATGATAAAACAAACAACTGGTTTTACGCTTATTGAATCATTGATAGCATTGGCAATAATTGGTATTGGGCTGGTAATTGTTTTGCAGGTTTTTCCGGCTGGGTTTAGTGTTGAAAAAAGTAGCCAGCTTGAAACCCAAGCAACTTTGTGTGCCCAAGAAAAAATTGAGTCATTACTTTCAAAATCTTTTTCTGAATTAATTATCGGCACAGAAACGGAAAATTTATTACCCATTCCGTTTGAAAAGTTTTCACGCACAACAAAGATAAGTTTTATTGATTCAAGCTTACAAGAAAGTATTTCCGCTACTACTTTTAAAAAAATAGAAGCAGCTGTTTCTTGGAAATCGCCCTTAAAAATTGGAAATAAAGAGGTAAGATTAATAACTCTATTTGCTGAAAAATAATGGACAAGAATCAGGAATTAAGAAATAAAAACTAAAGATATAATCAAGAATTTAAAATTGAAAATTAAAAGTTCAAAGCAAGGATTTACTCTTGTGGAAGTTCTGGTGGCAATGGCTATTTTTGCAGTAGCTGTGGTTTTAATTTTTGCTATTTATTTTACTTCTCAACGATTTTATCAAAAAACTGAAACAAAAGCGGAAATTTTACAAAACGCCAGAGTGGTTTTAGAAAGAATAACTAGGGAGTTGAGGCAAACCCAAGGCATAGTTACTGTTTTGCCTCAAGTGCCAGACAGCCCCTCCTTGCCCCCAACAAGTGAAATAGAGTTTCAAGATGGCCATTCTCCTTCTCCCTATAGCCTCCTTGGCAGTGATTATTATTATATTAGATATTATATTTCAGTTGACACAGGTGAAATTAGTCGTCAATACAAAGTTTATTGTTTTGATGATTGCCAAGCTTGTTCCATATTTTTTAAATGGAATGATATTCAAATAATTGATGGCGTTTCAACAGTAGCCCATGGTTGTTCGTTAGAGGATAGGGTAGTTGGAGAGTTTGCTAAAGAAATGAAATTTTGGGGAGCTGGGGTTATAAATGTTTCTTTAAAACTTAAAAAATTAAATGAACAAATGGATTTTCAAACAAATGTTTTCGGCCGAAATTTTTAAAAGAAACAATAATGGCAGTGCTTTATTAATTGCTATTTTAGTTTTGGGTTTGATGGTTTTTTTAGCCACTTATTTTATTTCTTTTAGCTTAACAGGTGTTCAAATGGCTAGCAATCAAAAATATGCCACTCAATCTTATTATTTAGCTGAAGCAGGCGTTCAAGAAGCGATTTTTAAATTAAAAAATGACTCGTCCTGGACAAGCGCCTTTGAAACATTGCCAACTATTTCAGACCCAAATTGTTTGTCCTGGGCAATCTCTCCATACCAAAGAACAGGAGGAATTTTTAATAATGGAACATATCAAATTACAATTAACAATTTGGGTTGCGCTAAAGCAGAAATAATTTCAGAGGCCTCTATTGATATTTCCCCCAGTAAAAAATCTCAGCGAATTGTAAAGGTAAAAATTTTTAAAGCAATGGGCAATCCAATTTCTCAATACGGTATTTTCACAGGCGGAGCGAGTGGAAATGCAAATATTACGCTCGTCAATCCTTTAAGAGTACACGGTGGCAATGTGCTTATACAAAATAACTTGCAAGTGAAAACGTTAAGCAGGGTTTATATTGACGAAAAAGCTTTAGTTGGCAATCAGGTTTCAGTGGACGCTTCTTCTCAATTAAATTCAACCTCTACTTGCTCAGCTAATATATGCCAATCACAATGCGCTCCAACAACCGAATGCCCGCCCACAAACATTGAAATGCCGCCAATTAATTTTGATTCAGCAGGCCCTGATTCTTTTTTATCAAAAGCAAATATTAGCAATTGCAGTTCTCTGAGAAGCGATGGAAAAACGAATTGCGTTTTCACGGTAGAAGAATTTGAAAAAACTTTGTGGAGCAATTACCCAACAATTATTTTTCCCGTTGGGGCTGTGGTTTATGTTCTTGGAGATGTTAATATAAGAGCAGGGCAGGATTTAAATGTAAATGGAGTTTTGGTATCTGATAGAGATATAAATTTGGGTCAGAATAATTGCTGGTCAAGATCTCAATGGCCGTTTCTTAGATGCGGTTTTTCCAAAGTGAAGGTTTTAAGGCCAAGCGATAATTTACCAGCTGGCTTATTGGCAGAAAGGAAGTTTGTTATTGGGGGTTCTTTCGGAATAGGCTCTCAAAGCTTGTTTGTTAATGGACTAATTTATTCTGGAGACCAAATGACGATTTCTTCCGTGTTAGCTCCAATTGAAATTCATGGTGGAATTATGGCAAGAAAGATTGACTTTTCAAGCGTTTGGCAGGCATTTGATATTTATTTAGATGCTGATGTTATAGTTGACACTCTTGGGATGGCGTCTTACTCTCCAATGATTATAGTTGACCATTGGGAAGAAGAATACTAAACAACAAATAACAAAAAACTAATAACTAATAACAGATGAGTTTTATAAATTTTAAAAAAAGAGCAATAGGCATTGATGTTTCAGATTTATCGATAAAGTTTGCTCTAATAGAAAAAAGGGGCAGAAAAACTAAATTAATTTTTTTTGGAAAGCAGAGTCTTCCAAATAATGCGATTGAAAAAGGCGAAATTAAAAACGAGCAATTAGTGGAGCAAGCTGTTCAAAAAGTATTGCAAATATTGGAAAAAGAAAAAAAAGGAAATTTTAAAAAAGCGGTTATCACCCTGCCCGAAGAAAAATCTTTTGTTGATATTATAAGGCTGCCTATTTTAAAGGAGCAGGAAAAAATTTCTTCAATGGTGTCATTTGAGGCCGAAAATATAATTCCTTTTCCTCTTTCTGAAGTTTATTATGATTTTGAAAAAGTAGAAACAACTGCCAAGCTCTCGAAGTGTCAAGAAGTTATACTGTCAGCTTGCCCTAAAAAAACAGTGGATTTGTATCTTAGTATTTTTAAAAATAATGGATTCTCGCCAGTGGCAATGGAAGTAGAGTCGTTCGCGATTGCAAGGGCAATCACAGAAAGAGATTTTTTTTATTCTCCCTTTTTATTTGTTGACTTTGGGGAGACAAGAACAACATTGGCTATTTTTGCCGGGAAAAATTTAAGGTTTACCTCAACTATTCAGGCCTCTTCTGGCGGGCTGACAAAAAGCATTGCTGTATTTTTTGAAGTTTCAACAGAAACAGCTGAAGAAATCAAAATCAAAGAAGGTTTGAGCGGAAAAAAAGAAGTTCTTGAAGCTATGTTTCCTTTTTTAAACGATATGGCAGAGCAAATTAAGCATTATATTGATTATTATCATACCCATTCAGCTAAATGCCAAGAATTTGACCGCAAAAAGTCGCTTAAAAAAATATATTTATGCGGAGACGGCTCTAATTTGAAAGGGTTAGCAGAATTTTTATTTTCTGCGCTTGGCATAGAGGTTGAAAAGGCAGATGTTTTAGTTAATATATCTGAGAAGAAGCTGTTATCTAATTTTAAGCCTGAAGATGTTTTAGGGTTTGCCACGGCAATTGGAGCTGCGTTGCGGGGGGTTGGACAAAAATAATTATTATGGCAAATAATCTTTTACCACCAAGCCAAAAAGAAGAAATACAGAATGAAAGCTTGCGGAAAAAAATAATCCTGATTTTAGTTTTATTAGGGGCAAATTTGTGTTTGCTGATGGCAGTTATTTTTAGCTTGCGCCTTTATATTTCATCAAAAAATTCTAATGTAGATAAAAAAATAATTGCATTGGAACAAGAAATAAAAGGGTCGCAGTTTGAAGCCATAAAAAAACAAATAGATACTGCTAATCAAAATCTATATAAAATTTCCAATACAAAAAAAGAGCAGGTTTCTTTAGTTGATGTCTTAGAAAAAATCAGCTCTCTGTTTCCAGTAAAAGCTTATTTGCAATATTTTTCTTTTCAAAATAGCTTTAAAGATACGGAAAATCAGGAAACAAAAGAAATAGCAAGAGATTTTTTCGCAAAAATAAGAATAGGCGGGGTGACACAAGACAGAGAATCTCTTTTTCTTTTTAAAAAATCCCTTGACCAGGAAAAATCTTTCCAGAATGTTTATTTTGACCCGTCATCATGGGTAAAGCCAGCTAATGCAGAGTTTATAATTGATTTTAACTACTTCCCTGCCAAAAACTAACTAAGTATGCCCACATCTAAGCAAAAAATTAAAATTGATATAGCGGTTTTTGCGGTTTTTCTGATTTTGGCGATTTTCCTAGGCATTGTTCCGCTTTCTCGGGGTCTTTCCAAGGACTCTAAAAGTTTAGCAACTAAAAAAAGCACGTTATCTTTTTTAGAAAGCCAAATTAAGGCTTTGAATGATTTTCAAAACAGCAGCTTGGAGTATCAGCAAAAAATAAACAAACTTGATTCAAGTTTTGTTTCCGAAGAAGCGCCGATTGAGTTCATAAAATTTTTAGAGCAAGAGGCAGGAAAACAGGGCTTGAAAATTTCTTTATCCTCTGCGGGGGGAACTTCTGAAAAAAAAGGAAATCGGCTAACGATAGGTTTTCAAGCAACATTAACTGGGAGTTTTCCTAATGTTTTGGTATTTTTAAAAAAGATAGAGCAAAGCCCTTGGCTCATAAAAGTTGAACAAGTGAACATTGATAGAATAGGAGATAAAAATAAGCCTTATGGTGCAGAAAATGTCCAGATAGGGCAGGTTATTTTGAGTTTGAGCTTTAAGGTATTTTCGAATTATTTTGCCCAAGAATGATTTCTTTTTACTTGAGTGATAAAATTGATAAAGTTTTTTATAATGAAAATAACAGGACTTAACAATATAAAAAATAGCGTTCAAAAAATAGCCAAAAAGCTTTTTAATAAGCCGATATATTTGGCTGTCTTTCTTTTTTTCATTGATTTAATCATTGGCTTTGTTTTATCTTGGCAATTAGTTTTATTTCCTATTATTGATGACAAGCCTCAATCTTTGCTTGTTTTAAACAAAAATGCTTTGGACAAATTTGTTGCAAGCTGGGAAAAACAGGAAGAAGAATTTAATATTATAAAAGATAAAAATTACCAAGATATATTTTTTGGTTTTTCAACAACCACCACTTCAACACAAGCTCAATAGCAGTTAAGATTGACGGGAGGGTGTTTTTGTATTAGAATTCTCAGTATGGTTTTCACACGCCTTCGTAGCTCAATGGACAGAGCAAGACTCTTCTAAAGTCAAGATATAGGTCCGATTCCTATCGAAGGCACAGAAAATATGGCGGCTATAGTGTAGTGGTAACACTGTTTCCTGTGGAGAAACCATCGCCGGTTCAAATCCGACTAGCCGCCCAATAAAAACAGACCCCCGAGGTCTGACAGCTGTCAGACCTCGGGGGTCTGTTTTTTTAAGTTAAGTATAATTTATAAGCTTTTTTCGTCCAATGTAATATTGATTATTTTTTCTTTGCCGTGCCGCAAAATTTTACAAACCAATTTTTGCCCCACCCCAAAGTCTCCCAAAATGTCGTTGACGGAAATTTCTGGCGTTATTTTTTGGCCTGAAATTTCAATTATAATATCAGATTCCCTAAAGCCAGCTTTTTCAGCCGGGCTCCCTGAAATTACAGCCCTGCTTTTGCCCAAAGGAAGCTCTGGCTCTGAAATAACCAAGGCCCCAAAATCAATTGGCAAGTCAAACTGTTCTTTTAGCTGTTTATTGATTTGCAAATATCTAATGCCAAAAAATGGCTGCCTAATTCGGCCATGGTTTTTTAATTCCTCTAAGGCCTTTTTGGCATTATTGATTGGCAAAGCAAAGCCAATGTTTTCTGCGCCAAAAACCATAGCTGCATTAATACCAATAACCTTGCCCGACATATCAATTAAAGGCCCGCCTGAATTTCCCGGATTAATGGCAGCGTCGGTTTGGATAAGCCCTCGCAATTTAGATGCTGTGTCAGACAGCTCGCTTTGAGCTTGGATTTCACGGGATAGCCCAGAAACAATACCCAAAGAAACAGTATTTTTAAAAAGCCCCAAAGCATTTCCAATAGCAATAACTTGCTCGCCCAAATCAAGCTTGCTTGAGTTGCCCATTTCTAAAAATTGGAAATCTTTTTTTTCTTTTGACTCAATTTTTAAAATGGCAATGTCATGAATTGGGTCAACGCCTAAAATTTTTGGCTTAACTTTTTCTCCATTATGCAAAACTAATGTGTAGTCGGCTTTTTCGTCCTCCATTACGTGCCGATTAGTTAAAACAAGGCCGTCTTTACTAACAATAAAACCAGAACCGCCTCCCACTTTTACCTTTTTCTTCTTTTGTATAGGCGAAGGGCTTTGTTTTGAAAGCTGAAAAATTGACTCAAGGCTAGCTAGGCTTTTAGTCATTGTAATTGAAACAACCGATGGCAAGGTCTTTTTAACTATTCTTACAATTGGAGATTGGGTTTTTATGGGCATAATATTATTTGATTATTTATAATAACACAAGCATTTTTGATTGAAAACAAGCCAAGGATTTTTTATATTTTATCAATGGAACATACAAGATATGTTATTTTGATAGTTTGCTATTTCTAATTATTATGATAAAATAAAATTATGAAAGTTCACTCAATAGAGAAAATAAAAGAGTTAAAAAGACTAAGAAGGAAGGGCTACAGCATTAACGAGTTGGTTTTGCAAATGGGAATTCCTAAAACTACTATTTGGCACCATATTCATAATATAAAATTGTCTCCACAACATAGGGCACAATTAGATTCAAAAAGAGGAGGTAGCGCAAAACGAAAAAAGTTGAGAATTGCCAATGCTCACGAAAAAGCAAAGATTTTTATAAATAGCTCGAGCAGAGAGTTTTTAATTGTGCTTGCAATGTTACATTGGTGTGAGGGTAATAAAAAGGCCTGTGTTTTTACAAATTCTGATGGAAAAATGGTAAAATTATATCTAAGTATATTAGAAAAAGTTTTAGGCATTCAACAGCATGAGATCAATCTAACATTAAGAATTTTTTCAGGAATGGTAGAAAGTGAATGTTTGAACTACTGGTCAAAAACATTAGGTGTTCCAAAAAAGAATTTTTATATTTATTTAAATGATGGTGGAATGAGTGGAAAAGTTAAACATGGAATGTGTAGAGTAGGCATAAAAAGGGGTGGCGACCTCCTTAAATTTATATGGGCTCTCATAGATTTGAGCTCGGAAGATGTATTGAAAAAATTAAGTTAATCTTAGCCCTCGTAGCTCAATGGATTAGAGCAGACCCGTCCTAAGGGTAAAATATGGGTTCGATTCCTATCGAGGGCATATGGGAAAGTTTAAAAAATTTGTTTTTCCGTCAGCAACCCTGCTGTTTTCTTTATGGTTTTCAGCCATTTTTGCTTTGGGCATATTGATTGGATATGCTAGCGTTCATTTTAGCCATAAAAAAATTACAAATAGCGGAAAGGCTAATTCTGTGGTTTTAAATTTTGGCAAATGGAAATTTCATTTTCACCACTGGCTAATGGGAGGGGTTGCTTTGTTGTCTTTCTGGCTAATGGGGGTGTTGGAAACTTTGCCAAAGATAGTGGTGGGAATGGCTGGAGGAATAGTTTTTCACGGCTTGTATTTGTACGACAATTGGCATAAAATCATAATGAAAAATAAGGGCCCATAGTTCAGTGGTAAAATATCTCTATGGCATAGAGAAGTCGCGAGTCCGACTCTCGCTGGGTCCACAATAAAAATAGATGAATTTTTTGTTTCCAATTGCAGCTGCAATCTTGCAAGCCACTTCGTTTACCCTTGATAAAGTTGTTTTATCAATTCGGAAAATAAATTTTAAAACATACACAGGAGTTAGCTTTCCATTAGTATTTATCATAACGCTGGGAATTTTTTTTATTTTCCGCCCGCCCATTTCATTTGGTTTATTAGCTGGAAATTTGGGGTGGTTGTTGCTTATTTCAATAGTAATAATCATTATTACCAACCTTATTTTTTATCGTGCTCTTGATGCTGACCGCTTAGGAGAAATCCAAACACTCGATGTTTTAAAGGGTATTCCCATTATCATTTTTTCAAGCATTATTTTTACAGACGAGCGGAATTTTGTTGTTATTATTCCTGCTTTAATTGCTTCAGTTGCAATTATTTGGTCTCATTGGGAAAAGCATTGCTTTAAGATTAAAAAACACACGCTAACTTTTCTTGTTTGGTCTTTGTGCGCTGGCGTGGTTGGCGCTTCTATTTCAAAGATTCTTCTATCAAGCTGGAATCCCATATCTCTTGAATTGGTGCGCTCTGGGGTGGTGGCGTTAATTCTTGGCTCATTATTTTTTAAGTACACTCGTAAAATTTCGCTTAAAGCGTTTTTGATTTTGCTTGCCACTAACGTATTAACCTCAATCGCGTGGATATTGTTTTATTTTAGCTACCAGCGCTTGGGAATTGTTTATACAACCTTAATATTTTCCATCCAGCCATTACTTGTGTATATGGCTTCGGTTTTGTTTTTAAAAGAGCCCTTAAAATGGAAAAAGGCCATAGCTTTTCTTATTGTGTTAGCATCAATCGGAGTAGCCAATTTTCTTTGACAAAAGGGCATTTTTTAACTATAATAGCGGTAAATTGCGGAGAAGCTCGCTTTTTTGGAGAGGTACCGAAGCGGTCATAACGGCGCGGTCTCGAAAACCGTCGGTCCTTTAAGGGCACGTGGGTTCGAACCCCACCCTCTCCGCTTTTGTGATTTTTTTTATGGAGGAGTACAGATAATTGGTAATCTACCACTCTTGAAAAGTGGCGTCCGTAAGGACTTGCGAGTTCGAGTCTCGCCTCCTCCGCACTTGACGAAGCAGAATTTTGGCCAACTTCGTTGACGAAAAAGCCAAAATTCACTACAGGGTTAGACCTTCTCTGGCAACAACAATGCCATAAACTTTTTTTGCCCCAGCCAATTTTAATATACGGGCGCATTCTTCAAGAGTTGAGCCTGTGGTAAAAACATCGTCAACCAAGAAAATCGTTTTCTGGCTTATTAAATCGGAATTTTTTATTGAAAAAGAATCAGCAATATTTTCCTCTCTTTCTTTTTTGTTGAATTCTGTTTGGCTTTTTGTGTTTTTTATTCTAATTAAATTGTTCTTTTGAACAGGCAATTGGTAATAAGATGATAAAACTTCTGCTATAACCGCTGATTGATTGTAGCCCCGCTTTTTTTCTTTTCTTTTAAACAGAGGAACTGGCATAAAAATTGCCGAAGGTGCCTGCCCTGAGCGATCGAAGAGAGTCGAAGGGTGTTTTTCTGCTAATGAAAAATGTGATATTATTAAAGAAGCTAAAAGGGGGCCAAGATTTTTAATATATGGCTCGTATTTGAAAAGAAAAATCATTTTTTTAACTAAGGCGTTTTTGTAATCGCAAGCAGAAAAAAGCCCGTTTAGCTTAAAGTTTTGGTGGCTTTGGCATTTTCCGTTTTGTATTACCCTGTTAGGGGCGGGGCAAAAAGGGCAGTATTGAAAAGGGTTTAAATCTATTATTGAAAGGCAATCAGGACAGACCAAATATCCTTCTCTGTTGCACTTTAAGCAAAATTGAGGAAATAACAAATCTAAAATCTGATTTTTAATTCTTTTCCACATACCTATTTGATATTTTTTTATGTTATCATAAAGAAATACTTATGTCGTTATTTACAAAAAATTATTTAGGGATTGATATTGGGGCACGAAGCATAAAGATTGTTGAGATTTCGGTTTCAGGCAAAAAGAAAAAGCTGGAAAACTATATTGAATTTAGAATGCCCTTATCTGAACAATCCCTTAAAACATTCCAAGGGGAAAGCTTGGCTTTATTAAGCAATGAAGTTTCAGAGATTCTGCAGGCCATTTTAAGGAGAGCAAAAATAAAAGAAAGAAAAGTTGCCTTATCTTTGCCGGATTTTTCTACGTTTTTTACAACTTTCTCTTTGCCCCCAATGACAGAATTAGAAGCTCCCCAAGCTATTGAATTTGAGGCAAGGCATTACATTCCTCTGCCTTTGAGCGAGGTTACTTTTGATTGGCAAGTTATTGACAAAGAAGAAAGCATTTCCGGCTTGAAAAGAAAGGTTTTGCTTGTGGCCATTCCCAATACTGTTTTGCAAAATTATCAGAGAGTGGCTGCATTGTGTAATCTTGAAATAATAGGCATGGAAGCAGAAGTTTTTAGCCTGGTGCGGTCTGCTTGGCCGGGGGGGAAGTATGATTTTCTGCCTATTTGCATGGTGGATTTTGGCTGGAAAAGCACAACTGTGAGCATTGTTGAAAAAAAGAAAGTGGCATCAAGTTTTAGTTTTGATGTTTCAAGCATTGCTTTAACTAAAGATTTGTCTTTGGCCTTGGGGATTTCTTTAGAGGAGGCAGAAGAATTAAAAACTATCCATGGCCTGGACCCCCAAAAACCAGAAATTGCCAAAGTGCTTTTAGATAAAGTTAACTTGCTCACAATGGAAATTGATAAAATTTGCGGTGACTTTTTTCAATCTACCGGCCGCAGATTGGACAATTTAGTTTTATCTGGGGGAACGGCTAATCTTTTTGGGCTAAAAGAATATTTGTCTGCCAGGATTAAAAAAAATGTATTAATAGCCGCGCCTTTTTCTGCTTTGAGCTGCCCCATATCTTTAGGGCAAAAATTGAGCCAAAGGGGGCCTTCGTTTGCTGTTGCCTTGGGAGCGGCTTTAATGTCTGCTGATTAATTTTATGCCAAGCGAATTTGACACTTTAAATATAATTCCAAAACCAAAGCCCGCTTTGCCTTTTTGGGTTAATCCTTTAATCGGGCTTTCAGGAGGCATTTTATTGGTTATGATTGTGCTTTTTGTTTTTTATTATTATCAGGCGCTGTCTTGGAATAGCAAATCAGAAGCAAAAGAAAGCGACTATTTGGCGTTAAATACTCCAGAAAACAGAGCAATAGAAGAAAGGGTTGGTAAAATTTCCGAAAAGCTAACAAAATTTTCCCAAGCTTTCGCAAACCATAAGTTTTCTTATGTTTTTTTTGATTTTTTAAAAAGCAATTGCCATCCAAATGTAAGTTTTTCAAACTTAAGCTTTGCTCCAAGCTCTGGCAAAGTTGCTTTAACCGGCCAAACCAATAACTATAAGAGCTTAAGCGAGCAAATAATAGTTTTAAAAAATATAAAAGAGCTTAGCTCTTTGGAGGTTTCAGATATTGCATTAGATAAAGAAGCGAAAATTACTTTTAGATTAAGTTTTATAATCGACCCAAGTTTTTTTAAGAATCAAAATCAATGAAAAGAACTTTTATTATCCCAATTTTAATATTTGTATCCTTTGCAGTGTTTCTTTATATTGTTTTGCCCCAGATTTCAACTGCTACTAAAGCAAAAGAAAACTTTTTAAAAACTGAAAAAGAAGTTAATGCTCGCCAGGAATATTTTACAGGCCTTAAAAATTCCCTTGAGGAAATGGCTGGATATCAAGACATTTTAGAAAAAATAGAAGCTGCTTTGCCAGGGGAAGTGTCTTTAGCCTCATTGATTGAATTTTTTAACCAGAAAGCTGATAACAACGGCTTGATTTTAAAATCGCTTGCTCCAGCCGTAGCCCCTGTAAACGATGAAAGTGATGAAAAAGAAACGCAACAAGCAAAAGAAAATCCAGCCCAGTATTTTCTGCTAGTTTTAAATGGCAGCGTGTCTTCATTTGAAAGTTTTTTAAAAGACATTGAAACTTCGGCCAGACTGGTTGATGTTGAAAGCAGCTCTTTGCAGCAAGCTTTGGGCGAAACTTCTTCCAGTATTAGCATTTTAGTTAAAGTTTATTACTAAAGGAATATCCCGATTAAACGCTCACTAAGGTCGTTCGCGTTTAACGGGATCTAAGAATTCGTAAATTCACTCGTGGCTAATCGCCACTTCACTCATTAACGATTTCTAAGACATGGAAATAGAGAAAATTGATTTAAAAAGGTTTACTTATTTGTGCCTGGGTTTAGCGTTGGTGGCTGTTTTTCTTTTAATTTTAAAATTTGCCTTTCCCAGCCCTATAATTGATATACCTCCAATAGAAAGCTATATAAAACCAGTTGGCATTAATTGGGAGATTCTCCGCAAACCGCTTTCTGTGGGTTTGCCGGCCTTAGACATTAGCTTGGTTCCTTCTCCAGAAGCTACAACTTCAGGGGCTTATGTTAGCTTGGTGGCTGAAGTTAAAGGGGTTTCTCAAGGGCCTTTTATTTACCATTTTGACTGCCAAGATGATGGAGTTTTTGAATTGGAAACAGAAGCGACATTCCAGAAAAAATATACAGCTCAAAGCTTGTGTTTTTTTAGCGAAGAGGGAGTTTTTACTTCAAAGGTTGTTGTAGATGGATTCTTTGATTATTTCCAAAACGGGCAAGAAGTTAAAGAAAAGAAAACCAGCCAAGCAAGTTCAGCTGTACAGATTTTTGATTCAAATTTAGCGCCAATTTTTTCTGCTTGCGACGTTGATAACGTTGAAGGAACTACCCAAGTAAATTTTAAATTTAATTTTTCCTCCCAAGCCCAAGATCCCAATGGCGATGAAATAAAATATGAATGGGATTTTGGGGATGGCAACAAGGCTGAAGGGCAGAATGTGGAATATAGTTATAAAGCAATGGGGCTTTATGTTCCAAAAGTAAAGGTTATGGACAATAAGGGGGCTTTTTCTTATTGCGTTGCAAAATCCTTAACAATATTAAAGGGGCTGTCATCTTTTGATGTTGTTAAAGTTCCCCAGAGAGTGGGAAGGCAAAATCCATTTTCTGTCGTAAAGCCAGAGGATTTGGTTTTAGATACCACAAAAAGCGCAACAACGACAAGCGCAACAACCACCCAAGCAACTACCACGCAAGCAACCACAACGATACCTTGAAAGGAATATCCCGATTAAACGCTCACTAAGGTCGTTCGCGTTTAACGGGATCTAAGAATTCGTAAATTCACTCGTGGCTAATCGCCACTTCACTTATTAACGATTTCTAAGACATGAATATCATACAACTTCTTTTAAAACAAAAAATATTAAACAAGCAAGATAGTGAAAAATTAGCCGAGGAGGCTCAAAAGCTAGGCAAAGACCAAGAAGAGTTTTTAGTTGAAAAGAAAATTGTCCTTGAGGATAAGCTTTTTGACTTAAAATCTAAAGCGCTTAATATTCCCCTGCAAAAGGTAAACATTGAAGAAGTGCCCCAAGAGGCGCTCTTAATTATTCCAAAAGAAGCAATAGAATTTTATAAAGTAGTGCCCTTAAAAATTGACCGGCAAAAAAATATTTTAGAGGTTGGCATGGTTTATCCAGAAAGCTCGCAAGCCCAAGAAGCTTTAAAATTTTTAGCCAGGCAGCAAAAACTTTCTTTGCAAATTTATTTAGTTACACTTTCAGACTTTAAAAAATATTTTGATAAATTGCAAGCGCCAGAAAAAGAGGTGGCTATCGCTTTGGAGAAGTTAGAAGAGGAATTTGGCTCTACGGGGGACAAAGCGGTTTTTGAAGATATTTCTGCAAACACTGGCGACAAAGCTGTTTTTATAGAAGAAGCCCCAGTTATAAGAATGGTAGCTGTTATTCTGCGCCAAGCAGTTGATGGGCGGGCTTCTGATATCCATATAGAGCCAACGGTGGACGATTTAAGAATTCGCTATAGAATGGATGGAATATTGTATCCTTCTTTGGAACTGCCTTTAAAAGTGCATCCGGCAATTGTAGCGCGTATTAAAATTTTAAGCCGTTTAAAAATTGATGAAAATCGCATCCCCCAAGACGGCAGATTTTCAACAAAGATTGGAAGCAAAAGAATTGATTTCAGGGTGGCAACTTTCCCCACTACATTAGGCGAAAAAGTGGTGATTAGGGTTTTGGATTCAAATGAAGGGTTAAAGAAACTGGAAGACCTTGGATTAGTGGGCAGAAACTACGATGTTTTAATGCGAATGATAAAAAAGCCCTATGGAATGATTTTAGTAACAGGGCCAACAGGTTCTGGAAAAACTTCTACTTTATATACCACGTTGCGCCTTTTAAATAAAGAGCAGGTAAATATAGTAACTTTAGAAGACCCGGTTGAGTATTCTATGGACGGAATTAACCAGTCGCAAGTTAGGCCAGAAATTGATTATACTTTTTCAAAAGGCTTAAGGCAGATACTAAGGCAGGATCCAAATATTATTATGGTTGGGGAAATCAGAGACGAAGAAACAGCGGGATTGGCAGTTAATGCTGCCTTAACTGGGCATTTGGTTTTAAGCACTTTGCATGCTAATAACGCCACTAGCGCAATTCCGCGTTTGTTTGATATGGAAGTTAAGCCATTTTTACTTTCCCCAACTTTATCAGTTGTTATTAGCCAGAGGCTTTTGAGAGTTTTATGCCCGCATTGCAAAACAAAGCTTGTTTTAGACGTGAAAACAAAAATTTACCTTCAGGAAAAATTAAAGGCAATACCTCAAGAAGCAAAAAATATTTTAAATACAAAAAATGACTATCAGATTTTTGAGCCCAAAGGCTGTAACAAGTGCAATGAAACCGGGTATTCGGGCAGAACAGGTATTTTCGAGGCCTTGGAAATGACTGCCCAACTGAGCGAGATCATTGCAAAAGACCCATCTGAAAAAACTATTACACAGGAAGCCGCAAGGCAGGGCATGATAACCATGGAGGAAGACGGTATTTTAAAAGCGCTACAAGGCATAACATCTTTGCGGGAGGTTATAAGGGTAGCAGAAGAAAATAAATATTTATGACAAAGTCAATATTACTTGTAGAAGACGATCCGTTTTTGATAGATATTTACAGCCAAAAATTTAAAAAAAGCGGTTTTGATATTAGGGTGGCAGAAAACGCTTCAAAGGTGTTTCAGCTTTTAGAAGAAAAAATTCCAGAAATTATTTTATTGGATATTGTTTTACCGCAAATGGATGGCTGGGCAATTTTAAAAAAAATTAGGGCAAACGAAGCTTGGAATGTTTGCCAGATTATAGTTTTTAGCAATCTTGGTCAAAAAGAAGAAGTTGAAAAAGGCCTCAACTTAGGGGCAAATAAATATTTAATCAAATCTCAGCATACGCCCCTGGAAGTAGTTAAGGAGGTTGAAAAAATGTTAGCCAGCTGTTAGCGATCCGCTTCGGGCGGAGAGCTTTACAGATGGCTAACCCAGCCCTTCGCGAAGGGCTGGGTGTAAGAATTCGTAAATTCATTTCACTCATTAACGATTTCTAACATGGAATACCAAAAAGTTTTAAAAAATATTTTAGAAATGGCAATTAAGAAAGGAGCTTCTGATATTCATATTGTGGTGGGGCACCCATTTGTTTTAAGAATTGCCGGGGAGCTAATTAACCAAAACGAAATGCCGATTGTTTCTCCAGAAGACGCCATGGGAATAGCCTCGGCCTTAATGAGCCAAGAAAGAAAAAATAGACTTTTGCAGGAAAAAGAAATTGATTTTGCCTATAGCTTTTCTGATAAAGCCAGATTTAGGGTTAATATATTTTTCCAAATGGGATATGTGAGCATGGCGTTAAGGCTGATAAATTCAAAAATAAGGACTATAGAGGAGCTTAATTTACCCTTAACCATAAAAAGATTTGCTCAAGCTGAGCACGGATTGGTTTTAATAACAGGGTCTTCTTCTCAAGGCAAATCAACAACCCTAGCCAGCTTGATTGATAATATTAATCACAATAGAGGGGAGCATATTATAACAATTGAGGACCCAATAGAATATATTTTTCAGGACAATCTTTCTTTAATAGAGCAGAGAGAGCTAACTCAAGACACTTTGAGTTTTGCCAATGCCCTAAGGGCGGCTTTACGGGAAGACCCTGATGTTATTATGGTTGGTGAAATGAGAGATTTGGAAACAATTTCAACAACTATTACAGCCGCTGAAACCGGGCATTTAGTTTTTGCCACTTTGCATACAAATTCAGCGTCCCAAACAATTCATCGCATAATAGATGTTTTTCCTTCAGACCAGCAGGACCAAGTTAGATCTCAACTAGCCGCTTCTCTGCTGGGGGTTGTATCTCAAAAACTTATTTCAGCCAATGGAAAGGGTTTTTTACCGGCTTGTGAAGTTTTGATTGCAACCTCTGGCATAAGCAATCTTATAAGGGAAAATAAAATCCATGAAATACCCTCTATTATTGAAACTTCTGGGCAAGCTGGAATGTGCACGCTTAATAAAAGTTTACTTGAGATGGTGCGAGGGGGGCTCATTGCAAAGGAATTAGCCATTATGCATTCGCTTAATCCCGAAGATTTAAAAATTAGACTAAGCAGGCTATGAAATTTTCTTATCAATCGCGGTCAAAAAGCGGTGAATCCAAAAAAGGCGTTATTGAGGCTGAATCAAAAAAAGCGGCCTTAGAAGCTTTAGAAAAGTATGGTTTTTACGTTACTTCTTTAAAAGAAGAAAATATTGAGCGGCTTAAAAAAAATATAAAGATTAAAATACCTTTTTTAAAAGAAGTTCCCCAAAAAGAAATGGTTGCTTTTACGAGGCAGTTATCAGTGATGTTAAAATCCGCAATTCCGCCATTGCAGGCAATAAAAGCTCAAGCTAACCAAATAAAAAATCAAAAGTTTCAAGAAATTCTTTGGCGCATGATTCAGGGAGTGGAAATGGGAACGCCTTTGAGTCAAGCTTTTGCTTTATACCCTAAAGTTTTTAACCAGTTTTTCGTTAGTATGGTAAAGTCCGGAGAAGCAACTGGAAAGGTTGCCGATTCTTTGCTTTATCTGGCGGACCATTTAGAAGAGGAGTATAATTTTAATCAAAAAATTATTGGCGCAATGATTTACCCAGCTTTTATTTTATTCGCCTTGGTGGCCGCTTTCTTCTTGGCAATCTTTTTTATTGTTCCAAAATTAAAAGATATTTTAGAATCTTTTTCGGGCGAGCTTCCTTGGGCTACTAAGCTAATTATGGGCTTATCCGATTTTATAAAGGGCGGGGGCTGGATTGGATTTTTGTTTATTTTTGGCGTGATTGCCACCTTGCCTGCAATATTGAAGAAAAACAAAGAGGTAAAAATAGCTTATGATAAACTGATTTTAAAAGTGCCTATTTTGGGAAAGTTTTTTACAAAGGTTTATCTTGTTAGGTTTACAGAAAATTTGTCTGTTTTAATTTCTGCTGGCTTGCCGATCAACCAAGCTTTAAATATTACCCATGACATTGTGGGCAATACAGTGTATCAAAAGATTATCAGGGAAATTAGCGAAAGGGTTGCAAAAGGGGAAAAAATAAGCGCGGTAGCTTTTGAAAACCCAAATCAAATCCCCCCTTTTGTTTCGCAAATGATTTCCACAGGAGAGGAAACTGGCAAATTAGATGAAACCTTAATGGATGCTGTGAGATTTTATCGCCAAGAAATAGAGCGCACTGCTTCTAATTTAACAACAATCATAGAGCCTTTAATGATTATGGTTATTGGCATTGCGATTGCAATTTTTGCGGTTTCAATTTTTATACCGCTTTTCAAAATCGGCATGGGCGGAATGTCTGGATAGAGTTATCAACAATGATTATTTTACAAAAATTTTGAAAGTTATATAATAAA
>Ga0265296_1002104_pt1 | contig 20770 bp, 18 predicted proteins | sample MunlanPumphouse1_FD_189073 | JGI IMG/M metagenome (GOLD analysis project Ga0265296, IMG submission 189073) | Groundwater microbial communities from a municipal landfill in Southern Ontario, Canada - Pumphouse #1 | ecosystem: Environmental > Aquatic > Deep subsurface > Groundwater | place... | reverse complement strand
TAACCAGTTTGAACTAAACAAAGGAAAGAGCCTGGATTCATGCATTTGTGATTTAATCAAGTATTGCCCAAGCAAATAGTTGATTTTATCGGGGTAAGTTAATAACAACAAATAAACTATAAAGGAGAGCAAAATGATTGCAAAACCTGCAGCAAAATGCCAATAAGATCTCTTCCGCAAACCGGATAGCCCATATTCAGAGACATAGATTAATGAAAAAGCGGCAAAAGCAATGACCCCGTTAATATGCATGAACACCGCCAGCCCAAGCATTAAGCCGGAAATGAAAAATAAAACGCCTGATTTTTTATCTAAAGCTTTTACAAATACAACGAATGAAACCAACAAAAAAGCAGCAAGATAAATCTCCGGCCGGATAGTTCTAGAAGTAAGAAATATGTAATTATCCGTAGCAACCAAAGCACTCGAAAACAGCGCAATTCTTTGGTCAAACATATATTTTGCGAGGTAATATGTAAAAACTATCGTTAATAAGCCAAAAACAAGTGATAATAAACGACCTTGGATAACACCAAAACCAAATACTTTAAACGCCACAGCTAATAAAAGAACGCGTAATGGTGAACCCAAACATATTCTATCTCTTCCATCTGGATCTCCTTTAAAAGCCGGAATAGACATTTTCCCCTGTGTCAGGAAAGTATAAGCTGGTGCACTTAGCCAAGCTTCATCGGGTACAACCCTCACATCAAGTTTATATGCAGTAAAACATAAATAAAATACGATTAAAATAAATAAAAATATTTTTGACTTAATGGCCCAACTCCTCATCTTATTATTGTTTTATCGGTCCGCTGGCCCCCTTCGTCCGCCATAAAGTTACCCGCACCGCAAACGGCGGGGATTATCTCCACTCAAGACTCTAATCTTCTCAGCCAAAAATAATCTTTTAAAATCGCGTAAAAACCTCTCGCGTTTCTTGGAATAACATACGGAAATATCCTACTCGCAAGTCTATAAGAAATGAATAAGGAGCCTAAAATCGAATATATCTTATCTAATTTAAATTTTAATAAAACTTTGAACACAGGCAAAAAAACATTTGGCAAATTACAAAATACAGGGGCTAAATTAATAAATCTAGCTTGAATACCCTTTTCTTCATTTGTAAAACAATTTAAAATCGATTTTTTCGTGTAGCCTGCTTCTGCAAGCTTCATGCTATCTAACATTTCATTCTTAACAGCATATTCAGCCAAATCGGTTTGGGGGGCAGGCGTATAGATAGTAAAAGTTTGAACATCCAGCCCAAGACTTTTCACAAACAAAAAAGATTGAAACTCATGTTCTAGGCTTTGTCCCGGTAATCCCAGCATTGTATTCCCATAGGTTTTTATTTTATATTTTCTAGCGATTGCAAATGATTTTCGAACAACCTCATCAGATAAAGCTCTTTTTAAAACATCATTTCTAACCTTCTCGTTACCAGTTTCAACTGACATACTAACTGCTTTACATCCAGCAGAAGAAAGCATCCGAGCGACATCTTCTGTCATAGTATTAGATCTCATTAAGCAATAGAAAGGCAAGCCCACTTCTTTTTTGTATTTTGCTACAAATTCCTCCAGCCATTTATCAACTTTATGCACAAAGGTATCATCCGCAAAACGAATATATCTAACTGGAGGGAATTCCTTTATGACATATTTTATCTCGGCAATAAGATGATCAACGGAACGCCTGCGCACAATTGGCCCGCAACTTTCAAATATTTTATTATAAACATGATTGAAGCAATAAGAACACTTATAAGGGCATCCTCTCGAAGCAAGAAAAGATCTCAATCCGAAAGACTTATAATAAGGGGCAGTCCGGTAAATGATATCTCTATCAATAAAAGGCAAAAAATCAAGTTCCTGAATTAATTCTTTTTTGCAATGCTTAGTATTCTTGGCCATTACGTTTGGAATATTTAACAAATTTTGCTTGTTTTCAATTCGACTAACAATTTCTAAAATAGCATTATCCCCTTCCCCTATACAAACGGCATCCAAATCACATTCATCTAAAATATCCGGGCAATAAGTAGGGTGAGCCCCTCCCATAACACGCACAACTGATTTATTATTTGCCGTTAAGTATCTTCTCAATTTAGCATCGGCTTCTTTAAACAAATTAATATTAACCGTCATCGCGCTGTAAGCCACCAGATCCGGCTCATAACGCAATATTTCTTCTAAGAAATTCCCTCTATTTAACACTGCTAACCTAGTATCATGATGTGCGGTTTTGCAAATAGCAGATAATTGCATCAAGCCAATCGGTTCGCTTAAAAACATGCTTGTACAAACAAATAATATTTTCATATAACCAGTTTATGTTTTGGTCGTCATAACAATTTCATTAGATTATCAATAATGTAGTCTTGCTCTTCCGTGACCATAGTATTATAGAAAGGCAATCTTAATAAACGAGACGAGATCGCCTCCGTAACAGGAAATTCGCCTGCTTTATACCCAAATTTTTTCCCCATGGGAGAAGTATGCAGCGGCAAATAATGGAAAATCGCGCAAATGCCTGCCGCCTGAAGCCCAAGCATAATTCGATCCCTTTCTTTTTCAGAAGAAAAAATTAAATATAACATATGATAGTTTTGAGTTATATTATTAGGGATAATTGGCAATCTTAACGAACCGGCGGATTGCAAACCAACTAAATTTTCGTAATAATAATCAAATATGCGTTTCCGCTTGCTAATAATATCTTCCAGCGCCTCCAATTGAGCATACAAATAGGCGGCAAGAATATCAGACATAAGGAATGATGAGCCAAGATCAACCCATGTATATTTATCAACCTCCCCCCTAAAAAACTTACTGCGATTCGTCCCTTTTTCACGAATAATTTCTGCCCTTTCAATAAATCGTTCATCATTGATCAGCAGTGCCCCACCCTCCCCGCACATACAATTTTTGGTCTCATGAAAACTGTAAACTCCAAAATCCCCGATCGAACCAAGGTATTTATCCTTATATTTTGAATTCAATGCTTGCGCCGCGTCTTCGATAACGGTAAGGTTGTATTTTTTAGCAATTTTCATTATTTTATCCATCTCACAACCTACACCAGCATAATGTACCGGGCAAATTGCCTTTGTTCTTTCGGTAATTTTAGATTCAACTTGTTCCTCATCCAGGTTCAAGGTATCGAGCCTAATATCGACAAAAATTGGCTTGGCCCCACGCAATATAAATGCATTTACAGTTGAAACAAACGTATATGATGAGACAATAACTTCATCCCCCGGTTGGAGATCAATCAATAGAAAAACCATTTCTAAAGCATGGGTACAGGATGTGGTTAAAAGCGCCTTCTTAATATTAAATTTCTTTTCAATAAACTGATGGCACCGGATTGAAAAAATCCCATCCCCGGATATCTTCCCCATCTCAACCGCTTCTTTGATGTATTCAAGTTCTCTGCCGGCCAAATAGGGTTTATTAAAAGGGATCCTTTTCCTTATTTTATCCTGCATATTGCACCTGATGTCCTCTCCAGAAGCTGATAATGCCAACTAAAGAAAGGAATAGGTTAGGTAAATTAAATAACAAAGCAATGATTGCAGCCTCCCCGGTATTTATTCCAATACTGTACAAAAAATAATAATATACCCCTTCTCTTATCCCCCATCCATTAATTGAGATGGGTAATAAGGAAACCAAACTAGCTACCGGGATTACCCCCATATAAAATAATAATGGTACGGGTATATTTGCCGCCCTACTCATTGACCATATTCCCAAAACAACCAAAAACTGGAACGCCATAGAATAAAGGCTGATTTTCATGATGAGGATTTTATTTATCAGTCTTTTTAAATGATCAATAGCTCTATCGGCCGCTGCCAAACGAATCAATATTACTTCTAACAACTTGGGCAGCATCAACAAAAACACAAAAAAGAATCCAAATAATAACAAAAGAATGACATTTGAGACTAACGATAATATTTTTAGCGCTCGTACCGGCAAACCTAAAATACCCGTAAAACCAATAATTGCTAATCCAAACTGCCCAACAATTCTTTCAAATAATAAACCGGAATATGCATTTCCCAATGAATAACTCTGTCCCCTTATTACCCATCCCCGCCTCACATCGCCGCCTATTGACGTTGGCAAAAACTGGCTAAATGTGTAACTTTCCAAATAAGCACGATATGTCTGCTGAAATGAAATCTTTAATCCCTGGAAATCTAAAATTGTCTTCCAACGCAAAGCAGAAACCGCATTTCTCAATAAAGCAACAACCATCGCAAATATGACCCACCATAAATCAAGAGACAACATGACGGTGACCAGTTTAGCAACAGAAAAAGTCCTAAAAATAAGGAGAAGGAGAAAAAGGCTTACCCCAATTCTTAAGACAAATCCAACATATCGTTCAAAAAAATTAATTAGCGCCAGCATAATATTACTTAAAATATTTTTCAAATTCCTTTCGTGAAAAAGCATTCTTCAAATATTTATCCTTATAAACACATAATGTAAATTCATATAATGGGTTATTGTGTTCGAGCGTAAAATACCTTGACAAATTTTTCACTACATAGTCAAGAATAAAAGCCGGAGAGCAATAAAATAAATCATCATAAAAATATTCGCAATAACTAGTGATAAAGTTTACCGCCATACCTTTCCGACACATAGCAAAACCTTTTTTTAGCATCTTTAACATGAATTCCTGCATTTTAGCCGCCGGGGCTCCAGCTAGGTGATAAAAAGTTCCGCCAAAAACCACATAGTCATATTTGCCTTTAACTTTACCTGAAACAATATCCCTTTTATAAAATTTACATTCCGGATATTTCTCCTCGCAAAAAGCAACAAATTCAGGAACAATTTCCGTCCCGCTATATTCAATCACCCTTTTAGAAAAACGCTTCCTCAGAAATTCATAGAAATGCCCCAACCCACATCCAATATCGTGGACCGAAAATTCAGGGTCAGCTCCGAATATTTTGGCCAAACCAGAATAGCGAAGATCTTTATATATTTGTTTGCCCGAAGCGACAGCTTCCGGAGAAAAACCAAACCGTTTATATAATTCTGCGTAATATTGCTTCTGTGAATCCTTAATATTAGACCCCCCGAGTTTGTTAATTATTAATAGCCCTAATAATCCTTCAGAATGACTGCAAACCATGATATCGCAGGCACACCAATCCCTTCTTTTGATAAATCCCCTACCGGCCATAGCCAATGCTTAAATTGAGATAACCATTTTAGCATACTAGTTTCACCAATCAGCGTTCCATGTGAATATCGAAACCTCTTATCTTTTATTTTATTTGTAAGAAAACTAAGCAGATACCTACGCGCCTTTACTTTTTTCAAAAGAATATTGTAGCAACCAAGCGGGTCAGTGGAGTGTTCGGCCACATAATTGCAAATACATAGATCAAATTTTCTTCTATCTATTGGGGCATTTTTCAATAAATCCCATTGAACAAATTTATATCTTTTATCTTTTTTGAAAAGCTTCTTGGCATATTCGATAAAAGGAAGACTATTGTCTAATCCGAGAAAATAATTAAATCCATCAATTTTATCAGCAGAATGTCCAGGTCCACACCCAACATCAATGATCGTCTTTGGCCGGATAACATGCTGGAGCAAGTCATGGACAACACTATTCTGTCTTTCCTTTCTGGGTTTTACTTTCTTTCCCCAATATTCGTTCATAATATATTCAATTTGTCTCCTGGTTGCATAAGAAGCCGCGGCTTTTTCTATGATTTTTATATTATTTTTTTTTCATAAAAACTCTGCTCCTTCTTCACCCCAAAATGATCTTTTATATCTTTTCCCAAATACTGTAGCCATAAACGCTTTTAATGATCTAAATAATGTTCCTGGCCTTAACAACAACCAAAGATATTTGTATAAACTTTTAAGAGAAAAGTAGTATCGGAACCAGGCCTGTCTGTAAATATTTGCCATCTTTTCCGGTTTAATCCCCTCAGGATAAAATATGGGATACCCTACTTTCCCATTCATAAACGAAACCCATACATCAGAAGGAATAGAATGCGCCCGCTTTGCATTTTCAAATAGCTCTGACCCAGGTATCGGAATCATCTGGTTAAAGTAGGCGACATCAGTTTGCAAGCATCCGGCAAATTTGATCGTCTGCCACATTTCATCTTCAGTTTCTGTCGGATGTCCAAAAATATAACTTGCCATTGTTTTAATTCTATATTTCCGACAAATTTCAACGGTCCTGATGTATTGTTCGTTTTTTATCCTCTTATTTTCAAGATATCTTACTCTTTCCGAACCACTTTCAACCCCAAATCCTATTTTTCGGCACCCTGCGCCACGCATTAATTTTATTAATTCTTCATCAAGTTTGTCTACCCGCGTCCCTACCCCCCAATAAAACCTAAGCCCCTTCTTTAAAATACCTTCACACATCTCGATTACTTTAGCACGATCAAGCGTAAATATCTCATCGACAAATTCTATCCACTGGATACCATCTCTATTTATCAAATCTTCAATTTGATTTAGGATTTTGTTTGGGCTCATACTCCGATAAGGTGTTTTTTGTAATCTACTGCAATACACACAATTATAAGGGCAACCCCGGGAAGTAATCATAGAGATAGTTTTTAGGTGAGTGCTGGGCGAATAATATTTATCGAGCGGAAGAAGTTCATAGGCTGGATTTGGCAATAAATCAAGGTTTGATACTATCGTTGGAGGAGAAGAAACATTAATCTCTCCTCCGTCGTTTACGATCAGGCCTTCGATTGCCTCCGGCCATTGGCCCCCTAATACTTTCTCGCAATATTTTGCAAAAGCATATTCGCTTTCTCCGATAAAACCATATTTAACATCTAAATGAATCAATATCCCCGGGTCAGCATTAACGTGCGCTCCACCAACCACTATGCTGACCTCGGGGCAATTCATCTTGATAGCCTTAATCAATTGAAAACAATGCGGCAACGTCATTGACATGATACTAATGCCAATAATCTTAGGTTTTTTCATAAGAATAAAAGAAATCACTTCCTTTATGGAGAGACCCAAGGCCGCGCTGTCAATAATCTCTACCCGCATACCATGCTTGCGAAGCGAACCGGCAAGGAAACAAAGTCCTAGATAAGGGTACCGCGAAAAGTCGTCAGGAGGATTAATTAAGAGACAATCCAATTTATGAAATGCTTTAGCATGTGAAAATTTTGTATTGATCCAGTTCCCTGTCATTTTTCAATCTCATCGGAGACAAAACTTTGCCGAATTAAAATGGTCGGACCTGGCCCACGAAAATTCTTTATAATTCTAACCAAATATTCGCCAATAATTCCCAATCCCGCCATGATAATCCCTCCGCTTAAAGACTGAATTACAAGCAAGGATGTCCACCCCGGAACATTTATGCCATAGACAATCTTTTTATAAGTTACCCAGATCGAAAGAGAAATGGAGAAAACAAAATAAAAGAGCCCCATAAAAGCAACCAGCTTGAGCGGAAGTGATGAATAATTCAATATATTATCAAGGCTTAAACTCACCAGTCTGAAAAATTTGTATCCCGATCTCCCTTCCATCCTTGGCTCATGTTCAATTTGAATGGTTTTTACCCTCTGGGTAACTGACAATATTAAACTTCCAACCGTAGGCGAGTCATTCGCAATTCTTAAAATATCTTTTGCAATTTCACCCCGCATTATCCTAAAACTGCCCCTTGTAACCCCTGGCGGCTTGCGTAAAATTATCTCATCAATTTTATTTACAAAGTGGCTGCCAATGTTTCGCAACAAATTATGTTGCTTTTTATTAAGAAAAGGAACCCCAAAAACAACGTCCAAATTATCGTCTTCCATTAATTGTTGAATTAGCTTAGGGATTTCTTCGGGAGGATGTTGCAGGTCGTCATCCATGGTTATGACGTACTTTCCCCTGCAAAACATTAGGCCACAAAGCACCGCCTTCTGTTGGCCGTGGTTATTCCTTAATTGAATTATCTTGATACACGGATCTTTACTCCGCAGCTTCTGCATCATCTGCCAAGTTTCTGGATTGGTGGATGAATCATCCACAAGTATTATTTCATATAATGGTGAAATTTGAATAAAAATATTTTTAACTCGTTCATAAATAATCTCTAGGGTTTTACTGCTATTGTAAACCGGTATTACAATTGAATATTCCACAATTATTCTCCTTTAATAAGACGCATATTGAAAATTAAGTTTCTGCTCAATCAAATCGAGAATTAAATCTGCGTTTTGTTCCGGCCGACACTCCACAATTACGTGACCGATCCGATTCTTGCCCTCGGAGAATGCATTAACTTTTTGCCCCGGATGATAATCCATAACCAGCTCAATTACTTCTGGAAACCGTGAACAAATAGACCCAAAATCAGCATAACTTATTAAAATGGCTTTGCGTGCCGTGCCAAAAATCCTAACCCCTGCGGGGTGATCATTGATTCGAACAGGAACGCTAGGCTTTTCTCCTAAGGCCACCTCAATCGCCATTTTCACAGTATCTATCCCAGTTGAAAAACCAACAATCTGGGGTAAACCATTACCTCCAAGCCGAGCACCAATATCAATTACATACAATCCATTTTTTGTAATCATAATGTCTAAGTTCACTGGTCCCCAGTTAATATCCAGCGCTTTGATAACTTTTTCAACCATTGCCTCCACCTGATTAATTTTGTCTGGGGACAAATCACTCGGGACGGAATGGCCACAAACAACAAATTGATCTGTCATTTTCTTGTTTGTAATAACGATTACCGCGACCTTTCCTCCAAAACAAAAGGCCTCACAACCAACTTCTACCCCTTCCAAAAATCTCTCAACGCAAACAGAGCCAATCAAGCTCGCACCTAAAGCTGTCGGAAATTTTTGCATAAGTTCGTTCAAAGAATTAATTCTCGCAACGCCTTTGCTTCCCGATCTGTCTGAAGGTTTTATAAAAAGAGGGCCGCCTAATTCATTAAAAAGGGCCTCGGCATCCTTCAAGCATTTTACTTCCTTAAAAACAGGTACATTAAAATGCTTTAAGAAGAGAAATTGCTTAAACCTAGGCTTAGAACTAAAGATTGCCGCCTGTTCCAATGTGATGGTAGGCAAATGGAGTTTGTTTCCCACATAAGCAACAGTTAATACTGCAATATCAGAGGCAATCGTCATAATACCATCAATTTTGTGCTTTTTCGCAACATTCAGCACTCCATTGGCATCAACCGTACTAACGTTTTCAGAGAAATCACTCAATTTATGTCCAACATTATCCGGGATATTATCAACCGTAATTACTTCATACCCAAGTTTTTTTGCAGTTTTAATCGCGGGTAATTGATATATTCCTGCTCCTAAAATCATAAGTTTCTGCATTTAATCAACCTCTACCGAAAAGCATATATTATCTTAAGCAACAAATCTGAAAGCAGCGATTCATAAAAAGCATGGTTTATCCTATCCCGTGTCCTGTACTTCATTACGAATGAATTTTAGCAGCAACAAAGTATCCACCGCCCATCTGAATTATCTTAAAGTCAGAAAAGCCGGCTGCTTTATACAGCCGCTCCAAATCCTTTTTTGTATAGCTGTAAATATTGCATTTCTTGATTAAATTGTATCTAATTTTTCTTTGAATATCCCAAAAAAGCCTGGGCCTGGGAAAAGAAGCAATAAAAACCCCATTAGTAAGGGAGTGGATTTTTCTTAAAATCACCTGGGCATCCTTAATATAATCAAAAAAACCCATGGCAATCACAATATCAAATTTTCTATTAAAATTTTGTGCCAAAAAGTCGGCGCAGACAAAATCACACCTCTCTGCAAATCCCATTGCTTGCGCTGCTTTTCTTGAAAAATCAACCATCGAACCCGCAAAATCTAGGCCCGTGACGCGCGCCGCTCCTCTCCTGGCAAATTCAACCGAAAATCTGCCCGTCCCACAACCAATATCTAAAACTTCTTTGTCCGCAACCTCACCACAATACTTAAATGTCAGTGCGTAACGGTCAAAAAGTCCTTGGCGTATGAATCGATTTACAATATACATGAACCAATTTTCGCTAGAATACAATGCGTCCCATTCTTGAGGTACTTTATCAAAATACTTTTGAGCAGAACCTGCTTCCCCTTTCAATCTTACCCCTCCTTTTAATCAGCCTAAATTAAATGCGTCTCTTTGCAAAAGTGCCTCTTTACAACTTATAAACTTAAAATCACCAATCAGCCGCTTAAGCCGACCTTCTGTCTGGGATAAATTACAATAATGTTTTATGTTTTGAGGAAAAGGCAATTTAACCTTAGGCTGTTCAGGATCAAACTCCCAAGAATGTAAATTGATATTTGCCGTCATCCTCCCTTTATTGAGCATATTAATTGCCCACTTTGTCACAAAATATGGAAAAAGTCTAAAATAAGTAGTCGTAGCAATCGGTAATTTCAATCCAAACACAGAAATCGTAGCCAGAGGAAATTCCACCAGACCTGTTTGAATAACAAAAGGTTTTTGGGGATAGCCAGAAATACCCCCGCGAGTAAACAACCTTAACGATACAGGATAGATACTTGAATCGTACTGCAAACCGCACCCTTTAATTATTTCTATTGCCCACCGGGTCTCGGTGGTAATTGAATAACCCGGCGCCCTATAACCCAACACCTCTTTCCCCGTAATATCTTTTAAAATTTTGACAGAGCGCAATAAATCTTCTTTAAATTCCACAGGAGTAAGTAACGCTATGGGCATATGGCCATAACCATGGGTAGCAATTTCATGCCCTTCTTCATCGATCATCCTTACCATATCTGCATTTATCTCGGCAACTTTACCTAATACAAAAAAAGTCGCTTTCACCTTTTTATCCTTCAACAACCTCAATATTTTTTTTACCCCAATGGCAACCCGGGTTTGCCCATGCAGGGGATTATTTTTGTCCTTATTCAGGTTAAAAGTTTCATCCCACTCTTCCACATCAAAAGTTAAAATATTTAACACTATTTATCCCTAATTCAAATCAATTTCGTTCCAGATTTTATGAGCCACTTACAATTGGTTTCTCTCTAAAGGTATACATAATTTTATGTAACATACCAGCAAAAACCGACTCGTAAAAGAAATGGGTAATCCATGGATGCAACCATGAGGAAAGAGCCACGTAATTCCAAAAATCTCTCTTTAAATAAAACTTATCCGAGACAAAAGGACGATAATCTTGGTTGAACTGTATTTGTTCTTCTGAAGGGACCAGCTGGTTTCTATAGGCCAAATAATAATGTCTGATCTTTCGCAAATCAACCCTCATCAATTTTGCAGCAATCAAATCCGCAGCCTCAAAACTATTGGAAGCCAAGATCCAGCCCAAATCAAAAGCATCCCCCACCATCGGCCCACTGCGCGTTAAACCATAGGTGCCATCAATAATAGCAAATTTATTCTTGATCGCCTGATTAATTGCAAAAATTGCCTCATTAAAAACCGGATGATAGCGGAGTCGCATAACATTCGGTACACATCCCCATTGATTTTTGTAAGAAAGGCTAATTTGGGTCATAACATGTACTTTGGGAACAGGTAAAGTAATAAAAGCATCAATTTCATGCAATAAAATTTTAGGTATTTCTATCTTAAAATCTCGACTAAACTTGTGGACGATTAAATATTCGTATGGCAGCTTAGATAGGTTAACAATCCTGATGCCATATTTTTCCTTCAACTCATACAAACCATAGTCACGAAAAACATCTTTCACTTCATACGAATTATAACCGCCATCCGACTCACCCACTATTATTTGGCATCCATGGTCCTTCAAAACTTCAATTAAAGCCGTCAGCAACTGAGGGGTAGTAGTTACGCCTGGTTTAAAACGGGGATAAGTAAGATTGGGCTTCAAAAACACAACCGAACCATGTTTTACTTGAGAAGTCAGCTCGATCCACGCCAGAGCCTTTTCTAACTGCAAAATGAAACTTTTATCAATTTTTTCAATAAAAACTTTTGCCACAATATCTCACTTCCTGAGCCATTCTATCACCTTTTTAATATCACTCAAAAACAACCTTGGATTCCTATGATATTTTCTACTAAACATCCTATTTATAAGAGATCTCGGAGAGCGATTGTATTTATGAACTTCCTTTAAAATATAGGTTGCTAACCTTGAGAATTGTTCTTTTTGCATAGTATCGGTAAACCGATGGGGATTTTGATGAGAATAAAGCGTATAATCAACCGGATCAGACAGCATGCCTTTCTCCTTTGCAAGATCGTATAACTTCGTTCCCTGATAAGGGGAAAAAATACTTATATTTGCCCAATCGGGTTTCAATTCTTTCATAAAACTCAATGTATCAAGAACCTCATTTTCGGTTTCTGTTGGAAAACCAAACATAAAAAAACCAGACCAAAACATACCATGCCTTCTTAATATTTGGACTGCGGCTCTCACCTGCTCAAGGGTTATTTTTTTGTCAATAAGGCGCAAGATCCTTTCATTGCCCGATTCTATCCCCACATCCACTTTAGTACAACCTGCTTTTTTCATTAAAGAAATAATCTTGTCTGAAACCATGTCTACCCGGGTAAGACAACTCCAGGTTATATTAATATTTTGTTCAATTAATGCGAGACACAATTTTTCCACTCTCTTTGAATCAAGCGTAAAAGAATCATCCATAAAAGTAATATTTCTAATTCCATATTTCTCTCTTAAAACCACTATTTCATCAATTACGTTTTGGATACTACGAAACCTGACCTTCCTCCGCCAAATAGACTTTGAATCACAATATCCACAACTATAGGGACACCCACGTGAAGACATGACCATACTTAATTGGTCGGGGCTGTAGGTTTCAACATGAAGAAGTCTTTCGCGCGCAGGCAAAGGGATATCATCCAGGTCCTGAATAAATAAACGGTTTTTATTGTGAATAACCGTCCTTCCTTCCTTAAAAGAAAGACCATCAATATCGCGATAGTTTACTTTGTGGGCTTTCAGAGATAGTAAAAGTTCATAAAAAGTTTGTTCGCCTTCCCCCCTTACAACAAAATCAACATCGGCGCTCGATAAAATTTCTTCAGGATTAATCGTAGGATGACAACCCCCACACACCACTTTAATTCGTGGATTTATTTCTTTGCATATGTTTGCAATACGCATAGCCGACGGAACTTTTACCGTAAGCACACTCAAACCAACTAAGTCTGGGCGAAATGAAGTAATAACTTTTCTTATTTCTTCCCATACAGGATGGAGATTAGAGTTAATTGCTTTTTTATAATCACCAATATCTTTTGCGTATTTTACGATAGATTTATACTTAGTATCATCTGCGTGTTCAGCATTATAAACACAGATCTCATTAAATCCCTTTTCTGCCACAAAAGAAGCAAGATAAGCCAAGCCCAAGGAAAACCATTCGGACTTAAATCCTATCAATCTATTATAGGGTGGATCAATCAATAATATTCGCACAGCAATTCCCATCCTTAAGACCATTAAAAATATCTACCAATTTGCGCGAGATCATTTCTCGCTCAAAATCTTTTATTCTTTCTGAAGCCGCCAATTTGATTTTTTTTCGCAAATTTTCATCTTCTAATAATTTGATCATTTTTTCCTCAAGATCACTATTATTAAAGGGATTATAGTATAAGGCTGCATCCATACATATTTCTTTTGATGGATTAAAGTAATTTTGAGTTGAATTATTTATATTAACCGCCGCTGCTAAAATAGGCAAGCCCATTCCCATGGCTTCAATGAGAGGTATCCCAAAGGTTTCTTCGATTGATGTAAATACCAATATTTCCACCTGAGAATATAACCACATCATATATTTATATTGCACTCTTCCCAGAAATTGAATCTTTTCTCTACTCGCCAATGTCTTCTGAAAATTGACCAGTTTCTCATAATAACCCTTATCAGTAATATCACCGGCAATCAATAAATGGCCTTTATAATTTATTTTCTCAACCAGTCCGTCAAAAGCCGCCATTAAATTTTCTAGTTGCTTAAACGGCAGAATTGATCCAACCCACAAAATATTTGGATGGGCTTTTATTAAATTTGGTAGTGGGATTATTTTATTTTTTGACCAACTATGATACACCACCCTACTCTTCTCATCTTTCACCATTAATAATGCATTGAATAATTTTCTCGAATTTTCAGATACATATAAGATGAGATCTGATTTTTTTGCCGATAATTTAGTAATAAACGCTAATATTTTATTGCTTACCCTATGGTAAACAGAAGGAGTGGCAACCCTGGAGAATGGGCTAGCATTCTGAATAAGTAATATCGTCTTCACATTTACAAAAAAAACAGCAATATTGCCAAAACAATACAATTGATCTATTTTATGTTTTACTATATAAAATGGTAAAATAATTTGGTTAAGAACTGATCGCAGCAATGCCTGCCTAGGTAAAAAGGGTACTATTATTTTTTCAAAATTAGAAGGTAACTCATTTAACAGAAAAGACTGATATTTTGATAAAAATATATAATACTTATTTTCCCTGTCAACTTCATCCAATCCTTGGGTTTGATTAATTAAATCCGCCACCCCAGCTCCAGAAAGATATGAAGTGGCAACAATACCTATTTTCATATTTTACTTCCTAAAACAGGCTCTTGCGCTAAGATTAAAAATGACTTTTTAAAAAATAAAACCACAAATAAAGGCATTAATGCAAAACCAGCAATAAACCAAAAGAATTGCCCTTGATAAAAAGAAGGATAAATAGGCAGGAGAATCAAGACAAGTAAAAAGAAAATCGTGCTTTCCTTTAATCTTGGAATAGCTTTTATTTTCCTAAATCCCTTAACATACCAGGGCACCATAAAAAGCACCAAGGCCAGAAGATACGGGATTACCGGTGCAATGAGCGTATAAGCTGAATTACCGCCAGCATCTAAGTTATAAGTTTGGATCGTTTTTCCCGACATTACCGCCACTTGCGCAAAAAGCTTGCGCTGGCCCTTTAGTGTAACAATAAATTCCATCAGCCGATGCCATGCATGCAGAATAATAAAATCCAATAAGAAAGCCAAGGCAAATACGGCAGGGAAGAAAAATGCATAAGCAGCCATCAAAACCACAAAAAGCAACAGGAATTTTATCCCTTTCTTTCTTTCAATTTTTCCGCCAAAAATCAATAGCAAAAAAGAAAAAACAATAAATGCGACAAACAAAAGTTTTGCCGCAGCCAAAACAACGATCGAACAAACAATAACGTCCCCCCAGGTTAATTTACTCGTTTTAATTCTACCAAAATGCAACCCTAAACATAACATACCTATCATCGTCAATAAATTATTAGAATGGGTAAGCCCGGACGGCCGGTATTGAAGATGCGAAACCGTTACTTGTTCACGAGGAACAAATAACGTTTGCCTCAAATGCACACCGCCAGTTTCGGATGTCTGAGATGATAAAATTTGGGTCCACGCGCCAACCCCGGCTATTTGCAATATCATCATGAATAATGAAAACAAGCAAAAAAACAATACTTGCTTATAAACCAACTTTGGATTTTTAAGTGCGACGGCTGCGCCCGCAGCACAAAACATAAAATTCAAAAAAACCGTATAAACAACTTGAAAGACAGCATAGTCACCCAAAAACGTGCGGCCAATCTTAGAAAATAATAAAACAAAAATAATCAGAACCAGCCAATTTTTATTGCGAAAAACATAAAAACATATAATCACTGCCGCAAAAACACTAAGGTACAAAAATATTCTAGTAATCATATAAATTAAAATTGGCACATTGGACTGGACCAGCTCAGAAATTAATACAAAAAGGAAAAATCCGTTAAATGCCAGCTGTTTTAATGAGACCGTATAATTCAATTTTAGCCTGAAGCAAAGCAAATTACTGTTGAGCATTTGCAACCTCATTTAATAGAACAGATAGATCTTGAGCACGACTTATTGCAACCAAACCCATTATGACCCCCTTGAGCTGACCTAGGGAAAATTCTAAATGCCTCATTTGAAAGGTAAAGATGCCGATGATCAACCTACTAACAATCCCCATCAACATAGTCAATAAAAAAAACATTCGGGAAAATTCCGGGTTAGATTCAACAAAATAAAAACACCAAATTGTATAAGTATATCCACAATAGAAATGTTTCATCTTGGCTACATAATCTATTACATGTTCGTGCCGGACTTTTGCATCCGCACAAACATATAAGGGAAACCTTTTCCCAATAGGATAGCTATAAATCAGATCTTCTGTAATTGCCCAGCGGGAAGCTATTTCCCGGTAGGGAAAATCTTTTAGGATTTGCTGTTTCCAAATTGTTGCTCCACCGCATACCCATTGGGCACGAATATTGTGCGTAACCTGACAATTTGACGTAGCCATGCCTGATCGCAATACACGACCAGGCTCCGCAACACTCAAATCAAAAAAATTTCTCAACCATGACTTTGGCTGTGGAGCACCATTTATAATGTTAAACGAAACCCCCGCCGCTTCAGGCTCACATTTATTCCAAAAAGAAAGCAGGCGTTCTATTGCCTGCGGTTCCAAGACAATATCATCGTCCAAAAATCCAACCAGCGGCGTGCGGTCATCAAGCAGGTTAATCCCCATTTTTTTCTGCCGAATTTGGCCAGGGGGGTGACAGGCGTAATATTCAACCGGCAGAGTGCACGAGAAACTCATAACAATCTCCTTCACACTCTGTCCTCCATCAATGACTAATATCCTACCGCATTTTATTGTCTGTTGTACAATACTATCCAAAACTGCTCGGATTTTAATCGGACGATCTTTTGTGGGTATAATAAAAGCCAGGTCCTGCCCTGAATAAATTTGTTTTGGTGACACCATAATATATATTCTATTTGCTTAACATTTGCCGTTGCAACCAATACGCCAACAAATGGTCGATAATTAAATGAATATCTTCAACCGGGCCATACTCACTTGAGCGTGTTTGAACGTGGAGGCAAACGTCAGATAATGGCTTTAATTTACCGCCATCAAACCCCACCAAAGAAATAACCTTACCCCCCTGGGCTTTAACCCACCGTGCCGCCGCTACCACGTTAGGAGAATTACCGCTAGCTGAAATGGCTACCAATTTATCACCATTTTGATACAATACGCGCAGCTGATCCACAAACAAATTGTCATAGCCATCATCATTAGATATCGCCAGCATAACGGCATTGTTATCGGTTAAAGATAAAACCCGCAATGGCTTTTGCGTTTTTGTTTTATGTTGAAGCCCAAACCCAAAATCCGTCGCCATGTGCGAAGCCGTTGCCGCAGATCCTCCGTTCCCGATAAAAAATATCGTGCTTTGCTCCTGCCTAGCAGCTTCAAGCTCATCTACAAAAGCAGAAAGCACTCCAGTGTCAATTTGTTTTAATAAGATATATACATATTCAAAATATTCCTTCGCAAATTCCTCAAAACCATTCACATCTTTCAGTATTTGCTCAATATTATTCATTATCCACCTCTTATGTGCCTAAAAATTAAACCGACCCAACCAATTAATTAGCCAAAAAATCATTCATTCTTTCTTCAGAAAAGGCAGCAAAAAAACCTTTTACATACTCCTCAGCTTTACGCAGCATTGCACGTCTCTCTTCTACCTTTAATGTTTGAATTTGTTCGACCGCTTTCTCAATATCATCGGAATCATAAACAATCCATTTAAAATCATTTAATTCTTGCATTGAATCTCCTGACAAAGGAGTATCAATTGCAAGGTGGACAGCAGGTATTCCATTAAGAATTGACTGAAAACCTACAGACGAATGCCGATAAAAAACGCAAAGACTGGCTCTAATATCTTCAGTAAGATTAGCATTAGATATCCTAAAGTGCGCTGGCAGAGCATAAAAACATTGACCCAAAACAATCTGGGCCGGCATATTTGGATGAAAACGCAAACACACCGAAAACTCTTTAAATTTTTCGGAATTTTCTATTAACCAGTCTACCAGCAAGGAAGTACTGAGCTGTCCCTGGCCATCCAAGGCAATTAAAATCTGTTGTGAATGACCCGCTTCACAATAAATATGCTCAGCCGATGAAATTTCCCTTATTATACAGCCTGCTTTAATTTTTGCGGGCTCTCGATTACTAACTTTTTGCAACCACTTCTTTGCCTCTAGGCCGGTACATATTATTTTGTCTGCATCCGGTTTAATCTTAACTTCGCGGGGGGATAAACGCAAATTTAAATCCAAAGGAAAAATCGTAGTTTGCGAATACCCGACAATCCAGCCAGATGAATACAAACGAAAAGCTTGAACACAGGCACTTTCCATCAAAGTGCCTTCGGTGCTATAAATGAGGCGGGTAAAATTATGGGCCAGGCACAAACGACGCGTAGCACGAAAAAGGATCTCTGCCGAAAGATTATATTGGCCACGAAAAGAGCGGGCATTCCATGCCATTACCTTAGAAAAGTCACATCCCTCAAATTGGCTTTTAGAAAATCTTATTTTTCTAAATAAAAGTCCGGTAAAAGCACCGAATAGGTCCCGCCATTTGACAACTAAAGAAGGAATTAATACCGGCATCTTTATACATCCCGCAACAACTTTAGCCCGAGATATATTTAATTTTTCCAACGGCCGGGATAAATATACAAATTTCAACCCTTTTTCTGCAAGATAATTGTGTATAAAACCAAGAAATGGATCGCGGTACGTACCCCCGCCAAACGAACGAAAATAGAATTGTGAAGAAAGCAAAATTGGCTCATCACCAAAATAGGCTTTTTGAAAAGCATAATATGAAATCATTTTTTCGTAAATGCAAATAACAATCCCCACAAAAAACAGCCCAAAATTGACTAGCTTTTGCAATATTCTATTAATTAAGTTAAAAAAAACAAAACGCGAAATTACACTAAATCTCCAACCATGCTTCTTGGCCCATTCGGCACAAACTTCAGTCATTTCTATACTATTACACAAAATGATAATTTTTTGAGGCTCTTTTTCAGCTAACTGCGCAAGCATAAATAAAACCAAGCAGAGCTGACCGATAGAATCGTCCCATAAAAACTTTTTACAAGAGGCGATATTCCGCCAAAAAGGATGGTGTAATGGAAACGAACTCACGACTTGATCCCAAAAGACATCGAATTCAGAAAAAAACCTAGCAGCTTCATCTTTCCTCAATTTTGGGAAATAAAACCTTTTAATATCATACTTTTTTGCAATCCCCAATTCTTTCCTTGAAAGTCGCTTGAAGGTAATAATCTTATAAGAAGCTGCCGATATGCCAATTCTTCCAGTGAGTTGATTTGCAATAATTATTTGCATAGTTTTCATTAAAGTTGGAGCCAAAACTTTATTCTATTTTATATCTCCGCCTGAAAGTATCGTCTTTTTTTAATGATACCAACCAAAACCCTTCAAAGCTTAGTGTCCTCCAGGATTGCGTCATTACTAAATTTAGGAGGCCCCTAGAAGGAAAATGTCTAAATTCTTTTTGCATTTCGATCTTCCATCCAGTATGCAAAAATATCTTTTCCCAATCCTGTGGGGATAATTCAAATATATGAATATTTTCAATCGTAGGGACTTTATCGTTGGGCCAATTACTTTCTAAATATGCCAGTTTCACCCTGCTTTTGACAAGCAAGGGAACGGAAATCACCAGTCGCTGTTTTACAATATTCTGCAAACTCTCTAGAAACCCGATTGGATTTGGCAAATGTTCTAAAGTTTCAAAAACCGAAACAACATCAAACCTCTTTCCGGCATTTGATAGCTGCATGGCATCCATGCATTGCGCAGTTAACCCCTTTTGTTTCATTCTCAGCACAGCCGCATTCTGAAGATTGATCCCCAAGGTCTCCAGGTTAAAGTTGTCCATACTTTTTTGCAAAAGGATTCTTACTGAACCGTCAGAATCACCAATATCAACATAACTGCCAACCGGCACACCCTGTTTTCGCAAACCATCAATAACTATCGTTAGAAACAAGGTTTCGGCACAAATCAACGCGCGCACCCTTAAAGCAGCTTCCTCTTCAAGCTCAGCGCCTACAAAGTGATCTTTTAATTCAGGAAATACTTTGAAAGACAATTCCCAGATTTCAAAAAAATCCGGGTCTTCTCTGGCAGCTTTAATCACAGCTTTTTTTGAAAGGATCCTAAATAATTTTCCGGCCAATTTCTTTACATATTTATACAATTAAGCGGCGCCTTTCCTTCAAATACTCTTTTAATTTCCAAAGCAGCCTTTCGACGCATTTCATAAAATGCTCCTTGAGAATAAAAAGCACAATGCGGGGTGATTTGTAATCGATATTGCAGCCAAGGTGCATTTAGCTTCCATGCCTTAATAAGAGGACAATGCGCATTCGGAGGCTCCACCGAAAGGACATCTAACCCCGCGGCCCGTACCTTGTTTTTTTTCATTGCTCTATAAAGTGCATCAAGATCAATCAGCCCTCCCCGAGCTGTATTGATCATAACCGTCCCCGGTTTAAGGGCAACAAAAAAATTGTCGTCTGCCATATTACGGGTCTCGTTAGTCAGAGGGGTATGGAAGGAAAGAATGTCAGACTCAGCCAGTAATTCGATTAGATTATCTTTTCGCTCTAAACCCAGGCTTTTTTCAATACCGCGCGAAAGATATGGATCATAAAAAACAACCCTCACCCCAAATCCCTTGGCCCGCATCGCCACCGCCGTACCAATCCGGCCTAAACCAATGATTCCCAAGGTTTCGCCAGTTAATCTTTTGCTTTTA
>Ga0265296_1002103_pt1 | contig 20777 bp, 21 predicted proteins | sample MunlanPumphouse1_FD_189073 | JGI IMG/M metagenome (GOLD analysis project Ga0265296, IMG submission 189073) | Groundwater microbial communities from a municipal landfill in Southern Ontario, Canada - Pumphouse #1 | ecosystem: Environmental > Aquatic > Deep subsurface > Groundwater | place... | reverse complement strand
TCCAAAACCTCCGGCCCCATCGTCGCAGCCACAACCTTCACAGCACAGTGTATCAATGCCGGCAATTCAGCAACAAAATCTGTAGTTGTAGATACAACAGCTCTTCCACAACCACAATTGACTTTGAATGCAGATGAAACACAGATTGCATGGGAAGCAACAGAAGCTGATTCATGTACTCTAAAGCAAGATGGAACAGTCATATCTACTGATATGTCAGGTTCTATTCCTGCAGACAACTTAGCGCAAGGAATTGAATTCATATTGAGATGTACTGGACCAGGAGGAACAACTTCAACAAGCACAAAGAGCGTAGCTCCAGCAATAAGATCAACCTGCATTCCTTCACAAGGAACTTCAACTGAAATATATGTAAACAGAAACACAACATGGACAGCAAATCTAAGTGCTTCAGGAACAACAATAACAAACAGAACATGGAGCGGTACTAATATTCCATCTACCACAGGCCTTACACTAAATAAAATATACACAACCGTAGGACTAAAATACATCAATGCCACAACCACAGGAAAACGCTCCGACAATTCATCATTCACTTCTCATTGTTATGCTACGACTACAGTGAAGTTGGATACGGGAGCTGGATGGGAGATATAAAATATAAAAGCTAGGTATAATAAAATACGAAATACAGAGCGATAAAATCGCTCTGTATTTTTTAATTTAACTTTTGACTTTATAGACTTTCAACTTTATACTATTCTCATATGAATTATATTATTGTAGGTTTGGGAAATCCAGGAGGGGAATATGAGAATACTAGACACAACACAGGAAGAATCGCTGTTGATGCTTTTGCAAAAAAGATTGGTATTGATGCAGATGAATGGAAGGAAGATAAAAAAATTAAATCTGAAGTTGCAAAAACAAAGTTGGGAAAAAATACAGTAGTTTTGATAAAGCCGAACACTTTTATGAATAAGTCTGGAGATGCTGTGAAGTCTTTAGTTAAAAATAAAAAAACTGCTGAGACTTTAGTAGTGGTACATGATGATCTTGACCTTCCTTTTGGAAAAATAAAAATCTCCTTCAATAAAAGTGCCGGAGGGCATAGGGGAGTCCAATCTATTATTAAAGCAATAAAAACAGAAGCTTTTATAAGAATGAGAATCGGTATTGCACCAGTTACGCCAAGCGGAAAAATGAAAAAACCGCAAGGAGAACAAGCGGTTATTGATTTGATTCTTGGAAAATTCAAACCAGCCGAACAGGAAGCTTGGAAAAAAATAATGAAAAAGGCAGCTGAAGGGCTTGAGTCTATAGTCACAGAAGGAAGAGATGTTGCGACAATGAAGATAAATAGTCTGTAAGTGTAATAGAGTTTTAGAAAAGGTTGATTATTAAAATATTAATTATTAATATATGAATATAATTGAAAAAAGCTCAGAAGAGGCAAAGATTGAAATGACTGCTGGTGAGATTTTGACTAAGATGCAAATACTTAAACATGGAGATCAGCTCGGAGACTCTGAAGATTTAAAAAGTATGGCAGAGGAAGCGGGTATGGATTTTTCTCTAATTGATGAGTGGCATGCAAGAAATCCAGAATTATCAATTGGCCAGCTTTTAGAAAAAGCGGGAATTGATCCAGATAAAAAGTTTGAAATTTAAATAAATAAAAACAGGGCGGCCGCGAAGCGGCCGCCCTGTTTTTATTTAGAATTATTTTACAAAATTCAATCCCATTTTTTGATTTTTTGGTTCAAAAACATTGATTTTGAAAGTGTATTTTTTACCCAAACTTATTTTTTCTTTCATTTTAGCCTCTGAGCCGAAATCTGAAATATGAACAAGTCCTGAAACTCCTTCTTCTATGCTTGCAAGAGCTCCATATTTATTGAATTTGATGATAACTGCTTCTATTTCATCTCCTTTTTTATATTTCTTTTCTGCTTCTTCCCAAGGATTTGTCTTAAGTGCTTTTATAGACAATGAAACTTTTCCATCTTTTACTTCTATTACTTTAACTTTTATCTTGTCTCCGATTTTAAACATCGTCTTTGGATCTTCTACCAAAGCCCAATCGATTTCAGAAATGTGAACAAGTCCTTCTAGTCCGTCTTCAAGCTTTACGAATACGCCGAAGTCAACTGTTCCTGTAACTTCTCCGGTAAATACATCTCCGACTTTATATTTATCAGCTTTCTTTTGATTTTCTTTTTTCTCAAGATTCTTTTCTGAGAAAATAAGTTTACCTTCTTTTGGAACTGCTGTGATGATAGCTACGGATATTTTTTGTCCGACAAGTTTTTTGAGCTCTTCTAATATTTTGTCTTTGTCTCCATCTACTATTTTAGGATAGTGTTCTGATTTGAGCTGAGATGCTGGAAGAAATCCGATTATGCCTTGCCATGTAATGATAAGACCTCCTTTGTTTGCTTCTTGGACAGGAAGTTCAAAAATCGTTTTATCTTTGATAGCTTTGTCTGCTTCATCCCAGATAAGAACTTGTTTTGCTTCTTTTAGAGAAAGTTCTACATAACCTTCTTTGTTTATGTGATCTACTATTTTTGCCGAGACAACATCGCCGATGTTTAATTTTTTAATAACATCTCTTGTTGTGATAAATTCTTTTCCGTAAATAATACCTGTTCCGTAAGGCTGTAAGTCTATGTAAACTCTAGTCTTTTCTATACCGATTACTTTTCCTTCAATAACTTCTCCAGCCATTGGCGGATTTTTTGTGTCATTGAAATACTTAGCCATCAAGCTATTATTTTTAGCTTTTGTCTTTTCGTCCTCTATTTTAACTGCTTTTTCTTTAACCATTTTTATAAATAAAAAAATCGGCACCTGATAAACCTTAATAATGTTTATCCGTTTCGCCTAGGGCGAAACAAAAAGTTTTATTCAAAAATTTACTGTCTTTTCAAATAAGGTTAGCTTTTTGTGCAACTTATTTAACAGTGTGAATACTACAATGGAATTTGTAAAAATGCAATGGAAAAGGGCCGGTTGCTTCGCAACCGGCCCGAACTTAAAGCACTTTCGCAATTTCCTCGAGTAAAGCTCGTGTTTGTGGATTTCTCACCTTTTTCTTGTTGCCGATTAAAACCAAAAGCTCTTTTTTCAACTTAGCTTTTTCAACAGCTTTTGCTTGCTCTCTGTTTTCTAAAGCACGTAACCTTTCAAGTTCTTTTTCTTCAGCTGACATGTATTGCCTAGGATCCATACCACCAGACATAATGTACCTCCCTAAAAAATTAACATTCTAAAATTTAGAATATATTAATTATTTAGTATAGTCAACAATAATATTATTGCTTATCAACATATATTTGATATACTCTCTCTCATGATTATCACTTACCAAGGGTTGGAGTTTTTTAAAGTTCAGTTTGGCGATACAACCATCGCTTTTAATCCAATTTCCAAAGATTCAAAATTCAAGCCGACAAGATTTTTTGCCGATATTGCGCTTGTAAGCTTAAACCATCCAGATATGAACGGTACAGAAAATCTTTCTTACAATGGCAAAGATCCTTTTGTTATCTCAGGTCCCGGAGAATATGAGGTTAAAGATGTGTTTATAAAAGGGTTTATTTCAAAATCATTATATGGAGGCAAGGAAAAAATAAATACGATATATTCAGTTACATTAGAGAACATGAATATTTGTTTTCTCGGTGCACTTTCCGATATAAATCTTTCAACTGAAGTAAAAGAGGCGTTGGGAGATGTTGATGTTTTATTTGTTCCTATTGGAGACGATGGCGTGCTGGATGCAGTAAAAGCAGAGAAACTTTCAGTTGAAATAGAACCAAAAATAATTATTCCTATGCATTTTGGTGACATTGGAATAAAAGATGCTCTCAAAAAATATTTGAAAGAAGCTGGTGAAGAAAATGTTAAACCGGTGGACAAACTTACTTTAAAGAGAAAAGATTTGGAGGGTAAGATGGGCGATGTGGTTGTTCTTTCAGCAGTTTAATTTTATGAATTTTTTGGATAAAGCCTGTCCCGTTAAAAGTTCCTTAAAATAAAGATTAATTACTAAAGTATAATTTATGAATCAAGACAAGAAAGTTAAAGATAATATTTTTAGTAAAACTTTGTACGGGGTAAAAAGATGGCCAATGAAAAAGAAAAGAATTTTTTCTATTTCATTAGCAGTTTTTTTAACAGTTCTGATAATAGTTTTAAATTCTGCCATTAATTTAATATGGAAAGATGAGATGGTAAATAAAACTACTAACAAAAACAATCCAATAAATTTAATACAAGAATCATTTTCAAAAATTTTCAATGTAGCAAAACCAGCATTAGATCAAGTTTTCGGCAGTTCAACGAAAGACAAAATAATAGATCAGACTAATTCGGCTTCTTCCAGTTTCAGTACGACTTCAAATGTAGTAGAATAAAAAGAAATAAAATTTAAAAATAAGATGAGTAAAGAAAAAGAAATAAGCGGAGAGCATAGAGCACTCACAGATAGGAATATAACGACAGAGATGAAAGAATCTTATTTGGATTATGCTATGTCTGTTATTACACAGAGAGCTCTTCCAGATGTCCGCGATGGTTTGAAGCCGGTTCATAGAAGGATACTTTTTGCTATGGGCCAGATGGGAGTTACTGCTGGAGCAAAAACAAGAAAGTCTGCTGCAGTTGTTGGAGAAGTTATGGGAAATTATCACCCGCACGGCGATGCATCTATATATGAGGCAATGGTCAAACTTGCTCAGGATTTTGCTACTCGTTACCCTTTGATAATAGGCCAGGGAAACTTCGGAAACATCGACGGAGATTCGGCTGCTGCTATGAGGTATACAGAGGCAAAGATGTCCAAAATTTCCGGTGAGATGTTAAAAGATCTTGATAAAGATACTGTTGAATGGAGACCAAACTATGACAATACAAAAAGAGAACCTTCTGTTCTTCCATCTGCTGTACCAAATCTTCTTCTCAATGGTACTCTCGGTATTGCTGTCGGTATGGCCACAAATATTCCGCCTCACAACTTGGGTGAAGTAGTGGATGCAACATTGCACTTAGCAGATAATCCTTCCGCTACAACAGAGGATTTATTGCAATTTATAAAAGGTCCAGATTTTCCAACTGGCGGAACAATTTATAATCAATCAGATATAAATAAAGCCTATGCGACAGGAAGAGGCGGAGTTGTAACGCGCGGTCATGCTGAAATAGTTGAAGATAAAAAAGGCGCTTTTCAGATTATTATCACATCTATTCCTTATAGAATAAATAAATCAGAACTTATTATTGCTATAGCAAATCTTGTCCGTGATAAAAAGATAGAAGGTATAAAAGGTTTAAGAGATGAGTCAGCAAAGGATATTAGAATCGCTATTGATTTGAAAAGCGGAGCTCAGCCTCAAAGCGTATTAAATTATTTATATAAACACAGCCAGCTTGAAGAAACATTTCACTTCAATCTTGTAGCACTTGTAAACGGAGTTCCAAAAACACTTTCTTTAAAAACATTTTTGGATGAGTTTATTGAACATAGAAAAATAGTCATAAAAAGAAGAACAGAATTTGATTTGAAAAAAGCTGAAGCACGTGAGCACATTTTGCTTGGTTTGAAAAAAGCACTTGATCATATAGATGAAATAATCAAACTCATAAAGAAATCAAAAGATGTAGATGATGCAAGAACTCAGCTTATGAAAACATTCAAGTTTTCTGAAATTCAGGCAAACGCAATTCTTGAAATGAAGCTTCAAAAGCTTGCAGGACTTGAAAGAAAGAAAATTGAAGATGAACTAAAAGCTATTCAAGCGCTTATCGAGGACTTGAAAGATATCCTTTCTAAAACAAAAAGAATTTTGAAAATTGTCAAAGACGAGCTTACAGAAATCAAAGCAAAATATGGCGATGAGAGAAGAACAAAAATAGTAAAAGGCGGCATCAAATCTTTTTCTGAAGAGGACTTGATTGCAGATGAGCCAAGCATGCTTGTTCTTACTGCAGGAGGTTATGTAAAAAGAACAAACCCAGACGAATACAGAAAACAAAAAAGAGGCGGAGTCGGCGTGGTGGATCTTGATACAAAAGATGAAGATTTTATTACTCATTTTCTTACAGCCACGACTCATAATGATATTTTATTCTTTTCAGACAAAGGAAAAGCTTATCAAATAAAAATGTATGATTTGCCTGAAGGCAAGAGAGCGACGAAAGGCAAAGCTATTGTAAATTATCTTTCTATTACAGGCGATGAGAAGATAACTTCAGTGCTTGCAATGCCAAAAGAATTAAAAAATCTTAAACTATCGCTTATTTTGGTCACAAAAAATGGCACGGCAAAAAGAGTTGATGCAGATGCATTCAAAGATGTAAGAAGAAATGGATTGATTGCCATTACGCTTGATGCTGGAGATGAGCTTAGATCAGCTTTGTTCATGTCTGAGGGGGATCAGATAATTCTCTCAACGAAAGATGGACAAGCTATCAGATTTAAAGATAAAGATGTCAGAGTTATGGGAAGAAATGCAAGCGGTGTGCGCGGAATGAAACTTGATAAGGGAGATTTTATAGTTGGAACTGATGTGATAAAGAAAGAAATGAAAAATCCAGAATTCTTGGTTATAAGCGCGCATGGTTACGGAAAGAAAACTCCTCTTGATGAATATAAAGTGCAGGGAAGAGGCGGTTCCGGAATTATCACGATGAAAGTTACGGATAAAACAGGCAACATCATTGCTTCAAAAGTTGTCACAGATGAAGAAGACGAAATAGCAGCAATTTCAAAGAAAAGCCAAGTAATAAGAGTTGAAATAAAGGAGATTCCAAGTTTAGGAAGACAAACACAGGGCGTAAGAATTATGAAGTTGCGAGAAGGAGATTCTATTGCTTCGATTACGTGTATATAATAAATTAATAACAAAAGACGGATTCGCAAAGCGAATCCGTCTTTTGTTATGTTACTTGACTGTACTGATGAATAGTGATATGATTTGGCAAGGAAGTACATCACATTTCTAAAAGGGGAGAAATTAAATTATGATTAAAACATTAATATCTCAGCTCTCGAAAATTATGGGAAAGCGGAAATATGTTTCTTTGCGTCCTCGCAAAACGGTATTTTTGGAAAATGCATGGCGATAAATTGATTAACGATTAATTTTGATCGTGTATAAAAAATATTGCCAGCAATCAATAATACTGTGTAAGGAAGGAAGTGGCTGGTATGGATGATCGCGTTCGCCATATACGAATAATAGGTGATAACCACGGAAAGAACAAAAATCCGATAGGTGCGGTACGATGTTCAGGATGTAATAAATATTTAATTGATCCGGTGGAAATTGCTAATAAGAGATGTAAAACATGCGGCATTTTAGAAACAACGGTAAGATGTTCGAGGTGTAATAAAGACTTAATCGACCCGACGGAGATCGCTAATCGGAAATGCAAGACGTGTAATATTTTGGAAACGTTGGAAGCTTCTAAAAATCGTATGAAAACGGTTCAAGAGCATCAAAAGGCGGTCACAAAAGATTTAAGAAATACAAATGATAGTGAAAATAGTAATGGGCAACCTATATGATCAGGTTGTCCATTTTTTTTATTAATTATCCACTAGCAAGATTTTTTTTGTAAGGTTATAATATATGAATAAAAATATGTTTTCAGATCCTGACAAAAATATAGAACAGTTTGATTTAGGCAAAGGCAGTTATGTGGCAGATTTTGGAGCTGGAGCTGGCTTTTATTCCTTTTCTGCAGCAGAGGCTGTGGGAAGTTCCGGTAAAGTTTATGCTGTGGATGTTCAGAAAGATCTGCTTGAAAAATTAAAAAACGAAGCTAGAAATATCAGACATTTGAATAACGTAGATATAATTTGGGCCGATTTGGAACACTTGGGAGGGACAAGGCTTAGAGAAAATTCAATGGATGCCGTTATTGTTGCAAATGTTTTTTTTCAGTTGGAGAAAAAAGATAATGCTTGTCTTGAAATTAAAAGGATTTTAAAACCGGGAGGGAGAGTGCTTTTTGTAGATTGGGCCAGTTCATTTGGAGGCATAGGTCCGCAGCCGCAAGATGTATTTACAGAAGAACAAGCCAAAGCGCTTTTTTTAAAACACAGTTTTAAAGAAGATAGGACCATAGGCGCTGGCGCCCAGCACTACGGGATAATTTTTAGAAAAATAATTTAAAATGAACAATAATCAAAATAAATTCAAATTCGTTCTTATGGGTGTTTTTGCATTCTTTATTATTTTAGGTTTGATAGCTTTTTCTTCCTATAAATCGAGCAGTCCGACAAATAGCAATGTGGAAATAAGCGTATGGGGAACTCTTGATAAAACAATTTTTGATAATTATATTAATAAATACAAACAAGATAAAAGCATAGATTTTAAATTAACATATACGTACAAAAGTTTGGATACAATAGATAGTCAGCTTGTTGAAGCTATAGCCACAGGCAAAGCTCCAGATGCAATTTTAATACCGCATACGCTTGAAAAAAGATATTTAGACAAAGTTTATATGATAACTTCCATCCCTGAACGTACTTTTAAAGATACTTTTATCCAAGAATCTGATTTATATATACAGCCAACAGGAGTATTTGCTCTGCCTTTCTTTGTAGATCCGCTTGTAATGTATTGGAACAAAGATATTTTTTCAAGTGCAAATATAGCAATACCTCCTTCAAAATGGACAGAGTTTCCATTACTTGCGGAAAAACTTTCTCAAAGTGATAACAATGCAAATATTATAAAGAGTGCAGCATCGCTTGGAGAATTCAAAAATGTAGATAATGCAAAAGCGCTTTTAAGTACTCTTATTATGCAGGCAGGCAGTCCTATAGTTTCTTTAGAAGAAGGTATATTTAAATCAAAACTAGATTATCGAGCACCGACAGATGTTATGGTACCAGCCGATTCCGCATTGCAATTTTTTACAGATTATTCCAATCCAAAAAAATCGGTTTATTCTTGGAACAGATCTTTGCCTAGATCCAAGCAGTTTTTCTTAAGTGAAGATTTAGCAACATATTTTGGATTTGCTTCCGAGTACAGCGATATTAAAGAGAAAAATCCAAATTTAAATTTTGATGTTGCCACCATACCTCAAACTTTAGATGCTAAAACAAAAACAACATACGGAGAACTATATGGTTTTTCAATTTTAAAGAGTTCTCAGAATGTAACTGCAGCTTTTAATCTACTTTCATTGCTTGTAGGATCAGACTCTGTATCAGAACTTATGCAATTTATGGATGTGGCTCCAGCCAGACTTGATCTTATATCGACAGGAACGCCTGATCCAGCAAAAACAGTTTTTTATAATTCAGCCCTAATTTCTAAAGGCTGGATGGATCCTGATTCAAATAAAACAGATCAAATATTCCAAGATATGGTTGAAAATATTACTACTGGAAGAATGGACGTACAAGGATCTGTTTCAAAGGCAAGCATGGAAATTGATAATTTGTTACAATAGTTATTATGAAAAAATATAAAATCGTCACAACATTTTTATCTTTAATAATTTTACTGCCAAGTTTGGCAGTAGCTGCCGGTTTTATTCCTTCCGACGCTGAAATAGCCGCAAACGGTTTTGGTGCATTTGCCGGAATGATCAATACTATTATTAATTGGTTTATAGGAATATCTGTGACAGTAGCTGCGATTACTTTTTCAATAGCTGGTGCAAGAATGTTGTTAAATCCAAATAATCCTGGTGAAAGACAAAAAGCTTTGGAAATGTTTAAGAAAACAGTCATAGGAATGCTCATAGTTCTTGGTGCATGGCTCATTGTTCATACTATTGTTGCAGCTTTAGTAAATAGCAACACAGGTGCTCTACGTTTTTTGAAAAGCTAGTTTATTATTAATTAATTTTTACCAAATAAAAAATGAAAACAAAAATAATAAAAACATCAGCAATAACATTGTCTCTTTTATTATTAATCGCTCCTGTATTTGTGTTTGCACAAATAGCGAATCCATTAAAAGGAGGAACCGATATACCAAAATTTATTTCAATGATTCTGGGTTACGTAGTAAAAATAGGGGGAGTGGTAGCTATATTTGCTTTTATCTGGGCAGGATTTCTTTTTGTCAGGGCACAAGGTAATCCGAAAGCACTTGATGATGCAAGAAACGTTTTTATAAACACATGTATTGGAGTAGCTATTCTTCTCGGTGCTCAACTCATTGCAAGTATTATAGTAGGTACCTTAAACAGTCTAAAATAATATTATGAAAAAAATACTGACTTTTATTTCGCCAATAGCAGCATATTTTATTTTATTTAATACATCTTTTGCTGCATCAACATATGGCAGCTGCAGTATTTCTGGCATGACGACTTTGAAAGATATTATTATAAATTTTGTGGTAGGATGCATTCTTGCAAGATCAATATACTTAATTATAGCAGTTGCGGTTTTAGTTTTCCTTTTTGGAATTTTTAAATTTATTAGATCAGAAGGTGATGATAAACAAGGAGGCAGGGAACTTATGTTTTGGGGTATTGTAGGTATTTTTGTAATGATATCCGTCTGGGGCCTAGTGGCGATACTTCAAAATACATTTCATTTAAGCGGAAATTATGACATCACTCCAAGACAAGTTAATATCAGTTTGTAGATAACTTCACTTGCTTATTGCATATGTAAGTTTTATAATTGTGTAGTAATTTATTGGTCGCAATTAATTTTATTAGATTTATTTAATAATTCAGTCAGAAAAAATGGCTGATCAAATAAAAAATATGAAAAGAATTTTAGCAATCGTTTTAGTCGGTATATCTCCTATAATAGCTTTAGCACAAGCATATTCTCCAAATCAAGGAGTTTCAGGTTTGTTTAATTTTGCTGGTGGAATCTTGAATAGAGCAGTACCTCTTATCATTGCACTAGCAGTTGTTTATTTTATATGGCAGGTTTTCAGATATGCAGTTGCAGCTAATGAAGAAGATAAAGGAAAAGCCAAGACACAAATGATATGGGGAATTGTAGGAATATTCGTAATGGTATCTATTTGGGGTCTTGTAGCAATATTGCAATCTACATTTGGAACTTCTGGAGTTACAGGTAATATAGGAAATCAGCTTCCACAAATATAATTCATATGATGGATTTTTTAATCCAAAAAGCATATGCATATCTTCCAGGAGAAAATACTGCTGGAGATACAGCCTTTAATACTCTTTTAAAGAAAATCTTAGATAACATAGTAACTCCTGTAATATATTTAATTATGGCTTTGGCTGTAGTCTACTTTGTTTGGGGAGTATTGCAGTTTATTAAAAATGCTGATAATCCAGAAAAAAGACAAGATGGATACAAACATATGATTTGGGGAATAGTAGGATTATTTATAATGGTATCTGCAAAGGGAATTATAAGTATCATACTTTCATCAATGGGATTATAAAATTTTAAAATAAAAAAATAAAAATCACTCGTGTTGAAGCGAGTGATTTTTTTATTAAAAAAACAGGGTGTAATGTTAAGAAGTATTAACTTCCTTCATTACACCCTGTTGCGTTAAAGTCTGGCCGTGAATGGTACAAAGACCCCGGAACCTTCCGCAGTCTCTATTTTACCATCCATAGTATGACCCTTGTATCTTGATAAAAATATCCTTAGTATTTTTTTTGTAGGATAATTTTTTTCACAGATACCTATGCCATTTTTAAGGCATATTTTGATCACTGATTTTTTGTAACCTCCGTCAACATGTTCTTTTATGATGAGAATTACAAAACCATCTTTTTCAAAATGTTGGACTATTTTGGGGAAGGCGCTTCTCTGATTAGGATTGTCGCCTTTTACCCAATTCGGCTTATGCCATGACAGAGTGCCATAATGTTTGGAACAAGAAGGTTTTTTAGCTACAGTTGCAGTTTTTGCCGGCGGTTGAATTTGTCCGCTAAAAAATTTATGACCAATCCAACCAAAAAAACAAAAGAACAGCAAAGCAAATATAAACGTTAGTATAACTGCTGATAAGACACTTGTTTCTTTTTTGATTTTCTTTTCTTCAACCTTGGTTTCTGTTTCAGTTGCTTTTTTCGGATTTAGCTTTGACGCTATTAATACGAAGAAAGCAACTATTGATACAGCAAAAACTGAGAAAAAAACTATCATTCCTATCATAACGTCCCTCCTTTACTTTTTACTTTTTTCTTCCTTTTGATCTTTTTCTTCGCTGTCTCCCAAAATGACAGGAATATTTCCTGTTCCCAGAGAAAGCGCTTTTAGAACTTGAAGTTTCCCTATGGCTTCTGCCATAGCTCGGGTTTCTTCCAGTCTCTCAGCGCCTTTTTTGTAAACCAGTTTCGTTGTTTCTTTCAGAATTTTATTTCTTGCATTGCCGATAGCTTCAATTCCTTCAGCTTCTTTTTTTGCTTTTTCAAGATTTGCGATGGCGATTGTTTCAATAACCTTCGCATCGCCTTCGGCATCTATCACTTTTCCTTTCATTTTTTCTGTGGCGATTTCTCCTGACTGAAGGGCATTTTTTACATCTTCGTCGGCTATTTCCAGAGAAATTACAGAGAATCCTATAATTTCCTGGCCTATCTGTTCAGGCAAACCTGGATTACCCACGTTGCCGTTAAGAGCCATAACATACTTGAATAGCTCTCCGTCTCCTTCAAGCTTTTCTTTTGTTACTTCTCTTATCCCTTGCGTGGCAATGAAATCACGACAAGCTGATTTTACTTGACTTTCTACAACACTGATCCAGTTGTCGTAGTTTAAAGACAAACCTGCATGAACTGTTTCCGTTATCAGTTGTGCTACGAGTTTTATTGCAACCATTTCTTTTGTTTCAGCATCATCTACCAAAACAATAAAACGATTTTTCAAAAAAATAGAGCTTGCGGTTGTTTTAATCTTTTGGATCGTGCCGTCTAACATATCCATTTTTTCAAACGGATATTGATAGATGGATCCACCGAAGCCCATCCATATTGAACCAAACTCCTGCCAAAGAAAAGAATTTTCCAATTCGCTATCTTTTCCGTCAAGAACTTTTCCTGTCTTTCTATCTACATGTTTGTCTTGATCAAATAGATTACCGTAATAACCGATAATCTTACCTGCAATCTTAATTGCTATCATTTTTCCTTTTTTGACGGTTGTAAAAAGCTTCGGATCTTCTCTTCCTGCTATCAGCGGAAGATTTTCCTTTAACCATATCCAGGCAAAAATAAAAATCACCGCAACGGCCAAAACAACTGACAAGAAATACCACATTTCATTCGTCATTTTATTTTCCTCCTTGCGCATAAGCGCGAATTTTCAATGTACGGGTAGAGTTTTTCACTCTTTACCTCCAACTACAATTATAGCATTTTTACAGCAAAAGTCAAGGTAAAACTTGCTAAAAATAAAGCTTTATTGTACACTTGTTTTTGCCTTTGTATTGGATAGCTAATGGTTATTTATAACTATAGGAAAGTCCGAACACTAGCGCGTAAAAACGCAGAAAGGTAGCGGGTAACGCCCGTCCATAGCAATATGAGAGGTGCGAACAGTGACGCCAATGCCGAAAGGCTAGGATTCCTTCGGGAATAATCTCATCGAGAGATGAGGGTGCAACGGCAAAATTCCTTACTTTAGTGCAAGGCCGTGCCTGCTTTATGCAGGAGCGCCGCTTGAGCCAATCAGTAATGTTTGGCCTAGATAGATGGTTATCTTGTCATAGCAATATGACAAACAGAATTCGGCTTATAGGTATAAAGGTTATGGAGAGGGCGCACTGAAAGGTGCGCCCTTTTCTTTTGTTTTTAAGAATGTTTTTTGTTTATTTTTGAATATAATTATAAAACCTGTATAATGAAGCAAATATTTAAATATGGTAAAAGGTTTTTTTAAAATAATTAATAAAGAAATCGGCGGTTTGCATCAAGCAGCTTATCTTTTAGCTATTTTTGCCATATCATCGCAGTTGCTTGCTCTGGTTCGTGACAGACTTTTAGCATCTCATTTCGGCGCAGGACATGAACTCGATCTTTATTATGCAGCTTTTCGAATACCGGATTTTATATTTATTACAGTTGGATCTATGGTCTCTGTTTCAGTGTTGATTCCTTTTTTGATAACAAAAATGAAAGAGGGTTCAGAAGAAGGGAAAAAATTCATAGATAATATTTTTACTTTTTTCTTTTTGTTAATTATTCTAACAAGTGCTATTGCATTTTTCTTCATACCATTTTTGAACAGCATGCTTTTTACTGGCTTTAGCAGTACAGATTTGATATTGGTCAATAAATTAAGCAGAATACTGCTTTTATCTCCGATTTTCCTCGGTATTTCCAATATTTTTGGAACACTTGCCCAGACCTATAAGCGTTTTTTAATCTATTCTTTAAGTCCTATTTTATATAACATCGGCATTATTTTAGGTATAATTTTTCTTTATCCGATGTTTGGCATTTCTGGTTTAGTTTTGGGTGTTGTAGTAGGAGCATTTCTTCATTTTGCAATACAAATTCCTTTTATACTTGAACATAATTTATTTCCTCGTCCTTGCTTGAAATTTAATTTTAAAGAGATCAAAAAAGTTTTAATAGTATCTGTGCCTAGAACTTTTACTTTAGGTTCTGATAATATTTCAGCAATATTTTTATTGTCATTTGCATCTTCGATGACAGCCGGTTCCATCGCTATTTTTAACTTATCTTTTAATTTGCAGTCGGTTCTTTTATCTATTATAGGTGTCAGCTATTCGCTTGCCGCATTTCCTACGCTTGTGCGTTATTATTCTCTCGGCGAAAAAACTAAATTTATTGAAGAAACAATCACTTCTGCTCAGCATATAATTTTTTGGTCTATTCCCGCGGCAATTTTATTTATAACTCTTCGTGCACAGATTGTAAGAACTATTTTAGGCGCTGGTATTTTTAATTGGTCCCAGACTCGTCTTACTGCGGCCGCACTTGCTCTTTTTGTCGGATCTATAATTTTTCAAAACTTAACATTGCTTTTTGTAAGAGCTTATTATGCAGCAGGTAATACAAAAAAACCTTTCATAGCAAAATTTATTAATGCTTTAACTACAGTATTATTGGGATTTGGTTTTATGATTCTCTATAAAGTTTATCCTCCGTTTAAAGATTTATTAGAAAATTTACTCAGAGTAAAGGATGTTCCGGGGACAATTGTTTTAGCACTGCCTTTAGGCTGGTCTGTCGGCGAGGTGATAAACAGCCTGACCTTGTGGTTTGTTTTTGAAAAAGATTTTAAAGGTTTTTCTAAGCCAGTTCTCAGGACTACAATACAAGTCTTGATTTCTTCTTTAATTATGGGAGTTGTAAGTTATTTTTCATTAAATATTTTTGCAAATGTTTTTAATCAAAATACTGTTATTGGTATTTTTATGCAAGGATTTTTATCTGGAATCTTGGGTATAATTGCAGCTGTTGCTATGTTAATTCTTATAAAAAATGATGAAATAATCGCTGTTCGAAATACTTTGAGGAGCAAAATTTCAAAAATTAAAATATTTGCACCGACACAAACTGGTTTGTAAATATACAGTACATAAATGCTTTTGGGATTGATTCTTTTATCATTTTAGGCTATACTCATAGAACTTAATTTAAAAATATTATGTCACAAGATCAATTAATAAAGCTTGCTTGTAAAACCTGTAAAAGAGTCAATTACTACAGCAGAAAGAACAAAAAGAAAGTTGAGAGAAAAATAGAACTCAATAAGTTCTGTAAGTGGTGCAAAAAAACTACTCCTCATAAGGAAGTAAAAAAGTAAATCTTAAAAACCGCCCTATGGCGGTTTTTTGTTTTTCATTTACATATTTTATGCTATATTTATCTGACCACGGGAGATTAGTTAAGTGGTATAACTGCGGTCTCCAAAACCGCTGTCGGAGGTCCGATTCCTCCATCTCCCGCAAAATTATTTTATATTTGTTTTTGTATAATTTAATATGTTTTTTTTATCTTTTGGTTCAAACCATTTAATATCATGATTTCTTTTAAACCAAGTTCTTTGTCTTTTAACAAAATGCCAGATTTCTGTTTTTAGGTTTTCTATCATTTGTTTCTCAGTGATTTTCTTTTGAAGAAAAAGGGCGGTTTGTCTGTATTCAAGTCCGAAAGATTCCAGTTTTTTCCAACTTACGCCTTGTTTGTGCAATCTAGAAACTTCATTAATCATTCCAAGTTTTATGCGCTTTAAAAGTCTTTTTTCTATTCTTTCTTTAAGAATATTATCTTTTGTATCTAAGCCGATAATAATAAAGTTGTATTTATTCGGTTCTTCTTTTATTTTTGGAACACTGCCAAGCGCTTTTGCTATCTCAATTGCTCTTATAAGACGAACTTTGTTGTGTGGATCAATATTTTTAGCACGAGTAGGGGAGAGTTTTTTAAGTATTTTAAAAAGTTTTTCTGCAGAGTATTTTTCCAGTGTTTGTCTTAATTTTTTATTTAACTTTACTTCAGGCAAAGTTATATTTTTTACAATACTATCTATATAAAAACCTGTTCCTCCGCATATAATGGGAGTTTTATTTTTTAAAATTATTTTTTTTATTTCTTTTTCGGCAAGTTTTTTATATTTAACTACAGAAAAAATTGTCTTTGGATTTGCTATATCAAGAAGATGATGGGGAACTCCACTCATTTCTTTTTTTGTGATTTTACCACTGCCAAGGTTCATGTCTTTGTACACTTGGCGAGAGTCGGCGCTTATTATTTCACCATCAATTTTTTTGGCTATGGCAACTGCTATATCACTTTTTCCAGTAGCGGTTGGGCCAAGAATTACGATAATTTGGGGTTTCATGGTGTAGATAGTAGCATAAAAATAGAAGATGGACTTGGTCACAAATAATTTGCTCGCCGACACTCGCAAATTTTTGCGACCCCGACTCAGTGATTTTTGTTGCTACAAAAATCACTTCCGTCTTTCAAGTCCCACCTCTGGCACAAAAAAATTCCCCATTAGGGAATTTCTTATTTGTGCCAGAGGTGGGACTTGAACCCACAAGCCCTTACGAGCGCTCGATTTTGAGTCGAGTTTGTTTACCAATTTCAACACTCTGGCATAATTTGAATAATACCCAATTTGTGAACAAAAATCAATTTTAATTAGTATTTTTTGTGTGATAGAATACCAATATTAAATCTTAATTAAAAATAAAAATGACACAATTTTTCAGCGATTCAATATTTTGGATAGAGACGGGAAAGATAAATCCAAATCCTTTTCAGCCCAGAAAAGAGTTTGACGAGGCAAGATTAAAAGATTTAGCAGAATCCATAAGACAGTATGGAGTTCTTCAGCCTATCGTGGTCACAAGAAACGAAGTTCAGAAAGAAGACGGCGGAATTGTCGTTGAATATGAATTGATTTCTGGGGAAAGAAGACTCCGTGCTTCAAAGATGGCTGGCATTCCGCAAATTCCTGCGGTGATTCGTTCAAATGATGAATCAAACTTGATGAAGCTTGAACTTGCTATCATTGAGAATTTACAAAGAGAAGATTTGAATTGTGTGGATAGAGCGAAAGCATTTCAACAGCTGGTTTCAGAGTTCGGTTTTAAACATACTCAGATTGCTATGAAAATGGGCAAGAGCAGAGAGTATGTTTCAAATAGCTTGAGAATACTTGCCTTGCCTGAACACATGCTTCTGGCTGTCTCTGAAGGAAAGATTTCTGAAGGGCACACAAGACCACTTCTTATGCTCACAGATAGAAAGGATGAGCAAGAAACTCTTTTTAAAGAAATTATTTATAAGAAAATTACAGTTCGCGATGCTGAAATAATTGCCAGAAAAATTGCTACTGAAAGAGCAAGAAAGAAAGAAACAATTTTTGATCCTGAAATTACGGCTCTTGAAGAAAAGTTTACAGAATCTTTGGGAACAAGAGTTCATATTGAAAAAGGAGATAAAGGCGGAAAGATTACAATTGATTTCTTTTCAAATGACGATGTCAGAGCAATATTAGATATGCTTGATACTCAGAAAAAAAGAAAAGTTGATGAACTTTTGAACAAGCATATTTCTTCTATAGAATCAGCCGGAGATATTTCTAAATTGCCAAAAATTACAGAAGAGGAAGCTCCATTTATAGATGATAGAAGTCCTGTAGAAAAGAAAGAAGAAGAGGAAAGTGAGGATTTATATTCTGTTAAGAATTTTAGTTTGTAAAAAGTTGTAAAATAAAAAGGCGGGTTTCGGGCATTGTCCGAAACCCGCCTTTTTTAAGTTATGTTTATTTCTGTCTCGGAATTTGATTTTTATATTTATTTTTTTCCAGATAATTGCCTATGTGTCTTTTTGCCATATTTGTTTTTACCATCTCGAGCCATTTAGCAGTCGGTTTGCTTGATTCTTTCGTTATTATTTCTACAATGTCGCTATTTTCAAGTTTTGTGTTGAGGGAAACCATTTTTCCATTTATTTTTGCACCGCTTGTGTGAATTCCTATGTCTGAGTGAATTGCAAAAGCAAAATCTAGTACAGATGATTCTATAGGCAAATCTACAACATCGCCCTTTGGAGTAAGGACAAATATTCTTTCATTAAAAAAGTCTGCCTTAAGATCTTCTATAAAACCGTCTTCATCTTTATTCGTTTTTATGTGTTTTTGCGATTCAGCTAACTCATCAATCCAGCCCGGTGTTGCCTCGGTATTATCTTTTGATGTTTTGGAATAGTTTATTATTTTTGGAAGGAATTGCTTGAACCAGCGGGATTCAGAATTTTCTTTTTGTTTTGTTGAACCTTTTTCTTTGTACAATATGTGGGATGCAATACCATATTCGGAATCGTGGTGCATTTCAAAAGTTCTGGTTTGTATTTCTATTGTAGCTCCATCTCCGGTAAGAACAGTTGTATGTAAACTTTGATATCCGTTAGGTTTGGGAAATGCAATATAATCTTTAATTTTTCCAGGAATCGGTCTTGCTATGCTATGAATGATACCTAAAACTTTATAACAATCAGTTACGGTATCTACAATTATACGAATGGCAAGTATGTCATAAATATAACTGATATCATTGCCGAATTTTTTAAGTTTTTTGTACAAACTATAAATACCTTTTTGCCGGTAGTCTGTTTTAAAATGTATTATATTTTCTGCGGCAAGAGCTTTTTTTAGAGATTTGGTAAATTTTTCAAGTTCTAATATAGATTTTTCCTGTCTGGTTTTTAAAAGATTTTTTGTTTTTTCGTATTCAGCAGGATACGCATATTGAAAGGATAAATCTTCAAGTTCACGAGCAAGAAGTCTTACAGAAAGCCTGTCAGCGAGCGGGGCATAAATCTCTAAAGTTTCAAGAGCAATTCTTTTTTGTTTATCTGAGCGCACATATTGCAGCGTGCGCATATTGCACAATCTATCCGCCAATTTAATGATAATAACGCGAATATCTTGAGCAGCAGCCACTAGAAATTTTCTCAAGCTTTCAACATGTCTTTGTGCTCCTCTATATTTAACTTTGCCTAATTTTGTAACTCCGTTTACTAGAAAAAGCACTTCTTCGCCGAATTCTTTTTTTATGCATTCTTCTGTGGCAACACCGTCTTCTATTGAGTCATGAAGCAAACCAGCCACTATGGTAGTGGAGCCCATTTTTAAACCGGCAAGCACTTTTGCCGTTTCATAAACGTGATTAAAATAGGGTTCGCCGGAATTTCTAAGCTGTCCCTCATGGGCTTTCAATGCAAAATCATAAGCTTTTTTTATAAACTCTTTATCCTTCTGAGTTGGTGAATCTAGCAATGTTATTATTTCTTCTGAAGACATAATTGTTTATATATTATAGGGGATGAAAATTAAAAGCAAACTTAAAAAAAGGACGGTTTTGCGAAGCAAAACCGTCCTTTTTTATTATTTTTTCCCCAACTTTTGTGGATTGTGCATAGGACAAGTTTTGTCCGAACATCTTTCAGGGATCGTCTTCGTACCCTCCATCATGAGTGATCCGCAAGTAGGGCAGAGTTTGCCTGTTGGTTTTGCTTTTATAGCGTATTTGCATTTAGGATAATTTGTACAGCTATAAAATATTCCAAATCTTCCTCTTCTTTCAGCCATTTCGCCTGTCTTGCAAGTCGGGCATTTTACTCCGGTAGAGTTTACTGGTGCACCTTCTCCTTTTTTAATGTATTTGCATTTTGGATAGTTTGAGCAAGAAATAAATTTTCCATATTTTCCTTCTCTTTCTACAAGTTTGCCGTCTTTACATTCAGGACACTTTTCACCGGTTTCTTTCGGTCCCTCAAGTTCTTCTCCTGTGATTTTTCTTGCACCGGTACAGTCTGGATAGTTTTTACAACTTAAGAATTTTCCATTTTTAGAAAGTTTGATTATCATCGGCCCGCCGCATTTTGGACATTTTATGCTTGCATCGGCTTCTCCGAGATTTGTAACTTTTTCAATTTTTGCTTTTGATGCGACATCTTTTGAGAATGGTCCGTAAAAATCTTTCAAAGTTTTTACATATTCTCTTTTTCCATTTGCGATATCATCAAGCTCATCTTCCATTTCAGCTGTAAAAGTGTCGCTTATATATTCGGCAAAATATTTTTCAAGAAAATCACTGACAACTTCTCCTGTATCGGTAGGGAAAAGCGCCTTGTTTATCTTTTCAACATATTTTCTTTCTTCAAGTGTTTTCATAATGGAAGCATAAGTTGAAGGTCTTCCAATACCTCTTTTCTCAAGCTCTTTGATAAGTCCAGCTTCAGAATATCTTCCTGGTGGTTCTGTAAATTTTTCTGTACTTCTTATTTCTAGAAGCTTTAGTTTTTCACCTTCCGTGACTTTTGGAAGTTCAACATCT
>Ga0265296_1002102_pt1 | contig 20783 bp, 16 predicted proteins | sample MunlanPumphouse1_FD_189073 | JGI IMG/M metagenome (GOLD analysis project Ga0265296, IMG submission 189073) | Groundwater microbial communities from a municipal landfill in Southern Ontario, Canada - Pumphouse #1 | ecosystem: Environmental > Aquatic > Deep subsurface > Groundwater | place... | reverse complement strand
GGAATCACCACAAATCATTCACTGATGAAGGGAAGTCTCTTGTTCATTGTCTGAAAATCGAGATTAATTCATCCTTCGCTGGTTCGTATATGATTTGTAAAACAATGATAAATACTTGCATACCATTTCGTGAGATATCCTCGTACCAGAAAAACCAAAACAGAAATTCGTAATGAGGAACTGCATTGAAGCGGGTCTGTCTCCCGTTGCAATGTTTAATATTGTTATACACCTGAAATTTCAACAATGAATGAATGGGAGGGTTTTATCGTATGCATTATTCTTGTGCTTACTGCTGCGATTATTGCCGGTTGCATTGCACCCCCTCAGGACTCCTTGGATAATGTCACCGCTGATTACACCCTTCAGAAGACTCTCACGGTTACTACACCCATAACGACAACCCCTCAGTATGTTACCGCAGTGACTCCGTACGTTACTCTCATTTCCCTTTCTCCCACGGGAACGCCCACTGAAGGCTATCATTTTTTTCCCGCACCCACCCCATTCCCGGATGAACGGAGTTGCCGAATATTCACAACCACCCAGCATTTTGTGTATAATGGATCCGCGTTCACATTCAATCTGAAAAATCCCCCGATGTATATCAACTATACGGCGAAACCGCAAAACATCACAGGATATGACGTATATACATCCAGATTTGGAAAAAAACAGGATGTTGCTGTAAAATATAATCGGTATGATCCCCAGTCTTACCTTGAAATTACGGTACGGGATAAAAATACCGGGGAAGTCTATCTTCAGGATGGTTTTGGCAAAGATTATTCAACGTACCTGACCCGAACGCTCAAAGTGATGAAACAGGATGATCTCCTTGTGGAAATCAAAGGAGACAAAATGACGGCAACAATAAATTTCTGGGTTAAACCTGTGGGGAATTTTGATAATCCGGATACCCTTACTTTTGACGCATGCACATTCTGGGATGTTGCACCCCGTGATAATCTGGCAATGGCGTTAATTAACGGGACCCCTACACCTACGTGGGTTACCCCGACATCAACAACAGTACCCGTAACAACACAGACACCATCATCTACCTCTTAAATTCAAACCATCCATTTTCTCTGCCATGTGGCGAATGAAATTTTTAATCCTGAATTCTTGAGCATTTTTGATCGAGATACGGTGAGATATTTAAGTGATGACAGCGTTTTATCTAAAGCAGACAGGAAACCTGTCCCGGTAGGGTAGTGGACATCCTAAAAGATTGCGGATCTTTTGACCCGGGTTCAAGTCCCGGCCGGGGCGTTTTTGTTTTCAGGTGAAGGTCTTTTTTCAACGAAAATTTCCCGTTCAAATCCCCATTGTAGCAATTAACACCAATTGTGCAATGCTCCATTCTGAAAAGCCTAATATTTACAATGAAACTCATATTGGCGCGGTTTCTAAAAGGATCATTTTTATTCGATAATTTAATTTTATTATAAAAATGGATTGCCTTATCATGTGGTCATATATTTCATGAGGTAATTCCGGATAGATTTTACAATGCCTGTTCCGTTTTTTTTCACTGAACGGTGCGCCACATTCATGTCAAAGACACACGATGCCTATTAAACCCTCAGCGGTGTTTCCCCAAATTTATTTATTAATGCGAGTCAACCCACCCCTGCGGGGGTCGCTCGGGGGTTCATCGACCCCTCGCTGGGCAAGATCCTAAATACGGTTTGAAAACCGGTAAGTGCGTAGCCAAATGTCGAGACTCATCAGAGTTGAGACATGAGAAGAACACGCTCGTGTTCTTCGAAAGTCGATAGACCTTTTGGGCGTCAGGCATCGTAAATATTTTTGCCAGCCAAAAATTTTCCATCGCGATTGAGATCCGGCTCAACCAAACCCTGCTGAAATTTTTTTCATCCAACTTTGATAAAAAATTTCCATAGCGATCATGATCACGAACAAAAAAATATTCCGGATCAACCGGACTCCGGAAAATATTTTCCTTCAGCTCCCGGCCCGCAAACCCGCCCACTATTATTCATCATTTTTTTGCCCCGGAATCACCATTTATCCGACGTAAAACCATCCCCCACGTTTAAACGGTCATAGTGCCCCTCCGGCCCTCAGATCCCCCCTCCAAACGTCCAAAACCTCATCCGGGCACCCGATCCGCCAACCGGCCACGGCTAAATAGACGGGTCATTTCTACGACGTAAAACAGGCAAAAAATGTGCGAATTCCGCAGGTTTTTCCCCACCTTTTGGCCACTTTTGGCCTCCGTACTGGGAAAAGAGGGTAAACGGAGCCCGTAAAATGCCCGGATGGGGGCATTCCCCTGGTGAAGGTGCGCTACGACGTAAGGGGTCTCTCCCCGTGAGAATAGGGGAAATAGCCGGATAAAATCTGTACAGACCTGTTCGCGAACGGAAAAAATCCCCGCGTCCGGAATTTTCTAAAATATTTTCGTGACCGGGAAAAACCTGCGTTTGCATTCGGAACGTTCCGGAAATATTTTCATAACCGGCAAAAAAAATTTACAAAAAATCTGTACAGAATTTCGAAAAAAAATCCGGACCGTCCCGGAAAAAAATAGAAAAAAAGATTACAGCACCGGCTTCTTCTTCAGCGCTGCAACCAGCAGTTGAACACCCGCTTCAACATCTTTCATATCAATGACCTCAACCGGCGAATGGATGTACCGGGCCGGGATGGAAAGCGTGGTGCTCGGGATACCTCCCTTGGTCAGGTGAATAGACGTTGCATCGGTTGTGCCGCCGCTGCCCACTTCGAGTTGCACCGGAATGCTGTTGGCATCGGCTGCGCCTTTAAGCCAGCTCACGACTTTCCTGTTCGCAATAAGACCCCTGCCGCTGGAATCAACAATCGTGACAACCGGGCCTTTGCCCATCTCCACGGGAGCGTCTTTCATCTCGATACCCGGGTGATCCCCGGGAATCGTCACATCGGTTGCAATCGCACAGTCCGGGTCAAGGGCATAGGCGCTCGTCCGTGCCCCTTTCAGCCCAACCTCTTCCTGCACCGTGAAGACGCCAAAGATCGTGAGCGGCGAATCGGTCTGCTGCAGGGTCTTGATCAGCATCGCGACACCGGCCCGGTTGTCGAAGGCCTTGCCGGTCACGCGACCATAGCCGAGTTCGGTAAATTCCCGGTCAATGGTGACCGGAGTTCCCACGTCAACGCCCAGCACTTCCACTTCCTGCCGGTTCGTTGCCCCGACATCGATGAACATGTCATCGATCTTGACACCCTTCTTGCTCTCTTCCGCATCCATCATGTGCGGGGGCTTGCCGCCAATCACACCATAAACCGGACCCTTGGTGGAGTGGAGAACCACGCGCTGGTTGTAGAGCGTGGGGCCGTACCAGCCGCCCAGCGCAACGAACCGGAGGAATCCTTTCTCGTCAACGAACTTCACCATCAGGCCGATCTCGTCCATGTGGGCGGCGAGCATCACCTTGAATTTGTTCCCCTTCTTGATGGCGATCAGGTTGCCCATCGTGTCCTCGCGGATCTCGTCCACGTGGCCCTTGAGCTCCTTCTTGATCACCGACAATACGCTGCCTTCGCTGCCCGAAACACCGTGGGCATTGGACAATTTTGCTAACAGTTCCTTCATGATATCACTTCACGAGTTTTCCGATTCGTTCCAGTGCAGTATTGATATTCTGCCGTGATGTGGCATAACTGAATCGTGTATAGTCCGGTGCATTGATGCCAAATGCGGTACCGGGCACAACAATCACACCGGCCTCGATGATCTTCTGCGTCAGGGCCGGTTTCATGGGCACGAATATGTAGAACGCACCTTCCGGTTTCGGGAAGTCAAAGCCCAGATCTTTCATGCCGTTCCAGATGAGGTCACGCCGTACCTCATATTCGTTGCGCATGGTTGCGACCGCGCTCTGGTCTCCCTCGTACGCAGCCACCGCCGCGTACTGCGCAATGGACGTGGCACATGCCTGGCAGTACTGGTGCACCTTGAGGCACTGCCCGACAATCTCCGGAGATGCTGCAAGGTACCCGAGCCGCCAGCCGGTCATTGCATAGGTCTTGCTCGTGGCATTGATCGTGATGACATTGTCGCCGAACTGTGCAGCGCTGACGTGCTTCTTGCCATAGATGAAGTGCTCGTACACTTCATCCGAAATGATCGTGACATTTTTGTCAGCCGCGTACTCAACGAGTGCTTTGACCGATTCCTTACTCTCAACCGCACCGGTCGGGTTGCCCGGAGAGTTGATCACCATGAGCTTTGCCCCATCCATCAGCGCTTTGGCCTTCTCAACATCGATGTGGAGCGTCTTTGTCAGCGGCACGCTGACCGGCGTTCCTCCGGCCATGGTGGCAAGCGATGCATAGGAGACAAAACCCGGGTCGGGGCAGAGGACCCGGTCTCCCGGGTTCAGCATCGCCTGCATCACGATATGGAGCGCTTCGCTGGCACCGGCCGTGACGATCAGCTGGTCCGGGTGATACTTGATCCCGTTCTCGTTCTTGAATTTTTTACTGATGGCGGTACGAAGTTCCGGGAGACCGTTGTTCGTGGTGTACCCGGTCTTTCCTTCCTGTATCGCCTTGATTGCCGCATCCTTGATGTGCTGCGGGGTGTCGAAGTCCGGCTGCCCGAGCCCGAGGTTGATGGAGCCCGGCCCGGCGGCCTCGAAGATCTTGCGGATGCCGGAGATCTCGATTTCCGCCACCCGTTCTGAAAATTTCAGCGTCATAACAGTTCCTTCACTCAATGTTCGTATGCCGGTTCTTCAGCGCACTCTCGTCCGTCTTGGTGATCTCCATCAGCCGGGAGATGACCGCATCGGCAAAGATCATGGATGCGGTCTCAAAGAGCGTGCCCAGCGGGGCAAACGACTTGTGCTCTCCCATCATCTGCCGGATCTCGAACTCCACGGCATCGTCTTCCACTTCGTCGCGGTGGTGCTCGATGATGACATTGCAGTCCGCGATCTTTCCGATCCGCGAGTCTGCGTTGGAGGTGATGAGACAGATGTGGGCACCGATATCCTTTGCCGTCTCCGCGATATCCGCAACCGTCTTGGTCTTGCCGGATCCGGAGAAGATCACAATCAGGTCGCCTCTATTCAGGGCCGGCGTGATCGTCTCCCCGACCACATAGGCATGGAGTCCCAGGTGCATCAGCCGCATGGCAAACGATTTTGCAACGAGCCCCGATCGCCCGGCACCGATCACGTAGACTCGTTTGGCGCCTAATATCTCAGCCATGAATTTCTCCACGTCATCATCGGAAATTTTGTTGGCAATCGCACGGATCTTTGATGCCATCAACAGCATCATTTCCTGTACCCTGTGGCTCTCCATGGTTCTCTCTAGAACAGATGCACTCACAAAGTAGATGAGAATTTCTACCGCGTTTTTCAAGTTTTACCCATCCACAGGCAACAGATCTTTATAATATGCCTCCAAAAACGTTAGAATGTGATATCAACGCTCCGGAATGCTCCGCTCCAGAATTGTCTCCCGGTGGTCAAATGGGCCGGAGGCAAACGACAGCTGCTGGGGGACCTGGAAGCCTGCCTTCCCTCGTGCTGGAATACCTACTTCGAACCGTTTGTGGGTGGAGGGGCGCTGTTGACAAGGCTCGCGAACCGGGGCTGCCTCTCGCAGGCCGTCATCGCGGACCTGAACGGTGAACTGATCAACCTCTACCGGATCATCCAGCAGGAGCCGTTCGCACTGATCGCCGCGCTGGAGAATAATGCGCTGCAGAACGATGCGGAATCCTACCGCACCTGCAAGGAGCGGTTCAACGCGATCCTTGGCGAGCCCGCGTGCGCTGTGGAGCGTGCGGCCCTGCTCATCTTCCTGAACAAGCACGGGTTCAATGGCCTCTGGCGGGTGAACCGGAAAGGTTTTTTCAATGTGCCGTTCGGGAGTTACAAGAAATTGTCGATTCCCCCGGTAGACAGCATTCTCGGGTTTTCTTCCCTTCTGCAGAACGTGAAGATCCTGAACGCCGATTTTGAAGCGGCGACAAAGAATGCAAAGAAGGGCGATTTTGTCTATTTCGATCCCCCCTATATGCCGCTCTCAAGGACCGCAAACTTCACCGATTATAATGCACAGGGATTTTCTTTTGTGGAGCAGGAGCGGCTTGCGAAACATTTCAGGAAACTCACAAAAAAGGGCGTATATGCGATGCTGAGCAACTCCAAGGTGCCGGAGATCGAGATGCTCTATGACGGGTTCTTTATTGAAACGGTCACGGCCAAACGTTTCATCAACTGTAATGGCGAGCGCCGGAGCGGCATCCAGGAAGTAATTGTCACCAATTACCGGTATGACTGAGACCGGCCCGGATTTTTAACCCGGTGAACCTTTGGATAGTGGAATATTTCCAAATTTTTTCACCATTGGAATCTACTAAAAAAGGGCAGGTTCCCTAACGATATCAAACGCCATGTGAGGATAATGGGGAGAATATTATTCCTCCCCTTCGGCCCGGTACTCCTCGATCATCCCGTACACGGCCAGCTTCTTATTTTCTACCACGGATACAGCCCCGTGCCCGCAGCAGATCAGGCAGCGTCGGCCGGATGATGCCAGTTCCCGATCGGTCTCTTCGGCAAGGGCGAGGAGGGCAATCCGTTCCTGCTTTGCCCGGTCGCTGTCCACGTTTACTGAGGTGACGAGGAATGCGGCAAGCGAACTGTAATCCGCCCGCTCTTTCGTCAGGCTCGTAAAATTGATCACACTGTCGGCCGTGAAGAGGAGTCCGTGGCTTTTGGAGTACAGGAAGACCTGTCCGAACGTATGGCCGCCAAGACCGTCCAGCACCTCAAAATCGATCCCACCAATGGAAAAGGTCCCGATCACCGGGAAGATCCCGCGCCTAGTTCCGTTCGGGGGATCGAAGCACCGGATATCCGTGGGAATCGCAAACCGGCTGAAGAGGTTGATCATTTTCGTGTAGAACTCTTCGAGCACGGACTCCTGGTTCTGTGATCCCCAGGCCCGGTTGTCGGTCCGGATGATCTCCAGTGTCCCGGCATGCATGGAGACCGGCACGGAGAAGTGGCCTGCAGCCCCGCAGTGATCGGCATCGGCATGCGTTACGATGATGCGGGAGAGTTTCTTCATATCCCCCATGCCCTGCCGGGAGAAGAGTGTCATGAAATCCGCATGGTAGATCCCGTAGCCGGTGTCGATCATCACCAGTTCGTCCGGGGTTTTGAACAGGTATACGCTGCCTCCGCAGGGTGGCTGGAAACAATAGAGCATAGTACCGGGAAGGATCTCGTACTGCTGGATGCTTGCGTAAAAGTGCGGGCCGGTTGTGGCATTCATGGTCCGGCCGGTCCCAAGCACGCTGTCGAACACCTGGTGAGGATTGCAGCCCCGGTCCATGAGTTCCTGCGCAATATGATTGGTATCGGCAAGAAACGAGAGCAGGAATGCATCCCCGGAGTCCCCGATCAGGTCGCGGACTTCCTGCGCATACCGCACGTAAAAGACGGTATCGTCAAGATGCCTTCCGGTCTTGTCGTACTCGATGATCTCCAGCCGGTAGCGGCTCTTGAGCTGGTCGAGCAGGTGGTCGATCTCCTTACTCTGCTCAAGGTTGAGGCTGACGGTTAAGCGATCGGGGTGCCGGCCCTTGTCATCGAAATCGATCTGGGCGATATTGGCCCCGGCGGTGGTGATGTAATCGAGGAACTCGTACAATGCCCCCGGCCGGTGCGGGAGATAGACACAGAATTTTAAGAAATCCAGGGTGACAAGAGATGTCTGGAGGTACCCGATGGCTGCAAGATCCGCAGTGATTTGACGGTATGCATCTTCGGGTGCGGTCACTTCATAAAAGACCGTGCCGGGATCGATCCGCCGGTCGAACTGGATCCGGTTGATATTCCCCCCGTACTGCTGGATGATCCCGGCAGCCCGGTGCAATGAGCCGGGTTCATCCGGCATATGAGCGACAAATGAATATTTTCCCATCAATCCACCAGCGTGCGGATACCGGATTCGCGCCGTGATTCGATATACATTATGGTTGGTTGTCAGGCCGGGGTTTTGAGAAAAAAAGATCGCGGGAAAATTAAAATTATTCGGGTCTTCGCCCATAGGGCAGGATGATACAGAGCAGCCCGGCAATGACCAGTCCGACAACAACGGTCAGCGGGGATAAGGGCAGGGATGCAGGACTCTTTACCAGGGCTGGTGCAACCGTTGTCGTTTCCCCGGCTTTCACTACGGCCTGTGCCGAGTATGTCTGATACCCGGAATATTTGATCTCCACCAGATGGGTACCGGGTGCAATACTTCCCTGGGTGATAGGGGTTGAACCAACGGAAACAGAATCCACATACACGGATGCTCCTGACGGCGTAGACGAGATGGACAGCGTGCCGGTGGTTACCGGTGCTGCGGGTACACCGGGTTTAGTCACGGCCGTACTGGTCCCGTTTACTGCAGTTGTCGGCGGGGGGATCACGGTGATGGAGGTGCGGAACGTGGTCCGTGCTGAAGGGCTGGTGACCGTGACGAAATATTCACCCGGTGGCATGTCCACGTGGAGGGCATACGTGAAATAGCCGGTCTGGCTTGCACCGGTATTTTCGGTATGGACCACGTTGCCGTTGGCATCGCTGATCTCGATGCGGATATCCGTAATCGCCTGCTCTGCATTACCGATCAACCGGAGATATTCACCGGTCTCCAGTGTGCTCGGGGATGCAACAACATAGAAGTCCGGCTTCTTCATCATGACCGATGTGGTTGCAGTTGCCGTGGGATCCGCTGAATCCAGAGCGATAATATGATAGCGGGCGGTCTGCATCTTGTCAAGTCCCTTGATGGTGGAGGTATACCAGACAAAGCGCCAGGTACCATCAGCATTCACCTGTACCGGGTTGCTGGTGCCTTCCGTGCCATCGAGATCGTAGACCGGGACTCCCGCTGCGGGGAGTCCGGGACCGGTCACTTTCACGAGGGTGATATTCCCGACTTTGTTGATCCCGTCAAAGATGATATTATCCCCGATGTAATAGCCCCCCGGGCCCCGGTACGTTATCGTAAATGTTTCATCTGCGGCAAGGACCGGCTGTATGCAGAATGCCAGTGCAATGACCAGCGCCATGACAGCAACAATCCTGCCCGTGTGAGCTGTACCCGATATAATACTCATGATGAAGAATCACCCTTTCATCGTATATATTTTATTTATTGCGCAGTGCCCGGCATTCATGTTCAGAAGAGAGATCCTGTTACCTTATAACGAAACTATATCTAGATTACCGGGTAATCCTTGAAGAGAGGCACACGGACAATGATCGACGTTGAGTTGGCCAAAAAACATGGCGAAGAGCTCCTGAAATCGAGAATTCCGGCCATCCGGCAATCATTCTCCTATGAAGAGACTGCCTACCACCTTCCGATCTCGTATGCACTGACCGGCATGCCGGTTCACGATCAGAAAGCAGCTGCCGACGTTTTTAGTAAAGCCGGCAACAACCCCATCGTCGCTTCGGAGTGTCTGCTGGCGGAAAAGACCGCCATATCGGGCAAAGAAGCGGCACCCTATACCGGTTTCATCAGCGACACCATCATCCGCAAGCTCGGGTACTCCCTGGTTGACGGGAGCATCCTTGGCCTGGCACTCGTTGTCGGGAAGCCCGACAGCCCCGGGAGTGCTGCGGCAATCTGCCGGGAACTGCAGGAAAAATATATGCTCACCTTCCTTGCAGGCCCGGTGATCCCGACCCTGTCGGGAGCAGGAGTCAAACTCGGTCTTGAGTACCGGTTGATACCGCTGGGGTCCACGCCATTTTACGGGATTCATTTTGTGGACATTGTCGCACGGGTGGCCATGATGTTCGGGGGTGTCACACCCGGGGACACGAACCGCCTGATCACCTATGCGGCGGAGCGGGCAAAAGCCATTGTCATCGTCTTCCCGGGCCTGACCGACGAGGAGATTGCTCTCGTTGATGGCATGCGGGTGCTGGGCTTTCCCATCCTCTCCCTTGGCGGCTATGAAGGCGGGACCTGGATCACGGCATCCGCCGATGAGATTGTGCGTAAGGGCATGGAAGAGAAAGGGATCCGGGTCACGGTTACTGCTATCCCCATCCCTATGGGCTGCTCTCCGGCATTCGAGGGAAAGAGCATCCGGAAGGAAGAGATGTACGTGGAGTTCGGCGGCGGCAGGTCGCCGGCGTTCGAACTGCTGCGCATGCGTGAGCCCGGCGAGATCGTTGACGGGAAGATCACGGTCATCGGCCCCGAGATCGATTCCTTGAAAGAGGGATCGGCGAACCCCCTCGGTATCATCATCGAAGTTGCCGGCAAGATGATGAAGAAGGATTACGAGCCGGTGCTCGAACGGCGCATCCACAACTTCGTCAATTATGGCGAAGGTTCGTGGCATGTGGCCCAGCGCGATCTCATCTGGGTCCGGCTCTCCAAGGAGGCAGTGGCAAAGGGGGTGAAGATCGAGCACATCGGGAAACTGCTGGCAAGCAAGTTCAGGATGGACTTCCCGCAACTGCTTGACGCTGTGTCGGTCACCCTGATCACGGACGCTGAAAAAGTCCTTGAGGCCAAGAAAGAGGCCGAGCGGATCTACGACGAACGGGACGCACGGATCAAGGGAATGAAAGACAATGATGTCAACACTTATTATTCCTGCACGCTCTGCCAGACCTTTGCCCCCAACCATGTCTGCGTCATCACACCTGAGCGCCTCGCTCTCTGCGGTGCGATCAGCTGGCTTGACGGGAAGATTGCCTACGAGATCTCTCCTTCCGGCGCCAACCAGCCCATCGAGAAAGGGGCTGCGATCAATGCCCAGAACGGGGAGTTCGAAGGGGTGAACCGCTTCATCAAGAAAGCAAGCCACGGGGAGATCGAGCGCTGCTCGCTCTACAGCGTGATGGAATACCCGATGACCAGCTGCGGCTGTTTCGAGGCGATTGCGCTGATGCTGCCCGAGGTGAACGGTATCATGGTGGTGAACCGTGAATTCACCGGCATTACCCCGTCGGGGATGACCTTCTCCACGCTCGCCGGGACCATTGGCGGCGGGGCCCAGACGCCCGGCTTTGCCGGTATCTCCAAGAACTACGTGCTCTCGGACCGTTTCATCCAGGGGGATGGCGGAATTGAACGGCTGGTCTGGATGCCCTCTGTCCTCAAGGAAGAATTAAAAGTCCGGCTCGAGAAGAAACTTGAAGAACGCGGGCTTGTCGGATTGTTTGAGAAGATCGCTGATGAGACCACGGCCCCGACCATCGAAGACCTGATAGTATATCTCGAACAGGTTCACCATCCCGCACTTGGCATGAAACCGCTGGTGTGAGGTGCCAGGAATGTCCTACAACGTGAATTTTGGCTGGACCTCAACCATCGGCGACGTGGTACTCGGGGCAACAAAAGCGGACGGAGGCACGAGGAGGTGCTCGTACCGCATCGGCGGGGGTACAACACTCCCGTTCCTTGAACCTGAAGGCTCCCCTGCCCCGCTCATTGCCCTTGAGATCTGTGACTATCTCCCGTTCTGGTCCCCGATCGTGACGAATTACTGCGGCGACTTGGTCAACAGCGTGAGCGAGTGGGCGAAAGCCGCCGACAATAAGTACGGTGCCGATCTCATCCGGCTCTACCTGACCAGCACGCGGCAGAGGAATTTTTCAAATATCGCATCTCTTGGAAAAACTGTTGAAGATGTGCTCTCGGCATCCAGCCTCCCGCTGATCATTGAAGGCAGCAACGAGCCGAAGATCGACAGCGAGGTATACCAGAAATGCGGGGAGGTTGGCGAGGGCGAGCGGCTCCTCCTCGGCACTGCCGAGGCAGCGAAGTACCGCAGCATCGCGGCAGCCGCCCTTGCCTACAATCATTCTATCATTGCCCAGTCCCCCATCGACATCAACCTGGCAAAACAGCTCAACATCCTCTTAAAGGAGATCAGCGTCCCGCGGGATCACATTGTGATCGACCCGTACACGGGAGCCCTCGGCTACGGGTTCGAGTACTCCTATTCGGCCATGGAACGGATCCGGTTCTCTGCCCTCAAGGGCGATACCGATCTCGCGATGCCGATGATCTGCTCGTCGATCGACACTCTCACCATCAAGGAAGTCCGTGAAGCGGCCCCGTCAGTACAGAATGACATGGCGATCCAGTGGGAGTTCTACACGAACTTCGCTGCGGCAGCAGCCGGTGCTGAAATTCTCTGTGTCCGTCACCCGGGCACGATCCCGCTCCTCCGTCAGGCCTTTGCTGACATGAAAAAAGAGAAGAACCCCGCGGAGGTGGGATGAATGGCACTCAAGGCGCTGGACATCTACAAGCTCCTCCCCAAGAAGAACTGCAAGGAGTGCGGTGACCCGACCTGCCTCACGTTTGCCATGAAACTGGCCGGTGGGAAAGCGGACGTGGATCTCTGCCCGTACTTAAGCGACGAGGCAAAATCGGTGCTCGGGGCATCGACCCGCCCGCCGATCCGGCTCGTCAAGATTGGCGTTGGTATACGCTCGTTCAAGGTGGGCGAAGAATTTGTCCTGTACCGGCACGAGAAGACCTTCTACCATCCGCCGGGCATCATATTCCGGGTCCTCGATACAATGACGGAGGCAGAGATCGTTGCCGTCACAGAACGTGTACGCGATGAGACCTTCACCCGGGTCGGAGCAGATCTCCGCTTCAACGGGATCGCCATCGAGAACGTGAGCGGATCTGCTGAAACGTTTGCCAAAGCGGTTGCAACGGTCGAGAAGGTGGAGGCGCACCTTCCCCCCGTACTCATCTCAAAGGATCCCGCTGCGCTCAAGGCAGCACTGGTTCACTGCGGTATGTACCGCCCCCTCCTCCATGCAGCAACCGCGGTAAATTTCAAAGAGATGTGCGCCCTTGCAAAACACCATGGCTGCCCGCTGGTGATCCGTTCTGATACCCTTGAAGGCCTCGTGCAGCTCGCAAAAGACTGCAATGCCGAAGGAATATCTGATCTCGTCATGGACCTTGCCCCGGGATCGCTTGGTGATTTCATCCGGCGCTCAACCGGGATCCGCCAGCTCGCCATCTCACGGGCGGTCCCGGATCTCGGATACCCGGTATACCTCAATGCTGCCGAAAACGACCTGCAGGATGCAGCGCTCGTGCTCGGCATCGTGAAGTACGCTTCGGTGATCGTCACCGACCCGCTTGCACCCGGTGCAACCAAGGCTTCCCTGACGCTCCGGCAGAACATCTACACGGACCCCCAGAAACCCATCCAGATGAACCCCGGGCTGTACCGGGTGGGATCGCCGGACATGGATGCACCGGTCCTGATGACCGTGAACTTCTCGCTCACCTTCTTCACGCTCCAGGGCTATCTCGAATCCACCCGCATCCCCTGCTTTATGCTCATTGTGGACACGGAAGGGCTGTCGGTCCTTACTGCCGTGGCTGCCGGAAAACTGAACGAGACGGTGGTGCGGGATGCTATCAAGAAGTTTGACGTTGAAACTGAAGTTACGCACCGCAAACTGATCATCCCCGGCTATGCCTCGCCCCTCTCCGGACGGATCGAGGATGCAACCGGCTGGAAAGTCTTAGTAGGTCCCCGGGATGCCGCAGAGATCGGGGAATTCCTTCACGAGGAGTGGAAGAAATAAATGCGAACCGTTACCTTTCTCCCAAGTTATCGCAAGATCGAAGTCGAACGCGGAACAACCATCCTCGATGCAGCCCAGCGGGCCGGCATGAACATCAACGTTGTCTGCGGAGGACAGGGCAAATGCGGAAAATGCGTGGTCTTCATCCAGTCCGGACGGGTCGAGTTCGACCGGCAGAAATACGGCCGGTTCTTTACTGAAGAGGAACTCCAGAAGGGCGCATGCCTTGCCTGCGAGACAACCGTTATGGGGGATCTCCATGTCATCATTCCCGAGAGCACCCTGATCCAGGAGCAGAAGATCCTCATGGAGGGCCTGGACCAGCCGATCGATTTCCGGCCATCGGTGAAAAAATATTATGTCGAGCTCCAGCCGCCCAGCCTTGCCGATCCCTCCCCGGATCTCTCGCGGCTTCTCTGGGGTATCCAGAAGAGCGGTGGTCCGGTTGCAGAACAGATGTATGCACCTCTCGAAGTGCTCCGCGAGATCCCCGGGATCCTGCGCCATAGCGACTGGAAAGTGACCGGTACGATCGGGCTGGTTCCCGGGGGCTATCGTCTCATCGATCTCCAGGCAAACGATACATCCAAGCGCCTGTACGGTGCCGGTGTGGATCTCGGTTCCACCACGGTGGTCGTATACCTCTGGGATCTCGTCACCGGCAAGATCGTCAGCGTGGCCTCAAACTACAACAAGCAGATCAGCTGCGGCGAGGATATCCTTGCCCGGGTGAATTTTGCCCGCAAGAACGGCCTCACAAAACTCCAGACCCTTGCGGCCGAGAGTATCAACCAGGCCCTCACCTCGGCCTCCAATTCCGCGGGAATCGACCGGGACGACATTTACGAAGTAGTGATTGCGGGTAACACCGTCATGACCCACATGCTCCTTGGGATCGACCCCGCATACATGATCGCCGAACCCTATGTTCCGGTCGTGCGCCGGGCGCTCTCCGTTGCTGCGGGTCGGATAGGCATCACCTGCAACCCGAATGGCGGCCTCTTTGTCTTCCCGGCCGTCAGTGACTTCATCGGAGGGGACGTGATCGCCGACATCCTTGCCTGCGGCATGGCCGAGCGTGAAGAGATCTCGCTCCTTGTCGATATCGGGACGAACTTTGAGGTGGTGCTCGGCAACAATGAGTGGATGTTCTCCTGCGCCGGGGCAGCCGGCCCGGCACTCGAAGGCGGGGAAGTGCTCTTTGGTATGCGGGCGAACCCCGGTGCCATCGAGAAGATCGCCCTTGACCCAATCACGCTCGATCCCAAATATTCGACCATCAACGGGATCAAACCGCGGGGCATCTGCGGCTCGGGCTTAATCGACCTGCTCGCAGAACTCCTCTCGTGCGGGGTGATCGACCGGACCGGACGGATCAACATGGAGATTGCCAACCCGCGTATCCGGAAGAACGCCCATTTCCCTGAGTACGTGATCGCGTGGGCGCATGAGACGGAGGCCAAGAAAGACATCGTGATCACGGAGAACGACATCAAGAACCTGATCATGAGCAAAGCCTCGATCCATGCGGCCTGCGTCAGCCTGATGAAGGAGGCGGGGGTCTCACGGCACGAGATCACGACAATCTACTTTGCCGGCGCGTTTGGCAACTACATTGACAAGAAGAACGCCACGATCATCGGCCTGATCCCGGAGATCAACCTCGACCAGATCAAGAACATCGGGAACGGTGCCGTTGCCGGTGCAAATATTGCGCTCATCAACCGGCGGACACGAAAGACCCTTGATGATATTGCCCACAAGATCGCCTATATCGAACTGAATGCCGAGAGTTCCTTTATGGACGAATATACCGGCAGCACGTTCCTGCCGCATACCGATCTTTCTCTCTTCCCGATGGTCCAGAAACTGCTGGAATCGAGCCGTAACCACCGGGGCTGAATCATGGCAAAGATGATCCCCTCCCCCCACTCGCGAGCTACCGGTGTCGGGGCACTCCCCCACACCGATCCGAAACTGGCCTGCGATGATGTTCTCCGCATCTTTCCGGACTTCCCGTACATCCCGACCCTGCCGGACCGGGGCCTGCTCGAAAACATTGTCTTCAACGATTCCGAGCAGCTCCCGGGACGCGTGATCCGTGAGGACCGGCTGTTCTTTGACAGCATGCAGGACCAGACGGCAGCGATGGAGAAAGTCTACCTGGACTTTGTCGAGGGCAACAGCGCCGATTATGCGTTCCATGCAGACTATGCCTCGGCCTTCATGGAGATGCTCACGCGAAAACTCCCCGGGGTCTCTGTCCTCAAGTGCCAGGTGACCGGCCCGGTCACGTTCGGGATGCAGGTCGTGGATGCCAACAAGCGGCCCATCTACTATGACAGCCAGCTTGCCGATGTCCTCTCCAAGATGATCGCCCTGAAGGCCCGGTGGTGCGAGCAGGCGATGCGTGAACGGACCGGGGCAACAGAGACGCTGGTTGTCCTCAACGAGCCTTACCTTGCCTCGCTCGGATCATCAGTCGTGCCGGTCGATCAGGAGACGGTCAGGACAGGGTTTGAAGACATTGCATCTCTCACCGAAGGAGGAGTCGGGATTCACTGCTGTTCGAACACCGACTGGGGTTTTGTCATGGACCTCTCCCCTGCCGTGATCTCACTCGATGCCTATGCCACATCAAAGGAGTTCCTCCTCTATGCGGATGCGATCGTCTCCTACATGGAGAAAGGCGGTGTTGTTGCATGGGGGATCGTGCCCGCCGAGCAGAAGATCTTCGATACCGAGACGGTGGACACACTCTATGAGAAGTACCTCGCGATCCGGACCCAGCTCACGTCACGGATGCCCGTAAAACTCTTCGATGCCCAGTCGCTCATCACGCCGAGCTGCGGGATCCGCTTCTCCAGCCAGGCCGGATCGCTTGCGATCATGGGTGCAGCGGCTGAAATTTCACGGCGCATCCGGGCAAAAAACCCCGGTGCAGTATGACCGGGAAAGCCACGATGCGCGAACGCCCGTTCACGATAGCCCTCTCCGGAAAAGGAGGGACCGGCAAGACGACCGTCAGTTCCCTGCTCGTCCGCTCGTTCATCGCGCTCAAAGAAACCCCGGTGCTTGCCGTGGATGCCGACCCGAACGCCAACCTCCACGAGGCGATGGGCGTCACCGTGAAGGAGTCCCTCGGGAGCATGCGGGAGGAGGCCTTCTCGCGTAACATCCCACCCGGCATGAACCGCCACGATTACGTCCGGTTCCGGTTCCGGCAGGCGCTGGTTGAATCCGAAGGATTCGACCTTGTTGCCATGGGCCGGCCCGAGGGTACCGGCTGCTATTGTTTTGCGAACGACCTCCTCTCGGAGTGCATGAAGCAGCTCGAACGCGACTATCGCTTCATCGTGATCGATTCAGAGGCCGGCATGGAACATATCAGCCGGGGCACCATCGGCAAACCCGATATGCTCCTCATCGTCAGCGATCCCGGTGCACGGGGCCTCCGGACCATTGCCCGGATCCGGGAGATCGCCACCCAGCTGGGTCTTGAGAATGAGAAGATCCACGTGGTCTTCAACCAGTACAAGACCGGGGCAGCACCGATTGATATCGGCGAGGAGTCCCCGATAGCCATTATTCCGGAGGATCCGGCCGTGGAGAAGGCGGACCTTGCCGCAACACCCGTCTCTCTTATTCCGGAGGATTCACCTGCACGGGTTGCGGTGCAGGCGCTTGCGGAGAAGATTCGTAAGATGGCGAGAGAGAGGAAAGACTTATCGTAGTTTTTCCACGGGACCTTCATTTGTGATTGCGATGCCGCCCACCCCTTCGGGGTCGCTCGGCCGCCTCGTCGGGGCCTCGCTGGGCAAGGTCTGGTTTAGGGTTGGTGTACAGGTAAGTGCGTATCGCAAAACCCGATGATGCGTTTTGCGCGTCAGGCATCGCAATGAAATGGAATGCGGAAACCCGCTTAACTTTTCACAACCAGAGTCTGTTCAAAATATTCTAACCAAGGTCCGGTTGATCCGGATCAGCGTTTCAATCGCGATCATGATCGCGACCAAAATTTTTCACGCAAGGTCCGGCAAAAAAATTTCATGCAGAGTCTGCTTAAAATTTTTTAATCAGGGTCTGCTCAAAAAATTTTAAGCAAGGTCTGGTTGATCGGTCGGTTTTTTTCACGACGGAGAGAATGTTTCTGGTTTTTGTTTCATCCGGATCTGTTTAACTTTTTCATAGCAAGGTCTGCTTAAAAATTTTTAATCAAAGTCTGCTCAAAAAATTTTGAGCAAGGTCCGGTTGATCCGGATCAGCGTTTCAATCGCGATCGTGATCGTGACTAAAATTTTTCACGCAGGGTCCGGCAAAAAAAATTCAACCAGAGTCTGCTTGAAAAATTTTCTTCCGGCCCCGGTTGATTGCCTTGCAGCCTTTTATCAGGCACCAAAGAACGGATCAAAAAAAGTAGCTAAAAATAAATCAGAGAAAAACCGCGACCGCAATCGTGGTCGTCCAGAGGCCGTTCTTGTCACCTTCAGCCGACTGGCAGGTGTGCTTGGTCTTGATGATCCTGCCGCTCGCCTTGTAGGTCTGTTCGCGCTCGGACCATGCGGCATTCACATCGAACTCGATACCGAGCGTTGTTGCAAGCATGGTGGCCGCAAGATCCTCGGCATATTCCCCGGTCTTCTTCTCGGTCTCGCCAAATGCGTGGTGCTCCGACAGGTACCCGTACTCTTCCTTATCGCTGGGCAGGGCAAGCCCGATGGCCGATGAGACGAGCCGGTTGGGTTCATTGGTTTCGTTCCTCGCCATGACGCAGAATGTGATGGCGCCTGCTTTGAGTTTCTTCAGGCCCGCAGACCGCGAGATCTGTTTGCACTGGGGTGGGAAGATGCTCGATACGTAGACGAGGTTGCACTTCTCGATACCGGCCTTCCGCAATGCCAGCTCAAACGAGGCGAGACGATCTTTATGGACACCTACCCCTTTGGTGAAGAAGATCTCTGTCGGCACATACATAGCAGTACTTATATCCAGTCCTTTTTTTAAGTATTTGCCCGTGAAGAGCCAAACCAACCGGGTTTTTCCCGGTTTTTTCCAAACAGGATACCGTTATTCAGGAATTTTTTCGTGAATTTCATTAATCAATGCAAGGATATCCTGAAGATCGGTGATGGTATCAATAACAAAATCCGCACCGGGGTCCTTGCGGCTGTCGGCAAAACGATCGCCGTACCGGGCATACACAGTCCGGATGCCCAGCCGGGTGCATGGCTCGATATCCCGCCGCACGCTGTCGCCGATGAGAAGCGCATCGTCCGGCCCTGCCTGCATCATGGCGAGGGCCGTAAGGAAGGGATCGGGGGCCGGTTTCTTGACCCGTACCATATCATAGGCAACCATACCACAGAAGAACGGCAGGATACCGATCTTCTCAAGCCGCAGGGTCGCATCCCGTGAATGGGCATCGGTGACAATGCACATCGGGTAGCCGCGGCCGTTCAGGTACCGGAGGGTTTCAGGTACCCCGGGATAGGGTGAGATGTGCCGGAGTTTCTCGGTCTCGTAGATCCGGCAGGCCTTCTCAAAGGTACCGTCAGCAAGGAGGTTGCGCTCTTCCATGTACTGCCGGATATTCTCGTGCGACTCAAAGCCGTGCACGGGCTTGAGGAAATAGGAGAATAATTCTTCCCCGTCATCCTGCCCGAGGAATCTGACGACCTCGTTGCAGGATGCGATCTGGGCGCCAACCAGATCGAAGAGGGTGTTGTCCATATCGAAGAGCAGCGTGCTGACCGGTCGTTCGGGAAGGCTCATGCTTACCGGATCATGTGCCGGGGACCGTGATGAGCATATGGATCGCGGTAAACCGCTGCTCCCGGACGGAGCCGGTGAGAAATGACAATGGGTAAATATTCAAAAAAGAAGAATCTGAATTACCATTTCGGAGGAATCGTCATCGCAGACCCGGTATTGAGACCTGTTATCGTTATCCTGATCGGCGCACTCCTGATAGCAATCGGCATCATCTTTGCTCCCCATATGGCACCGGGTATCGGAATCATTCTCGGTATCGGAGGTGTCGCGACCGTGCTTGTCGGTATTGCCATGTTGTTTGGCCTGGCACAGGAAAGGAAATAACCTCCACGTTTTTTATATCCGGGAATCTATCCGAAGCCTGCCGGATGAACGTATAACCGTGATGACTGCAAATATCACCCTATCTACGGGGACCGTGCCGTATGGATGACATCTATCTGGTCGAGATCAGGCTTGGCAGGACCCGGTGGCGCGTGAACCGGATCGTTCACGAGATTGCGCGGACTTTTGGGATCGTTCCCTTCATGGAACGGCACCCGCATGTCACGTTGTTTGGTCCCCTGGAACTGCCGGAGGGCACAGATCAGAGCCAGCTCCTCAACGCCATCGGTTCAGTCGCATCCCGTTATGATCCAATACCATTCCTCATCGGGGACTATGAGAAACGCGAGGGTATGCACGGCAGCGTCATCGCATTCTCGGTCACCCCGTCCGACACACTCAGGGATCTGGTTGCGGAACTTGCCGCAGCACTCCTGCCCCTGAGCATCACCCACAATGCGTGGGATGCGAGACCCGACCAGAAATGGTATCACGTCACCATTGCCAACCGGCTCGATCATGCAGTTGCAGATTCCGTGTATTCAGCGCTGACCGGGGATCATGCTTCGGGCAAACCGCATGATCCATGGCGTGAATCCATCTTCCGGCTCCTTGCCCGGATCCGGCAGGTCCTGTTCTGCGGATCCCGGCATCCGATCCGGCCCCTCCTCATAGATGAGACGGGACTCCGGATCACTGTGCTGCACCGGGACACCATACTTGCCGAATATGACCTGCTGGAAAAACGCTGGATACATGACGACCACCGGCAGAGCGGTAAAGGCTGGCAGGCTACCCTCACACGCTTCCGCCGGCAGGCAGGTTTCGAACTGCCGCACACGGTAACTCCGGAGCCTGACGATATCCTGCTTCTTGCCGATCTCCACCTTGGCCATGCCAACATCATCAGCTACTGTTCGCGCCCGTTCTTTGTTTCTGATCCCGGTGAGATGGACCGGGTTCTCATTGCCAACTGGAACGCGGCAGTCCCAAAAGGGACCCGCGCATACCACCTGGGCGACTTTTATTACGGCAGGGACGCCCTGCCTGAAGACGCATACCGCA
>Ga0265296_1002100_pt1 | contig 20805 bp, 12 predicted proteins | sample MunlanPumphouse1_FD_189073 | JGI IMG/M metagenome (GOLD analysis project Ga0265296, IMG submission 189073) | Groundwater microbial communities from a municipal landfill in Southern Ontario, Canada - Pumphouse #1 | ecosystem: Environmental > Aquatic > Deep subsurface > Groundwater | place... | reverse complement strand
TGGGGATGGGGCCATCACCTGTGCGGAGTGAGGGAAGGGTACGAGGGGTGTGGTGGAATGGGGGGTCGGGGGATGCGACAGTAACATAAGATCATATATAGGTCATAATTCGCGAGAAGTGGGGGATTTCGCCACTCTCGGATAATTTTCACGTCGGCAAACGTGACATTGGGTTGGTCGCATTCCGGTATGCAGGAAACTAGCCGAGGGAATGGTGTAAATATAATAAGGATGCGAAGAATTTTATGAATTACCAAAAAAACGTCATCATCGGTCTAATAACAGGACGGATCATCATTATTTCACCCAATGATTTTTTTTATTTTTTTCCTTTATCTAAAATTAAATCACAACAATGATAATATTCAAATTTAAGTAATCATCATGTACCTGAAGGATGATGATACTCTTTTAAAAACAAAGATTATCACAACTGTCGGCAGGAGCCGAAAGGGTGTTTTCGACTCACGGAAGAACCCTATCCCCGGCGAAGTGGGTAATGCTACGATCCTGGATATGTTTCAGCAGGAAAATACGTCCCATTATATGGTGGATATTATCCGGCTGAATATGTCGTTTCATGATGATGGAAAGATTGAAAATGAAGTCTTCGAATGGATCTCGAAGAACAGGAATTCACTCGCTAAAAATGTTGCTCTTCTTGCCGATCTGCCCGGTCCAAAGATCCGGCTGGACACGGGAAAATACACCGACACTAATACTGGTACTAATGCCAAGACGATAGTTGAGAAAGGAAAAACAATCGAGATTAACTTCGGAAATCGCCAGAACAATCCCGAAATGCCCTGCGTATTAGTTTCTGACGAACATTTTTCAAAAATGATACGGAAGATTGGCGAACCCGATAACAAACAAATCGGGATGCACAATACCTTTGGCGACTATATCCGGAAAAAGATCAGTCACGGTGAAGAGGTCCCCCTGATTATTGGCGATGGGATCGTTGTTTTCAATGCAATTTCTGAGAAGAAAGGGGTTGTCACCTGCAATGTGGAAAAAGGGGGAGAGATCCCAAACAATAAAGGACTCACTATAAAAAAAGTAACGCTTGAAGTACCCCCGTTTTTTGAACGACCGAAGGATAAAAAGGCTCTAGACTTTCTCCTGGAACATGAGGAAGATCACTTGACTCACATCGGGGTATCGTTTGTCAATGATGCAATCGATATGCTTCAAGTGAGGTATTACACCGAGAGAAAAATTTACGAACGTTTGAAAAACAAATATGGCAATGCTACTTCAGAAGAGTTGAAAAAACACTTCATTTCAGTCCAGAACTGCCTTGATGATATTGACAAAAAAACGCTGACCGACAGGAAACGTCAAGATATTCTCTGGGAGGAAGCCCGCCTCCGGTCCCCCGCAATAATCGCAAAAATCGAGACACAGAAAGCAGTGAAAAATATCGAGCAGATCATGGATGTATCGGACGGGATCATGATCGCCCGCGGCGATCTTGCTCTGCAGCTGGACCCGCAGGATGTACCCCCGATCCAGAAACAAATCATACGCCTCTGTAATCACCGCGGAAAGCCAGTGATCACGGCGACCGAGATGCTCAATTCGATGCAAGAGAATCCCTATCCGACACGTGCAGAAGCAACGGATGTTTTCAATGCAATCTTGGATGGGAGTTCCGCGGTTATGCTCTCAAATGAGACCTCAGAGGGCATATACCCGTTCCAGGCGGTCCAGATGATGGTGCAAATTGCAGAAAAAGCGGAAAAGCACCTTGAAAAAATACACCTTGCAGAAGATTTGCGGGAAACGCTCGACCGGCAACGATATCAGGAAATCGTATCGGGTTCTGCCTCATCCTTCAAGACCCAGGAAGAACGGATGAAGGAGATGACATATAAATATTCCAACCTGATCGAGAAGATGAAAAATAAAGACAAACGTGAACTTCCCGAAAAGCAACAGCTCCTTGAATTTTATATCTGGATCAGAAAGTATTGCTCATACACAAGTGCGAAAGCCAGCAAACAGATCACGACCGACAAGATCTCCGAATCCGCCTGCATTATGGCAGAAGAGAAAGAATACGAAGCGATCCTCATCTCAACCATAACGGGAAGGACCGCCCATATGATAGCGCGGTTCCGCCCTCATGCAATGATCATTCCCATTGTTCATGATGACTTCAACACAAGGAAGATGGTTCTGAGTTATGGCACTTTTCCACTGAACATAGGGCTCGTCAATACAAAGAACGGGAATGTATACAAAGACACGGACGAGATCTACAAAGAAGCAATTCATCTTGCCACGTCCGAAGAAAAAAAGCTGGTGAACGGTAATACAATGGTTATCTTTGTTGCCGGAACCCCTCTCTGGGTTCTTGGAGAAGCTAATCTTATCCAAATAAAATCTGTGGAAGATATTGTAATTCCAATTTGATTTTCACGTTGGAGAAAATGTATTTTCCAGGGCATCCTCCCATATTATGGTGGGGAGTATGGATCTCCCCGTACGGGGCTCCGAGTTCCCCTTTTTCCGGATCTAGGGGGAATAATTCGTGAAAATGAGGGTGAGTTTCGACCGTTTTTGATCGTTTTTACATCGGCAGACATGAGGTCATATGTAGCACATTACAGCTGGTGAAAGCCGGGGTCGCGAGGAGGGAGCACGGTTAATTCGGATAAAATTTCCAGACACCGTCAAGATAAAAATTTTACGCAAAGTTCGAATGAATAATAAAACCGGAGTTTGTTGATTTGAATCAGGTTTTTTCGCATGATCACGATCGTAATTGAGATTTCCCAAGGATCCTGTAAATTTTTCATGAAAAGAAATCCAGCAAAAAAAGAAGAAAATCAGCTCAAATCACTCAGGACACTGGAGATCGGGGAGAATACTGCGTAAGTTCCCCGTCCCCAGTAAAGCCCGACCAGCTGGATATGCCCGTTTGAATCCTTGAAATAAACGGGGGCACCACTGTCGCCACTTGCTGAAGAAAAATCTGCATACCACTGGTTGTCAATGGTTTTACTAAAGAAATTGTTATAGAGCGAGGTTTCCCGGATAATCGTGCCGGTACTGACACCGTTTGTGATACCGGACATCGTAACTCCCAGCCCTACAGAAGGACTGGAGGTCCCGTATATCGATGGCTGACTGCCGGAACTTTCAAAAATTTTATCCGCGATGTCGCTGTATTGGATCCATGCTGAATCCGAAGATGTGCCTCCGGATGAAACCGTAACGCTCCCGATGGGTGTAGAGAGGTCCGGCTGGTAGACCGTGCTGCCAACGCTGCCAATATGCCCTGCGGTTATGAAACCATTCTCCCCGCCCCGTGTCGCAGCAAAACCCGATGTCAATGCCCCGATTGAGCTGCCGATCTGCACGCCACCGATGACAGGCCTCCAGGTATCAGCCCTGCCCAGGTCAAGGCGCGCAATGGGCTCCTTATAGAAGATTACCGGGACGTCATCGATTCCCTGCTTCTTTGCTTCGGCAGCGATGGCCGAATACATCCCGTCCATGGTCTTTTCGTCAATGGTCCCGTTGTCATAAATCCCAACTGCAACAGATCCCAGGGCATCATAGCCGTAGGAAAGGACGGGCCCGTTTGGATACGCATACTGTTTGTTCACCGGTTCTTTCGTTGCTTCATAGAGATTATGCAGTTTTTTATACAGCGCATCGCGTTCGGTAAAACCTTTGAAATCGGACATTATCCCACGCGAGACAACCCGGTTATCCTTGTCATAGACCGGGACAGGACCATACGACTTGATGAGGTTGCTTGTATAACACGACGCAAGCGACGTGTAGATTTTCTCATCGACAACAACACCCGATACACTCACCGTCTCAGCCGACACGCTTCCTATCAGGAGAAGCAGGCAGAGGAGCCCGGAAAAGATTATCCAGTTTTTCATTGTTTTCACACTTCCCTATTCTAAAGACCGACTGTCTTCATGGGTAATTTGAAACGACCGGATGATTACGTACGGGAAAATGGAAGATTTCCATCTAACAAAACCAAAAATTACGAACTGGAACGCTTCCTTTTTATTAGTGTGGCCCAGCGGAAAGTTGATACAATATATTACTCTAATGATTCATGTATCATGGAAGACGATGCCGATTACACGCTCGATAAATCTGCCATCGACAGCCTGTCTTCCGATACCCGGATCCAGATCCTCTCGTCGCTTAAAAACCGCCGGAAAACAAATGCAGAGCTTGCAAAAGAACTGTCTCTTACATCGCCAACCATCCATCACCACCTTGAACGACTCTGTGACGCAGATCTCATCGAGGCGCAGGAAGACGGTCACAAGTGGGTCTATTACCGGCTCACCCCGTTCGGGCTGGCCCTGTTCAACCCGGAGAAACGGGTGCGGATCTCGATTGTCCTCTCAGCTGCCATCACGTTCTGTACCGCAATTACTGCGCTGGTCACGTTTTTTACCCTGCCACGCCTGGACATAAAACCGTTTTACCCGGGTTTTGATGATCCGTTCCTGCCGATGTTTGTGATTGCAATCGGGGCAGTTGTCATCCAGGCTGGAATTCTTGTGTGGATAATACGCGGGACGAGAGGATGAGAGAATTTGAGGGGGTCATACGGATAAAAATAAAGGGATTGGGGAATCCAAAAAATCAACACAACTATCGAAATTATTTCCAAATCAAGTATTGGAAGTTAAAATCGTGTGAACCAATGGGGTAATAAGACGATCATTTTTTAAGAATCCGGTTCAAGCCGGCACCGCAGAAATTCCGTATTGACCGAAGGCAGATCGGTGGAAGAAAAGTGTCACTTTCATGCTAACCCAATCATCTTCCTTCACTCCCGAATAACAAACACAAAAAAACCAATCCATATTGCCAACACCCACCTCGCCCACCTAATCCATGCCCCCTGGCCTCACTCAACCGGAACTCTCTTCCGGTCCCTCATCTTTTAAGAAAATCGTCTGCCATGAAACCCGTCCTTCCTCGACCGCCCGCTTGATCAGCGTTTCTTCCCGCGTAAGTCTTCCTTTCCCGTTCTTCACTTCCACGAGAACGATATTGATCATATCGCCTTTGTCATCCTTTACCGAAGTATACCCGTCAAAGACCACAAAGTCGATCGGGTTACCGATGAACCGGGCGTCAGCGGAAGAAAACGGGAACTCCGGCAGGAACGGGGCCATCTGTTCGGAGATCCTTCCCTTCAGCGTTGAGCGGGAGCGGTTGACCGAATCCTTCCGGATATCGTTGGTGCATTCTATTTTCCAGCGTTCGAGATCGTTTCGTGCCCGCCCTTCGATTGCACTGATCTGCTGACGGAAGAAGATGTATGCGACAACGATGCCCAGGATAAACGCGATAGCGGGGAGGAGGAGATCGGTAAGAGTCATGAAAATCCTGATCAGGGATTGATCATGCGGGAGATATAGGTGCGGAGCACGGAGTGAAAATTAAAAAATGTGTCTGGGTAATCCACAATGACCGGTTTGAAGAGGCTTGTCCGAAGGGAGGTTGGGGGAAGCACGGTCAAAGGGAAAAGAAGGCCAGTTTTGAGGCCCGGAACTCTGGACCCCCACGTAGTACATCGATGTGAATTTCACGCATCATTCCGGATCCCCTGTTCAAGCAAAATATCCAGGAGTTTTCAATCGAACAGGGGGTGATCTTCACCAGAACGGGGGGAGGTTTGGGCTTTGTATTAGCTATTTGAGGGAACGGAGGCCGGGATGTGGGAGGATTGTGCGGGTGAGAAGTGATGAGAGAAAGGGAGGGTTTGCTGCGAGGGAATCTGCGAAGAAAAAAGACTGACTATTGAATAGTGGACTGCATTAGAATGATTTCGATATTTTAATCAAATATAATCGGATAATAAACACTAATAGACCGGAATAATTCAATGAAAGAAACAATTAAAATAATTCTGCAGAATTCAAAAAACAAACGAATCAGTATCACTGAATTAAGCGAAGAGCTGAAAAATAGAAGAATCAATATTTTTTTTGACGAACATAAGAGAGATCAATTTGTAAAAACCATTCAAGATTTTATTGACGAAAGCATATTAATTCCATTAAAGAATTCCTCACAATTACTACAATATGGAGGACTTCCCAACACTTACACTATTAAAAAGAGCAGTATTTTAGAGAAATTCTCTATACAACAAACTGAGCATCGACACGAATTGCTGTCATTGTCGCCATCGATAAATATCGATTATTACGCAACTCACGCAGCACAATACGCAAAAGATCGTGAATTTATTTTACGGATTGATAATTTAGTCCGTCAAAAAAATTCTGATGAACTGACCGTGAATGAACGTTCATATTTACTTTTCGATGATGAAAAGGCGATTACTATGCCAGCTGATGCTGCGATTGATGGAAATAAAATTTTAAAGAATCTCAAACTATCTCTTAAAGATATCAAAGCAAAAAAAGTGTACGAACCATTCTTCTATACTGAGAAAAATTATTTTTCACTCGAAGGAAACGGAATACGAACAATACTAATTGTCGAGAATAAGGATACTTTCTGGACATTACAAGATGCCCTAAAATCCGGCGAGTTGGAAAATACGAATCTGGTTATATATGGGGAAGGGTATGCAATAAAACAAAAATTCGCTTATTTTAACATGATTGGGGGGACTACATCAGATCGATATTTTTATTTTGGAGATCTTGACCAAGAGGGAATAAACATCTTCAATTCGCTCAGAAAACAATTCCCACATTATGACATAAAACCTGCCGTAAGATTCTACTCGTACATGATAAAAAAAGCAGGCCCCGCTAGAGCACAGCCCATCAGGAAGCTCCAAAAACGAGGAGACTCTTCATTGTCTCCATTCATTGATTTCTTTGAGTCTGATGAAAAAGAGTTGATCAACAAAATCGTTAATGAGAGAAAATATCTCCCCCAGGAGATTTTTAACAAAATAGATCTACCGGAGTTGAAACACCGTGGAATATACTGAACGCCATATTGAAATTGACAAGCGTTTAGAATATTTGAAAAAATTTTATCCGTTCTTTAGAATTTATACTACATCCACTATCCAAAAACCTGAGTACGATGCACCTTTTCTTGCAATAGATGTCTTGACTTTTCTTATCGAACACGGCCGATTGGAAGGCCGTGCCGTACCTATCGAAGAAATTGAAGAACACATTAAACAAACCCTAAAAATAATTTACCCGGGTATTACATTGGACATCCAGGATGTAACAAGATCAATTCTTGGAATGCTAGAGACGGATACGCAGGGGATGTTGTATCAGTACCAGTATTTCGATCCCATTCATCAAAAAATTGTAGATGAATATATCCAATTAGTCGAATTTGACGTGAAAGAGAGCGCGTATCGAATTACCGATACCGGCCTTGATTTCATGATAAGTATAAAAGAACTGCCGGAAGAATCCAAGATCTCGATCACTCTGATCCTGTTCGAGAAACAGATAAAGAGTGGCTCATTCAGAAATGCATTGGCCACCATCCGGGAATTAAACCTTGCGGTTCAACTAAAAACAAAAAAGAAGGAAGAACTTCTCGAAAAACTCATAACCGGAGGAAATGATGTTGCTGAAGATTTCGGACGGTATTCTCAGGATGTTTTTTCACAATTAAAACATGAAAATGAACTTTTCACCCAAGTAAATACACTTCTCAAAGGACTCTCTGAAAATCGAGAGAAACTCACGAATAATGCGAACTTTACGGTAAATGAAGACGAATTTATTGTTATCAAAGAAATCGCCATTGAAGTCGAACATGGTTATAAAATTCACAATGCTCTCCTGAATGAATTTACTGATTTTCCGGAAGATTACGAACGAATTAATCGGATTCGGTTAAACTCATTATTTGAGAAAAGATATCAATTCCAGGAAGCCCTTGAAAATCATATCAGGGCAAATATTTCAAATGAAATTCACTTAATAACCATCCACCCGCTGTTGCATGCAAAAATTCGGAAAAAATTTAATTTCCTTAAGATTTTTGAGCCACAAATAATTGCTGGAAGAAAAAACGAGATTATTGACACCAGATCGTTGGAAGACTGGACTGATAAGAAGACTATTGAATCTATTGTGGGAGAGCGTCAAGCTCAAAATTTTACAACGTATGCAAAGATTCTATTGAAAGCAGTGTCCCAAAAAAATCCTTTGGATCTCTTAGGTTATCTTGATGAAATTGTTCTCCAGACCGGGCAAGAAGGCATAAAAAATGTTGATCTGATCCCATTTTTGCTCGAGTTGAACAGCAATTCAGAGTTTTGTTTCACCAAAAAAGATCTGAAGGAAAATGCTCAAAATCCTTATGAAAATGTTTTCGATTTTTCGATTATTCCCACTATTGGTTGCACTAGAGATCAAATCGAAGAATCATTACAGCTAGCTTTCGAAAATGAGTTTTCCAAAGGAAACTCACTGAAGATTATTTCAAAGCCCGGTTTATTCGTGAATATCGGTGGAAACGACGAAATATCAGTGACCGACATGATCTTCGTCATGGAGTGACAAAAAATGAAAATTGAACAGAATAATCTCGGAACCGCTCTTGACATCCTTTCAACTATTTTAGAATCCGGCTCTATATCGAGAACGGATCATCCTACTGAATTTATGCGATACGATCAGGATGCAGAAGTTCGGGATTCACTCAATTTCCTTGCTGAAAAACTTGACCTACTGATTTGTGAACAGGATGGAACAATCTATATTAGCCCTGGGGTAAATAACCGAATTTTCTCACTATCAAACGCTGAAATAAAAAAAGAACTCGGAACTGGATTTAGCAATAACGCCATGATGTATACAGCATTTTTCATTATGCATATTATTATCACGGAGTTTTACAAAGAAGCAACCCAGGAAACATATCGGGCAAAACTTTCGAAATTAGATCTGCTTGATTCCATCGATCGAAAAGTAAAATCCATGATGGGGCTTGAAAGTTTGGAAAAAACGAGCGAGGAATACCATTTCAACTTCAAACTGATTGCTGATTCCTGGAATAGTCTTCCCAAAGCGGAGCTTAAAGAAGACTCTGAGGATTTGAAACTAAAAGGAACGAGTTCCAAATTTACCGTCGTTAACCAAGCCGTGAAATTTATGAAGAAGCAGGGACTGGTAGTTGAGAATGACGACGCAATATATCTGACCGGACGTTGTAAAGCAATTATCGCAGAAGCGTATAACCGAAATGAAATCCAAGCCGACATTTCGGATTTCATTGAAGGACTGTCAGATTCAAAGGATGGTGACGATGCCCCAGTTACGTAATTTACGTATTATCAATGCTCAGTTCAACGAAGGGCACAATGTTTACGAAGATTTTCGCATGCCATTCCATGGGTTTAACACAACCTTTGAATTGGTCAACGGCGGGGGAAAATCAGTCCTTCTTATGTTGCTTATGCAATGTATCCTGCCGAGAGCTGCCTTAACGAAGGACCATCCATTCGTGGATATGTTCCATGGCGGAGATCCCAATCGCACAACCCACGTACTTGCCGAATGGGAACTTGAAAAGAGCATTTCAGAAAAAAAGTATCTTCTCACGGGTTTTTGCGCAAAACGAAAAATCGCCCAGGATGATGATTCTCGAAGTGACGAAATTCAATCGTTCAATTACATCTATAATTACAACAAAAGTAACATTTTCGATATAAACAATCTCCCATTATGCAATTTTGAAGACAAAGCATTCGTTGTAAAGGACTTTTCAAAGACACTCTCAATGATGAAGGAAAAAAGTGCCGAATATGACATCAGGATTACAGAAAAGCGACGAGAGTACCAAGACTGGCTCAAAGAGTATTGTCTGCTGGAATCTGAATGGAATTTAATACGAGAGATCAATAAAGGCGAAAACCATTTGAAACCGCATTTTGCGAATTATAAAACATCGAGGAATCTTGTTGAGGGACTTTTAATAAAAACAATTGAGGAATGTCTGAAGGACAGAGAACGACTCAATTATAACGAGAAATCTGATGAATCTTCCACAATCGCAGATGCACTTTTCAAATCTCAGGAATCCTTAAAAAAATTACAGGAAGAACAGGACACCCTCATAAATTATGAGAAACTACTTTTTGAGGTTGGAAATTTAAGTAAGGCAAATGAACGCCTTATTGGCTCTTATGAATCTTATCGGGAAGAAAAAAATGTCGCAGCGGCTCAACTCAATGCCTATGAAATATCACTTCACAGAAATGAGGATGAGATTCAGGACATTATTGAGAAATTAAAAAACATGGAGTTATCGCAAAACAACCTTAAATATTCCCTTGAAAAAATCTCATTGGATATCACAAACGTTCAGGTAAATCAAGCAAAAAAAATTAAAGATCAATATGACAGAGAGTTGGCACCCCTCGAAATCGTAATCAAGGAGCAAACAAATTTTTTGAATTTTTCAAAAGCAGTCAACAAATATCTTTTAATAAAAGACAAAGATGCAGCCATTTTAGAGAATGAGATGATTTTAACAAATAAAAAAGAAAACCGTCGAGATCTCTATGAAAAACTCAATCCACTTGGTAAATCACTCTATGATCGGATTTCTTATGAGATAACTCAATTAAACGCTAGAAAAATATCCGATGAAAAAAATTTGAGAGAGATCGATGAAAAAATTATATTAGAGTTAAAAGAAATCGGTGGAAAACAAAAACAGCTCTCTCTGAATAAAACTGCGATTGAGAACTTAAATAATAAAAGATCAAGCATCATCGTAGAACATGGCGAACTCTCGAACCAATATAAAACCTATCCGCAGATTTCTACCAGTTTATTTACCGAAGATAAAATTGAATCCGTAACAAAATATCTTGTACGATTAGCACAAGAAAAACAGGATTTATCTGATGCAATTGATGCAATAAAAGACCAAATATCCCAAAAAAATAGTATCGAAAACGAACTCAAAACCCGAATCATTTTTGAAACGGAATCGATCGATCGGGTAAAAAATGAATTCGCGGAGTTTCAATCTCGAAAAGAAAATACACAAAAAATACTAAATGCATATGAAAAAAATACCCCAGAATCCTGTTTAGCTCATATTGGATCAGAAATCCAAAAATTTTCCGATAATCTGGTACTTCAAAAAAGTAAACTCAACTCCTTAAACCAACAACTTGACAGCATCCAGAAATATGGTTATTCGTTAGACGAATCATTTATCAAATCTCTTGGTATTATGAAAGACCGGTATCCTCAATCGGTCAGTGGAGCAGAACATCTAAATGGGCTAACCGAAGAGAAAAGAGGCGAAATTCTCGAACTTGCACCCTGGCTCCCAAAAACAATTCTCGTACTTGATCAATATTTCAAAGAAATTACTCGAACTCCTTATGCCCTTCCGGTAGAAATTCAAGATGTAGCACCCCTTATTGCAAACCTCGATTTATTGCGGGCAAACAGAGCGATCACTCTAGGAGACATATTCATCCCCCACCGGGAGACGGAATTTTTAAAGGAGGTTTTTGCCGGTGACAAAACAATAGCCCGAATTAAAAAAGAATTAGCTCGAGCTGGAGAAGCAATTATAAAAATTGAAAGCTCTATTCACAACTTTAAGCAGGATCAATATATTGTCCGAAGTTTTCTGGACCGTTACCCTTCCGACGCGGAATCAGTAAAAAGGGCAGAAATTGAAAAATATACAAATTCCCTGAAAGAACATAAAGAAAAAATGCTATTGAACCAACGGCAAAAAGACGATTTCGACAAGGATCTTATAGCCACCAAAGCCCACTTCGAAGAAAACAAAGAACGAACAGGCATATTCGAGAAAAGCCTTCGCATCATTCAGAAAATTAAGGAGAATGAAGACCACGGACGGGAATTTCAGAAAGAGCTCGATGATGTTGCTAATGAGCAAAAGGAATTGAATGCATCCCTACGCCGATTGGATCAGGAACATCTCACGTCACAAACAGAATTACAAATAAGAGAAGAGTCACTCCGTCAAACTAATGAAATTTTAAGTAAATACCAAACTGAAATTCGAGATTACCAATCATATGCCGGAAATGAGATCAGAATTCCTATTGAAGGGGATATTAATGAAATTCGGTCAAAATACCGTGCTGCTAAAAAAGTTATTGATGATATGGATGGTACTGTTGGCCAAATAGAATCGACGATTAAATCTGATCGTTCATCAATTGACGTGTATAGAAAAGATATCCATGATCTTGGCATTGAATATGGCGATTTAATTACTAGAAATCCCGACACACCGAATTCTGATGATTTTATTCAACAACTGCAAGAGAGAATAATCGATCTTGGAACGAAGAGAAATATTGTATATCAATTCCTTGAAAGGGCAATTACGGAGTATGAGGTCATAAGCCGCCAATTCACACAAAAAATTGATCATTATCAGAAGTTGGTATCTGATACCTATAATCCGAATTCTGAACTTTTTGATTCAAACCAATTTATTGTCGAATTTGCCGAAAAGACTAAACAAATCAAAATAATCGAAGAGCAAATTGGGCTTCTCAAAGAAGAGCAACTGAAAAAAGAGTCCAATCTGAAAACGGTTCAGAAAGGATTCTTTGACATAAGGGTTCTTGATGCAACTCATCATTTTAAAAATTCAATGTGTATCCCCGCTGATGTTCTCCGAGACCCACAGGCTTTAGAAGTGGAATTGGAGCGGGCAGAAAAGGTCGTCAGGAAAAATAAAAAACAATCTGAAATTGTTAAAGCCACGGCTATTCAAAATGTATCCGATATTCCAATTGCCTCTGAATTTAAAGAGATTATAAAAGTTAGATTAAAGGAAGCGGATAGTCTTCAGGATGCAGAATTAAATCAACAGCAACTCAATAATTTTTCACAAATCATCCACGAAAAGATCGAAATCCATCACAAAACCATTGAAGCTCTCAAAGAAGTTGAAGAAAAAATTGTTAATCAAGCTCTGGGAATGGCCAGGATTTACCGAGACCATCTCAAAGAATTCCCTCAAATGTCAAAACTAGAAATTAATGAGAAACATCTTGAGATGATCCGGATAAATTTCGATGAATGCATATTCGAAGAGGAACGTGCACAAGTTGAGATGCGTCGGTATATCCAAGATCTCAATAAGGGAATCAGGGATGGAATTATCAAGCGTCCTGAACTGCAAAAATCTTTCAGACCTGAACAACTTGTCGCCAGACTAATGGAGATGGGAAAAATCCAAGTGAAAATCAGGAAGATCGAGGAAGAGTCACAAGGATTTCAAAAGTGGGATTCAATAAAAGCATCAGATGGTCAGGAAAATACCATGTATATCATATTCCTGATAGCCCTGATGTCGTATATCAGAAATATCGTTGTCGGTCGATACGACACGAACACATCTAAAGTGCTTCTTCTCGATAATCCATTTGGATCAACTGGAGCGTTCTATTTATGGGCACCGATATGGTCAATTCTCAAGCGTAACAATATTCAGCTAATTTGTTCCGGTCATAAAATCAGCTCGAAAATCCGGGAATTTTTCCCGGTTAATTGCATTTTGACTGAAGATATTGCCAAGAGTGGACTAAAAAGAGTTAATATCAAAGTGGAAGCACGAGGGGAAGCAAAAGAAATTATTAGCCGGAGCCAGCCGAAAAACATTCTTCAGTGGACGGGTTCTTGAGGGTTATTTCTGATGCGTTTCTCAAAAAATTAATGCAGATTTGTGATATTTTCAACAATTTTTTCAAGCGTATGGAATTTACAGCCATCCTGATATGCATATTTAGTAAATAACGAAGCTCCCTCAATATTTTTTATAACATGGCTCGGGTCAAGTCCCAATTCTGATGCAACTTTTTCTCGAATTGCATAGAATTTTGTATCTCCGAGAGATAATCTCATGTCAGTTTCTACATTATCCTTAAACACAGCCCATTTTTTATCTACATGTGTTTCCGGAAAATCTTCTTCTGTTGCACCGCATAAACGGAGGTATTTACGGTTTGATAAAATTGTATTTTTTTCCTTCGAAGAATTTCCTTTATGTTTTACATCCCCATCAAATACCAGGTATGTTGGGATTGAGAAGCCTCTAAAAATAATTGTTGGCCTATCAAGACTGTTTTTTCCAGAAACTGGAACAATTACTATCCCTTTTTGAGGCCAAGATTTCTGCATAATATCTTGCAAGGTCCATAATATACCCAAATCTGATAATCCTTCTACTACTACTACAGTGTCCGCAAAAAAACCTTCATTCACAAGAGAGGTCATTATCGGCATCGCTCTTGCGATAAAACCTTTAGAACGAATTTCTTTTGGGTCTTCTTTTGATATTGTAACCCATTCCGAAATTGCATTTTCTAATGTATATGAAAAAACAATACTCTGCATCGGATTTGGAGTTGTACTATTTAGTTTTCTTAATATTCGAATTTGATTGAACTGTGAAATATCTACAAAATATGGAGAGTGCGTTGCGTATATCACTTGAGTGGTTGGAATAGTAGTTCCGTTTCCAGATCCAACCAGATTATAAAATACACTAGCAAGGTATCGAGCTCTAGATGGATGGAGATATAATTCTGGTTCTTCTAATGCAAGAATTAAATCCGGCGCTTGAGATTGTGGAGGAACAGTTGATTTAGTATCTTCTTTCACATCATTATGCGTTTGATCTTTCGGAGGTTCATCCGGTTTAGTAATTGCGAGATGCTGTAATAAAGTCAGGATTAATGCTCGTTGTAACCCATGACCCTTATGCGCGATTCCCCCTTCATAATTATCCTCAATAAGTGTAACTTTAGCGGAAGGTAATTGTATATCAGGTACACTAATTGTGTCATTCCAATTTAGTTTGAGACAACTCCCAGGTGCATAAGTATCTAGAGTTTGTGATATCGCCTCTCCTAATTTTGGTAATTCAGGAAGGTTTTCAGAACAATAAAGTTTTTTTGCCCTAGTTTCAAATTCTGCTCGAAATTCCAAAAGATCTTTCCTTGTTTTTATTTTTCTCAACACGATCATGTCAAGAAGTTGATCAATCGCTCCATTTTTGCCGGAAAACTCATCAGTCACTTTTCTTACAGCGGGAACAAGCACGTATTTTGTATGAGTGTCAAGTCGACCACCACCAATGTTGGGAGGTCCGATAAATTGTACTTGTTGTTCTTTCATCACCGTAAGATCACTATGAAGCGTTTCATATTCTGTCATCAAATGTTCGATATCATCAGCATTTCTTACTCGTGTTGTTAATCCAACAAACTTTTTTTGATCAATCAAAGCATTCCAAGCAGTGGTTTTTTCTCGTTTCTGGGGTATTGCCCGGATATCAAAAAATTCCGGTATTTGTGGGGTTGCAGCATAATATTTAGCCGTTTTCCCCTCACCGATATATCGTTTTGTAACAGTGAGCAGATCATTTTTCATAAATGACAGAAAGTCGGTTTTCTCTTCAGCTTTCAAATCAGAGAATGTTATCCGAATTTCAATTGGCACAGTTGTATCTCTATTGAAAAAATCATCGGGATTTACTGCTGCGTTAAGATCATAAAAATATTCGATTGCATGTAAATATGAGGACTTTCCCGTTCCGTTTCTTCCAATTATTGCAGTTAAATCACTAAATTCTAATTTTCCATTTTGAATCGAGCGAAAATTTTTAATCTCAACTGTTTTAATTTTCATGCTTATCTACTCAGTTTAACTGAAATCCCTGAATTTGGTTCTCCGATACCAAGTCGTGTTCCACTACCAAGAGAATTTCTTAAATCGATCAATAACTCATTCGCAGAAACAATACTACCAATCTTGGATTCAGAACCTTGACGTGGATTTTGAACGGTTTTTCCTCGATAAATCACAACTTTTCCTGTGCCTTCCTGCGCTCGCAAACAAATTGCTCTCATGTAAAGACGATTAAATTCTCCTTCTGCAAATGTCTCCGCCGCAGTATAGGGAACAGATCGAAAAGAGGTATTTCCATTTTTTGTTGTGAATGCTTTCTTGTCCAAAAAACACCCATTTTGCTTAAGCTGGATTGCCAACCATTCATCATCATATTTCTGAACCGATTCCGAAAACTTTTCTAACCAGATTTTTTTCCCAGTTTCGTTAAAATAACTTGAAAGATTTACTTTTTTCTCTTCAATATCTAAAGATAATTCTTTTAACATGTATTCTCGAGTTAGTTCATCAAGATCTAAATATGTTAGCCCCATTTCACACCACTCAATCAAACGATTGTTATTTTCTTGAACGATAAATATATTGAAAAAATATGTAAAATATTACTTCAGATTGGAAAAATGAAGATCTCTTCATTTAATCAAAAAAATCCTATTAATTTTCAATTATTTTCCCCCTGCACCCCCCTCCTCTTATATCCCATAAAATTCCATACAAAAGTATACGATGAAACTCATCCACATCGCCGACACCCACCTGGGCCTCGCTGCATTCAACCGGCTCGATCCCGAATCCGGCATGAACCTCCGCGAGAAGCAGGTGTACGACAATTTCCTCGCAGCGATAGATGAGATCATCCGCCAAAAGCCGGATGCATTAGTCCACGCGGGCGACCTCTTCGATACGGTCAAACCGAAAACCAAAGCATACACGACCGTCCTGGAAGCACTCGAAAGACTCAGCATAGCCGGAATACCGCTCGTCATCATCACCGGTAACCACAGTATGGTCAAGACCCGGTACACGACCTCGCCGTTCGAAGTCCTCACGTACCACAAGTCGCAAATCACGGCGGCCTACCGGTTCCGGTACGAGAAGGTGGAGATCGGCGACACTGTCTTCCACCTCATCCCCAACATGCTCCGCGTGGAGGATTACCGCTCGGCCTTCGACACGGTGGATCTCTCTTCCTCGCACAACAACGTCCTCGTGACCCACGGGCTCGCAACCGCGATAAAGGACAAGCGGCTCGCAACCGTGGCGGAGCACGAGCTGGACGGCACGATCCTTTCCGAGAAATTCGATTACATTGCGCTCGGCCATTACCACCGCCAGTGCCAGATCACGGACAATGCCTGGTACTCGGGCTCAACCGAGTACCTCACGTACGGCGAGATCCGGGATGAGAAGGGTGGGCTCACATTTGACACAGGAACGCACGAGGTCCGGCACCTCGAACTCCCGAAAACCCCAATGGCGGATTGCGGCACGATCAAATGCCAGGGTGTCCACCCCGGGGATATCACGGAGGAGATCGTTCGCCGTATCACGCAGAAGAACCTCCCGAAGTATGCGATGGCGCAGGTGACGCTCGACGGCCTCTCGCGGGAGCACGGGAAGGGCATCGACATGCGGGATCTTGCCAGCGTCCGCGAGCAGCTCCTGGACCTGAAGATCCGGGTGAAGTCGGAGGATGAGGACAAGCCCGTCCCGCTCCAGCAGGACATCCGCCTGATCGACTACCTGCAGGAGTTCGAAGGGTTTGTGGGAAAGCAGCAGATCTCCGCAAAGCAGAAGGAGTTCGCGCTCGCACGCGGGAAAGAAGTGCTCCAGTCCGTGATGGACGAGCACCGGGGGACCGCAGAATGATCCTTGACCGGCTCGTGCTCGACAACTTCAAGCGGTTCCGGCATGCCGAAATCAACTTCAAAGACGGCATCACGGGCGTGCTCGGAAATAACGGCACGGGCAAGTCGAGCCTCGTCCAGGCAATATTCTTTGCGCTGTACGGCGTGCAGGCAACCGGGATCGCGGCCGATTATATTGTCTCCAGTTTTGCCGGCCCAAAGGAGAAGTGCGAAGTCCGGCTCGACTTCCGGATCGGCGGCGATGAATATGCAGTAGTCCGCACATTCAGGAAGGGAAAGACGGTCACCCACGATGCCTCTTTTTTCCATAACGGCAGGGAAAGAGCAAATGGTGTCAGCCAGGTCGAAACTGAAATCAAGCGGACGCTCGGTATGGGCCCGGTGGATTTCAAGAACACCATCTATGCCGGCCAGAAAGATCTCTTAACGCTCCTTGAGAACACCCCGGGCAAACGCAAGGAGTGGTTCCTCCGGGCGCTCGGGATCGATTTCCTAAACACCGAGAGCCAGAAGATCCTAAAAGAGCAGATCGATACAAAATCCGGGGAACTCCAGAGGAAGGAGGGCGAGCTCGCGGCCATGGCCGGCCGACAGAGCGAGGAAGAACTCGCCGCACTCCATGCATCGGTTGCCCGCTTCACGGCAGCCATTGCAGAACACACGAAGGCACGGGACCTCCTCCGTACCCGGCGGGCCGAGCTCGATGTCCGGCAGAAAGCGATAGCCGAGAAGAAACTTGCCTACAGCCGGCTTCGTGAGCAGCAGCAGGCCGTCTTCCAGGAACTAGCAGCCGAGACAACCCGGGCAAAGAAACTCGAAGCAGCTCTTGCCCTGATTGCGGACGAGGAGGCCGAATATCACCGGATCGAGAAGACCGCCGGTTCGTATGCGGAGTTACGGGAGCGGCTCGATCTCCTCCAGAAGAAAAAAGCCGAACATGTTCGGCTCACCGGGGAGCTCGGGTTTCTGAAGCGCGAGATTGCAGATCTTGCCACACGGGAAGAGAAGCAGAAGACGCTCCTTGCAAACCTTGACAAGGATGGGGCGGAACATGCCCGGCTCTGCGCCGCCATCCGGACGGGGATCGGAGCCGGTAATGAGCTTGCGGACGACCGGCTCGACAGTGCAACCAGTTACCGGTTGAACGAAATCATGAAACGTATCGGCACACTTACCGCACAGCAGGAGCGGTACCGCGAGGAGCGGGAGAAGATCAAAGCCGACCTTGAGACGCTCCACGCTGCCGGTCCCGAAGGCACCTGCCCGCTCTGCCGGCAGAAACTCGGGGAGCATCTCGGGACACTGGATGCAGAATTCCAGATAAAACGGCAAGAGCTCGAAAGTCGTGCGGTGATGGATCTCGAAAAACAGGAGCGGCTCGAAAAAGAGAAGGCCGCACTGCAGGCGCTCATACCCTCGCTAGAGACCCTCCGCACAATCGCAGGCAGGCTGAAGCTTCGGGTCGGGTACGAAGCCGAGCTTCTTGAACTCCGGCAGAAATCTGCAAAAAAGACCGGGGAGCAGCAGGCCACGGCGGATATAATCGCGAAACTTGCCTACGATGATGCGGCCTGCAAAGCCTGCGAGGCCGAGACCGCAAATGTCCAGAAAGCGCAGGCCCGCTTCATCGAGCTCGGGAAGAAAATAGCCCAGGCGGTCACAACCAAACAGCAGCTATCCGAACTTACTGCCAGCATTGCGGAACGGAACGCGGGGCTTGCGATGCTTGAAAAAGAGATCACCGCATCCGCGTTCGACCCGGAGGAAACAGAACGGATCGGACAGTCCCTTGCCGAGACCGACACCGGCCTCCGTAACGAGGAGGTTGTCATAGCAAACGTAACCAAGGACCTCCGCTTCACCGAAGAGAAAATTGCGGATTACAAAAAAGCCGCAGAACAGATTGCCGGCCTCAAACAACAGGCAACGACTCTCAAGGACGAGATCGAACTCCTCAAGCTCACCCGGGCCCTCATCGCGGAGTACGTGGTGTACCTCATGCAAGTGGTACGGAGCCGGCTCGAAGGCGAAGTGAGCCGCATCATCAGCGAGATCACGGGCGGGCGGTACGAGCAGGTGCTCCTGGACGAGGACTTCAACCTGCTCGTCCGGGACGTGGACGAGGATTATGCGATCGATCGTTTTAGCGGAGGCGAGCAGGACGATATCGCCGTCGCGCTGAGAATCGCCCTCTCGCGGTACCTTGCCGAGCTCCACCAGGTCCACGAGTCAACGTTCCTGATCTTCGATGAGATCTTCGGCAGCCAGGACGAGGAGCGGAGGAGCAACCTCTTGACCGCCCTGCGGACCCAGGAGTCCCGCTTCCCCCAGATCCTCCTCATCTCGCACATCGCCGAGATGCAGGGCGAGTTTGCAAACACGCTCGTCATCGAGATGGGAACAGATGGCGCAAGCCGGGTAAAGGAGGTGGAGTGATGGCCCTAAAAAAATCCTATGATGAATCGATCACCCTGATTCTCGAGCGAATCTCACATCAGATGCCCTATGATCTGGTTGAAAAGTTTTCTGAGTTCAGCCATCTCACTAAAAAGGACATCCATCCCATCCAAAGTAAATCTGCCGGGATTGTCAGTGCAATTGACGGGAGTAACGCCATCATTGCTGAATCGGGTAGTTTTGCGCTCGCTGCAATTCGCGCAGTCCAGACGACATTTTCCAAAGGAGAACGTTATTCACGGGCAATAACACCCCTCACGGTAATATCTGTGGGTCCGGAAGAAGAAAGCGAGGATTTCAAGATCCTCATGAGTGATTGTTTCGGCATATTTCCTGAAACAAATCTGAAAAACAATGATGCAGAAAAAGTGTCGGCAATTCTCCGTGATACCCTTGAATACTGGATCGCATTACAACAGACCAAGCAGCTTCCCAAAGGATCCCTTCTTCTCCTTGATGGGGCATTACGTGTAACGGACCAGAACCATGATCCCATATTGCAGGAAATTATCCAGACCGCACAGAACCGTGGGGTACTCCTTGCAGCAATAACGAAACGGACTCATGCGACATGGGGGGGAGGGCACCCCCTATTACCGACAGTCGGGGGCCTGGTCCGTAAATTTGGCATATCAGGGCCGTGGTGGGTCAGGATTAATGAACATCTGCTCGATAGCGCTGTTTACAAACGGGGAAGACAGGGAGATCTGTATGTGGCTTCCGTACATCCATCTAAGAATTTTCCCCTCAAAATGGAACTGCCAAAAGGAACAGATGAACAAACGGTTGAAATGATTATGAACTCAATAGTTGCA
>Ga0265296_1002099_pt1 | contig 20817 bp, 22 predicted proteins | sample MunlanPumphouse1_FD_189073 | JGI IMG/M metagenome (GOLD analysis project Ga0265296, IMG submission 189073) | Groundwater microbial communities from a municipal landfill in Southern Ontario, Canada - Pumphouse #1 | ecosystem: Environmental > Aquatic > Deep subsurface > Groundwater | place... | reverse complement strand
ACTATTAATAGTGTTGATACGGGAAATCTCCATTTAGGGACGAAAAAAAAATTATTCTTTTTTAGGAGGGAGCTTGATATCGATGCCAAACTTCTCCGCATTCTTATCAGCGATTGCCTGGATGGCGGCGATCTCCGCATCCTGCCGCTTTGGTTTGAAGAGGTGGCGGAACCGTTTCTGGGTTTTTAAGTACTCTTCAACCGGTTTGCGCACAACTTTCTTTACTTTCGTAACCTTGCCATCGATCATCTCGTAGTTGACCCAGAGCCCGGTCTCAATCGCGAGTTTTGCGATTGCTATGGTCTGCTCACCCTCAAATCCCCATCCCGTGCAGCAGGGTGCATGGACCTGAACATAGCTGGGACCCGGGGTAGCGATCGCCTTTTCCACCTTCTGGAGGAGATCGGCGGGATAGGCAATCGACGTGGTGGCCACGTAGGGCGCACCATGTGCTGCAAGGATTGCCGGCATGTCCTTTTTCTGCCGCTTGTTGCCAAACGAACATTTGCCGGCCGGGCTGGTTGTCGTGCTGGCATCGTATGGGGTTGCACCGGAGCGCTGTATACCGGTGTTCATGTAGGCTTCATTGTCATAGCAGATGTATGTGAAGTCGTGGCCGCGTTCAAAGGCGCCGCTGATGCAGATCATACCGATATCAAACGTTGCCCCATCGCCGGCCATGATCACGACTTTTTCCTTGCGGCCCTGTTTTTTGAGCGATGCTTCGACACCGGATGCAACTGCGGCTGCATTCTCAAAGAGGGAGTGGATCCAGGGTACTTTCCATGCGGTCTCGGGATACGGGGTGGAGAACACTTCCATGCATCCCGTAGACGAGACAAAGATCGAGTCTTTGCCGGCTGCTTTTGTTACCAGCCGTGCCACAAGTGCTGCACCACAACCGCCGCATGCCCGGTGGCCGCAGTCGAACAGATCACAGGTTTTTTCTGTCATTTCAGATCAGCTCCTTGCGCAGACCATAGAATATATCGCCCTGTCCTTTTTCGGAAAGTGCGACAATCTCTTTAATGTCCTTTTTCCTGACGTCCCTGCCACCAAGACCAAGCACATATCCTTTCACCGGGATGGTAGAACCGTAGAGTGCGTCCCTTACTTCAAGAGCGGTGGCTCCTTTTGCGCCAAGGGAGATGTTCTTGTCGAGAACTGCGACACGCTTCACGTGGGAAAGCATTTTTGCAATTTCTTCTGAGGGGAAGGGCCGGAATACACGGATCTTTAACAACCCGACTTTCTTTCCTTCCACCCGCATCTCATCGATAGCGTCCTTGATGGTCCCGCAGATGGAACCCATGGCAACGATCGCGGTATCTGCATCCTCGAGACGGTATCCTTCGATAAGGGCGCTGTAGTCCCTGCCGAACATTGCGCCGAACTCTTTACCTGCCTTTGCAATCACGTCTTTTGCCCTTTTTTGGGCCTGGTCCATCTCGTACCTGAATTCAGGGTAATATTCCGGTGTAGCATACATGCCGAAACTTATCGGGTCTGCAGCGTCAAGACGCTCGTACGGGCTGAACTTCGGGAGGTATTTATCCACATCTTCCTGGGTGAGCATATCCACCGGTTCATAGGTATGGGAGAGAATGAACCCGTCAAAGCAGACGAAGGCGGGGAGCTGGATCGAATGGTCTTCTGCCACCTTGTAGGCGAGAAGGTGCAGGTCGGTTGCTTCCTGGTTGTCCTCGGCATAGAACTGGAGCCAGCCGGAATCCCTGAGCGAGATGGAGTCCTGCTGGTCGTTCCAGATCGAGAGTGGTGCCCCCAATGCCCGGTTGGCAATGGACATGATGATGGGCAGGCGCATGCCGGCGGCGTTGAAACAGACCTCAAACATAAGGGCAAGGCCCTGCGAGGTGGTTGCAGAGTACGTCCGTGAACCTGCTGCACTTGCGCCAATGCAGGCTGAGAGAGCGGAGAGTTCATTCTCAACTGTGATGTATTCAGCATCGAGCTGGCAGTTTGCCACAAAGTCAGCCAGTGCCTCAACGATATGGGTCTGGGGGGTGATCGGGTAGGCAGAGATCACCTGCGGACGGCAGAGACGGACTGCCTCTGCGATTGCATGCGACCCCTCGGTTATCTCCATCATTTACTTTTCCTCCTGTTTCATCGCGATTGCTTCCTTGGGGCACTCAACTGCGCAGATCCCGCAACCCTTACAATAGGTATAATCGGGATCGAAGAATCCTTCAGCATCCTCATGAATGCATCCTTCGGGGCACAATGTGCTGCACATCCCGCATTTCGAGCACTTCTCGTGATCGAAGACCGGCTTGAAAACACGCCACGAACCCGTCTTGTTATCCCGCGCTTTTCCCGGCCGTGCCCGGCACCCTACGGCAAGTGCCATTATGCAGCCCCCTTGACGATATCAAATGCCACCCGTGCGGCCTCGATATTCTTCGCTGCAAGTTCCTTGGGGAAACGGTGATTGAGTGCTTTTTCGAGTGCGGAGAACTGGATCTCGCCCGTTGCAGCAGCAAACGCTCCCATGAGTGAGGTGTTTGTTATCGGGAGCCCGATCGCCTTGAGCGCGATAGACGTAGCATCAATCGTGATGAGTTTCACGCCGTCTGGCACTTTGTAGTCCGGCTTCTTTTCCGTGTTGACGATCACAATGCCCCCCTGCTTGACTCCCATGAACACGTTCACGTCCTTGATTAAGGTGCTGTCCTGCACGATGATGTAATCCGGCTCATACACCTGGCTTCGCTTCCGGATTTTTTTGTCATCAAACCGCACAAATGCCTGCACCGGTGCCCCGCGTCGTTCAACACCAAACGCGGGGAATGCCTGGGAAAAGACGCCGCCTTCAAACGCAGCGACTGCAATCAGTTCAGCAGCAGTGACCGACCCCTGGCCACCCCTGCCGTGGATACGTAGTTCTCTCAAGGAAAATCCCTAATAATCTTACATGATAAATCAATATAAATCTAGAGATCCACATCGAGCCCGAGAATCTCTTTGCTTCCTGAAAAAACGTCGCGGGCGATCCGGGCCAGGCCCCGCGAAGCGCACCATTCGTCGTACACTGCCACATCTGTGCCCAGAAGTTTCCTGACCTCAGGTGCAATAACCGGTGCGAGACTTCCTGCAAGAGCAATGGCAGCGCGGGGGTTTAAGAGGCGCAGTGCGGCACATTCCATAGCCGAAAACATCGCAACTGCCGGGATGCGCTCTTCTTCGGGAAGGGAAAAATTCACCCCCGCGTGCTGGAATGCCTCGTTTGCGGTGCACTCCCCGGAATCGATCTTCCGGATTGCATCCACATCGAGCGCGCCGTGCAGGGTTCCCGGTGCAAATACACAGGCATCAAACGCCCCGACCAGTTTTCCCGCTGTTACGAGCAGGGAAACCGTATTGGAGCTCACATCGGAGACGATCACGTCCCGCCCAAGGTCATGGCAGACCTCATAGGCGATACCGATCTTCTCCGGGCTGGTCTGGTGGGAATACACCTTGAAGCGCGGATCCGTTGGTGAATTCCGGTGAAGTCCCGGGAGGACGATTGCCGGAATTCCGCTCTTTGCGATTTCATCAAAAACCTTTGTACCGCCGCCAATGTGTTTGCCTGCACCCTCGCGACTGATGATCCCCCGGTTCTTAACCTTGCCAATGGAGGTGATGGAAGAAATCCCGTCACCCATGGAATAGCAGAGCGCAATTCCCTTAATCTCGTTGATCGGGCAGAGCCGGGAGAGTGCACGTGGTGTGAAATCTTTGGCAGTCTCACGGGAAAGTTTGAACTGCCCTTTCTCTCCGGCAAACCGCATTGCAGTTGTGCCGTGATCAATGCCGATAAACATAGCAGTAATCCTATAGCATGGATGACATATTAGGTATTGATGTTTGATGTGGTAACAGGAGGAGCCGGATTTATCGGTTCGCACCTGGTTGACACGCTCGTTGCACAGGGTAATGAAGTCCTGGTGATTGACTCGCTCTGCGCAGGGCGCAAAGAGACAATAGCGCGGCACCTTGATTCCTGCAAAGTACGGTTTTTACAAAAAGATCTGCTTGCCGATGGCTGGCAAGATGCGATTGAGGGGGCTGACAGGTTTTTTCACCTTGCAGCAGATCCTGATGTCCGCCAGAGCGCGGTGAATCCTGACCCGACAATCCAGAACAATATCATCGCTACGTACCGGGTTCTCGAAGCCATGAGACTGCACCATGTTCCTGAACTGGTGTTCACCTCGACTTCAACCGTGTATGGCGATGCAACGGTAATTCCCACGCCGGAAAATTACACCCCTCTCGAACCGATCTCCGTGTACGGTGCGAGTAAACTCGCCTGCGAGTCTCTCATCTCCGCATACTGCTACTCATTTGGTATGAAGGCATGGACATTCCGATTTGCCAACATTATCGGCTCACGGAGTGGTCACGGGGTCATCACCGATTTCATAAAAAAATTAGAGACCAATCCCAAAGAGCTCGAGATTCTCGGCGATGGCAAGCAGACTAAATCCTATCTCGAAGTGCACGAATGCGTTGCGGCAATGCTTTTTGCCGTCGGTCATGCCCGTGGTACGGTGAATACCTTCAATATCGGATCTGAGGACTGGATCGATGTGAAGAGTATCGCCGAGATTGTTACTGAAGAGATGCACCTACCCGGCACGAAGTTCCGTTTCACGGGCGGAGAACGCGGGTGGGTCGGAGATGTGCCAAGGATGCAACTATCCGTTGAAAAGATCAAGGCACTGCGCTGGAAACCCCAGCTGGGTTCCCGTGAAAGTGTGCGGATTGCCGTGCAGGCAATGCTTTCAGAGCGATAATGGGATAATACTATGAAATATATCGTCATTTGCGGGGATGGCATGGCCGATGAGCCCATTGCTGAGCTTGGTAATAAGACCCCTCTTGAATATGCAAAAACCCCGAATATGGACCGTATGGCACGCGAGGGTGCATGCGGACTGCTGCGCACTATCCCGGATAATTTTGAAGCGGGCAGTGATATCGCCAACATGTCGATTCTTGGGTATGCCCCGGAGAAGTACTATACCGGCAGGGGACCCCTTGAGGCATTGAGCATGGGCGTTGACCTTGCGCCGGGTGATGTGGCGTATCGCTGCAATCTTGTGACCGTTGAAGATAATACGATGGTCGATTTCTCCGCGGGTCATATTTCCAGCGAAGAGGGATCTGAGCTCTTCACTACTCTCCAACCGGAAATTCCTGACGTGATGGTGAAGGCCGGGGTCAGCTACCGCAACCTGCTCGTTGTTCACGAGGGAAAAGGGGCAGCAACAACTCCTCCGCATGATATTGTCGGGCAGGAAATCTCTCATTACCTGCCAAAAGGGGGCGATGCGGAACTGCTCCTGCAGTGCATGGAAAAAAGCCGTCATGTGTTTGATCGCCATCCGGCAAATGCCGCCCGGAAAAAGGCAGGGAAGCGCATGGCCACCCGGATCTGGCCCTGGAGCGGAGGGCACAAGCCGGCATTTCCCTTGTTCTTTAATAAATATGGGAAAAAGGGTGGCATCATATCCGCAGTCGATCTCTTACAGGGCATCGGACGCTGTGCAGGAATGGAGATTATCCGGGTACCTGGTGCAACCGGCTATCTTGATACCGATTATGACGCAAAAGCCCGGTACACACTCGCTGCAATGGAACACCTGGACTTCCTCTATCTGCACATCGAAGCACCCGATGAAGCCGGGCACATGGGGAGTATCAAGGAAAAAGTAACGGCAATAGAGCGGGTGGACGAGGTTGTCGGGACGATTCTTGACAATTTTGACGGTATTGTAGCCGTATTACCAGATCATCCGACCCCGATCCGTGCAAAGACACATACCCGCGATCCGGTACCTTTTACGGTGCTCGGAAAAGAAACGGATAGTACCCGGGAATTCTCAGAAACGGCAGCCCGGTCTGGCGGGCTTGGTACGAAAAATGCAGTGGATTTCCTGAGTTTCTTATTTGACGAAAAGTAATGCGGCATCAGTACCCTGCTTCATCACCTTTCAGTGGGGGTAACTTTCATCATCTGCCGACGAATATTAACACTTTTCTTATTTTACAGGTTTATAAATTTATTTCCAACGATGCAGAAAATATGATCTCTGAACAACCATCCCCCGAATTATCAATACTCAAACAAAATTCCCCCTATCCTTCCTGCTCCAAGTCTTGCATTTAGTTATAGTATTGTGATTTGTATTGAGTAATCACCAACATTTATTCATTCAGTTTGTCTATTTTATCCTGAATATACTGAGAAAAAAAGCCTTTGTACCGGATTTGTAATTCGGGAAGCATCCAGTCTTGTTCCGTTATTGTTTTCCTGCATCGAGGCGAACCGCACATACAATCCATGGAAAACACCATATCACTTCCAACCGATTCTGAAACCGTCATCCCATAATCAAAGGTGATTTCCTCCCCGGACTTGATATCCCTCATGGCAACTAAAAAAATCTGACCCTTAAAACCACTGTTAGGGTCACAGCTATGATTAAAAAAATCATCATCTTCAGGGGTAGTTTGATGGGAAGCCAGGATAAAACGTTCTTCTATCTGCATGGTATATTTCTGCATCTCATAAGGAAACTGGTACATGTCATCGATCCGCATTATCGACCCCCCGAATATTGCCAGCCGTTCGCCTTTTTTAATATTTTCTTTCGCAAAAACCCCCCAACAGTGCGTATCTGAACATCTTTTCTCAAGATTCGGATTCAACCAGCTATTTGAACTCATAAATACGGCTCGCATGTACTTTGATTATGATAATGAAAAAATCCAATGGTAAATTTGACAACCCTGATTCTGATAGATCTAATGTACCTCGTACGTGCAGCATAAACCCATCGAATCGAAAAAAATAGATACCATTGATCGCGCACACAGTCAGGGTAATACGACAAAATTGTATCGTCTTTTCTGGATTTATTCAACCGTCAGTAAAATTACGTATTGCTATTACCCTTTAGAAGCGTTTAACCGGAAACATAAGGCTTGTTTTTGGAAAGACATTCTGCCAGATCTGAAAGAAGGGGGAGAAATTCATCGCTTTCCTTATAGCGATCCTGCATGAGTTCGGCAAGGCTTCCCCTACAAATACGGTCTTTTATAACGGGCAGGTACTGACGTTCATCCTCAGTGGCATGCTTCCATGCGATATCATATAACGTCTCGAGTTCAGGTTTCAGTCCACGTGTTCCGCAGCGTATTGCCTGATCAGTAAGTCCCCGTAATGCTTCCGTGTCGGTTTCAACCGGCAATGTACTGCACCGGAGGAGGGATCGGACAAAAGCGCACACTGCCATGTCCGAACGAATACATTCCTGTTCATCGAGAGCCTTGATCTCTACGCACTTCCTTGAGAAACGTATGATTACCCCGCTGGAATTTACCCACTCCTCACAGAGAATGCCGGCATCCTGCTCACGCAGTTTTTCAAAGATCTCCTCCTGCATGGAGTGGTAATCCTTAACCGTTCTGATCTTCTCTGGTATGATCCCGTTGCAGATCTGGGGTATTTCCTTCTGGTTCTTTCGGTAGTATATGAGACGGTTATCCATGGAGCCGGTCATCTTTCCCTCAACAAATGGCGATGATGCGGTTACCGCAATCAGGTAGGGAAGCAGGGAACGGATCCGGTTATACTGCCCCACAAGTTCTTTTTGGTTCCTGTACGAGAGATTGATCTGAAGCGCCTGTATGTTCAGCCAACCGTGCTGCTGTATGTTAAAGAGCCGGTCATACATATCGTAATACTCTCCCTCGTCATGATCCCAGACCGCAGTCTGTTTCAGCCTGAGAAGTGGGTGCATACCGAGACCCAGAAGCCGGTACTGGTCAGGAAAGATACGGTAAAAATTCTTAATTCCTGACATAATCTGTGATTCTAATACACAGAGATTATCAGCAGGTGAACGGGGAAGGATCTCAAGAACGGTCTTCTGGAGTTCTTTTCCCAGTTTCACCTCACCAAACAGGATCTCACTTTCGTACCGCCCGCAGATCTTCTTTATGATCTCGTCAGAGACCGGCAGGGGATTGAACCGGCAATCATTAATGGAGAACTCATGTTCAGTACCGAGGGTCATAATGAAAGGTTATCCTATCGCGGTACTTCTCCGACTTTATCGGTTTCGGGTTCTTCTATTGAGCAGATCACCGCAAGCTCTTCTTCACTTAAGTTCCGCACGAGATGCGTGATGTTCTGGACCGCAAGTTCATACTGCTGGCGGTAAGCGTCGGGCTCATTCTTTAAAAGACCCACAATCGGACAAATTCGTTCATGTTTGAGGTAAATTGCGATCATGTCGCCATTCATATCAAAGGTAAACGGTCCTGAACGGCAGGTCTCGGGTTTGAAGGCATGAATCCCGCATTTGCCATTTTCTGAGAGGACGCATTCACCATTTTTCCGGGTTTTTAACCGTTTGTACCCGACAAATTCAAACATATCCGGAGAAACCCCGGCTGTTGTCAGTCGTTCATAACACGCAGATGAGACCGGGGGATGGGCTTCATCGCAGCAGTGTCCGCCGCATTTCATACAGATCGTTTCAGCACGTAATAACCAGTTTTCCATAAAAAATCACGCCGCAAAAAGATGGGATATAATCGTCTCAAATACATGGGGATAACAGTCATCTTCCCCGCTTTCAATCGATGGATTGTCATTCACTTCAATCACGTATGCATCTCCGTTATTGTTTTTGATATCTACACCATACAGCCCCCGGCCGATGGCGTTGCCGGCATCGATCCCAAGCTGGATCACGTGGGGTGGGACTTCTTCGGGAGGAACGCTGTCAACTCCGCAATACACGATATGGCCATTAACCGATGCCTGTATTTTAAACGTGACCGAGGGAATCGTATATTTGCAGGCATAGAGCAGCTTACCGTCCAACACCCCAATCCTCCAGTCATATTTACTCTCGACGTATTGCTGGACTACGATCCAGTCCGAGAGCTTGATGAAGCGGCGGGCAACCTTGAAAAAATCTGCTATGTCACTCACTTTCTCGACCCTGAGCGAAAAGGAAGTCGAGGGTTCTTTTACAACAAGTGGTGTGCCGAGATCGTCAAAAAGCCGGGTAACCCGTTCGACATTCAGTTCCTGCTTTGACAAAAAGACCGTCTTTGGCAGAGAGACATTCTCTTTTATCAAACGGGAATACATGTTGATCTTATCAGAACAGGTACGGATCGATTCCGGGTCATCAATGACCGGAATACCATGAAACCGTGCCATCTGTGCCGCAACATAGGTAATATTCATCGGGTCCGTACGGGCACGGATAAAAAGCGCATCCATCTTTTTGATCTTCTTGATATCCACGGGAAAGATAAAATTCGCCGTATGACCCAGTGTCTCGGCCACATCCCGGCATCGTATCAGGGCGTTCAATTGTTCGGAGTTCGACAGGGTTTTCCGGTCTACAAAGATCCCGAGCCTGCTCATAGGAACTCCTGGCGGGAAATGTATGCCTCAAGAAGCGAACGCTCGTCATCTGAAAGATGAGAATACCGTGCGGGCGAGAGAGATGAAAGTGCGTAGTCTTTACCAGTTTTTACAAATGCCATCTTGACAAGAGGTATCGAGAAGAGTTTATAGATCCTCTCTGCTATGTTTTTTATCGCTTCTGGAGAAGCCGATGTCTTTCCAAAGATTGCTATACACCGGAAAATCTCTGCATTTTCCTCTAGTTTCTGGTAACAGAACGGGTATTTTCCCCTGTTTGTGAGGTGTTTTATTACCTCTTTTGCCGTATCGTTGTCGTAGACGACAAAGAACTCGGATGCAGAGGCAAAATAATTAAGCCCGTAGATGATAGACGGGAGCGGCACATATGCCTGTGATATCTCCCATTCACACACCGGGATACCGGCGATTTTTGCCCGTTCCAGACAGATAGGTACAACAAACGCATCGATTAATGCAGCAGTTGACGGTTCGACCCGCTTTCCTTCCGTCTCCATCCGGAGTATGGTGTAGTATGAATCGGTCTTGTACGAGTAGTCTTCACTGATAACGTGCCATCTGTCTCCACGCTGAATGGTGAAAAGTGAATCCTTGATCAATCCGTGATCCCGCTTTATTCCTAACCGGGCTGATGTTTTCTGGCCCGGCAGTACTGGCACTGCACTATATTCCTTCTTTGGTATGCTGACAGGATCCGTGAAGGGTAAACACTTACAAAGACTCTGTTGTGAAGATGACGGGAGGGTAATGGGGGGCGCATCCGATAGTCTATGGTTCATCAGGAGATCAACCCTGTTGCTGTCCGTGGGTACCCAGGAGTGAAATTAGCATAGTGTTTTTTAATCCGGTTTTTCCGTATTATTAGGCAAGCTCTGTTAAAAAAGAGTGTCCAACTCTTCAGGTTATATGAACGGCAGCTGCCCGGTTGAGAGTAATGTAAATATTCAATGATAAATTCGACAACTCCGACTTAATATAGGAAATGTACCTTATCAGTGAAACATAAACCTATCGAATTGGAAAAACTAATCAACATCACCCCTGATCCTTTATTTGTTGGTTCATATCCAGAATGAAAGTAATTCCGGTGTTTTTTGTTCAACTGTGTACCTGATAGAATGACTGCTGAAAAATCAATGATGTCTCCACGCATGGGAGGGAATATGGAGCTCAAACCGGGCTCCCTTCCCTTCTTCCCCGGTCTCAACTATGCGAATTCCGGTCGCGGCTAATATCTCCCGGGAGATTGTGAGGCCCAGCCCGGTATTTTTCCCGTACCTGCGTTTGAAGATCAGTTCCTTTTCTTCATCGGCAATTCCTACACCATTATCCTCAATTACTACCTCCAGTTCCCCGTTTATCCGCTTCTGGCTGTATATCTGGATCAGGGTGAGTGGTCTGCCATGCCTCAGCGCATTTTCCAGCACGTTGTAGATCACTTTTTCTGTGAGTGGATCGGCATAGATCTCTATCGAATCAATACGGGAGGTGATATTTACTCCTTCATGGGCGAGCTTGTTGACCGCCTGGATTATCATCGGGTCGAGTGCCAGCCAGACCGGTTTATGCATACCTATATCCTCGTACTGGCTGGCAAACCGAAGATGACTGCTGATCCTCTCAACTATCCCAAGGCTTGCTGTGATGTGGGGAAGACAAACAGGATTAGTCTCCTCTTCTTTGAGCAGTGTCAGGTATCCATTAAGGGCAGTGATAAGGTTGCTGATATCATGACGGGTCAGCTGACTTAACAAAGAGATCTTTTCATTGGCCAGCCTGAGGGCTTGTTCTGATGCCTTCCGGCTGGTGATATCCCGCAGGATCAGGACAAATCCAGCTGGTTCTCCATCCGGGTCTTTTATGAGAGAGCCGGCGATACTGACTACTTTGTTTTGATCGCAATTCAGTTCTGCTTCGAGATCTGATACCATCCCCCTCTCACGGATTGTCGTTCGTATGTCACAGCCCTCAGGAAGGGAGATAAAAGCATCGATAGTATGATCGGGAAGTTCTTTTTCTTCCTTTTCAAAAATTCCTGCTGCAGAGGAGTTATTTGAAATAATACGACCGTCGATGTCGGTAAGGATCAGTCCATCGGGCATCGTGCTGATGATATTCATTGCAGCGGACTTGGGGGTCAGGGTAAAGAGCCCGTGCCTGAGGATGGTGTAGAATATAATCAGGGAAAAGCAGACAATGCCGATAAATACCAGGTTTGGGAGATATATCCCGAATGCCGGGAGAAAAACCCCGGAAAGGGACCCAAACAGAATGACAACAACGATACCTATACTGATAAAACCGTTCTGTTGCCGGACAATGCCCGGACCCCGCTTATACCATGAAGAGACCCCGACATAGAGTGCAAAAGCCATTACAATGATCATTAAAACCGATTCGGCCTGGTACGCAAGACTTTCCCGGACTGGCACATAGATAAACCCGAGGCCCGGCTGGTAAACCACCGTGAAGATTGATTCTGTGGCCAGTTCGATAAAAGTGATTGCAAGTGCTGGCAGGTAAAGAAATACCATCAGGTACTTGAGGTTCTCCTTTTTTGCATACGGGTGCCCGGTCAATGCAAGAACGAAATGCAGGGTGAATGCGATCGTTAGTGGCCAGAAGGAACTGGCTTTAAGCCAGAACAAGACCCCGTTATAATCCTGTGCCGTCCAGATGAGATACTCACCTGTTGCCCAGTACGTGGTCATGAACATTGTCGCAAGAAAGAGACGGTTTACTATGGATTTGGGGTTTTTTGCATAGACATACACCCCAAGGCCGTACGTAATGACGGCGGACGCAAAGCAAAAGAACACGAGGACAGGGAGAATTTCCATAGATTATTCAGATCCGTACGGCAATCAGAAAAACGGGTGATCCAGTCTGGTCTTTTCCTGAACTGTTCTATGCCAATGGCATATACGAACTTTTGTGACATTACCCGTTTTTATTCTCAATCTGGGTTTTTCTGAATGAAAACACTTCTCTTATTTTTTTGTTTAAGTGTCCGCTCATTTTTTACGGTTTTTACTTTAATTAAGGACAAGCCAATAAATTCCAATGCAGTTAATACTGATGGCGTAGAGGTGTAATGAGATGAAAAAGAGCCTGCTGATGTGGGATGAAACACTCTTCCGGGACCCGGAGGTGCTGGAGATTGATTACGTTCCCGAGCAGTTTGAGTTCCGTGATGCCCAGATGCGGGAACTCGCATTCCAGATCCGACCCGCCCTTCGCGGAGGACGGCCATTAAACACGATCTGCAAGGGTTTACCTGGCACAGGAAAGACAACGAGCGTCCGGAAACTTTTCACCGAGATCGAAGAGACGACAAAAAAACTCGTGCCGGTGTACATCAACTGCCAGATCGACAACACCAAGTTTGCCATCATTTCGCAAATCTATAAAAAACTCGCAGGCCATCTCCCCCCGTCATCCGGTACATCATTCAAGCAGGTGTTCGATGCGGTTGCCCGGATTCTTGTAAAAGACGAGATCGTGCTTCTCGTAGCGCTGGATGATGCAAATTATCTTCTCTATGAAAACGAGATCAACAATGTACTTTACACCCTGCTCCGCTCCCATGAGGCCTACGAAGGTACCCGTATTGGTGTAATCGTGATCATCAGCGATATGGATGTTGACCTTTCGCGGGCAATCGATGCGCGTGTTGCTTCGGTCTTCCGTCCTACTGAGATCTATTTTGCTCCTTACGGAGATACCGAAGTGCAGGAGATCATGAAAGCGAGGGTGATGCAGGGATTGTTCACCGGTGTGCTCAGCGATGATCTTCTCAAGCTTGTTGTCGAACAGACCCTTGCCTGTGGAGATCTCCGCGTGGGTATCGATCTCTTAAAGCGGGCCACCCTCAGTGCTGAGCGTGCTGCTCGGCGCAGTATCGAACGTGAGGATATCTGCGGGGCGTATGAGATCTCAAAGTACCTGCATCTCTCCTATACGGTAAAGACCTTAAAAGAGGATGAGCGGCAGATCCTCAAATCCTTTGCAGAGAGGAGCCTTAAGGAATCGGAGATGAATGCCGGAGATGTTTACAAATCCATCAAGGAATCGTTCTCTATCGGTTATACCCGGTTCTATGAGATTGTTAAAAAGATGGATGCGCTGCGTCTTATCAACCTCCAGTACCGCGAGGGAAAGGGCCGGACCCGGATTATAACTCTCCGTTACGAGCCGGCAAAGGTGCTTGAATACCTTTCTTAAAATCCGGATCTTTTAAAAAATATTATCTATTTCCAAACCCTCTTTTATGATACAGAGGGGTTTTTGTTAATGTTGAGTGTAAACGAACTGGCACTGGAAATTTTTGATAATCTGGCCGATCTGGCTGAAGAATTCAACGCCTGCTATCATGAACTTGATAACGGGGCACGGATTGTTGACTGTGGTGTAAGTGTACGCGGTGGCTATGCAGCCGGAAGAGCTTTTACTGAGATCTGTATGGGTGGTCTTGGCGAGGTCAACTTCCGCATGGGGCACATCAAGGATTTCCCGATGCCTTTTGTCGATGTGACCACAGACTTCCCGTCGATCTCCTGCCTTGGTTCGCAGAAGGCCGGCTGGACGGTAAAGGTGGGCAACTATTTTGCCATGGGCAGCGGCCCGGCCCGGGCGCTCTCCTTAAAACCAAAGCACACCTTTGAAGTCATTGAATACGAAGACGACTACGATTGTGCAGTGATCTGTCTTGAGAGCGATCACCTGCCCAACGCAGAGGTCATGGAAAAGATTGCTGAAGAGTCCCATGTGGATGTGGCAAATGTCTGTGCAGTTGTTGCACCTACCTCATCCATAGTTGGTTCGATTCAGGTTTCCGGGCGCTGTGTCGAGACGGCGATCTACAAACTCAATGAGCTCGGGTTTGACACCCGGAAGATTATTGCTGCAATGGGGACTGCTCCAATCCCACCGGTGCGGGGAGCCAAGCTCGCCATGGGGGTTACCAACGATGCCACCATCTATCATGGCCGGATTAACTTAACGATGAATGCACCCGAGATAAAGGACTACCTTGCGAAGATCCCAAGCAGTAGTTCCAAAGGATACGGCAAGCCGTTTAACGATATTTTCAAGGAAGCAGGTTATGATTTCTATAAGATCGATACTTCGCTCTTCTCTCCAGCAGAAGTCATCATCAACGAACTTTCAACGGGCTCTGTCTACCATGTAGGTGCAGTGAACCCCGATGTCACGCTGAAGTCATTTGGGCTGCAGTAAAAATTTCCTTTTTTTTATTATTCTTTGATACAAAGATCAGAATTTCCGTGCGGAATATTTTTTTTGGTGCCCGGTTAGCTCAATAAAAAAGCGATGCGGGAATAGCATCTCGGCTTCTGTTTATGAACCAGAGCTGATATCCTGTATCGGGCAGAGTCACTTATGGGATGATAGTGAGTTGAGTGATTTTTTAATAATACTGCTAGGCTTTGCCCTGTTCATCGTGATTGGGAAATACTTCCCGTAATCCTGATTTTAGGAATTATAAGGGGGATAACAGATTTTCTGCCATGATTGTTGTTGGTGTTATCCGGCGAATACTGGTTGGATTGCCGGTTGGGGGTTTGAGTATGACGGTAATCACCTGGTTGGGAACAATTGGCGCCTTTGGATTAACGCGAATGACAAACTGCTCTTCGTATTCGATCCGGTTATTGGGATTACCTACCTCTTTTTGTACAGAAAGTATCCCCCATTCACCCGGTGGAGGATCGCCCCGGAACCCCACAATAGGTGAGAGGGTTTCAGTCCGGATTGCATCTGCGTATACGATGACCAGTTTTTCTATCTCAAGGGTTTTTATATCGGGCGCAAGACCAACCGTAAACGTGATAGTATCGACTGTACCCCGTGGTATCCCCAGTCCGGTTACGTCCCCAAAAATCTGGAGCACCTGGCCGGGTTGCAGGTTGCCCTGAGGATTAATTACTGGAGGTACTGGCGCTGATGTGTCTTCTCCAAGACAGCCGGCAGAAAAAATGCCAGATACCAGCACGAGAGTCAAGAAAGTAAAAAGCCACTTTGCCATGGATTGTCCTGTTATTCTGGTGTAGAGAAACTATGTGTGGGTACTTAAAAAGGTAATTGTATCTGTCATAAAATGATGGCGGGAAAAGATCTCGTCTGGTTATCCGAAAGAAGTCGGATTAAATGCCATTTAATGTCGCATGTTAATATATCGAGTTCAAGGTTAGGGTCTTTCATCCAGAATGGCTTGTGATTTATCAGCAAGTCATTTTATGTCCGTGATAAGTGATGTTCTCTATCTCACGTGTTTTTCCGGTATCACTGCTCAATAACTTGAAGTGAACTGTCAGCGATATTTATGTGAAATTCCATGAATGCGACCCTTTTGGACAAACAATCGCTTGACCGTCTCAAAGAAAAGACAGCCCGGCTATCCGTTCTGTCCAACACCTGTCTGGTACTGATGAAATTTGTTGTCGGGTTTGCAATAGGTTCAGTCAGCATTATTTCTGAAGCTATCCACTCCTCTATGGATCTGATCGCTGCGGTGATCGCATTTTTCTCGGTGCGGAAATCTGCAGAGCCCCCGGATGCCGCGCATTTATTCGGGCATGGGAAGTTTGAGGATATATCGGGTCTTATTGAAGCCCTGCTCATCTTTGTTGCAGCGATCCTGATCATCAGGGAAGCTTTATTAAAATTGCTGGGTGAACCCTCCGAACACTTCACGCCGGAACTGCTCATTTATGGTATTGCCGTCATGGGTATCTCGGCTCTCGTAAACTGGTATGTTTCCCAACGTCTCATGAAGGTGGCAAAACAGTCTGAGTCCATTGCGCTCGAAAGCGATGCATGGCATCTCCGGACGGACGTGTACACTTCAGCCGGCGTGATGGTTGGACTCGTCCTGATTAAGCTGACCGGTATCGCCATCTTCGACCCGCTCTTTGCGCTCGGTGTCGCAGTCGTGATCATGAAGGCGGCCTATGATCTCACCGTCCGCTCATTTTCTGATCTGATTGACCACAGCCTGCCGAAAGAGGATAACAAACGCATTGAGGAGATTATCTGCGAACATGCAAGTATTTACGCGGGGTTCCACGACTTAAAGACCCGCCGTTCTGGCCCGGAAATTTTTATCGAATTCCATCTGGTGATGCCCGGGGTACTAACAGTCCTGGAGTCCCATGATCTGGCGGATCATCTGGAATCCGATCTCAAGACCGAGTATCCCCGGGCGAATATTACCATCCACATAGAGCCATGCAATGAAGGGTGTACCCGGTGTGGTTCGTTCTGTACATTTTATAAAAAAACAAACGGGAACGCTAACTAAATTTTTTTACTCCCGATAAAAAGGTACAGAGTATTTTTTTATTATTTTTGTTGTGCACAGTGAAAAAAGATTATTCCGATCGCTTCATTATGAGCAGGAAGGGCAACAGTAATACGATTGCAATGATTATCCAGAAGTTGCCGAAAAGATAGAGGATCTGTTCGCGCCACGGGTCATAAAACCGTATCTCAAATGTCCGGATTTTACTCCACTGAACAAGTGTAGTATTGTCAGCAAATCGCGTGACATTGGCACCCGGGCTTATGCTGGCGAGCAGGGGATTCCGCACATCCAGTTCTGCCGGGAGCATTACACTCACGTTATACATGTTGTCGTATCCGGCCTGCAGGGTGTTATCCTTGAGCGGGGCTATGTACGATACGGTATAGTTGCCACGTGAAAACGTGATCGCCGGTGGTTTTCCCCAATCTTTACTCCAGTTGAACTTGCACGAAGGGGAACAGTTCCCGTACAAATTTACATTGCCAACATTGATGGCAACCTTCTCACCAAGAAATCCGACACCGGCAAACTCATACCGGTTTGCGTCAGTGATCTCAACAGAAGCAGTGTATGCAGTGCCATTGGGAAAAACCTGGTAATCTGCCGATAGTGCTCCCGCAGCCGGAACTGCTGCCAGCAGAATTACAAGTGCAGCGCAGAGAGTAGCGAGGGCAGATCGGCGTCGATCTCGGTTGGGGGTTCGCATTGTTTGATCACCGTATCCGGATCCTTGAGAAGATGTCCAGTTACTACACAGACGATCTTCTCGTTCCGGTCAATCATTCCTATCTCTACCAGTTTTCGTATACCGGCCACTGATGCGGCTGATGCGGGTTCAACACCAATACCCTCTTTGCGAGCGAGATCGCGTTGCATGCGCAGTATCTCTTCATCGGTTACTGTCTCAGCAAGCCCGCCGGTCATACGGATCGCCGTCAGGGCCTTTTCTGCATTGACGGGTGCTCCAATACGGATGGCTGTTGCGATGGTTTCGGGATTTGCCTCGGGTATCACTACTGGTAGGTTCTCGCGAATAGCCCGGACAATCGGGCTTGAACCCTGTGCCTGAATCCCGGTCATCATTGGCAGCCGGTCAATGAATCCTAGTTCCTGCAACTCCATGAATCCTTTGTATACCGCAGAGATATTGCCCGCATTTCCGACGGGAAGGACGAATCGGTCTGGTATTTCACCGAGCTGGTCGAGTGCTTCAAACCCGATGGTCTTCTGGCCTTCGAGCCGGTAGGGGTTGATAGAATTGAGCAGGTACAGCCCATGGGACAAACAGAGGTCGTGGACCATCTCAAGCGCACGATCGAAGTTACCCCGGATCGATATGACTTTTGCGCCGTGCATCAGGGCTTGTGCAACTTTTCCTACGGCAACTTTTCCCGCGGGAAGCAGTACTACCGCAGGAATACCTGCTTTTGCTGCATACACTGCGAGGCTGGCTGAGGTATTGCCGGTACTTGCACAGGCAACACTCTTCTTGCCGAGCTGGATGGCCATTGATACACCGACCGTCATACCGCGGTCCTTGAACGAACCGGAGGGGTTCATACCCTCGTGTTTGGCATAGAGATGAGGCAACCCCATCTCCGCTCCCAGTTTTTTCAAGTGATAGAGTGGAGTGCCGCCTTCATGCAGGGTGATGGGAGGTATTGTAACCGGCAACAATTCCTTATAGCGCCAGACCGAAAGCGGTCGCTGGTTCCATACTGCTCTTGTTACAGAAATTTCATCCAGCGGGTATTTCACCGCGAGCAGATGGCCGCATTTTGTACAGTTATAGAGAATCTCGTCAGCGGGATAGGTGGCTCCACAGTTGACGCACACGAGATGATACATGGAATAGTGTTGATCTGCCAGATACATATAGGCGTGCGGTTTCACAAGACTCTTCGTTAAGATACTGTCATGCAGATCATTTTTCTGTCAGAAGGGAATGGTAGAGAGCATCCTTACGGTCGTTTTCTACCGGGAGAGATGATCGTGCTGCGGCAACCTCTGCGGGATCGAGATCCATGAAGAGCAATTGTTCGGCTTCATTCGCACGACTGAATATAATACCATGGGGATCGGCAGCTATGGATGAGCCGGAATACCGGTCAACGGGTGTAATACCTGTCGTATTCACGCCTATTACATACATCTGGTTCTCTGCTGCCCGCGCCTGGATAAAGAGTTCCCAGTGCCGGATGCGACTCGCCGGCCATGCTGCGGGAACAAATACTGCCTGTACTCCTTTGTGTGCATAGATCCGGAAGAGTTCAGGGAACCGGAGATCATAACAAATTGCAAGCCCGCATTCAAGTTCCCCGAGAGTAAAAATACCAAGATCCGTTCCTGGAAAGAAGTGCTCGTTTTCTTTTGCAGGGGAAAACAAATGAATTTTAGAATAGGTGGAAATAATCCTGCCATCGTTTCCGATTGTCACTGAAGTATTTTTTGGATACGGGGATGATGCTTCACGGAGCGATCCAATTATTGCGATCCTGTTCGTTTTCGCACAAACCTGCAGCCGTGTGATGATGTCTCCTTTTATATTCTGCACATTTTTTCCGGATAAAGGATTCCAGCCGGTTGCAAACTGCTCGGGAAAACAGATCAACTGTGCGCCGCTCCTCGCCGCATGAGCAATGAACCCTTCTGCTTTCTCTAAGTTTTTCTCAGGATCTTCCCAAAAACTGGAGAGTTGGGCACTGCACACCCGGATGCACGTGTCCGGATTCGGGGGAGAATTGTTACTGTCCGCCATTGGACTTCTGTTCCCCATAGATGACCAGGATTGCGCTCATAACAATTAACAGGGCAGTTGCGACCAGGAGATACGGAGCAATATGGATAGAAATTCCTAAAATCAGCGCTGCAATGATGGTACCAGCAGCAGTTATACTGCATCCTATCAGCACCAGACCAACCGATGTAAGATTCCAGTTCTCCATAGTTAACCCCCTTTAAAGCAGCGGAAATGCGGGAAGGAAGATACCATTGATCATAAAATCTGCCGCAATAGCGATAAGCAGCATTCTCATCATCTGGTTAACAGCCCGGGGTTTCCTCTCTCAAAGTTTCGTCAGGATATATTCTGAATTTTACATCATATAATAGTTGAGCACGAAAAAATGGCGATCGAGATCTGAACGATTTCCATTATTACAAGGATACAGGCACATGAAAATGGCAGAGCCATTTTCCAAAAAAAAAAGGTTAGTATTCGTATATCACAGATTCGTCAATCCGTGTATACGTGAACAGTTCGGCGGGTTTGAAGTGGATCGCAATCTCGCGGGCTGCACTTTCGGGAGCATCCGAAGCGTGGATAACATTCCGGCCGATATCGATCCCGAAATCGCCCCGGATCGTTCCTGGCAGGGCCTCCTGCGGATTTGTTGCACCAATCACCTTGCGGACAATTGCGACAACATTCCTTCCTTCCCAGACCATGAGGAAACAGGGTCCCCCCATGATATATTTCTTTAAAGATGGGAAGAAGGGTTTTGAAAGGTGTTCCTTGTACTGCTCCGTCACTCTTGGTTCAGGAAGAACCTCAAAGCGGGCGGCAACAAGTTTCAATCCTTTTGCTTCAAGCCGGGAAACAATCTCCCCGACAAGACCGCGTTGGACGCCGTCTGGTTTGATCATGACAAATGAGCGATCCATGGATGCTCACTTCTTGCCTAATGCTTTCTTGCCGGCAGCAGTCCACTCAACACGGCGGGGAACCCTGCCGAGCTTGTGGTTGTTCTGGCACTTTGAACTGCAGAAGAACATAACTGACCCGTCCTTCTTGACATACATTTTGCCGGTGCCGGGTTCAACCGGACCCCCGCAGAAAGTGCAGACATTCCGTTCTACCATTGCTTACCGCCTCGACATTTTCTTTGCTTCGCGCTCGGTCTCGAGGAGCATAATGACATCTCCTTCACGGATTGGACCGACCGTATTGCGGGTGATGATCCTACCCTTATTGTTGCCGTCAAGGATCCTGCATTTTACCTGCATTGCCTCA
>Ga0265296_1002098_pt1 | contig 20822 bp, 19 predicted proteins | sample MunlanPumphouse1_FD_189073 | JGI IMG/M metagenome (GOLD analysis project Ga0265296, IMG submission 189073) | Groundwater microbial communities from a municipal landfill in Southern Ontario, Canada - Pumphouse #1 | ecosystem: Environmental > Aquatic > Deep subsurface > Groundwater | place... | reverse complement strand
GCTCATGCTACGTTACCTTTTCATACATTAGTAAAGATTACCAATCTTAAAAACAATAAAACCGTTATTGTAAAGATCAACGACCGTTGTCCGAAATATCCCAACCGTATTATAGACCTTTCAAAAGTTGCTGCAAAAAAATTAGATATTCTTGCAGCAGGAATTGTTAATGTTAAACTTGAAGTAGTTCCACTTTGCGATTTGAATGTGATCAATAATGCCACTGATACTGTATTTAACGTGATACATTCAGATACAGTTCACTGAAAATTTTATACTGAGCGAATGAGTTTGCATTTTGGATATTGAGCGTAGTCGAAATATGCAAACTCATTCAGCCGAAGTATACATCGCTTTATTTTTTATGATCATCACAGTGCCATGCATATCAGGTACTTCAATAATGTTTTCAGGAATTTCTTTTGCAAATTATATTTCTTTCGTCCTCGGAAAGGGTGTTAATATATCTACTTTTTCTATAATAAAGGTATTTGGGTTTTTGGGAAGAGTAAAAATAAACTTAGTCCAAACGCCAAGCTCACTTCTTACCCAAATCCTGCCTTTATGGTTTTCAACGATTTGCTTTACAATAGAAAGTCCAAGTCCTGATCCTGTGCTGATATCTTTAGGAACATTTTTAGCTCTATAAAATTCATCAAAAACTTTCGAGATTTCCTCCTGAGGAATTCCGATACCGGAATCAGAGACCTCTGTTAATATATGATCATGGCGATTTCTTACAATTAATTCAATATGCCCTTTGATAGGAGTATATTTAACAGCATTCAATAATAAATTAGAGTACAATTCCTCAATCGTAAATGGATTACCTACTATGGAATTAATGGCATTATCAATATAAACATTTAGCTCTATAGATTTATCTTTTGCCAGGATTTCAACAGAAGGAACAACTTTATTTATCAATTCTCTGATAGAAAACTCCTCAAATTCTATATCCTGATTCAGTCGTTTTTTTGTTAGGTTTAAAAGGTCTTTGACAAAACTAGTCAGCAACTCAGTTCGTTCAGAAGCACGGTTTACGAATTCTTCCTGTCTTTCATTCAACGTTCCGATTATATTGGTGCTGACCACTTTCAAACAACTGATAATTGCTGCAAGATGACCTTTTATATCATGCGTTACACGTAATATATATTCATTTTGCAGCTTGTCTTTTTTTTCAAGTTCTATATTAGTTCTGATATATGTTTCTTCAATTTTGATAGATCTGGTAAAAATCATATGAGTCAGACTTACCAAAAATATTGAAGCGAAAATATAAATGGCTCCTGCTCCAAAAATATAAGATTCATTTTGATATAGATCGTGATTTGCAAAACCTTCCAAATGATAATGCGGAATGACGCCATAACATTCAAGAAATGCCAGTAGCATTATCAGGATCAATGCAAAAGTGGTATGCAAATAACTTTCGGTAGTTGAAAATATTGAACTAGCTATAATCATATGAAAGAAGTAAAATATAATTATTGGATTTTCAATACCACCGGAGTAATGCAAAATCAAGGTTAACATTATCAGGTCTGAAATGATCTGGAAATGTATTTCCCGTTTGATCCAAGTGATCACTCTGCTACTTTCTTTTTTTATGACCCGTTTCAGGATCAAGCTGTGAAAACTATTTAATAATAGTAGAAAAAGGGAGAATAAATAAATAGGGATATCATGTATAGAAATAAGGAAAAAATTTTTAACAATATAGGTTGAAATGATAAGAAGGAAAATGGCAATCCATCTGATCCTTATAAACCACCTGGCAAATAAAACATGTGCGGGAACCAGCTTTTTATCCATAATAACGCGTGTTTCCTGTAATAATAATAAGTAAAAAAGTATTACTGATAGATAATTTATTTTATCCTGAAAATCTATTTATACTGCGAATGGGATAAATTTCCGCATTCTAAAAAAAGTCCAAAGCCCCAAGTTCCAAGACCCAAAACCCAAGTCCTGCGTGTAAGCCCTCTTGGAATTTGGGATTTGAGATTTGGAATTTGGGACTTAATAAATGCAAGTTTTTATCACGTTTATTGTATATATGGTGTATTGGCTTTTGTTTAAACTTTAAGCATATCCTCTATCAATTCCACCAGAATAAGAGGGTCGATAGGCTTATCCTGAAAACGGACATTAGGCAGCATTTTTTCATCTTCAACACCGGAATACAAATTTACACCTAACTGATCAACCATTCCTGTAAGTAGAATGATAGGCATCTTCCTGTATTCAGGTTCTTTTTTTATAATATGTAATAAATTATATCCTTCGAGATTAGTATCCATCATTACATCAAGGACCAGTAAATCCGGCTTTTCATTCTTGAGTTTCGTAAACCCTTCTTTACCGTCATAAGCAGCGATTACATCATAACCTTTACTTTCAAGTGTAACCTGAAAAGATCGCAGAAGATCTTCATCATCATCAATTAATAAAATCTTTTTTTTCATAAGATAGGGCTTTATGATTAATTATTATCGAAAATTTTTCATTTTATTGACATAGCAAAAATATACAGACCCATTGAAAATAGCCTGCTAATGTATAAAGGTTTTATAAAATTACAAATATTTTTCTTTTTTATATTTTAATCTTTAAGAAACCGTTTCACTTCAAGTAGCAGTGATTCAAATTCTACGGGTTTGCTCATAAAACTGTCCAGCGGAAGAAAATAATTGCATCCGCTTTCAGTTTTATAATCAACAGAAATGCTGCCATCTGCATTACGGACTTTTAATACAGTATTATTTTCAAATCCCGGAGTATTGTTAATCTGGCGATACAATTCAACAATCTGGTCGCTTGCGGAAATAGTATCAATTCCTGTAAGCATAATTACCGGAACAGATCGGAATTCATCGTCAGTCCTTAATTTTTTACTAAGGTCAAATCCGGCATTATTGGTTTCCATGTAAACATCCAGAATTATCAGATCGGGTTTGAAAGTTTTTGTTTTCTGATAACCTTCTTCCGCACTGTAAGCTAATTCGGTTTCAAAACCATGACTTTTCAACATAGTTGAAATTGCTATAACAAAATCGAGATCGTCATCTATCAATAAGATTTTTTTTGTTTTCATAAGGTATGTTTTAACTTGATTAATTCACAAATAGTAAATTTTGGACTAAAGTCCACTTTTCATTGGTTGTTCGCATAACCACGCCCTTAAGGGCGTGGTTAATAAAAATAGTTGTCTTATGGGCTTTAGCCCTGATTTTTGAATAATTCAGGTTAATATTAGTTGAAATTATTTACTTGTAAATTAAATAACAATCCAAATGTAGTTAAAATTATTAATATTCCTGAGGTAATTCTTTGAGTTGTTTATAACTGAATACCGGGCCGTCCTTACATACAAACACTTTCCCGACATTGCAACGCCCGCACTTTCCGAACCCGCATTTCATGCGGTTTTCGAGAGTTGTGAAAATATTTTCAGCTGCAAAACCCAATTTTTCCAAAACAGGGAAAGTATATTTAATCATTATCGGAGGCCCGCAAACTATAGCTATAGTATTTTCACTGGAAGGTGCAATCTTACCGAGAACCGTTGGGACAAAACCTATTTCCCCTTTCCAATCGGGAGTTTCGCCACCCGGATCAACAGTTGTGATGAGTTTTACATCGGGCATTTCATCCCATATTTTCAACTCATGTTTATATACAAGGTCGGCAACAGTTCTTGCTCCGTAAATAATAGTTATTTGTTTATAATCTTTTCTCAGGTCAAGGCAGTTCCATATTACGCTGCGCATGGGTGGCAAAGCGATACCTCCCGCAATAAACAGTAAATTTTTATTTTTCCATTCATGAATAGGAAAGGAGTTCCCATAAGGTCCACGGAAACCGATGATATCACCTTCTCCTTTTAGGGAAAGAGCAGTGGTTACTTTTCCTGCCTGGCGGAAAGTACATTCGATATATCCTTTAGCGGTTGGTGAAGAAGCAATACAGAAAGTAGATTCACCTTCGCCAATCACCGAATATTCTCCGAATTGTCCTGTTTTAAATGTAAAGTTATTAAGAACTTCGTCATCAATAAATGTAAGGCGGAATGACTTGACAAGAGGCGCTTCATCCGTCACCTTTTCAATACGCATCAGGTAAGGCAAATATATATTCTGCTCATTCATTTTCTATCACATTTTTTAAATGAATTAAAAGTTCTTTGAGGTTCATGTTTGCAGAGCAGGATCGCGAACATCTTCCGCAGCCGACACAACCAAGCAAGTTCTGCTGTTCAGGTAAATAAACGAATTTATGCATAATCCTTTGTCTCCATCGCTGGCTTTGAACGTTTCGCGGGTTATGTCCGGAAGCATGAAGCGTAAATAAAGAAAAACCGCAGGAATCCCAACTGCGTTTACGCTGCCCGGAATATCCGTCATATGCATCCTGTATGTCGAAACATCCGCAGGTAGGGCATATAAAAGCACAAGTGCCACAACCGATACAGCGCAAAGATTGTTCAAGCCAGATATCGCTGTCAAAGCGGGAATAAATTTTTTCTGAAATTCCATTCAGGTTGAACTCAACCGGTACATCTGCCATGTACTTGTCCTTGTTTATTTCAGGTACAGTTTCAAATAATTCAGGATATTTTGAAACAATTGCTTTGCCTTTTTCTGTAACGATCTCTGCAAGGAAATCATTATTATCAATACGGGTAAGCAGTATGTCGCTTCCTGCAGTAGCACCGGGATTTCCGTTTACAGATGTGCAAAAACATTTTGCATCAGATTTATTACAGCTTATACTGACCAGGGTTGTTTTATCAAGCCTTGCAGAATATATTGTGTCCTGATAATCTCCGCCAAACATTGCATTCAAAATATTAAAACCTGCCGCGTCGCAGGGGCGGGTCCCTAAAAGAATAATTTCCGGAATGCTATTGAAATCTTTATCTTTAAGCGTTATCTTATCTTTGGAAGTTTCAATTTCAAATAAAGTTTCGACATTCGGGAAAACCACAAACTTAGCCGACTGTACTGTTACGATGTAATCCTCTGCCATTTCATAAAGACCTGAAACAGGGGCAAAATCTACAATATTATCTTTCTTCACAGGAGCAAAAACCTGTTTCCCATCACGGTTCAGTTTTAGTACAAGTTCTTCAAGAGAAGAATATTTTAATATTTTTTTTTCAATATTCATGACTGTTTTATGAAATTTTCTTTATCATCGGATTTAAATGAAGACATTACGGAATCGAGATCTGCACTGGTGCCTGCGCTGACATTAAACTTTTCTTTAATTGTAAGGACAGTTAAATAATTCAGAAGGTTTATGGGAATATTCATCGGGCAGGCACGGTAACATTCACCGCAGGATACACATCTGCCTGCTATATGCATCGCCCTTGTTATATGCCATTCGATGATACCAACGGGAGTAGCTTCAACAGTTATCCATTGCGGCTGATTGTATTCAACCTGACAGCGACTGCAATAGCATAATGGACAGGCAGCGCGGCATGCATAGCATTTTATGCACTTTAGCGATAAATGTTCAACCCAGAATTGCCAGCGTTCTTCCCTTGTCATAGCCTCCAGCTTATTAATTATTTCTTTTTCGTTTTCAGAAATATCTATATTAGCGGAAGCGATATATTTTTCAATATCTTTAAATCCGGCAAATTCCATCAATTCTCCTTTATGGGTAACTCCTAAAACCAAAACATCATCTTCTGTAATCTGATGTTCGGAAGCTAATTGAAGGATTGTACGCAGTGCTGCTAAATGAGCAATAATGCATGGTTTGCCTAAAGCCTTGATTTCGTTTTTTAGCAGATAAACGGCAAGGTTATGCACACATCTGTCGTCGAAAATAAGCGTTTCAGCATTTTCCGGTTTGCGGACAAAAATTGCGCTTACAGATTTATCTAAGCCTTCGCCATAGCCAATGATCACCTGAACAGCATTCTTTTCAAGAAGTTCCTTTGCTTTTTTTCTTATGCTTTCCATCTTCTATTTTTTATCTTTTTCCGCCAGTTCCCTGTATTCTTTATAAGGACCAAGCGTGCGCACCTGCTCAGTAAAAGAGTTAACAATCTCAGCCCATTGAGCGCCTTCGGCAGCCGAAACCCATGAAAAACAAAGACGGTTTATATCCATACCTAATAAATCAACCAGTTCCCTGAACACTATCCATCTTCTTCTGGCGTGAAAATTACCGCTGGTATAATGGCAATCGTTGGGATGGCAACCGGAAACAATAACACCATCAGCGCCATAAGCAAAAGATTTAAGCAGGAACATGAAGTCAATACGTCCGGTACAGGGAAAGCGGATTATTTTAACGTTGGGTTCATATTTAATACGGCTTGTACCTGCCAGATCTGCTCCGGCGTACGTGCACCAGGTACAAACAAATGCTACTATCTTTGGTTGAAAATCGGGCATAAATTAATCACTTAATAATAATGCTGAAAGTTCTGTCATCATCTGGATGTGCGAACATCCGTAAATATTAATTGCCTTAGGACGACATAGAGCAACGCATGTACCACATCCCTGGCATAAAACTTCGTTTACAACCGATACCTTTTTCTCTTCATCATAAGTAATAGCCGTATATGGACAGATGCTTAAACACATTTGGCAACCACAGCAAAGTGAAGAATTAATATAAGCTGCAGTTGCTGAAACTTTAGCTGTTCCTCTAACTATAACCCCGAGAATGCGGGCTGCAGCGGCTCTTGCCTGGGAAACAGAATCCGGAATGTCTTTCGGACTCTGACAACCACCAACAATGTAAACTCCACCAGTAGTTGTTGCTACAGGATCCAACTTGGGATGTTTTTCAATAAAGAAATGATTGCCGCACAAACTCACACCCGTAGAATGTGCAACTTCTTTAGCGCTTTTCCGGGCTTCCATTGCCGTCATAAGTATTACCATGTCAGCAGGCACTTCAATGGTTTCGCCTGAAAGTTTTTCGTTCATTTCAATGATAAGCGGCGCAGATTTATCATTACCTTTTTTTATTTCAGGTAAGTCGTTGCGCTGGTCGAACATCAGGAACATGATGTTTTTTCTGGAAGTTTCAGTATATAGTTCTTCGCAGCCTTTCGACATTGATCTCATATCGGCATAAAGTTCATAGATGTTTGCTTTTGGCAAAGCAGAGCGGAGTTGATTTGCATATTTTAATGCAACCGTGCAACAAATACGGGAACAGTAATCATGATAATCATTGTTCCTGCTGCCTACACAATGGATAATTGCAATGTTTTCGGGAATATTCCCGTTTTTCTTTATTATATTTCCTGACAATAACATATTTTCAAATTCAGAGGAGGTAATAACGTCAGGGAATTTACCATATCCATAATTTTTAAGCGGTGAAGGATCCATTGGACTAAGGCCAATGGCAACTATAATATTTCCGAAAGTCAATTTCCTGCCTGCCGGTAGGCAAGGTATTTTGTCAGTATTTTTCGACGAGATAATGGTTTCAAAGTTTCCTATATAACCTGATATTTCTTTTACCTCAGTTTCAAGGAACAGTTCAATGTTTTTGTTGTTCTTTACACGCTCTATCAATGGTTTTATCAATTGCTGTGCACTGTAGAAATATGGATAAGTAAGGTCAATTTCAGCAGTATGGCCTCCCAGTTTGTGGGATTTTTCAATAAGGAATATTTTTTTGCCCGCATCGGCAATTTCGAGTGCGGCTGTGATTCCGGAAATACCACCGCCGATTATAAGGGTTGCGGGATTAATATCAACTGAACGTTCAATAAGCGGTTCATGATAATTAACACGATTAATGGCTGCACTGACCAAAGCCCGGGCTTTTTTTGTCGCTTTCGCTCTGTCAGTATGAACCCATGAAACATGTTCTCGGATATTTGCCATCTGGAAAAGATACGGATTCAATCCTGCTTTCTGTAATGCTTTTCTGAAGGTAAGTTCATGAATTCTGGGAGAGCAGGCGGCGACTACAATTCGATTCAGGTTGAATTCTTTTATGTCTTTTATTATTTGATCCTGACCCGGATCGGAGCACATATATTTGTAATCTCTTGTGATTATCACATTGACTGTATCCTTCATATCTTCTGCAATAGCCTGCACATCCACCATCTTTGCGATATTGGTTCCGCAATGACATATGTACACCCCTGTTCTTGGTTTTTCCATGTTATTACTTCACAAATTCATTTTAGTTCATAACATTTTTTTTAATGAGTGCATAGGCACAGGAACCGCCATGTGTATGATATACATATAATAAGTAGCATAAGGTATCCCATTTATTCTGAATAAGTGTAAAAGAATACCCGTAAGCGTATATAAGAACAAAAATATTGCGGCAATTTAAAAGTTACGCACAAATAAAGAAAAGACAATGGCACAGCAAACGACAATGAAATTGAATATTAGGTATGGTATTTTTTCTTAAACTTTGACATAAAATAATCTACATAAGATGAACTTTTTTCTCCGTATTTTTCTACAATATTATCTTCCTGAATCAGAAAAGTAGAATGTTCACCGCAGATTTTTGAAAAATAAACATCGAATACTTTATTATTTTCATCAATCATGATGATCTTTGCAAGATTATTGTTTATTTCTGTTGCTGTAAGATCAGCTCCACAAACCGGACAAATGAAATCCCACTTTTCTCCTTCCTCAAATTTTATTGATGAATGGTGGATCAAAGTATAATTGCCCGGTTCAGCATTTAATAATAAAATACCCTGCGAATTTTTTAAGTCGGATTTGATTTTTAAAATTATATTGTTCCAAACTCTCAAATAAGACCTGCAATGAGGGCATAAATAATTAATTTTTAAATAATTTTCCATTGTTATAAAATTTTTGTTTTATCCCAACTCATAAGGCTTTTCGGTATCGCCCCGTTTTTGAAATGGTTTCTGGTCTCCACTTTTATTTTTGTCAGTCGTGAAGGACTATCTATAGCTGTCAAAGTATTTCTTTGGCGGTTCTCTTGTCTGCTGTCTCATTTGTTGTCTTTTAAACTTGCCCATAACCAGTCGCTAAGGTGAGTATACTTGAAAATTTGTTGAATTTCTTATACTTTTTGTTCAATGTACTGCACCGGATTTAATAATCCATCGATTTGAGCATGTATCTGCATATCCGTAAAATGCCGTCCCTTGATTGCTGATGAAGGACATGATGCCACACATACTCCGCATGCTTTACATAAAGCGCTGATGATATGACTGTGCCCCTCTTTCTCATTAAACTCTATTGCACTGAAAGGGCATAGTTTATTACAAAAACGGCAACCGGAGCAAATTTCTTCATTGACTTCCGAATAAACGGCATCCACTTCGATTTTACCTTTTGATATTTTAGCTAAAATACGGGCAGCAGCTGCTCTTGCCTGGGCAACAGTATCTGGAATATCTTTCGGCGCAACACATGTTCCGGCGATAAAGATACCATCCGTAGTGGTTGCAACGGGTTCTAGCTTTGGATGGCTTTCAATGAACCAGCCTTCTTTATCCTGGCTGATATTTACTAACCTGGCAACTTCGCCGGAATCTTCGCGTGCCTCCATCCCGACCATCAGGACGATGAGATCGGCTGGTATCTCAATCACTTCGCCGGATAATTTCTCGTTAACCTCAATAAGCATTTCACAATCATCTTTCGGATCTGCACGACGAATGACAGGTCTGTCATTTTTTTCATACATCAGGAAAAGTGTCTTTGCCTCCGAAGTATGCTTGTAGAAATCTTCATGCCCTTTCCCAAATGCATGCATATCAATATAGATATCGGATATATAACTTTGGGGGTTGGCTGATTTAATTTCATGAGTATATTTAAGCGCTGTCATGCAACAAACTCTTGAGCAATATGAGTGAAATTCCATGCTTCTGCTTCCGACACAATGTATGATGGCGACATATTGCGGGATTTTACCTTCTTTGGTTTCGATACGTCCGGCACGAATCATTTTTTCTAATTCAAATGAAGTGATCACATTCGGTAGTTTTCCATAGCCGTAATGCGTAATGCGCGATGCATCAAATTCTTTATACCCCGTGCATACAATAACATTCCCAATCGGAATTTCAACGGGCTTATGATTTTTGGTTATTTTACTGTTTTGTTCATTTATAGTAGCTGTAAAATTGCCTATAAATCCTGTCAGTGATGTAACTTTTGAGTTTAAATGTAAATGAACAAATTTGTTATTCATTACACGTGTGATGCGTTCAGTTAAAAGATCACGTGCAGAATAAAGGTAAGGAGCTGTAAGATCTACGCGGGCAACGTTTCCTCCAAGTTTGTCACTTTTTTCGACCAGATGTACCTGGTAACCTGCATCTGCCAGTTCCAATGCCGCTGTCATACCAGCAATGCCGCCTCCGATAACTAATGAATTCGGACACATATCGACAAACATACTCTCTAAAGCTTCATGAAGTTCAACACGCATGACAGCAGCGCGTATTAATGCCATTGCTTTGATAGTAGCTTCTTTTGAATCATCATGTACCCAACTGCATTGTTCACGGATGTTAGCCATCTCAAACAAGTACTGATTTAATCCTGCTTTCCTGAGAGCAGCACGAAAAGTGCGTTCATGCATATTTGGGCTGCAGGCTGCAACTACTACCCGGTTAAGTTTGTTCTCTTTGATATCCTGCACGATCATTTCCTGTCCCGGATTTGAACACATATACTTGTATGTTCTAACTAAAGCGACTTGAGGAAGTGTGGAAATATATTTCTCAACAGCTTCCACATCTACTATTTTAGCGATATTGGATCCGCACATGCAAATGTAAACACCGATTCTGCAATTTTCCATAAATACTTTTTTTTACTTGACTGAAATAGAGAATGAATTTGATTGTACTTCATGCTTCTTATATGCGTCCCTTTGAATAGCTGCAAAATACATAGCAAGGGGGCGGTAAACAAGATGAGCCCATTTGCTGACAGGCATCCTCAGCAACCAGGGGACGACACACATCAAATGGATTACATAGCTGATATTGGCATATTCAATAAGACCTGTACGATGGAATATATGCTGAGCTACGCCTGTCAGAACAATAAAAAATAAAAGAACCACAAAAACCCAATCAGTACTGTGAGATTTTTTAAACTGGACATATGCGGTTTTACTCAGCCGGAGATTAATAAAATAAATTGTGCCGATAATCAAGCCAATGCTTGCAAGGTATCCGAAAATATGTGCCTGCCATTTAATTTCGGGTCCATATTGTAAATCTTCAATAAACACCATTACCAGCACCAGCATAATTACATAACCCAGCATCAGCCCCAGATGGATAATCCATGGCATGAATATTTTTGTGTTGCGTTTGCTTTCGCACTCGGCATAACGCTTCTGGGTGAAGAAATGCCATGGAAAAGTGAGGATATGTTTTATATACAGCCACCAGGGGACGTGAACTTTTATTCCTTTTATCATTGTAAAATACCACATACGAAAGGCGTTAATTGCAAGAAATACCAACAATACCAAGCCAACAGAAAGGTCGAATTCATGAATGAAAGGGCTGGGCAGAAAAGCTCCCTTGCCATCATAAATGTGGATGTTTCCTTTTGAGAAAGAGAAATAATATAAATATATAAGTGTCAGCAGGGCTATGCCAATAATAGCAAGAATTTCAGTAGCTCTGGATTTGAAAAATTGCCTGGCAATACCGGTAAAATCATAACGGGAAATAAGCCATCGCCTGAGACTCATCATTGTTTCACCCGGATCAGCTTCGCGAGGGCATTGATCGGAACACTGCCCACAATAATAACATAACCAAGGTTCAAGAGAGGTCTCAATTTTTCGCTCCAACCCCATTTGTAAACGGCGCATTGGTTTCCGCGGGAATTTAAATGTATCATCTGCATGAGGGCATACTGCTGAACAATCACCACATTGATAACAGAGCTGAACATCTTCTGCTCCAAAACGATCTATATCGTCAATAAATTTTGGATTAATTCTAATAGCCATAATGTTATTCTTATAAAGTGTGAACTGTTTTAGACCTTGCTTCGATCTCGCTGAGTGTAACGCTGCTTAGATTGCCGATACCGATACCACTGGCGATACTTCCTAAAACTCCTGCAGCCACTGCTGAAGCCTGGGCAACAGTGTCAGGAATATCTTTCGGACTTTGGCATACGCCAGCCACATAAATACCTCCTCTTTCAGTGATAGTAGGATTCCCATTATAATCCATCTCCGAAAACCAACCATCAATATCCCTTGTTATTCCAAGTATCCTGCTTAAGTTTTCGTTTCCAGGTGCCGGTACCAGGCCTACAGCCAAAACTACCATATCTACCTTGGTTTCAACTAATTTATCATTTATTATATCTTCTCCCCTAACTATAAGTTGTTCATTGACCATGTCAACTGAAGTTGTATGTCCGCGTACAACATAAGTTCCTTCATGTTTTATCCGTTCTGCAAATTCCTCATAACCTTTACCAAAAGCACGCATATCAATATAGAACTCATAAACGTTTACATTAGGTATTTTTTCCTTGATCAAATGTGCGAACTTCAATGAATACATGCAGCAAACGCGTGAACAATATGAATTGTATTTCTTGTTCCTTGAACCAACGCAATGGATAATAGCAACACTGCGGGGAGGAAGTCCATCGGGCATAAAAACCCATTCTTCCTGCTTTGTCCGTTTGTTAAGGCGTTTGGTTTTTGTAACAATTTTACCTCCCGTTGAACCGGAAGCATTAGTCAATCGTTCAAATTCAAGAGAAGTGAGTACGTTGGGATATTTCCCATATCCATATTCCTCTATTTTTCCTACATCAAGAAGTTCATAGCCGGTTGCAATGATTATATTACCTACTTCAATATCTATATCTTTGTCAGACTCATCGAGATGAATACATTCTTTTAGGCATTTTTTTACACAAACACCACATTTCTTTCCTTCAGAAAGAACATAAGTGCAACTTTCTCCATCAATAAGGTAAGCATTGGGAACTGCTTGCGGGAAGGGGATATATACCGCCTTGCGGTACGATATTTTAGAATCAAATTCACTTTCAACATTAACAGGGCAAACCTCAGCACATAAATCACATGCTACACATGACTCGACATCAATGCGCCTGGCACGCTGATGAATTTTTACCCGATAAGAACCCGGGTTGCCACTTACTTCGGTAACACGCGAATTGGTTAACAAGTGAATTTTATCATGTTGACCAACGGCTACCATTTTTGGAGTAAGAATACAGGCAGCACAATCCAGCGTAGGAAAAGTTTTATCAAACATAGCCATATGGCCGCCAATAGTACCGGTTTGTTCAACAAGATAAACGTGTTTATCCGCATTGGCAATTTCAAGAGAGGCTTGTATTCCTGCAATCCCTGCACCGATTACCAGTGTGGCATTGTTGACGGGGTTCCCTGAAGCGACAGCTACCAATGAAAAAGGGACAGCCATATTTGCACAAGCAATAGTAGCTTTTGCACGGTCCATGGCGATTTCACCACTTGCTCCATGCTCCTGAAAAGAAGCAAGCCTTACTTCATCTGTATTGCATCCTGCCAAAGCCATAGCTTTGGTAAAAACAGGTTTATAATAACCCGGCATATCACCGGCGATTACAATTCTGTTTAGATTATTTGCTTTTATCAGATCATGCAGTACTTTAGCATCAAGGCGAGGTTTCGTCCCAAGAATCTGAACAGTTTCGACACCTGGTAAGTTTGCTGCATATTTGGCAATAGCATTAATATTAATGTTTTTGCCTTCTTCGACCTGACAGAAAAAAACTCCTGTTCGCATATATTTTATTTTTTGTTATTTTTAAATGATATATTATCTGACGTTTTCATCATTGAATAATACGAATAAATTAATCCCGTTTTATACATTGTAATAATTCTCCGTTAGAATTTTTGATATTAACAATCATAGGCATCTGCCCTGGCAGGCTATGCGTTGCACAGGAGAAGCATGGATCGTAGGCGCGGAATGCCATTTCAATCATGTTTAAGATTCCATCGTCCACTTCTACACCTTTTTTTATTAGGCTTTGTGCAGCTTTTTTTAAAGACATGCAAATTGGTGCGTTGTTATTTGTAGTGCCTACAATGATATTTGCTTTTGTAACGAGACCTTTTTTATCAGTCCAATAATGATGTGTCAATGTTCCACGCTGTGCTTCAACGATACCAATACCTTCACCGTGTATATCACCTAATTTCGCGCGAAGATCGGTACTTGTAATTTCAGGATCTTGGATTAATTCAAGACAATGTTCTGCTGAATATAGCAATTCCACCAAACGTGCCCAATGCATAGCAAGTGTATTATGAACTGGTTTACCCCCTAATGTTTGATACATTTTATCATATTCTAACTGGGCAAGTGGAGTAGCCATTCCATCAGAAGCATTCAATCTTGAAAGCGGAGTGGCATGATAGACGCCGGAATCTTTACCCTCAACAAGGCCTTTCCATCCAATTTTTTTCAAGTAAGGGAATTTCAGATAACTGAACGGTTCAACTCTTTCGGCTATCCATTCGCGGTAATCGTTGGGAGCATATTTGCAATGCTCTTTCCCTTCCTGATCAACAACTCTTACTTTGCCATCGTAAAAATTCACTTTGTTATTGGCGTCAACCAAACCCATTGAATAAAGATTCAGTTTATAAGGACCGTTCAAAATAATATCAACATAAGTTTTATTGGCAAGCACAACATCTTCGAAAATTTTTAGCGAGAACTTTGCGAATTCGATAAAGCCTTTGGCTTTAGCTTCAATGTCTTTTCGTTGTTCTTCATTGAGGCCTTTTCTTACTCCGCCAGGAATGTTAAGCATAACATGAGTTTGGTGCCCGCCTAACAATGCCTGTATTTCCTGCGCTAGACGACGCTGCTTGATGACTTCTGTTCCTATTTCAACGCCAACCTTACCAATAACTCCGAGAACATTTCTTTCGGCTTTTGGAGCAGTAGGTCCAACAACAAAGTCGGGTGCGCCTAATGCATAAAAGTGGGCAATGTGGCTGTGGACAAAATGAGCCATATAAAAAAGTTCCCTGATCTTTTTTGCGGCAGAAGTGGGTTCAACTCCAAAAACAGCGTCAACCGCTTTTCCCGAAGCCATGTGATGACAGCCCGGGCATACACCGCAAATCTTTGTTACGATCTGTGGAACCTCTTCAACGGGACGCCCTTCGATGAATTTTTCAAATCCCCTGAGTTCAGGAACCTGAAAATATACATTGTCAACGTTGCCGTCATCATTCAGGAATATTTCAATTTTGCCGTGACCTTCAAGGCGTGTTATTGGGTCAATGGTGATTCTTTTCATTACATTTTCCTCCTCAACATTGAAGCAGGAAGACTAAAGCGGTAAAATGTTCCTGCGGGATCTTCAATCTGTTCAATAATTTTATTAATTTCTTCAGGTTCTTTGGCATCAATCATACTTGCAATTGCCGACATCATTTTTGTACCCTGATCGGCCACATCTGAAAGAGGGCCATAACATCCACGGCATGGTGCATTTCCTTTGATGCATCGGAATCCGCATCCTGATCTGGTAGCTGGACCCATACATAATACCCCCTGTTCCATGAAGCAGGTTTCACCGTCATCTTCGATTTCCCATGGCCTGTAAAATTTATGGATCACTTTATTTTCGGTTTTCTTCCGTGTACACTCTTCGCATTGGGCTTTATTCCCCGCACCTACAACCGAGCCAATTGGCGGGAGTTCCGCTCCCGTCACAATAGCCATAAATACTTCAACCAATCTCTCTGTTTGAGGCGGGCAACCCGGAAGATAATAATCCACCTGCACCACCTGGTCAAGGGAGCGAACATCATTGTAAAAGACCGGTAATTCCAATATGCCTTCAGGGACTTTGTATTCAGTCTGTGGCCTTGTTTTTTCGGGATTAATAGTGGATTCGCACTCTTCATAAACTCTCCTAAGGATATCTTCTTTGTTTGAAAAATTAGCCAATCCCGGAATTCCTCCAAGGTGAGAACAACTGCCGTAAGCGACTAAAATCTTTGTTTTTTTACGCAGCAGTTTTGCTATGTGTTCGTTTTCACTGTTTCTCACTGCACCGTTGAAAAGCGTTAAATCAATATGTTTATCGGGCATCGCTTCAACATCGGCATATTTGAAATCAAGAGCAATAGGCCAGAAAACAAGGTCGGCATGTTCAACAACGGTAAATAAAGCCTCATGAACATCCAGAACAGATACACAGCAACCGCCACATGCAGCGCCCCAGTAAACAGCAAGTTTTATTTTCGGTTTATCCATTATTTATTTAGGATTTTAGATTTACTCATATCTTCATCATTTTTAATTTTGAATTTTGCATTATTAAGATAAAGTTTCTATTGTTTCTTTTATTTTAGATGATCCTAGTTCGGTAATCGTTTCTGTAAAGCTGTTGATCAGTTCAGCAAATTGTTTTCCTTCGCTGGCGCTGATCCATTCTAATTTCAGTCTTGCCGATTCAATTCCCATTTGCTGTATGTATTTCTGTAACAGGTGATATCTGCGCAAACATTTGTAATTACCTTCTTGGTAATGGCAATCGCCCGGGTGACACCCACATATAAGTACGCCATCAGCGCCACGTAAAAATGCATGGAGAACAAATGAAGGATCAATACGACCGGAACACATTAATCGTACTACCCTTACATTTGGTTTATATTTCATACGTGAAGTGCCGGCAAGGTCTGCACCGGTGTATGAACACCAGTTACACAGAAATGCAATTATTTGAGGTTTGAAGTCCATATTATTTGATATTACTATTTGTTTGATACAATCACCAGACAATATTTTTTTATTTAACTCAATTCAAATTTCAATTATCAATATAGAACCAAAATAATTCTACTTCAAAAGTTTCAAACTCACTGATAACACTACTTTTTTGTGATCATAAAAAGCAGAAAAAATGCAAAAAAATTTCGGTGTAAAATTGAAGATTTTAATCGAGGGGACTTGTATTTCAAATACTGAAAATGTTGTAATGAAAATAACGGGATGTTGTCGTATTTTGCACTACAAAATTGAAATACACTGTTTGTTTCGTGTTATAATAGTTACATACAAGAACAAACCAAGCAATATAAGAGAAGAGGTAAGCTACACAGAGTTAATTGCTTGCTGTGGCTTTGGCTTACAAAATAAATTGTGGTTATTTATTATTCTTAAAAGAATAACTGTATGCCGGATTATGAGACTTTATACATTTGATAAAAAAACTTATCTTCTATCTTACCAGTCCGTTATCAATCACATAATGCATGATAGCTGCATTATTTTTGAAATTCATTTTTTGAAGAATGCGGGTTCTGTATGTGCTGATTGTTCTATTACTTATAGATAGGGCGGTTGCAATTTCATTTATTGTTTTGGCGGAACCAATCATGCACATTACTTCAAATTCCCTGGTAGATAGCCGTTCATGGGGGGCAATTTCTTTCGGATCCTGAAGTTCAGTAACAAGTCTTTCAGCAAGAGATGGTGAAATATAGTTATGCCCTGAATGTACAACACGTATCGCTTTGATAATTTCTTCCGGAGCCATTTCCTTTGTGAGATAACCGGATGCACCGGATTTTAATGCTCTTACAGCAAATCGTTCTTCAGGATACATGCTCAACATCACTATCCTTGCAGTTGGTTGAAGTTTCTTTAAATCTTTGATTACATCTAACCCACTTATTCCCGGCATGGATATATCAAGTATTACAATATCTACTTTTTTTGAATTAATAATTTTTATTGATTCTGCAGCGTTTTTCGCTACACCGGCAATTTCTATATCCGATTCAAGTTGAATAATTTTACTCAATCCTTCACGTACAATTGAATGATCATCTACAATAAGTACCTTAATCATATTACTGTTCTGTTTGTGTCCACATTTTATATTATACTCTGAACGGGATAATTTATTGCATTTCTAATTTTGGTAATCGGTAAAAATAGTAATCGGTAATCAGTAAAAAGTAACTGATTACTGTTTACCGATTACTGATTACCTGTTTGAGAAAATGTAAAATTTTAACCCGTTTTTAATATAATGGAATTTCTACTTTAATAATTGTTCCTTTTCCTTCAATTCCCTCAATTTCCAATTTCCCTCCAAAAATCATAGCACGCTCCTGCATTCCCAATATGCCTAATGAATTTTTACTGGTTACTTCTTCTTTCTTAATTCCTATACCATTATCATGAATCAGTAAAGATATTAGATTTTTTTGTTTTCTTAAAAATACAGTTACTTCGGTAGCTTTTGAATGACGCATGATATTAGTTAATATTTCCTGAAATATTCTGAATAGAGTTGTTGCAAGTTTCGTGTCTGTTTTGATATTTTTTGGAAATACAGTAAAACGAGATTTTATGTCAGTTCTTTTCTCAAATTCCTTAATATACCATCTTATCGCTTCAACCAATCCAAGTTCATCAAGAATCCCAGGTCTTAACTCAGTGGATAGCTTTCTCACTAACCCGATAGTGCTATCAATCAAATCAGACATGGATTGAATATTATCAAATACTTCTGAATTTACTTTTGTATTGTTGTTATTAAGGATGTTTTTTTTGAGTACCATCAAATCCATTTTCAGTCCTGTCAACGAGGATCCGAATCCGTCATGAATCTCACGCGCCAGCTTCAATCTTTCCTCTTCCCTCACTGTTTCGAGATGATCAGAAAGAGAGCGAAGCTGCTCGGTATAAGTTATCATTTTTTTCTCCGCCCTTTTAGTTTCCGTAATATCTCTGTGGCTATTCATACGGGCTATTATATTCCCGTTATTATCAAGTATTCTTGAAGAAGATACTGACATCGGGAAAAGAGAGTCATCTTTTCTTTTTCCTATCAATTCGCCGACCCATCCGCCATCAAATGTATTCTGTATCGCTTTTTGTAACTTATTATTTGTTATCTCAGGATATATCATTCCGATTTTCTTTCCTACCAACTCTTCTTTTGTAAAACCAAACATTTTTTCGAAGGAGTTGTTTATATAAATAATCTTTTTATCAAGATTATAAAAACAAATCGCTTCGACCGAACTATCGGTAGCCTGATAAAATAACCTGATTTCTTCTTCATTACGTTTGCGTTCAGTAATGTCTCTGACAACACTCAATATAAATTTTTTTCCTTTAATCTCAACAATGGAAGCATTCATTTCAATTGCAACCAGACTGCCATCTTTTTTCTTGTGGTGAATGTCCGACACATATTGCAACGAACCCATATCATCTATTTCTTTCAATTTTGTACGAAGTATATTTTTTTCATTATTTAGAAACAAGTCGAAAAATGTCATTCCCTGCAATTCTTCCAGGTTGTAACCGATCATTTCAGATGCCTTTATATTGCAATCGAGTATTTTCTGTGTCTGATGTTCTATCAGATAAATAGCGTCATAAGCATTATTAAACAGACTGCGGTATTTTTCTTCAGCATCTTTTACTGATTCTTCAGTCAGCTTAACATCGGATAAATATGGAGTTATAATTATTATTCCAATTAATATAAAAAGAGATAAAACAAGTCCGATAATTTCATTTAAGATATCCGGCTGGAATGACAAGTTTCCTGAAAGCAAGTAGTAGAATGGAATAATACGCCTTATCAACATAAGGAGTAATGCTATTGCTATCAAACTCCATGCTATTCGTTTGCCGGTTTTATTTATCAGCCTGAAAGCCATGACTGCCGCGGCAAGTTGGAACCCAATAGAACATGCTAAAACAATTGTTACTATCATCATTGTTTCATTTTAGTTATCCCATTTCTAATGCAGAAAGAGAATTGTAGGTTGGATTTAATATTTCCTTATATCGAACTCACGTTAATTTAAAAACTTTCGCCTCTCGGTGCGCTGCGTTGAGGATCGGCTGCCGTTGTAAAGGATTGATTATTTGGCTTTATTCTTTATGATCATCACAGTGCCATGCATATCAGGTACTTCAATAATGTTTTCAGGAATTTCTTTTGCAAATTCATTCACCGCTTTTACAGCGCCCTCCCATTTGTGGTTATAATCATGAATGATTATCACTCCGCCAGGAGATAAACGTGAGTAAAAATACTTGCACCCTTCTTTTATAGGATCGTAAAGGTCTGCGTCAATATTTACAAGTGCGTATCTTTCGTTTGCAAGACACTTGGTTGTTTCAGGGAAATGACCTTTGTGTATCAGAATATTATCATTCCCATTAATATAACTAAGCACTTTCTTCTCATTTGTGTCGGCAAAATTCTTCGTGGAATATGTGGCTGCTTCCCCTGTTTCAGGTTTCAGATCATTTTTTTTAAATCCCTCAAATGTGTCGAAAAGATGTAACTTCCGCGATCTGTCCATCTCGTGGATAATCTTTGCTGTCTCGCCTTTATAAACACCTAACTCTGCAAAAGAGCCTTTCACATTTTCTTTTTTCAATCGCTCAACCTGAAACCAGAAATTATAAAACCTGATCTTATCATCATAGTTTTTTTCAAGCTGAATAAGTGTTTCCGAAATCTTTTTCTCTTTCAGCATATATGCCCACTGAGAAGGATGATATGATTTTTCTTTAATGGAAAGAAATAAATAACGAGCCATCAACACAACGACTATGATAATAAGAATCACTGTTGCAATCTGGAAAACCTGACTATATATACTATTGCTTATGATCATAAGGGAAATAAAAAAATAAAACTACTGTTAAGTTAATAAACAGATGACGCAAAGATTGCTTCGTCGTACCTCCTCGCAATGACGTCATTGCGAAGCCGACGCAGGAGGCT
>Ga0265296_1002097_pt1 | contig 20837 bp, 22 predicted proteins | sample MunlanPumphouse1_FD_189073 | JGI IMG/M metagenome (GOLD analysis project Ga0265296, IMG submission 189073) | Groundwater microbial communities from a municipal landfill in Southern Ontario, Canada - Pumphouse #1 | ecosystem: Environmental > Aquatic > Deep subsurface > Groundwater | place... | reverse complement strand
ATTAAATGAAATTTTGAAAAAGAAATTATAAAATAATGAAGATTTAAAAAATAAAAAATAAAAATTTGTCGTTATAAGAATTATTCCCACCTATCCAACGGAGAACGGAGAACGGAGAACGGAGAACGGAGAATATAAAAATAAATGTAAAATAAATTAAAACACAAAAACAAAAAACATACAGAAAATTTTTCTAAATTTTCTGTCTCATTAAAAATAGGAAATTTTTAAGATGGTTAAAAAACAGATGCAATTAAAGGTTGTAGAAGCATTGCAAGATGATGCTTACAAAGGAATTGCCAGAATAGATTCTGAAATAATGAGGGAGCTTGAAATTAAGAGAGGAGATGTTATTTTGATTAAGGGAAATAAAGAAACTGTTGCTATTGCTGATCGCGCTTATCCTGCTGACGTTGGAGAAGGAATTATCAGAATCGACGGGATTTTAAGAAGAAACGCGAAAACTGGAATTGGTGATATGGTTTCTATATCGAAGGCAGAAGTTAAAGAAGCAAAGAAAATTATGATTGCGCCAGCACAGAAAGGAATTATGGTTCAAGGTGATCCCGAAAATTTAAAGCACGGCTTGCTCGGAAGGGCGGTTGTCAAAGGAGACATTATTGTTCTTGGCGGAGTTCAGAGAAGAAGAGATTTGATGTCAGAAGATTTTGGAGATTTGAATGATATTTTTGGAGAGATGTTTAACAATATGGGTTTGGGAAATCTCGGCGGAGGAATTACGCAAATAAGATTTTTAGTTGTTAATTCTAATCCTAATCAGCCGGTTATAATCAGCGAGAATACTGAATTAACTTTAAGTTCGAAAGCAGTTGAAATTTCCGACGAGAAAATTCCAGAAATAAATTACGAAGATATTGGCGGATTGAGTGAAGAAATTAAAAAAATTAGAGAGATGGTTGAAATCCCATTGAAGCATCCAGAAATTTTTGAAAAACTTGGTATTGAACCGCCAAAAGGAGTTTTGCTTCATGGTCCTCCTGGAACCGGAAAAACACTTTTAGCTAAGGCTGTTGCAAGTGAGACCGACGCTAATTTTATTTTGCTTAATGGGCCGGAGATTATGAGCAAGTTTTATGGAGAATCAGAAAAGAGAATCAGAGATATTTTTGAAGAAGCTGAAAAAACTGCGCCAGCGATTATTTTTATCGACGAGCTTGATGCGATTGCTCCGAAGAGAGAAGAAGTTAGCGGAGAAGTTGAGAGAAGAGTTGTCAGTCAGATTTTGACATTGATGGATGGATTGAAATCTCGAGGGAAAGTTATTGTTATTGGAGCAACGAATAGAATTAATGCTCTTGATCCTGCGTTGAGACGACCTGGAAGATTTGACAGAGAAATAAATATTAATGTTCCTGATAAACAAGGCAGACTTTCAATTTTGAAAATTCACACGAGAGGAATGCCTCTTAAAAATGTTAAGTTAGAAGAACTTGCGTCGATAACTCATGGTTTTGTCGGGGCTGATTTGAGTTCCTTGACAAAAGAGGCTGCAATGAATGTTTTAAGAAAATTTTTGCCTCAATTGAAATTAGATGACAGAGAAGATTCTATTCCTCAGGAAGTTTTGGAAAAATTAATTGTCAAGCAGGAAGATTTCGAGGCTGCGTTGAAAGTTGTTCGTCCTTCAGCGATGAGGGAAGTTCTTGTTGAAACTCCGAATGTTTCCTGGGAAGATGCAGGTGGTTTGGAAAATGTTAAACAGGAATTAAAAGAAGCAGTTGAATGGCCGATGAAATATCCTGAAAGTTTTGACAGAATGGGAATTCGTCCGTCGAGGGGAATTTTGCTTTATGGTCCGCCCGGAACCGGAAAAACACTTTTAGCAAAAGCAGTTGCGAAAGAATCCGAAGCGAATTTTATTCAAGTTAAGGGACCTTCTTTGCTGAGCATGTGGGTTGGAAAATCTGAAGAAGGTGTTAGAAAAATATTTGAGAGAGCAAGACAAGTTGCACCTTGCGTGATTTTTTTCGACGAGCTCGACGCTATGGCAGGAAGGAGAGGAATTGAACAAGGAACAAAAGTTACTGAAAGAGTTTTGAATCAGCTTTTAGCAGAAATGGATGGATTGGAAGATTTGAAAGATATTTTAATTATTGGCGCGACGAACAGGCCGGATATGCTGGACCCTGCTGTTTTAAGGCCAGGAAGATTTGACAAAATTTTATTAGTTAATGTTCCAGAAGAAAAGGGAAGATTGGATATTTTGAAAATTCATACTAAAAATATGCCTATTGGAGATTCGAAAAAAATATTCAAGGAAAAAGAAAAAGAAGATTTTCTCAAGGAATTTGCTAAAAAAACTGTTGGTTATACTGGTGCAGATTTAGAATCGTTGGCGAGAGAATCTGCTTTACTCGCATTGAGAGAAGATATTGAATCTAAAATAGTTAAGAAAAAACATTTTGATGAAGCGCTGAATAAAGTTAGGCCGAGTGTGACAAAATCTACGATAGAAGTTTACAGCAAAATCGAGGAGAATTTCTTGAAATCTGCTAAATCGGCGATTCCTCAAGGGAATAGTTATTTAGGATAAAGTGGATTGTTTACATAAAGTAGATATGTTTTTTTACCAAGATTTTAATAAGATTTTGTAATCAACAAATCCATCTCATTTTGTGTCTACATAGAAAGATTTATAAATTTTGTAGACATAAATTTATTATGGTTTATACTGAAGTTAGAAATATTAATGGGAAAAAATATTTTTATAGAGTGGTCTCTGTAAGAAATGGGAAAAAAGTTTCAAAAAAGAGAATATATCTTGGAGCTGGGTTGTCTGGTTCAGAGATTAAAGAGAAAGAGAAAGAAGCGGATAAAAAAATGCTAATAAAGAAAATAAAACCAAACAGAGAAATAGAAAAAATTAAATCTAAAATACAGGGAATATTAAAAGAAAATAAAGTAAACAGAGCGGGAATTTTTGGTAGTTATTCAAGAGGAGAACAAAGAAAAGACAGCGATATTGATATAGCTGTGAATATCAATGATAAAAATATGAGTTTATTGGGATTTATAGGATTAAAATTAGCTTTAGAAAAGGTTTTAAATAAAAAAGTAGATTTGGTGGAATATTCTGTTATTAAACCATTAATAAAAAATAGTATTTTAAATGAAGAGATAAAGATAATATGATTAGAAACATAACCTTATTTATTGAAGATATATTAAGTAGCATAAAAAATATAGAAGAATTCTCAAAAAATTTAGATAGAGAAAAATTTTCTAAGAATATTTTAAGACAAAGTGCAATAATCAGGCAATTAGAGATAATTGGAGAAGCAGTTAAGAATCTCCCAGATTCTTTTAGAGAAAAGTATCCGAAGATACCTTGGAAGAACATAGCAGGGTTAAGAGATATTTTAAGTCATGCTTATTTTGGAGTAAATATTGATAGGGTTTGGGAGATTGTAAAAAAAGATTTGCCTATCCTTAAGAAAGAAATAACACAAATAAATTCCAATGAATCATAAGATTTGTTTACACCGAGTATTCACCAATTCTATTCTGCGTGGGCCAATATTTATAATAAAATTTAAAAATATATTTTTCCTAATCATTTAATGGATTTATTATTTGAGGCACCGAGAGATTTATTGAAGAAGTGTTGTGATTGTGATAGGATTTATCTTAATACATCAAAAATTGTTTTTTGCGTAAACTCCCCGTTTTAACTCGTGAGAAAGCAAAAACAATTTTTGGGGTGTTCAAGAACCCGAGACACGCCCCGAAATTTATTCCGAGGGTTCTTGACATGAATGGGCATTCAAAATGGGTGGGCAAAGAACATTCAATGTATGATGATTTAATTTTAATTTATAGGGAATTTACTACACATGGATTTTGTGAAATATGTTTTGAAAAGGAGATGTTGAAAAATTATGATAAAATGTCAAAAGGAAAACCAATTATTTCGTCGTCACAATAATTTTTTTTAACTTTATCGATTAATCACATTTCCTAAATTCTTTATATTTATCTTATTTTCCCATATTCTCCCGCAATTTAATTATGTTTGCTCGCCTTGAAGTTGTGATTAATTATTTAGTTGTAATTATAATTTCATCTTTGTCGATGAGAATTGTGTGTTCGGCTTGGCTTACCTTTGCATGAGAACTTTCTACTAGTTGTGGAAAATGATGAAGTATATTCTCATTTTCTAATTGTTTCAAGGCGAATAAAGATTTTGTTCCGAATTTTTTTACCAGCCATCTTTCACAGAAAGGAAGAGTTTTGTATTCTTCAATTATAAAATTCAGAATTTCTCTTGCTAATGGGCTTCTTGTATTTTTTTGATTGGATAAATAATAAATTCCAGATGGTTTTCCGTCGTAAACTTTTCCGCTTCCGTTGGTTGCGAATGGTTCTATCGCATAAAGTCCGTTTTCAATTTCTATATTTTTATTATCATTTATATTTGGAATTGTTATTCCTGAATGCAAATCATATTCCTGCATTGAATGTCCTGAAAGATTTATTATTGGCGTGAATCCGGAAAAAGATTCAATTGTTTTTTGTATTGTTTTCCCTATTTCATTTGCTGTTGTGTTTTCTTTTGTAATTTTTAATGCATTTTCCAATGCCTCTTCACTTGCTTGTATTAATCTTTTATTTTCCTTACTGTTTTCTAAATCTATTGAAAAGGCCGTGTCGGCAATATTCCCACCTATATGAACTCCAAAATCAACTTTTAATAATCCATGTGCAAGAGTTTCGTCATCATTAGGTGGAGTGTAATGTGCTGCAATATCATTTATGCTTAAATTTGTTGGGAATGCTGGTTTTCCTCCCAATTCAATTATTTTTGATTCAATTTTTTCTGCAATCTCCAACAATGGCGTGTCCTTTTTTATTATTTTTTTAGCATATTCTCTAACTTGGCCTGCTATTTTTCCTGCCCGGAGTATTTTTTCTTTGTCTTTTAAATTCATAATTTTTGGAGAACAATAATGTTTAAATAAACTATGATTTTGTATTCTTTATGGGTGAAGGTTTTTTGATAAAATTTGGGTCTCTTTTTCCATCGGTTCATTCATTTGATGGAATTTTTCCATTTAATGTTCCGTATATTAATTCTGATAATATAATTAACTCTGCCCGGGAAAATGAAGAAGCTGAAAATTTGATAGGACATTTTGAGAATGGGCATTATAGAGTTTACAGAAATAGAAAAGAATTAGATTGATTTTTCTTTCAGTCTTCTGTTCTTAGGAATGAAATTTGATATTTTATTTTCTGAGGCTTTTCCACAGCCAAGAAAATTATTTTTGTATTTCATTACGAGGAATCCTCTGTAAGTGCCCCACCCATTTTTTTGAATCAATTCTTGACCCACCGCGACTCCCCGACCACCCACCCCTAGGGATTCTTTTGATTCTTTATTTATATTATCTGATAATAATTCATTTCCCTTCATCCAATCTTCTACCTGATTATCATTTAATTCAAAAATGTTTTTATTTATTTGGCTTGAGAAAATTTGAGTTCCTTCAATACTTAATCTTATTTTTGTTTTTCCGTCTTTTTCCTCTACGAGTTTTGCAAAATAAACCCCGATTCTTTCAATTGGAATTGTTTGTTCAAGTTCGTAAATTTGTTTTTCACTTAAAGAACCCTGAAATAAAAATAATCTTTCTTCCCCTCTTTGAAGAATAATTCCTGGAATTTCTTTTATCCCAAATTGCTCGTTGAGCTTTTTTTCTATTTCTTTTTTCTCATTTTCGGAGAATATTTTTAATCTGGTTGGATATTTGTGGTGTGGCATTTTTTAATTTATAATATTTTTAATTTGATATTCAATAAGGAAATTGGAAAATTATTATAGAATAATCTGTTTTGGTTGTAGAAGATTCTATTTATATCTTGATTTATTTTATTTGTATTGGCTTCTGGAATTTTAGCCTTAACAAAAACAGACACAGTTATTCTTTCTTGATTTGAAGCCGATACTACACCAACTAAAATTATAAAAGATATAATGAGATAAATTATTTTCATACATGAAGGATTAAAAATAGTTATTTAAATTTATTCGTTTAGTTACTTTTATTCTGTTTGTATTTTTTGATCATTAAAATTATTATAGCAAGTAGGAGAATTAATAGAATTGCTACAATTATAATTATTATTGTATAGTTTTGTTCTTGGGTTTCATTTCCCACATTTCCAGTATTCAGTGTTATTAATGAACTTGCATTCGCTTGGTCTACAATTTCAATTGGAAATTCTATATTATATCCTACATCGAGTTTTACATTTCCTTCTCCTCCTTCTGGAGTGTATTTAACGGAAAACTTCACTTTGTAAGAATCTCCTATTTTTGAATCGGCCGGAATACTTATTTTTAGAATTATATTTTTATCAGCGCTTCCTGGCTGAACAGTATATTTTTCTCCACTAGTTATCTCTGCAATTTCTTTTCCCTCGACGAGAGAGACAGAAGCTTCAGTGGTTTTTTCATTAACACTATTTACTAAAGGAAAAGTTACTTCTATGATTTGTCCAGAATACATTTTTAATGGATTCTCATTCCAATAAGGAGAGTTCACTCCTAATGCAGAAATAGTATTTATGTTTATTATTAAAAGGAATATTCCAATTAATTTATAGCTATGATCCATGAGTTGCCTCCGATTGCTGAATAAAATTGGGAGCTTATTTCTGGAACAGATGTTAAACAGTATTTTATTGTTTCTGTATTTCCTGTTTGCCCTCTTGAAAGCTTAGATGTTGTTAATACAATTGTAGAAGAGTGTATTAATGCTTCTCCCAACCCACATGTATTTGATTGTAATGAGCCCGCGATTTTGAAATTCGCTGCAGGAATTTTTTCTAGTGGATTTGTTTCTCCAGTCAAATCATATGCTGTTGCTGAGATTGTTCCGGGAGGTGCTTCAAAATTTCCATTATTGGTAATTAATGTATTCTGTGTTGATAATACGTTAGAATTTCCTGGTGAGACAGATGGGAAAGTTATTAGTGGTGGAGATAATGATATATCTCTTAAAAGATTGACTGTGAATATTGTTGAGGATGTAGCAATTGCTACTTGAGTATCTGCTACACTTACACCTGCTGTCCAGCTTCCGCTTTTGTCAAAATAATTCATTACAACAGTGCATCTATATGTTTTTTCTTTTCCAGCTGTTGATAAAAATATACATGTTCCCGTTCTTGTTGGCTCTCCAGTATTAATAAATTGTGCTGAAGCTGTTGAGTCAACTAAATCACTTGCCCCATTTGAATCCCTTGCTGTGAATGTAAATATAATATTTGTAGTAGATGGAGAGGGATTAAGATTTACATTTGGAATTGCTTGCACGTTTGTAATTGTTGGGGCGGAATTCCCGATCTGAACTTGTACTCCTATTGGTTGGGAGGGAGAAAGATTTACTTCATCTTTTTGTTGGAATAAAAAGAAAGCGGCAATTGATAGACATATTATAATAGTTATAATCGCAATAGCTGTCTTAATACCTCTTTTCTTTTTTCCCATTGTTTATTGTAGGAAGTTTATCTTTAAAAAAGTTTCTTTTAGGGTTTTTAATTTTACTTTTTATAAAAATTATTTAAATGTTGTCTTAATTCAAATATTGTTTTATCAAATCCACTATATCTTTTTATTGGTTTGTTGTTCTTATCAACTATCTCGAAGAAGAGTTTTTTATTGGATTTTAATTCTTCTATCTTTTTTAGTTGCTGTTCTGTTGGTTTTATTTCTTCAAGAAAGTCTACATTTATTTCTTTAGAAGTAACTCTAATTCTTAATGCGCCAGTTTCTCTTGTGAAATCTATATTGTTTGCTAGTATGATTTCAAAATCAATCCATTTTCCATCACTGAATAAATATCCACCAAAATCTTCAATCATTTTATCTTCTTGAACTTCGCAATGAAAAATCCCTCTGCTCGTGACTTCTCATTGCAATTGAATTTTATCTCTATCATTTTATCTTCTTGAACTTCGCAATGAAAAATCCCTCGGTGTTTGCGTCGTGAGGATAAATTCTGCAAGATTTATTTACTTCTGGAGAAAATCTTTTTATTTGTTTGTTTCGCTCGAGATTTTCTTTCCCATCACCATCTCCCCCCCGCCCACCCGACAGAGAATTGTTAATGTGAGAAATATCTTTGAGTTTTAAGTTAAAATTATTATTAATTATATTATCTTTACTTGTATCATCATATTTTTTTGTTGAAGTGTTCCATTCTGTTATTCCCTTTCGGCAGTTTATTGGCAACTCAATTTTTTCTATTTTTATTTCGGGGAATTTTTCTAAGATAAAATCAACAACTTCTTCGTTTTCTTCTGGTGCGTGTGTGCATGTGCTATAAACTAAAACTCCATTGGGTTTTAGAATTTCAATTGCAGATGCAACTAAAGATTTTTGTAATCTTGATAAATTAAAAATTGTTTTTGGGTTCCACATTTGATATGTTTTTGGCGTGCTTCTTAATGTTCCTTCTCCACTGCAGGGAGCGTCTACGAGAATTTTGTCAAATTGAAGACAACCCGTTGGTTTTCTTCTACTTTCTTCTAATTCCTGAACGGCGACTTCTTTTGATGCCTCCGACGGAAGTCGCATATATTTTTTTATTCTCTCGCAAAAAGCAACTCCGTCTTTTCTTGTAATTATGCAATTTGTGACTCCGCATCTTTCTAAATTTGACGCGAGAATTTTTATTCTTCCTAAAGAAACTTCATTCGCAATTATTGTTCCAGTGTTATTCATACTTGCAGACATTTGTGTTGTTTTGCTTCCTGGAGAAGCTGCTAAATCTAAAACTAATTCTCCTTCTTTTACGTCGAGAGCAATTGTTGGGAGCATGCTTGCTAATTCCTGAATATAATAATATCCAATGAGATGCTCAAGGGAACGGCCGAGTTCTCCTGGTTCTAAATTGACAAGAATTTTATTTTTTTGTGAAGAATTATTCCCACCCAACTCTCGCCCGCGATTTGTTTTTATTGTCTTCAAATTTGTCAAATCGCGAACGTTCGTCCACCCTAAACAGGTGTTACTCACTTCGTTCGTAGGATTTTTTAAATTGTTAACATAATTGCTTCGCGAAATATCTTGTTTATTTGATGAAGTGCTGTTTAGATTAGCTGAACATTGCTTGAAATTTTTTTTCGCACTAATTATATTTTTTGCGGAGAAATCTGACGAAGTCGATTTCGGAGCCATATTAATTTGTAACTCTCGATTAATGTATTTTCCCTCGACAATCATAACTTCTGGATGATTTTTCCATGGCTGTGAAATTTTCCAGTTTTTTTCTTCAAGTATTTTCTTTAATTTGTTTGGAGAAATCTTCAGGGTGTTGCAACGAATTGAACGAACCGGTTCGTGTTTTAAAATTTCCAGATATGATTGAAAATCTTTTTCATCCGGCAAAAGTTGCTTCATTCTTTCTACGAAAAATGGCTTTAGCTCGTAATTTTTTCCCATGTCAATTAAATATCAATTAAGTTTATAAAACTGTTCAGATTTTATAGATTATGAAGAATTATACAAAGATAAAATTATTTACTTTAATTTTCTGCGTGATTGTGATTTTAATTACATTATTTATTCAATTGAGTGGACAAGACGTGATAAAATTTAGATGTAGTTATCTTGATCCAGTAATAATTGATTTTCTTGCGTTTGGTGTCGGTATTTTTTTATTTTTTGAGGGAATTTACAGAATAAGCGAGCATAAAAATATGGGATTAAAAAAGCAATTTACAAGAATTATTCGTGTTTGTATCGGATGTGCTATAATTACACTGCATGTTTTGCAGTTTTTGTATAAATAATTAATACATCAAAAATTATTTTTAATGTTATTGTTTCTTTGGCGGATGAAATGTTAATTCTTTTATTGGAATGTAAAATCTCAAGCTGAAAATATCGTGATTTTCTAATTCTCTTGCATCTTTGTATCCGATAAGTTCATTAAAATCATATTTTCTATCTATTCTGCTTATTTCTGTTTCAAGATTTCCTCTTAATTGCCTTTTTGCTAAATTTAATAAATAGAATCCAACTCCCGTTTGTTCTCCATATCCTTCTCTTGATTTTCCAATTAAATTTTCACAGATTAATTCAAGCGATTCATTTTGAATGGAAAGTCCAATTTTGTTTAGGGAATTTTTCGGTGCGTGTTTTAATAAATTAAATAAAATTGTGTTTATTATAGCGTTCATAAAACCCTTGTGAGCATAAACTTGAATTGGAGATTCATCTTTTTTATCATAAGAATAGTCCAACCCCAAATAATTTTTTTCAAGATCGGTTTTTAGAGATAAGGCATTTTCTCTTATCATTTCTTCCAAATCAAATTGCTCTGATGCGTTCTTCAAATCTCTGTGTTTTAATGAGCCCAGATGAAGAAGAGTTGCAATGCCTTCAATTTGTTTTACATTTCTTTGAACGACTGTACAATAATCTATAAGGGGGTCTTTTGAAGCTTGAGATATTGGAAGCGCATTTACACTTTTTATTAATAATTCTGGAAAACCATTTAATGAATTTAATCTATTTCTTATTTCATGCCCCACAATTTTTCGTAATTCTTTGTCGTGATGAACTATTTTTTCCAATTCCTGAATATATTGTGAAGTGTCCTTTATTTCAATTTTCTCTTCGTATTTTTGTTCTTCCATTTTTAAAATTAGTTTTGAAGATGGAGCTAGTTTTTAAATATTTGTCTTTGTATTTCTTAAAAATAATATTTCTGGATGCCAATATTTTTAATTCAATTTCTTTAAGAAAGATTTATAAATAGATTTATTTTTAGGAAATTATATATTTATTACACAAATGATTGAAAAAACAGAGCCTCCTGATCATATCAAAGAGTCTAAAATAAGGACTGTTGGTCCTGTTATAAATCTCGAGGAACATGTGAAACCCGATTGGTGGAAAAAAATATTTAATTCTGTCTATCTTAAAACTGACGGCGATGTTGTCGATGATAAATCAATAACAAAAAAAGAAATAGATGCTTTTTCAAATGTTCTCGGTTTATCTAAAGAACATCGTATTTTGGATTTGTGTTGCGGGCAAGGAAGACATAGTTTAGAATTTTCCCGTCGTGGTTTTAATTTTGTTGAAGGGCTGGACCGTTCCAGATATTTAATACGGAAGGCAAAAGAATCTGCAAAAAAAGAAGGACTCTCAATAAAATTTAGAGAAGGTGATGCACGAAAATTGCCTTATTCTGCGGACAGCTTTGATGTGGTTATGATTCCTGGAAATAGTTTTGGATATTTTGAAACTGTAAATGACGATTTGAGAGTTCTGAAGGAAGTTTTTAGAATTTTAAAACCGAACGGAAAATTATTAATTGATATTGCCGACGGTGAATACTTGCACAAAAATTTTCAATCTCGTTCTTGGGAATGGATTGACAAAAAATATTTTGTATGCAGAGAGCGTTCTATTGCCAAAGACATGCAGAGAATAATTTCCAGAGAAATTGTCAGTCACGTAGATAAAGGAGTAATTGTCGACCAATTTTATTCGGAGAGACTTTATACAAAAGATTCTGTTAAAAAAATTCTTAATGAGGCCGGATTTAGCAAAATAAATTTTCCAATGTTTCTTAATCCAGATTCGAAGAGAAATCAGGACCTGGGTATGATGGAGCAAAGAATTATTGTAACTTGCGCGGTTGAGAAAGACTGGACTGAAGTTAAAAAAAGAAATAGAGAAATAAAAAATATTTTTGTTATTCAGGGAGACCCAAATAAAACTGATGAAATAAAACCTTCCTGTGTTTTTGACGACGATGATTTTTATACAATTAATCAACTAAAAAATTCTTTAAGGGAAATTGAATCTAAAGGATACAAATTTACTTATGTTTATAATCATGATAATTTAATATCTGATTTAGCTAAGTCAAAAGACAAAATAACTTATGTTCTTAATCTTTGCGACGAGGGATTTGCGAATGATGCTAGAAAAGAATTGCATGTTCCGGCAGTTCTTGAGATGCTGGATATTTCTTATACCGGCGCTGGGCCGCAATGTCTGGCATATTGCTATGATAAATCTTTAACAAGAGGAATTGCTGAAGAAATGAGAATTCCCGTTTCGCAAGCGATTTTTATAAAACCAGAAGATATAGAATTTGATTTGCCTTTTAATTTTCCTGTAATTGTAAAACCGAATTTTGGTGATTCCAGCTTCGGAATAACTCAAAAATGCGTTGCAAGTAATCATGAAGAACTTTTAACGGCGATTTCTGAAATAAGAGATAAGTTTGGATATGATAAGCCGATTTTAGTTGAGGAATTCTTGACAGGAAAAGATATTAGCGTCGGTATAATTGGAAATCCTCCGCAATCTTACAGCGTTCTTCCAATAACAGAAGAAGATTATTCTGCTGTTCCGGAAAATTTGCCGAAAATTTGCGGCTACGAAGCCAAGTGGCTTCCAGATTCTCCTTACTGGAATATAAAATCAATTCCTGCAGAACTGCCGGAGGATGTTAAAGTTTTTATTATTGATTCGTGCTTGAAATTATTTGAAAGATTGGAATGTAGAGATTATGCGCGATTTGACTGGCGTTTTGATTCTAATGGAAATCCTAAATTACTGGAAGTTAATCCTAATCCTGGATGGTGCTGGGATGGGCATCTTGCAAAAATGTCAAAATATGCCGGATTGACTTATACCGATATGCTCAAGGCTATTTTATCTTCTGCGGAACGAAGATTCAATTCTTCGGCGAATGGAAACGGAAAAAAGGAAGAACCAATTAAGATTGTGAGCTTGGAAAATAAAAATAAAGAATTCTTAGAGGAAAATTAATTTTTTGGATTATACGTTCTTAATACATCAAAAATTGTTTTTTGCGTAAACTTCCCATTTTAACTCGTGAGAAAGCAAAAACAATTTTTGGGGTGTTCAAAAACCCGAGACACGTCCCGGAATTTATTCCGAGGGTTCTTGACATAATATCACAGCTTAATTAAAAATCACTCAAACAAGTTTGTCTTTTTCCGTAGATGAGTTCTTTTGCATTTACATTCAATACCTGCAGAATATTTTCAACTGCTGGAAGTATTTGTCTTTCTAAATAATAATTTATGTCATATTCTCCTTCTTCGTCGGGAAGTTTTACTTTTTCTCTGACAAGTTTGGATTTTGTATTTTCTTTTGGTTCTGCAATATAATATTCGATTAGTTCGCCCATCTCAATTGGTATTTCCTGCTCTTTCATTTTTCTTGCTGCAATTACATGGGGAGAAATTGCCTTGTATTCTGAAAGTGGTTTTTTGAGTTGTGTTCTGATTATTAAATCTTCTTTCGGAATTTCTCTGTCTTTTAATTTTTTTACAATTTCTTTGATATATTCGACTGACTTTTCTGAATCTCCGTCCTCGAGAATTTGATGGATTATTTTATTCTGAACTTTGCGCGCCAGTTTGCACCAATCTCTTCGGACGGTTTCAAATCCGCGAATTTTGATTCTGTTATTTTTGTCAATTAATGCGTATTTCTTTTTTGCTCCGATGTTTCCTGCACGTGTTGTCACCCAAATTCCTCTTTTGAAAATTCCTTCTAATTCAATATGCATTACCCCCGGAAGTTCTGAGTTTAATTTTTCTAAAATCTTATTTACATCCGATTCTTTTTTATCTTTAATTAAAAATGCGGCGCTGTCGGTGTCTCCGAAAATAACTTTGTAGCCGGCATCTTCAACTTTTTTTATCATTTCCTTGTTGTATTTTCTTACGAATGCAAGAATTGATGCAGATGCTTCGTGGCTGTAATATCTTGCCCCGAAAAATGCGACGTAACCGTGTGCCGAGGCTGAAAGAACTTTGAATGCATTGTTTCTTGCGAAAGTTATTGGATTTGAATTTTTTTTGTAATCCGCTTTTGCCTGCTTTCTTTTTTCAAAAATTTCTTTCATTAATTCTGGAAAGAATCCTGGTTTTTTTGTGAAATAATATTTTACTTTCTTGTTTTTTTCATCAATTTCTGGAGATTCAAATGCGTTTTTATCTGGTTTCCGCGAGATTCTTTCTTTTTTTGAATCCGAATCTCGGGGCCGAGAAATTTCTTTTTCTGAAAATTTCTCCGGTTCTAATAAAGTAGATTTTGAAATATTATGTGTTATTATTATACTTGTGTGCATAGAAGTGAAATCGAACATAGCAATATTTTCGTAAATTCCCGGTGTTGGCTCTAAGACAAATGCTCCTTCAACTTGTATGTGTCGTCTTTTCGAAATTTCTTCGTTGCTGGGGCGTTTTTCTGGAATCTCGTTGAACTTATTTAGATTGTGCAGAATATAAGATTCGGTGTATTTAGATAATCCTGCTCTTGTCAATTCGAAGACGGGTTCTTGAATTATCTTTGTAAACTCTAAAATATCCGGCCAGAATTTTTCAAATAATTCTAATGTCAAAACAGAATCATGCAAATTGTATTCAAAATATTTTTCCCAATTTTTTTCATGCATCTTCGACGAATGTTTTATTTTGAAATCTTTTTTTTCATCTCCCAAAAATTCTTTTGCAACTTCATTTAAAGAGAGTGTTTCTGATTGCATGTATTGCCCGTAGGCGGTTTTTATGAATTTCAGCAAATCTATATGAACAATGCCGTTGATTCTTCCAGTTATCATTCCAATATTTCCTCTTGAGAATTTTGGCTGGCTTCCATCCAATCCAAGCGGAATTTTTATTCTGAGTTTTTCTGCGCGCGCTTTTATATACGGCAAATCAAATCCATCTGAAAAATATCCTACGAGAAAGTCCGGGGAATATCTTTTTACTTCTTCGACAAATTTTTCCAAGAGTTCTGTTTCATCTTTTACGTATTCAACATAGTTTGGAGTTTTTTCAGAAACAGGCAATTTCTTCCAAGTTAAAACTTTTTTAATATTTTCTCCAACCAAAGAAATCATTAAAATTTCTCCCTTGCCGATTTGAAATTCGTCGCATTCAATATCATAAGCAATTGCTCTCGGCTTGAAATTTTGCTCTTTTTCCAAAAGTTTTGCTTTTTCTAATTTTATACAATAATCTACTTCTAAACAAGAATCTATTCCACCGAATTCCGAAGAGTTGTTTAATATTTCTCCTTCGATTTCGTACCAATTCATAGGGAGAACTTTTTTTTCAATTATGTAATGGCTTATAAAACCTAAATCATAACCTCTTCGCTTTTCAATTTCCGGCATGTCTAATTTATCTGCAATGTCATGGAGATCTTTGTAATTTGTTGCGAAAATTTTTAATGCTTTTACTGGTTTTTCCATGAAGTTTTTATTCTGCAATTGGACATCTTCAACCCGTGTATTACGCCCTTTTAAATCTAATTTTATCTTTTTTATCTTTTCAATTAATTTTTCAATTTGCTTTTCTGTTAAATTTTCTTTTAGAATTGCCCATAAATATACATCGCAATTATCAATCATGCAAACTCTCTTTCCTGAAATATCTCTGCCGATAATTTTCACATAATTTTTTTCTTCAAAATCGAAGGAATCGTAATCTATTGGAATGAATGTTGTTTTGTAAGCCATAAAGATAATAATGAGAAGAGTTATTTAAAAGTTGGGTGTTTTTCTTTTTGTTAGAGATAATGATTATGTTACTTCTTTCTTGAAGTAACAACAATAAGATTTATAAATACTAAAATATATGGAAAAATATGAAAGCACAAGTAGGAAAAACATATTTGAAGGAAATCCCGCATGAAGGGAGAAAATTAACTTTTCAGCATCCTGCATTTAGAGGACCTTATGGCAATGTTGCAGAAGCAATTGATAAAGAAGATTTACAAAGACCCAATTCCGCTGAAACAGCGTCGTTACTTTACGATACTTTTCAAAATCCAGAAGGGGAATATGAATCACAGATAATTAAAATATTAAATGATTTATGGTTCTGGGAATTTACAGGAAATCTTTATCTTCCAAAATCAAATGAAGAAATAAATAATGGAGTTATTCTTGAAAATAATCCTCAAATTATAAATGGAAGACTAAATATGAACAAACAATCTTTGATAAAAAGATTAAAGGAAGATGACCAATCAGTAAAATTCATTCCATTTGGATATAAAATTGGAGAGCAGAATTTAATTGAACTGCAAAAAAATTCTTACATCGTTGCAAGATATGGAGAAGAAGGAGCACAAAAAATTGCAGAAGTTGCTTCAAAATATGAATCTAAACCTAAACTTTGGAGTTTTGATTCTGTTGGTGAAGAGGGAGTAAGAATGTCTGCTTTGAGCTGGAGCCTGAGATTCGGTGGTAGGTTGGACGTCGTTGGCGACGATTGGTACGGCGGCAGTGGTGGCCATGCTTTCGGGGTATGTGCCCTCGACAAAAGCAAATAAGGTTTTGCTCGCTGGCAGAAAAGTTGAACAAAGCTCGTGAGAAAATTTTTAAATCTTTTAATATAATTCTAATAGAAATATTTATATATTACTTCTTGGGAGTGAAGATAGGGTACAGAAAACAATATTCTTTGTTTTCTGTCTCACAAACTTTAAATAAAAATAGTAAACAAAAAGTTTATGACATTGAAAGATTATTTGGAAGAACTAAGTCAAGGAGAAGTTGGCCAAGTAAGACAAATTCTTAGCGAGCCGCATTTTGAAGAAGGATTTCTTAAAAGAACATTTCAGCAAAGAAAGTTTTATGTTATTAATGATTTGATTAATATTTTAGGAGAAGATGAAGCATTAAAAAATATTTTGGTTAACATCAAGGTTGATGAAGAGTTGAGGAGAATTAGAAATGGATATGAATGTGCGACCTGTCTTCCGGAAAATTATCTTAAGGCTATTTCAGATGCATTTGGACAATGGGGAATTGTTTCTTTTTATCGAGGGAGATGGGAAATAAAAAATCCGGATCTTTCTGAAGATTTGCCAAGAATTAGCATGAAGCATATTTATACTGGCTCTAATAAACTTAGAAAAGCATTTAAGAAAAATCCTCTTCAAGGAGATTTGAATTTCATTTTGGAAGGGCAATGGAAGAGAATAGATAATTCTTATGATATTATGTTTAATGATAAGAGTGTTCCAAGAAATTATTATGATTTGGAAAATAGAATTGATTCTGGAGAGTTTGAAAAAAGTCGAAGAATTAGATAATTATTTATATTTCTTATTCATTTAGATTTTGAGATAATTCAAAATTCGGGCTACGCCTTCGCGTAGGCAGAGTTAAGAATTTTGAATATACAGAAATTTAAGAAAAATTTCTGTCTCTTAAATTTCCAGGAAACTGGAAAGGAAATTCAAGACGATGGGACTAAACATTCGCGAGATAATTCCGAAAAAAGAATTGGATATTTCCAGTTTGAAAGGCAGGATTATTTGTGTTGATGCATTCAATACATTGTATCAATTTATTTCTACAATAAGACAGCAGGATGGAACACCATTAATGGATGATGAAAAAAGAATTACTTCGCATTTGTCCGGAATTTTTTATAGGAATGTTGCTTTGCTTTCTGACGGGATTAGACTTGTTTATGTTTTTGATGGAAAGTCGCCAGAGTTGAAAAGAAAAACGCACGAAAAAAGAGAGGGGATTAAAGAACTTGCAAAAGAAAAATATGAAGAAGCCAAGCAAGAGGAAGATTTGGAATTAATGAGGCGTTATTCATCGCAGTTAGCCAGATTGGATGAAGAAATGATTAGGGAAAGCAAGGAACTTTTAGAGGCAATGGGAATTATTGTTGTGCAGGCACCATCGGAAGGAGAAGCAGAAGCGTCATATCTTGCTAAGAAAAATGAAGTTTATGCTGTTGCATCACAGGATTATGATTCTTTGCTTTTCGGGGCTCCGATTTTAATTCAGAATTTAACTTTGGCAAGAAAAAGAAAAACTTTTTCCGGTTGGGTTGAAATAAAACCAGAATTAATTGAGTTGGAAAAAGTTTTGAATTATCATGAAATAAATTTGGATCAGTTAATTTGCATTGGTATACTTGCTGGAACGGATTATAATCCAAAAGGAATTCCTGGAATCGGGCAGAAGAAAGCATTGGAGCTTGTCAAGAAATATAAACAACCGGTTTTAATTTTCAAAGAAGTTGAAGAGAAAATTATGTCTCTTCCTGAAGAGGATAGATTTGACTGGAAAGAAATTTTTGAAATTTTTCACAAGCATCCCATCGTAGATGTTGAATTTAATTTTCCTAAAATTGATGAAAATAAAATAAAAGAAATTCTTGTTGAAAAGCATCAATTCAGCGAGGAGAGAATTGAAAAACAGCTTGAAAGATTGAGAGAAGCGAGAGAAAGTCAGAAACAGAAAGGGTTGGAGAAGTGGTTTTGATAATTTATAAATGAGGATAATGTCAATTAAATATGGATAAAAAAGATTTTATTTCTAAGGCGAAGGAAGCAGAAAAAAGAACAAAAGGCGAATGAAAAGGTTTTGGAAATAAAATTATTGTAGCAACAGCAATTATTAGTGTCGGTGTCGGCATATTTTTTTTATCACCTAATTTAACAGGAAATGTCGTCGGTAATTTAAGCCCGGCTTCTTTGAATTGGATTGGAATATTTCTAGTGATGCTTGGGTTGGCTGAAGTATTTTTTATCTTAAAAAAGAATAAAAATTTTCATTAGGATTTGATTATGTCAAGGAACTTGACAGAAAACCGCATCTTTTGGATATAAATCTTTAAAAAACTTAATTATATTTAGAATCATGCATACTAAATATGATCTTTCTAAAGCTGAAGCAACAAAACTTGAATTAGTTTTAACAAGAAATTGTTATTTACCAAATATAGTTTCTCATGAAGGTAACTTGATTGCATATGATCTTAATGGAGTTGTCTTGATTAGAAGATATTCTTCTGAAGATGGAACGATGGAGTTATATTTTATTGGCAAGAATAGAAAAGATATTTCCCTGATGGTGTCTGAAATAGAAGATATGGCGGAGATTAATTTATAATTAAATAAATTATACTTTATTATCTTAATTTTCTCATAATTCTACAAAGACTTTTTTAATTTTATTATTGATTGATTCATAATTTTATTGTAAATAAGAAAATGATTCATCATCTTTTTTTGATAGCCATGATTTAGCTAATAACTTTTCATCTGCTAAAAATTTTGAGTTTTTTACTTTTATATTTCCCATTTGCCAATCTTTAAGAATAAGTCTTGCCGAGGTATCGGTATTAACTTCTCCGCCTTTTTTGAAAAATCTTTTTTGTTTCCCAAGTTTTTCAAGCAATATTTCAGAATCTCCTTCTGTATCAATTTTGTAAAAATTTTCTATGATGTGTGGATATTTTTTCATTAATTCTGCTACCATTATTTCAGGGTCTTTTATTTTATCGTATGTTTTTACTCCGATTTCAGCATGCTTTCCGCTGAATTTTCCCGTCGTTGAATATTCTTCATTAGGGATTACACCTGGGCTGTCTAATAGGAGAATTTTTGGAGACAATCTTAATTTTTGAACTCCTTTTGTGAATCCGGCTTCAGCTGAAAATCTTGCAGAACTTTTTCCAATTAAAAGATTTATTAAAGAACTTTTTCCGGTATTTGGGTATCCGATAACCCCGACGGTTATTTTGTCTTTTTTTATTTTTTTGGCTTCAATTTTTATCCGGTCTCTTAATATTCTTCCGCCATTTCTTTTTTTGGATGAAACATATATTGATGGGAATAGAAAAGATTTTTTCATAGATTCAATCAAATCTGATTTGTTTAAAATATAAATTATTTTCTTGCCTTTACTTTTTATGTAGTCTTCAATTTCTTTATTTTGAGTTTCTTTTGGGAATCTGGCATCTAATACTTCAAGAATAATATCTGATTCTGCAATTATTTTTTTCACTACTTCGGGAATTTTTTCTTTTTCTTTATTGAAAATTTTCATTCCGCCCTTTCCTATAGAAACGTATCTTGCTTTGACCATAAGAGAGTGAGAATTAGTTAGTTAATAAATTTATTTTTTGTGAAGAATTAATTAATAAGATAAATTTGCTCTCTCCAAAGTCGCTCGAATTAATTTAAACTCAAAGATCGCCTCCGGCAGATTTCTTCGTCGGGAAGATTGTTAATGCATTAAAATTTCAATCAAAACTAATAATATAACTAATGTCTGTTATAAGTTATTTATCGAGCAATTTATCTTTAAGTTATAAAATTTATTTTGCAAAAAGACAAACTTTAAATTCTCTTTTCTATTATTCGATTCATGAAATATGTTATTGTTTATTTAATAAAAGGGAAAGCTAAAAGATATCATGAAGGATTAATCAAAGAAGTTGGTCCGAAATTTGGTGAAAATTATATAATTGAAAATCCTATCCCTTCACATATTACTTTGAAATCACCTTTTGAAATTAAAAGTATAAACAAACTAGAAGAGATTCTGAAAGATTTTACTAAAAAATATAAAGCGTCAAAAATACAGATTGATGGTTTTGGAAATTTCAAAAGGTTTGTCTCTTTTTTAGATACAAAATTCTCAAAATATACTTTGCAAATTCAAAAAGATTTGATACGTGAGCTTGAATTAATTGATATTAAATATAATAAGTTTGATAAAAAATGGAATCCGCATGTGACTATTGCTTATGGGAATAAACCAGAAACATTTAACCAAATATGGAATTATCTTAAGACATTAGATAGTCCTCATTTTGATTTAAAATTTGATAATATTACAATTTTAAAAAAACCAAGAAAATATTGGAAGATTTATCGGGAGTTTGAATTAAAATGAAACATCGTTCATTTGATTTGCTTGGAAATATTGCGATTGTGAATTTTCCAAAAAATATAAAACAAATTGAGAAAAAGAAATTTGCGCAAA
>Ga0265296_1002096_pt1 | contig 20838 bp, 20 predicted proteins | sample MunlanPumphouse1_FD_189073 | JGI IMG/M metagenome (GOLD analysis project Ga0265296, IMG submission 189073) | Groundwater microbial communities from a municipal landfill in Southern Ontario, Canada - Pumphouse #1 | ecosystem: Environmental > Aquatic > Deep subsurface > Groundwater | place... | reverse complement strand
TCTTGGTCCTGCGCTGCGGCGGGCATTGCCGCCAACGCGGTAGCGGCGATCGCCAAGCCGGACAGAAAGGAAGACGTGATAAGTCGGCTTCGAAAAGAGACGTCGGCCAAAGGCTTTTCCTCGTTATTTTTCCGGCCGAATTGTGGCCCCCAATCTTGAACTACGCAGCACAAGAGGACGCCCCCTCGCTCCTCCGCAACTTTTTTAGGCTGCGGAAGACCCGCCCTACGCGCTCACTCAGGCAATCCCTCCTTGAGGCGCCCGGGATGCACTCGCGAACGGTCCACCCGCTTTACAGGGAAGGCATCGCGCTCCCACTCGGCCGAACGGCTTTCTCAACACTGGCGCGCTTGCGAGACGTTGGCCCGGGGTGGCATAACGACCGGCCAGAGCTTGCGCCGGCGCGTCGCAGACCCGTCTTACGGATCAGAAAGGCTCCTTGTACTTCGTCCAACGAGGTCGGGAAGACGCAGACGGTTTTGGCGCGACACGCGCGCATGAACACAAAGAACCCGCAGTGTGTGCCGGGCAGGCCCGCGTCAGCGACACTCCACGGTCAGTTGACCGAGTACATGAAACGGCCGGAGCCGGTCCTGGGCTTCCGGGCCGATGCACGCGATCACCAGCGCTTTGGCCCGCACTTGCACCCGCAAAGCTGAAGGTCAGTTCAGCCTATTATGTCAGGCGGTCCGGGGCGCGGACGCTCACGAGGCGTTACGGCGTCAGATGCTTCGTCGTCGGCCTGGTGCTAGGACAGACGCCCAGTAAAGGCGCCAGCATTGGCGAATGACCCATGCCGAGACTTAAGGTCCGCGACGGACATCAGCCGTCATCGGGACACAGCTCCGCCGCCGCGCGGACCAGATGCGCGCGCGAACCCGATCACCAGAACAGTCGCCGTGACTAATTGAACCGCCAGTCCTTCAAGCGTCGGATAGAGGCCGAGGATTTCGATGCGCGGAACCCACGAAACCGGGTGGATGTCGATCCACCCCGCCTCCTGCAACGCGGCCACGCCTTTGCCAACGAGGACGACCGACAGGACCGCCATCAGGATCGAGCTCAACGAGAAGAACCGGCCGATCGGCAGACGTTTGCTGTAGGCCAGCAGGGCCCAGGCCACGACGGCCAGGATCACCACGGCGGTAAGGGCGCCGGTCAGCATGCCGACATGGCCGCCCTGGCTCCAGATCGCCGCGTAGAAGAGGATGGTCTCGAACACCTCGCGGTAGACCACCACGAAGGCCAGCAGGAACAGGAACCATGCGGACCGCTTCGACAGCGCCTTGGAGAGCTTGTCGCGGATATAGGTCTGCCAGGCGTCGGCATGCGACTTGCCGTGCATCCAGATGCCGACGGAGACGAGCACGACAGCCGCCAGAAGCGAGCCGAAGCCCTCGGTGAGTTCCCGGCTGGCGCCGCTGATGGAGATGAAGAAGGTCGCGGCCGCCCAGGTGGCGCCGCCGGCGACCAGTGCGGCCACCCAGCCGCCGTGAACGTAACGCAGCACCTCCGGCCGTTCGGCCTTTCGGAGGAAGGCGATCATCGCCACGACGATGAGCAGCGCTTCCAAGCCTTCGCGCAGCAGGATGGTGAAGGCGCCGAGGAAGCTGGCAAGATTGTCGGCCTCCTGGGGCGCGAGCGCGCGTTCGGCCGTGTCGAGCAGGGCGTTCAGGCGCGCGATCCGGTCCGCGACCTCCTCGGCCGGAGCACCCTTGCCGATCGAGGCGCGCAGGTCGGTCATGGCCGTCTCGACCCGCCGCAGCAGCGCGCCGTCGCGGGCGCCGAGCGCCGGTTCCACGGGCTCGAAGCCGTCGAGATAGGCCGACAGGGCCAGATCGGTGGCGGCCTTGCGGTCGCCCCGGCGATAAGCGGTCTCGCTTTCGGCCAGACGCGTCCGGGCCAGGGTCAGGGTCGAGCCTTGAGGGCGGCTCGCCGCCTCGGGATGGCGGCGCAGATACGCCGTGACCGCGCGCGCCTTGGTTTCGCCGAAGCGTGTGGCCAGGTCCGCCGGCGTGGCCAGGGTGACGGCGGCCAGATCGGGATAGGCGGCGCGGATCGCCGGATCGCTTTCCCAAAGGCGCTGGCCTTCGGCGGCTTCGGCGTCGGTGAAGGCGAAACGGCCGACATAGAAGGCCAGGGCCCAGCGGTCCTCGGCCGGCAGGTGGGCGAAGCTCGCCATGGCCGTGCCGTCGAGGCCCTGGTCGATGACCTGATAAAGGCCGAACACGCTGCGTTGACGGGCGCGTTCCACATCCGCGAAGGCGATCGGAGGCGGGTCGAGCCCCCCGGCGCCCGGTCCGTCGGCGCGGCCCGTAACGCCGTGGCAGACCGAGCAGTGCTCCGCATAGAGCGTCGCGCCCCGGGCGAGATCAGGCGGGAACGACGGCGCCAGTGGGCTCGGATAGGCCGTCAGCACCGCGGCGGCCAAGGCTTTGGCCTGATCCCCCACGACCCCCGGGGCCCGCTTGTCTCGAATAGCCGCCTGCAGGGCGACCGCATCGCGCAGCAGGCTCGCCTTGGCCGGATGGGACGGCAGAGCGTCCAGCCGCGTCCGGATCTGGCCGCCGAACTCGACCATCTCGCCGTATTCGGCCGCGTTGGTCACCTGCCCATTCGCCACCGCGCCGGCGTAATCGACCGCAACATAGTCGAGGAGCCGCCAAGCGACCTGCGCCTCCGAGGCGGACCGCGTCTGAGCGGGAGCCGGGGTGGCCAGCCCCATCGCGAACAGCAGGGCGAGCAGACGGAGCAGGAATTGCATGGGGGGGGAAGCCAGTTGTGAGTGGCTCGCATTAGCACTCGCCCCAGAAACTGTCGTGCCTTATGTGACGCCGAGGGGTCGCGGCCGCCGGCGCATTTCGCCGTCATTTATGATAGCTGGGGCTGCAGGCCCACGATGCGTGGAGCCCTAATTCGCATGGGGCCAGGCATGTACCGATCTGCGCCGTCCCGGGCATGCCGGGTGGCTTGCGGATTTTGGAGGAAGGCGCGATTACGCCTGCCATCAGCTCCGGTCATGGGACCGGCGCGAACGTTGCGAGTTCATGGCCTGGGCCTCATCGAGCACGAATTTCGCCTTTGGCGACGGCTGGGCCGCCTATGCGGGCCCGCATGCGGACCATGTGACGCACGCCCATGTCGCGATCCAGCTGGCCGTGGCCCGCACGGGCTGCATCCGCGCCGTTCTGGACGACCATCGCGCCCTTAGCGGCGAGGCGCTCATCATCGGTCCCCGAGTGCGCCATCGGATGACGGACATGGGCGGGCCGGTCATGTTGCTGTATCTGGAGACGCATACGACGCTGGCGTCCAGACTTCTGGCTTTGATCGCGCCGGCCGACGCGGCGGTCGCTCCTCCGTCTTTGGCGGCGCTGTTTAATCCTTGGGCCCCGCCGGACCGCATCGTCGCAGGCCTGAGATGCGGGCTCGGTGTGGAGGAGGCAAGGCTGGATCCACGGCTTGAAGGCGCGCTCCTGAAGGCATCCGAAGATCCGGCCCCCGGCGCCGTCGCCCGGGCCGCCCTGGCGGTCGGCCTGTCGCCCGCGCGCCTCAGGGTCCTGGTTCAGGCGCAGATGCAGGCCCCGCTGTCTCAATGGCTGCTGTGGCGAAAGCTGCAAAGGGCCGGGCGCGAGATGGCGGTGGGCGCGGGACTGGCGGAGGCGGCAGCGGCCGCTGGCTTCGCGGATCAGGCCCACCTGAACCGCGTCACGAAACGGATGTTCGGCTTGACGCCCTTGCAGGCGTCAAGCGTCGCGCGATCCGTGGGCAATCGGTTCATTCAATAGGTGGCGATCGAACCGCATCATCTTGGGCGTCATAGGAGCCCTCGCGATGCCTCAGATCCGCTTTGTTATCCGTCTCGCTTATGCGCCCGCGTTTTTTGTTGGCTATCTATGGTTCGCCGTGACTTTGGCCCACAAAGGTGCCCCGCTTTGGGCCCTGCCGATCCTGCTCGGCTCAGCGCTGGCCGTGTCCTTCGTGGCTGAGCGTCTTGCGCCCTACGAGAAGGCCTGGAACCGCTCGCACGGAGACCGCGGACGCGATCTGATGCACGCGGTGGTCAATGAGGTCTCGATCGCCCTGTCGGTGCTGGCCCTGCCGCTTGTCTCCGGCTTGATCCCGAATTTCGGTCTCTGGCCCACCGGCTGGCCGTTGTGGGGACAGCTGACGGTCGCAATCCTGGTTGCGGATTTCGGCATCACCCTGGCCCACTATGTCAGCCACCGCATCCCGGCGCTGTGGCCGTTGCACGCCGTGCATCATTCCGTCGAACGGATGTATGGGTTCAACGGCTTGCTGAAGCATCCGCTTCATCAGGCGATCGAACTTGCCGCCGGGACAGCGCCACTGGTGCTGCTTGGCATGCCCCAGGACGTCGCCTGGCTGGTAGCGTTCGCCGTGGCGATCCAGTTGATCCTTCAGCATTCCAATGTCGACATGAAGATCGGGCCTTTGGCCTATGTCTGGGCGGTCGTCCCCGCGCACCGGCACCATCATCTTGCGTCGCCGATCGACGGCGATGTCAATTTCGGCTTGTTCACCAGCCTGTGGGATCATTTGCTGGGAACGTTCCGGTCGGGGTCCGACACGCCCAAGGCGGGCCAGATCGGAGTGTCCGGTCGGCCCGACTATCCGAGGGACTATCTGAGGCAACTCGCCGAACCGTTCCGACGGGACGTCTGAGGGCCCGTCCCTCGCTAGCGTGAGGCGCGGCAGAGAAGTTCAATCAACTCGCTCGCCTTGGCCTGTCGATCGGCGAGGTCGTCGCCCGTCATCGCCCCCATGACGCAGTGGTCGAGGTGGTCCTTCAGGACCTCGCTCTCGACGCGCAGCAGGGCCGCCCGCACCGCCATCTGGTCCTGGGACTCCAGGGACTGGCCCCCTATTGGTTCGAAATCGACGCGGCCGCCTTCCTGTCCACGAAAGGCGACCTGACCGCTCGCGTCGAAGCCGAATACGATCAGCGCCTCACCCAGCGCCTGATCCTTCAGCCGCGCCTCGAAATCGACGCCTCGGCCAGCGATATTCCGGAACTGGAGATCGGCTCGGGCCTCTCTTCGATCGAGGCTGGCCTGAGACTGCGCTACGAATTCCGCAAGGAGTTCGCCCCCTATGTCGGCGTCGAGTGGAGCCGCGCGCTCGGAAACACCGCCGACTACATCGACGCCCGAGGCGGCGAGGCAGAAGACACCCGCGTCGTCGTCGGCCTCAAGGCCTGGTTCTAACCGAAGGAGACTACCCCATGATCCGCGTCCTCACCCTCACCGCCGCTTTGGCCTTCGCGAGCGCCGCCGCCGCCCAGGACCCGCGCGCCGGCCACGCCGGAATGCAGCACCAGGCTCCGGCCGCATCCGGCATCGTCACCACCCCGGCCGACGGCGCCATGACATCCGGTTCGCCCGAACGGTTCAGCGCGACCTTCCCTCACCCAATGATGCTGAAGACCGTGACCCTCACCGCCGAAAGCCAGGCGCCGATCGTCGTCACCGCTCCAGATGCGCCAGCCGCCGCGACCGTGAGCGTGGCCTTGCCGCGTCTCGCACCGGGAACCTATGCTGCCGCCTGGGCCGCCGAAGGTCCGGACGGCCACAAGATGTCCGGCTCTGTCAACTTCATGGTTCACTAGGAGAACGACGATGAAAGTTTCCAACCTGCTGGCCGCCGCCGGTGCGCTCCTCGCTCTGAGCGCCGGGGCGGCTCTGGCCGCCGAAGGCTGCGACTGCTGCAAGGACATGGCTGCCGACGCCGCCATGACGTGCTGTGACGAGATGAAGACCGAGCCTACCCCAACCGACCCCGCGCCGCCCGCCCCGTCTCCTTTGGATACGCCGGCGCCGCAAGGGCACGCTGACCACGGCTGATCGGCTGCATCTGACTCGCTTCCGGCCAGCCCTCTCAGAAAGGGCGCCGCCGGAAGCGGACAGAGATCAGGCCTGCGGGTCTCGCTCGTGCGCGAGCGCCAAAGCCGGATTTCGGCCATCGGGCGTCACTCGAACAAAGCGGACGGTTTCGGCCCGGGTCTGCGGCTCGGCGACGAACCCGGCGTCCGCGAAGGCGACGTGTTGAGGTTTTTGGAGTCCGGAAGGATCGCATCGCCACCAATCGTCCATGGTCGCCGCCTTCGGCAGAATACCGCCGACAATCCGTTCGATGTCCCTGAAAGTCAGCTCGATCTCGTCGCGCTTCTGGCGTCGCAGGAAGGTTGCGAGGGGCGTATATTTGGCCACGGCCATGTCTTCTTCTCTCATCGCTTAGGATTAGGCTCGGACGCCAGACCATCCCGCCAGCCTGCATCACGCGGTCCCGGGTCGCTTGGAGACTGAGGCGCGCGGGCCGTTGCCGACCTACGCATAATAGACTCAAGTCATCGTCGCATCTGCTCCGTCTTGCCGCAGTCCGGCGTGTGGGCGAGCGATAGACCGGGCTGGTCCTATTAAAGTCACCACAGAACGGTGAACAGCAATCACTCGAGACTGCACCGCCCGCGACACCCTGCCCGTCGCCAAACCTCGCGGGATCCTTCAGGGTGGCGATCCTTCAGTGATCGAGAGTCATGCCATGGCTGCACCTGCACCTGCACCTTCGCGCCGCACCATGCTCGTGGCATTGCCCGGATTGGTCCTGGTCGCCGCTCCCGCCCTGGCGGCGCCGCCCAGGCGAATGACCGCCTACAAGACGCCCTGGTGCGGCTGCTGTGGCGGCTGGATCGCGCACATGCGTCAGGCGGGCTGGACCGTCGAGGTCGTCGAGCGCGAGGACCTGGCGCCGATCCGGGCGCAGCATGGGATTCCCGATCCGCTCGCTTCTTGCCACACGGCCGTCGTCGGCGCCTATGCGATCGAGGGTCATGTCCCGGCCGGCGACGTCGCTCGGCTGCTGCGCGAACGCCCGGCCGCAAAGGCGTTGAGCGCGCCCGGCATGCCGGCAGGTTCGCCGGGCATGGAGGCTGCGGGGCGAGAACCCTATACGACCGTGCTGATCCTCAATGACGGTTCAACCCGCGTGTTCGGCCGACACAACGGCGCCTGACCGACCTGCCCTCCCCCCGGGGGGACGCGAGGCACTGAGCCAAGTCTGGACGGGCCGGTCGAAGCCGTAGCGGAACACTGCGGCGGCGGCGAAGGCGCCGACGAAACCGACGGACCAAAGCGCCCAGCGGTCCCCCGCTGACAGAGCGTCCTGACCGACAGCCTCAAGCAGTCCGAACCAGACGATGCGGCTGACCTCATTGGTCAGGAACATCGAGAATGACATCAGGGCGAGATGTTCGATCAGACGCGAGGGCTTGCGCACGGGTACGGCGCCGGCGGCCCAGATGATCACCGTCATCAGACCGAGGGCGAGCAGGCTGAACGTGCCGAAGGTCTGGAGAATGACCAGCGCGCAGCCCGCGGCGACACCGATTGCGCCGGCGAGGCGAGGCGCGACATAGACCCGCGAGCCGTAGAAGGCCGCCGCGACGCCCAGCAGGAAGAGCGGCAGGGCGCGAAGGATTCCGAACCGCATCGGAAGGCGATAGAGGGGATCGCCCAGCCACTGGGAGGCAGCGAGGTTGGCGACGAGGACGAAGATCACCGCGCCCATCACCACGACGGCCGGCGGCCAGCGCCACAGGGCGCGGCAGATCCACGGCAACAGGAGATAGCAGCCGATCAGGGCTGAGAGGGTCCAGGTCGGCGCGTTCCACCCCTGTCCGCCGGGCACGCCATAGGCCTGGACCAGCAACATTTGCGCCGGCAGCTGCGACCAGTCGAACCACTGAGGATTGCTGGGCGAGACGCCCGCGAGCGCGGCGCCGCCGACGAGAGCCACGAGGATGAGGCTGACGACGAGGTGGGCCGGAATGACCCGCAACAGGCGCTGGCGCGCATAGGCGCGCAGCGAGGCCTCACCGGCGGCCAGCCGGTCGCCATAGATGCGGGCCAGGACGTAACCGGAGTCGATGATGAAGAAGTCGGTGAGCAGATAGCCGCGGTCGAACACCGGATGCAGTTGCGGCAGCGGGACCGGAGAGGCCTCGCGGAAATGATAGAGGATGATCAGCGCCCCGACGATGAAGCGGAGCGCGTCGAGCCAGCCGCCGCGGGCGATGCGCGGCGGAATCGGGTTCATCGGCTCTTCGGCGACGCGGAGCATGCCGGACCTTACGCGGGGAGCGGCCAAGGAAAGGTTAGCGCCGGGCCCGACGTGGGCCGACGGGTGCATCAGTCCTTCGCCGTACCCGCAATGACGGGCTGTGCGACCGTCGTATGCCGATGAACCGGTATGACGATATCGGCCCGGGCGGCGAACAGGGCGGCCGTCCCGATCAGCCACAACACGCCGATTCCGCCGGCGATCATCCGACCCCCGCGGTCCCGAGGTCCTACCGCATAAGAGGCTACGCCAACGACGCCCAGGATCACGGTGTAGCCCAGATACAGGGGGACGCCGTGAGATCCAGACAGAATGAAGGCGAGGCAGAAGACGACGCCGGCCGCCAGCAGGCTTGCGACCGCCGCGACGCCCAGGTCCAGGGTCAGGTTCGGCTTGGTCGGGGCCTTCGGCCGCGACCGCCTGGTCTTTGCGCGGCCCTCCTTCCAGCGAAGGTCGCGACCCCGGACAGTGAACCGCTTCCCTGCCACGGCGTCAGGGCCTGACGCCACTGAGCGGGTCGTCTTCGTGCCGCGCCAGCAGTATCCTCATCCGGAGGATCTCGGCCTCCTGGGCGGCGATGATCTCGCGGGCGAGGCTTTGGACGTCCGCGGCCTCACCGTGCGCGACCGCGATCCTGGCCATGGCGATGGCGCCCTCGTGATGCGCGATCATGCCCCGCAGGAAGTCGATGTCGGCGTCGCCGGTATAGGCGATGGCCATGCCTTGATGCATCAGGTCGTTCGCTTCCCGGAAGGCTTGGGTCGAGGGAGCCTCCCCCGGCCTCGCGCCCTGAGTGTCGTGAGCACCGACATCCTGGGCCGATGGTGGGGGAGCCTCGGCGTCAGGCCGCGACCGTCCCGACAGCATGCCGTAGGCGAAGGCCGACAGCGCAAGAAAGACGGCGACGACCGAAACCCATCCGATGCGCTTCATGCGACAGTTCCCTTCAGGTTTGGAGCGGCCACGGTTGCTACGCCATTCGAAGGCCCAGCGGGGCTGGTAGGGTCGCGGTAGCCGAGGAGCCGGAGGGCGTTGAACACGACCAACAGGGTCGAGCCCTCGTGCATCGCCACCGCCGGCCCGATGCCCAATCCGAAGATGGTGGCGGGCACAAGGAAGGCGACGACCCCGAGGCTGACGACCAGGTTCTGCAAGATGATGCCGCGGGTTCGACGGCTCAGCCCGACCGCAAACGGCAGTTGCGAGAGGTCGTCGGACATAAGGGCGACGTCAGCGGTCTCCAACGCGACGTCGGACCCTGCGGCGCCCATGGCGATGCCCACGGTCGCCGTGGCCATGGCGGGGGCGTCGTTCACGCCGTCGCCCACCATGGCGATCTTGCCCTCGGCGCGAAGCCGCTTGATGGCGTCGACCTTGTCCTCGGGCATGAGATCGCCCCAGGCTTCGGTCAGACCAACCTGGCTGGCGATGGCCTGAGCCGCCTTCTGATGATCACCCGAGATCATGATCATTCGTGAGACGCCCAGCCCACGCAGGGCATCGAGCGTCGTGCGGGCTGCGGCCCGTGGCGTATCCAGCAGGCCGATCACGCCCAGATCGCGTTCGTCACGTCGTACGACCATAAGGGTTCGACCGGCCAGCCTCAGGCGGGTGACAGCGGCCTGCGCCTCGTTGCTGAGCGGGCTGATCCCGTCCACGCCGAACATCTCCGGCTTGCCTATCCACACCTGTCCGTCGTCGAACCGTGCGGTGACGCCCTTCCCAGTCAGGCTCTGCAGGTCTGAGGCAGCCGGGATCGCTGTGCCTTGAAGGCGCTCCAGGCCGTCACGCGCTATGGCCTCCGCCAAGGGGTGATCGCTCAGGCGCTCGACCGCGACGGCGGTTGTCAGAAGGTCGAGTTCCTTCGCGCCGCCCACGGGCACGATGTCGGTGATCCGAGGCCGTCCCTCCGTCAGGGTGCCGGTCTTGTCGAAAGCTATGGCGTTAAGCGATCCCAAGTTTTCAAGGGGGGCTCCCCCCTTGATCAGGACGCCAGCTCGGGCCGCACGCGCGACACCCGAGAGAACGGCGCTGGGCGTGGCGATGGCGAGGGCGCAAGGGCTGGCCGCCACCAGGACCGCCATGGCCCGATAGAAGCTGTCGCGGAACGGCTCATCGACCACGACCCAGGCGAAGAGCAGGATGAAGGCGAGGCCGAGGACCACCGGGACGAAGATCCGTTCGAAGCGGTCCGTAAATCGCTGGGTGGGGGACTTCTGGGTTTCGGCCTCGCTCACCATACGGACGACCTTGGCCAGGGTCGTGTCGGTGGATTTGCGCGTCGTCTCGATCTCGATCGCGCCAGCCCCGTTGATGGTGCCTGCGAAGACGATGGAGGCGGGACCGACCTGCGCTGGGCGCGCGCGGGCCGTGGCGGCGTCGGGAACCGGTTGCTTGTCGACCGGCATGCTCTCGCCGGTGACCGGGGCCTGATTGATGCTGGTCGCGCCCACCACGACAAAGCCGTCGGCCGGCAGCCGTTCGTTGGGCCGCACAACGACCGTGTCGCCGACCTCGACCTCCTCGACCGGCACTTCCACGATCTGGTCGCCGCGGCGCACGTGGGCCGTGCGAGGCGCGAGGTCGGCGAGGGCTTCGATCGCGCGTTTGGCACGGCCCATGGCGTAGTTCTCAAGGGCGTGGCCGATGCTGAACAGGAACAGGAGCAGCGCGCCCTCCGCCCAGGCCCCGAGAGCCGCCGCCCCGGCGGCGGCCACGAGCATCAGCGTGTCGATCTCGAAACGCTTGTTGCGGAGATTTTCGAAAGCCTCGCGGACCGTGAAGAAGCCGCCGAAGCCGTAGGCGATCAGATACAGACCGAGAGGCAGCCAAGCCGTGACGCCGGCCGCGAGCTTTTCGAGGGCGAAGCCCAAGGCCAGGGCCCCGCCACTTGCCACGGCGAAAATCACCTCAGTGTTGGGCCCGAACACGCCGCCGTGTGCATGCGGATCGGCCCCTGCCTTTTCGCTCGCATGGTCGTGGCCGTCCCCGGCTTGATGGTCGGTAGCGGACGAACTCATCGGACCGCCTCCTTATTGTCTTCGGCGCGAGCCGCGTTCTGCAAAATTTCGACGCCGCCTTTGATCGCGAGCGCGGCGACCAACAGTCCGACCACGAGGTCCGGCCACGACTGATCGAGCCACAGCACAAGCCCGCCGGCGACGAGAATCCCGCCGTTCGCTGCGAAGTCGTTCAGACTGAAGGTTTCGGCAGCCTCCATGTTGACGTCGTCGGAGGTGACTCTTTTGAGCAGCAACAGGCAAACGAGGTTCACGACCGCTGCGACGAGAGCCATCCCCATCATGGTCCAGCCGACAGGTTCCGCGCCGAACCACCATCGCCGGCCGACGTCGATAACGACGCCGGCGGCAAAGAGCAGCAACAGGACACCGGACAGACGGGCTGCACCTCTTTTCCAGGACAAGGCTCGGCCTACGGCCAGGAAGCTGATCAGGTAGACAACCGAGTCCGCTCCATTATCGACCGCATTGGCCAGCAGGGCGCTGGAGTCCGCGAAAATGCCGCCGGCGCCCAGACCCACGAAAAGCAGAGCGTTGAGGATGAGGACCACCAGCAGCGTACGGCGCTGCTGGTGGTCCTCCGAGGATCGAGACGTCAATCGTCCATTCCTTCCGAGGCTCTGTGCTTGACCGCCCTGGCTGCGAAGGTCGGCAGAACGAGCAAGGTCAGGATGGTCGCGGTCAGAAGACCCCCGATCACCACTGTCGCCAGCGGCTTCTGGACTTCGGCCCCGGCCCCGTGCGCCAGCGCCATCGGTATAAAGCCGACGATGGCGACCATTGCAGTCGTCAGCACCGCGCGAAGGCGGCTGGAGGCGCCCTCTATGGCGGCATCATAGGGCGTGAGACCCGCCGTCAGCCGTTCGCGGATCGCCTGCATCAGGACGAGGCCGTTCAGGGTCGCCACACCGGAGACGGCGATGAAGCCCACCGCCGCAGAGACCGAGAACGGCATCCCGCGCAGTAGCAGCGCGAGCGCGCCGCCAACTAGGGCCAAGGGCACGCAGGCAAAGACCAGGCCGGCCTCCGCGAACGACCCCAGCGCCAGGAACAGCAATACGCCGATCAGCACGAAGACGATCGGGATCACGAGTCCGAAGCGCTGCACCGCACGCTCAAGGTTCTCAAACTGCCCGCCCCACTTCAGATAAACGCCCGCCGGCAGGTCAATCTTCGAGACCTGGCTTTGGGCATCGGTGACGAAGCCGCCCAGATCGCGACCGCGAACATTGGCCTGAACCACCATGCGGCGGCTGCCATTCTCGCGACTGATCTGGTTCGGGCCTTCTCCGACCTGGATGCGCGCCACCGAGGACAGCGGTACGATGACCCCCGTGTCGGAGACGATCGGGAGGGCCGCCAGAGACGCCGGATCATTGCGGGCGTCGTCAGGCAGGCGGACGACGACGTCGAAGCGTCGGTCGCCCTCGAAGATCCGCCCGGCTTCGGCACCACCGACACCGGCCGAGACCGCCTCGCTGACATCTGCAGCGGACAGGCCGTAGCTGGCGGCGGCGATGCGATCGACGCTGACGGTCAGGGTGGGCAGGCCGGAAGCCTGCTCGACCCGAACGTCCGCCGAGCCGGTCGTCGCCCTAAGCGAAGTCGCGACCTGATCTGCCACGCGCTGGAGCGTTTCGAAGTCGTCGCCATAGACCATGACGGCGAGATCGGTGCGAACGCCGGAGATCAACTCGTTGAAGCGCAGTTCGATCGGTTGGCTGAACTCGAAGTTGTTACCGATCTGTAGCGCCGCAACGCCTTCGATCCGTTCGATCAAAGCCTCCTTCTCCAGGCTCGGATCGGGCCAGTCCTTGCGATCCTTCAACACGATGACGCTGTCGGAGATGTTCGGCGGCATGGGGTCCACCGCCGCCTCCGCCGTGCCGGTGCGCGAGAACATGGTCTCGACCTCCGGCTGCGCCTTGATGGCGCGTTCCAAAGCCATCTGCATGGCGAGGGACTGCTCCAGCGAGGCCGAGGGCACGCGCAGCGCCTGCATGGCGATGTCGCCCTCGTCGAGCGTCGGAATGAACTCTCGGCCCAGCGACATGAAGGTGACCGCGCCGATGGCAAGGGTCGCCACGGCGGAGATCAGCACGATCTTGGGACGTGCGACCGCCGCCTGGATCGCAGGCTGGATGAACCGGCGAGCGAACCGCAGAATCCAGGTCTCGTGTTCCACCGCTCGACCGTCAGGACCGATGTGAACCGACTTGGGCTCACGCACGAGCAGGGCCGTCATTGCGGGCACGAAGGTGAAGGAGAAGATGAAGGCGCCGACCAAGGCCAGCATGACGGTCGCGCCCATGGGCTGGAACGTCTTGCCCTCGACGCCTTCCAGCATCAGCAGCGGGGCGAACACCAGCAGGATGATCAGTTGTCCAAAGGCGGCCGGCTTGACCATCTGACGGGCGGATTGGACCGCCACGTCCAATCGCTCATGGCGAGTCAACATCCGTCCCAGAGACGCCCGGCGCTGGGTCAGCATAAGCAGGGTGTTCTCAATCACCACGACAGCGCCATCGACCATCAGACCGAAGTCGAGGGCGCCCAGGCTCATCAGGTTACCGCTGATACCGAACCGATTCATGCCGATGACGGCGAACAGGAAGGACAACGGAATCATCAAGGCGGTGATGCTCGCCGCTCGAATGTTGCCCAGCAGCAGGAAGAGAACAACGATGACCAGCAGCGCGCCTTCGGCAAGGTTGCGGGCGACCGTCGAGATGGTCGAGTTGACCAGTTCGCTGCGGTTCAGCACCGGCACAGCGACGACACCGGGAGGCAAACTGTCGTCCACGACCGACAGACGTTCGGCGGCGGCCTGAGCCACGGTGCGGCTGTTGCCGCCCGCGATCATCAGCGCCGTGCCGAGCACCGCCTCGTGACCGTCTCGGCTGGCGCCGCCCAGACGCGGAGCCTGGCCGATCTCGACCGTCGCGACATCGGCGACCCGAACGACCAGACCCCCGCGATTGACGACCGGTGCCTGCGCCAGATCGTCGATCGTCAGCGCCAGGGCGTCGGTGCGCACGACCAGGGCTTCGCCCGCGCGCTGGATGTAGCCCGCGCCTGCCTGGGTGTTAGCGCGCTCGACCGCCTCGACCAGATCATTGAGGCCCAGCCCATAGGCCGCCAGTTGCGACGCATTGGGTCGGACGGCGTATTCCTTGACGTAGCCTCCGACCGTATCGACCCCGGCGAGACCGGTGGTGGTGCGCATCTGCGGCGCGATGATCCAGTCCTGGACCGTGCGCAGATAGGTGGCGCGCTGCTCGGGCGTGGTCAGCCGCTCGCCCTCGGGGGTCAGATAGGCCCCGCCGGCCTGCCAGCCGGGTTGGCCGGGCTTGGACAGGTTATTGCTGTTGAAGGGCACATAGTCGACGGTCCACATCAGAACCTCACCGAGGCCCGTGGTGATGGGTGAAAGGCCCGGCTCCACGCCCTCGGGAAGTCCTTCCGACGCTGCGGCGAGACGTTCGGCGACTTGCTGACGCGCGAAATAGATGTCCGTCTGGTCGGTGAAGATCGCGGTGATCTGGCTGAAGCCGTTGCGCGATAGCGACCGCGTGCTGGTCAGCCCTGGGATGCCGGCCAGGGCCGTTTCCAATGGATAGGTGACCTGACGCTCGATCTGTTCGGGGGCTAGGGCGGGGGCGACCGTGGTGATCTGCACCTGACGGTTGGTGATGTCGGGGACCGCGTCGATCGGCAGTTTGGTCAGTTCGAACAGACCCAGCGCCGCGACGAGGCTGACGGCAAGAACGATGAACCAGCGGAACCTGACGGACGCTGTGATGATAGCTGTAAACATGATCGTCGCCCCTAGTGGCCGTGCTCGGCCTCGCCCTTGGCGAGTTCGGCTTTAAGGAGGAAGGCGTTGGCCCCGGCGATACGTTCAGAACCCGTCAGGCCGCTCAGAATTTCCGTGCGATCTCCCGCCTGCCGACCCGCAAGCACCGGGACTGCGCGGAAACCTTCGGCTGTTCGCACGAACACGACGCTCGCGCCTTCCACCGTCTGGATCGCGTCTGATGGCACGGTTAGGCCACTAACAGCGTCGCCGCCGGTGACGACCGTCCCCGACACCGCCGATCCGGCGGGCGGCAGACCGCCTCCTGACGGACGCGCGCGAATTATAGTTCCGCCGCCCTCACCGCCTGCGCCCGCCGCAACGCCGGTGACCACAGCATCGAACTCGCCGGCCGGTCCTTGCACGCGCACGGATGAACCGGCTCGAACTTGGGCTGCAAGCGCCGGGGGTGCGTTGAAGACGATCTCGACCCGCGCTGGGTTGGTGACCTCGGCGATGACACCGCCCTGAGCGGCAAACCCACCCGGCCCAACCTGAACGCTGGTGACCACGCCTGAAATGGGACTGGTCACGCTGAGACGTCCGGAGGCGTTGGGCGATCCAGCGGCGGAGACTCGCGCCCTCGCGGCGCGGGCCGCGGCTTCTGAACTGAGCGATTGGGCACGAGACGTCTCGACCTCCTGACGAGCGACGACGCCAGCTTCCTCCAGATTTCGGTCACGTTCATAGGCGCGGCGGGCGGCATCAGACGATGCGGCCGCCGCGGCCGCATCGGCGCGGAGGGTCGCGGCATCGCCGCTGACCAGGATTGCCAGCGATTGTCCGGCGCGCACCGATTGACCCGGCGCGACCAAAACCCGTTCGACGCGGCCACCGACGCTCGCGGCGACGGCCGCCTTCGCATCAACCATCGGCTCGACCCGGCCCGACAGGCGGGTTTCGCCGCCACCACCGCCGGTCACGGCGACGATGGCGATGTTGGCGGCGGTGATCTGAGCCGACGTCAGGAGGACGACGCCTTCTTCGCCGCCCGCTTCCTCGCCCTCGGCGTGCTCGCCCTCCTCCTCGGAATGTCCGGCTTCACCCTCCGCCGCCGGAGCCTCGGCGGGTGAGCGGGTCATGGCATAGAGCCCCGCGCCACCCAGGACGACGACGGCGGCGACCCCGGCCATCAGCCAAGTTTTATTGATCTGTGGTGTGCGTTTCATAGCGATGTTCCAAACGGGGCGCGGCCTTGCAGGCGCGCGAGATCGATTTCGGCCCGGACCCGCGCGAGGCGGGCGTCCACGGCGGCGTTGCGGGCGGCGATGAGGGCGGCGCGGGAAGACCGCAGTTCCAGTTGCGAAATCCGTCCCGCCTCGAACCCGATCCGCGAGAGGCGATAGGCTTCCTCGGCGGCCGTGACCCCGGCGTCGGTGGCTGACACACGGCTTGCCGAAGCCCGCAGACGCGCCGTAGCCGCGTTACGGTCAGCCTCGGCCTCCTGTCTGGCACCGGCAAGTCGAGCGTCCGCAGCCCTAAAGTCGGCTTGCGCAGCGTCAATGTTGCCCCGGTTTCGGTCGAACAGCGGCAGTGGCATGCTGAGGCCGAAGGTCAAAGCCGTCGCGTCCTCCGCTTCGTAGCGGCGGAAGCCTACCGAGGCGCGGACATCGGGCCGGGCGCGGATGCGTTCGACCTCGATACGGCTTTCGGCCGCCGCCCGCTCGGCCTCGGCCACGCGGACCTGCGGCGTCGCGTCCGGCGTCACGCCTGCTGCTGCAGGCACCCGGTCGATCAGGCTGACGTCGATCGAGGTAACCAGCGTCGGCAGCATCGCCACGGCGGTCAGCCGCGCGAACGCCGCGTCCCGTTCGGCCTCGGCCTCGTCCAGGGTCGCGCGGGCGGCGGCGGCTTCGCTCTCGCCCTGAATGCCGCGCAGCAGCGGCTCGCGCCCCTCTTCGACCAGCATCAATGCCGCGCGGGTGTCGGCGATGGTGACCGTCAGGGCCTCCTCGGCCAGCATGAACCGCCGCTGGGCGGCTTCTGCCTCGGCATACACTAGGGCCAGCCTCGCCCCCGCCTCGACGGTCGCCAGGTCACGCCTCAGACCCGCCGTGCCGGCGTCGGCCCGCGCGACCTCGACCCGCGCGCCGCGCCGTCCCCAAAGTTCCAGGTCCTGGGACAAGGACAGGGTCGTTTCGGCGTTGTCGTAGCCGGAAAAGCGACCGGTACCGAAGGCGTTCTCCGCCTCCAGCCCCAGTTCGGGATTGGGGCGGACGCGCGCCTGACGGACGCGCGCCTCGGCCGCGTCGAGCAGAGCGCCGGCCTCAACGGTCGTCGGCGTCAGGCCGATGCGTTCAAGCAGCGCCTCGAACGAGGGCGCGGGTTCGGCCCAGGCGGGGCCGGTGACCGCCGTCGCCATCGCGACCACGGCACAGCCGATCGCGAGACGCGACCGACCAGATTTCAGGGGTGGCATGTTCCATATCCCAGCAGTTCCAGACGAATGACGCGCGCCAGCAGGCGCAGGGCATCGTCAGGCTCTGGGAGGGCGTTCCAGGCCGCTGGGCGCGCGAGACGCCATCGGCTCGTCAGCCGGGCGCAGCAGACTTGGCGCGACGGCCGCCGTCACCGCCACGGATTGGGGCGAGGACGGCATCGCGGTGCCGCCGTGATGGCAGTGGCCGTGGGAGCAGATGACGTGACTGTCCAGATCATTGACGGGATCGGCCGGGGTCTCCCTGACACTCTCCGAGGCATGCGCGGTCACCATATCCGGGGCGCAGGTAGCGGCCTCGACAGCGGACGCGAGGACAAACAGGGCCATGAACGACGCGAGCAGCGCCGCCATCCAACCTTGTCTGGCCGAGGAGAATCCCATGGCCTCCCATAACACGGTCCGCCGCCACTGCAATCGCAACTTCGTCGCAGACCCTTTGCGCCTTTTCCTCATGACTGGGTCTCCGGTTGGCGTGCGGCCGCCCTGAGCTCCGCCCGCGATTGGCTGACGATAGACCAGGCGGATTGCAGGAACACCGCAGCGAGAATGCCGCCTGCAACCAGATCGGGCCAGCGCGAGGCGGTCAACCAGACGAGGCCGCCGGCCGCCGCGACCACGAGGCTTTCGATCAGATCGTTGCGCGTGCAGAGCCAGACGGAACGGACATTGGCGTCGCCATCGCGATGCTGCACGAGCAGCAGGGCGGCGATTGCGTTGGCGAGGAAGCCAAACAGGCCCAGGCCGGTGATCACCGTCCCTTCGGGCGGCGCACCCGACACAGCCCGCCAGATGGCGAAACCGAGGATGAACCCGGCCAGCAGCCCCAGGCTCGCGCCCTTGAGCAGAGCGGCGCGGGAACGGACCCGCACGGACCTGCCGATCGCCCACAGGCTGATGGCGTAGGTCGCGCTGTCGGCGAGGAAGTCTAGCGCATTGGCCCCGAGAGACGCCGAGCGCTGGGCCAGGGCGCCGCCCGCGACGGCCACGAAGGCCACCGCGTTGATCGCGATTACCGCGAGCAGGATGCGGCGGTAGGCGGGCGAGGCGCCGTCGAATTTGACGGTCGCGCCGCAACAGGCGGCGGCGGGTCCGTCTTGGATCAGGGGCTCGGTCATCGGAGGCTCCGGCTGGACGTCGGGCGACTTATGCATCCTCTAGCGACTAGAGGATCAAGCGCTTATTCTCACGTCATGGCTTCTTCCGTCCCCTCGCTTCTCCAATCTATAGGCAAGCTCGCCGCGGCCACGGGCGTGAAGGTCCCGACCATCCGCTTCTATGAACAGATTGGCCTCCTGGCGCCGCCGCCTCGCACGGCCAGCGACCGTCGCCTCTATGACGGCGCCGCCCTGCGTCGGTTGTCCTTCATCCGTCATGCACGTCAGCTGGGGTTTGACTTGGACGCCATCCGCTCGCTGCTTGATCTGTCGGACCATCCCGATCGGCCCTGTGGCGATGCCAATGCGATCGCTCAGCGTCATCTGGCGGACGTCACGGAGAAGATCGCGCAACTCCAGGCCCTGCGAACCGAACTGTCGCGGATGTCGGCGGAATGCGCCGGCGGCCGGGTGTCGGCCTGCAAGGTGATCGAGGTGCTGCACGATCACGACCTGTGCGCGGAAGGCGACCACCGGGCCTCTACGGTCACAGGATCCCATGCTGTTTCGGCAACACACGGGCCGGGGTGACCAGGGGGAGCAATCTCGGCGGACCAGAAGCGGACGAAGCGTATGGCATCGTCTCCAAGGCACTATTTCCCGAGATCTGCTCGCGAGCCGATATCTTCAGAAATTAATGCGATCTTTTCAGCAGATTTCAGGGGCTTTCACCGCAATGCGCCTTGCCAGTGGACAGACGAACGCTCGCCAGCAAAAGATTTTTGGTAGCGGTGTGGTAGCGGCGTAAAAAATAGGGTGGGCGATCCCGTTGGGATCGCCCTGCCATAACCTATTGATTGCCTTGGCAATCTCGACTGGAGCGGGCGAAGAGATTCGAACTCTCGACCCCAACCTTGGCAAGGTTGTGCTCTACCACTGAGCTACGCCCGCACTTCAGTCGGAGGCGGGCGTATAGCGGAGGGTCTCGATCTCTCGCAAGCCCCCAGCGCAAGAATTACGCAATTCGGCGCTCAAGCAGCGAGGCTCCGCGAGCCGAGCGATAGCGCCCTAACCGCGCGTCAGCGCGGTGCCAGGCGAATGGCCCCGTCCAGCCGGATGCATTCGCCGTTGATGTAGACGTTGCGGGCCAGTTCCAGCACCAGCGACGCATAGTCGGCCGGACGGCCGAGGCGGCTGGGGAAGGGAATGGCGGCGGCCAGGCTGTCCTGAACCTTCTGGTCCATGCCGGCCATCATGGGCGTCCACATGATGCCGGGCAGGATGGTGTTCACGCGGACGCCGTCCTGGGCCAGGTCGCGGGCGATCGGCAGGGTCATGGCGTAGACCCCGCCCTTGGAGGCCGAATAGGCCGCCTGGCCGATCTGGCCGTCCTGGGCCGCGACCGAGGCGGTGTTGACGATCAGGCCGCGCTCGCCGTCCTCCATGGGCTCCAGCGTCACCATGCCCAGCGCCGACTGGCTGAGGACGCGGAAGGTGCCGAACAGGTTGATGCGCACGGTGCGCTCGAACGAGGCCATGTCGTGGGCGCGGATCTCGCCGGTGTCCTTCTTGCGCGACACCGTCTTCTGGCCCGTGGCGATGCCGGCGCAGTTGACGGTCAGACGCTCCTGACCATGGACGGCGCGGGCCTTGGCGAAGGCGGCGGCGACCTCCTCATCAGAAGTGACGTCGACCTTGCAGAAGACGCCGCCGATCTCCCTGGCGATGGCCTCGCCCTTCTCCTCGTTCATGTCGAACAGGGCGACCTTTGCGCCCGTGGCGGCGATGGCGCGAGCCGTGCCCTCGCCGAGGCCCGAGGCGCCGCCGGTGACGACTGCGGCGATGGATGAGTCGAGTTTCATGAGCGGAGCCCCTATGTTGTCTGAACTGATGCCTGTTCCGAGGGGTTTAGCGGCGATGCCGACCCGATCACAAGCCGACCCGATGGGGGCTGTTACGCCCGACGATGTGCTGGACCCGGCCAAGGCGCTGGTTCCGTCCGTGGTCAAGGTCAATGATCTGCGGGTCCAGCGCGGCTTCTGGCCCAAGATCGTGCGCACCGCCGCCCGCATCCCCTTCGCCGATCAGGCGCTGAGCGTCTGGTTCGCCGCGCGCGATCCCCAGACCCCGACGGCGGCCAAGGGGATGATGCTGGGGGCGCTGGCCTATTTCGTCCTGCCGGTGGACGCCATTCCCGACATCTTCGCCGGCATAGGCTTCACCGATGACGCGGCCGTCTTCGCCGCCCTGATCGCCACCCTTGGCGCCAACATCAAGCGCCGCCACCGC
>Ga0265296_1002095_pt1 | contig 20843 bp, 19 predicted proteins | sample MunlanPumphouse1_FD_189073 | JGI IMG/M metagenome (GOLD analysis project Ga0265296, IMG submission 189073) | Groundwater microbial communities from a municipal landfill in Southern Ontario, Canada - Pumphouse #1 | ecosystem: Environmental > Aquatic > Deep subsurface > Groundwater | place... | reverse complement strand
TAAATTCATGACTTCTTTTCTGGGAAGAATATCGAATGTCCCGTCAGCTTCCATTTTTTCAATCTCTTTCAGGCGCGCGATGTTTTTCTTGAGAGTCTTAAAATTCGTCATCGTCCCTCCAAGCCATCTTTGGTTTACATAAAACATTCCGCATCTTTTTGCCTCGTCGGCGATTGATTCCTGAGCCTGCTTTTTTGTTCCCACAAACAGGATAAGCCCGTTTTTCGCGATAGTATTTTTTACGAATTCATAGGTCTTCTCAATCAAAGGAATGGTCTTATGAAGATCAATGACATGGATATCGTTCCTGCTCGAATAAATATATTTCTTCATTTTCGGATTCCATCTTTTGCTCTGGTGCCCAAAGTGGACGCCAGCCTCCAGTAATTCTTTCATTGTTACAATTGACAATTTATTTCCCCCCAGTTTAATAATTTTCCACTAAATCTATGTTTATAATATAACATATACTCTGTAAAATTTGCAATCAAATTTTTTCATGTTATAATAAAATGGATTTTTTTGCGTTAAAAAAATAGAAGGGGATGATGCCGTGGGTGAGACAAATTTAGTGCTACCGCAGCTGGGTCAGGTTGAATGGATGATTTTATGGGGGGTTCTTCTTTCCGCATTTATAGGTCTGGCATACGGGCTGTTTTTGGTTTTTAAGGTTTTAAGAGAGCCTTGCGGGACCAAAGAGATGATTGAGGTGGCCAAAGCAATCGAGGAAGGCGCTATGGCGTATCTTCGAAAACAAATGAGTGTAATGATATGGTTTGTTCTTGCGATTACAGTTGGTCTTTTCTTTATGTATAAGAATATATATGGAGGGACTAGACTTCCTCTTGGTATCGCGGTTGCTTTCTTTTTGGGCGTTTCCGCGTCATACGGCGCGGGTTATGTCGGAATGTGGCTGGCCGTAAAAGGCAATGTTCGCGCGGCAGCCGCGGCTTTGACCAGCTTTAAAAAATCTATGGAAGTCGCATTTTCGGCCGGAACCGTATCAGGAATGTTTACTGTAGGATTTGGTCTTCTTGGCGCGACAATTATCTTTTTGATCTTTAAAGAAAACGCCATGAAGGTTTTGGTAGGCTTTGGATTTGGCGGATGTTTAGCGGCGTTGTTTATGAGAATAGGTGGCGGTATTTTTACAAAAGCAGCCGATGTAGGCGCGGATTTGGTTGGTAAAGTCGAACACGGAATCCCGGAGGATGATCCAAGAAACCCCGCGACCATCGCGGATAATGTTGGTGACAATGTCGGCGATTGCGCCGGTATGGCTGCTGATGTTTTTGAGTCGTACGAAGTAACCTTGGTCGCGGCAATTATTCTCGCGGCAAGCGCCCTCTATGACAAAGACTTTAAACTTTATTATGGCGCGGGAGCTGCCGCATTCGCTTTAAAATTAATATTCTTTCCGCTGCTTGTAAGGGCTGTCGGAGTATTTTCATCTATTATCGGAACGTGGGCTGTTCGCGTTAAAGAAGGCGAAGAGATGAAAGACCCGATGAAGCCGATTAATCAAGGATACTGGGTATCCGCTATTCTCTCGGTTGTCGGTTTTGCGGTCGTAAATTATTTTTACATGATTGATCCGATAACAGGCAACCCTGACTGGAGATTTACAATTGCCACGACAACCGGAATCATTCTTGCTCTCGTAACACTCTGGCTTACAAATTATTTTACGCATCCGGATAAAAACCCTGTTACAGAAACCGCACTTTCTACAAAAACAGGTCCTGCTACAATGATTTTAAACGGCATAGCATATGGCATGGAATCGTCGGTCTGGGCAATACTTACAATCGCGGCAACAATTATTGCCTCACTTGTTATTTTTCAGGGAAGCGTTGCTCTTTCGGCATACGGAATTGCTCTTGTAGGTCTTGGACTTTTGGCAACAACAGGATTTATTCTTGCAATGGATACTTACGGCCCGATTACTGATAATGCCCACGGTATTTTTGAAATGTCCGGTATAAAACAGGAACCAAAAGCCGCAAGGACTCTTGCATGGATGGATGCTATTGGAAACACAACAAAGGCGTTGACCAAAGGTTTGGCTATCGCAACCGCAGTTATAGCCGCAATTGCGTTATTTAGATCATTTCTTGATGAAGCTCATCTTGTGAATGTCGGAATTCAAATAAATGTTCCCCAGATATTTGTTGGCCTTCTTATTGGCGCAGCGGTTCCATTCTTGTTCTCATCATTTGCGATAAAAGCAGTCGGAAGAGCGGCGTTTAAGATCGTAGAAGAAGTTAGAAGACAATTCAGGGAACATCCCGGTATTATGACTTACAAGGAAAAACCCGAATACAGCAAATGTGTTGAAATTGTTACAGCCGAAGCGCAAAAGGAATTAGTTGGCCCGGCAATTCTTGCGATTGCGACTCCTGTGCTTGTTGCGTTTTCTCTCGGAGTCGGAGCTCTTGGAGGATACCTCGTTGGCGCAATAGTAACAGGTCAACTCTTAGCTGTTTATATGGCGAATGCCGGAGCAACATGGGACAATGCAAAGAAAAAAATTGAAGACGGATTTATGGGCGGCAAAGGCACTGACTGCCACAAGGCTGCAGTAATTGGTGATACTGTCGGCGATCCTTTCAAAGATACGGCAGGTCCTGCTCTTAATCCGTTGATAAAAGTTATGAACCTGGTAGGCATCCTAATTGCGCCATTTGCGATTAGAGAACTTCCGATGGAAGTTCGCGGGACTATAATCGTTGTTTGCTTAATCGCTCTTGGAATTGCGGTTTGGATGAGCAAGAGGGGAACGCTACAAGAAAAATAATTTTAACATTTATGTTATAATCCTCACATCATGGGTTTTTCATTAGGAATAGTTGGTCTTCCAAACGTAGGCAAATCAACACTGTTTAACGCATTATCGCGAGCTCATGCGCCTGTTTCCAATTACCCTTTTACAACAATTAATCCCAATATTGGTGTTGTTGAGGTCCCTGATGAAAGGACAAAAAACATAGCAAAAATACTCGAATCCGCTAAAACAATTGAAACTATAATAGAATTCCACGATATCGCGGGTCTTGTCAGAGGTGCTAGCAAAGGTGAGGGCCTTGGCAACCAGTTTTTATCCAATATAAAAGCTGTAGATGCGATCGCTCACGTTGTGCGATGTTTTAATGACGACCAGATAGCTCATGTCGAGGGCGATATTAGCCCCAGACGTGATATTGAAATAATCAATGCTGAATTGTTGTTGGCAGACTTATCTGTTGTCGGAAAAAGGCTGTCTGCAGCAGAGAAGATTGCAAAATCGGGAGATAAGAAAAGCATCAAGGAGATTTTAACGCTTGAAAAAGTCAAACAATCGCTTCAGGAGGGAAAGGTGGTTCGAAATCTTTCGCTTGATGATGATGAAAAGCCTTTTGTTGACGAGCTTTTCCTTTTAACATCCAAACCTGTGTTATATGTCGCAAATGTTGATGAGTCAGAGGTGTCTGGAGTTGAAATAAAAAAGATAGCCGATTCGGAAGGCTCTCCGGTTATTTCTATCTGCGCAAAACTTGAAAACGAGCTGGAAGAACTGTCGCCGGAAGAAATAAAAGCGTATCTTGATGAGTTGAAAATTTCGGAGGACGGGCTTCATAAACTTATAAAGGCCGGATATTCGCTGCTTGATCTAATAACATTCTTCACGGGCAACGAAAAGGAATCCCGCGCATGGACCGTTAAAAAAGGAACAAAAGTAAAAGCCGCGGCTGGACGTGTCCATTCCGATATGGAAAAGGGTTTTATTTCGGCAGAAGCGATCCATTATAATGACCTTATGGTGGCAGGATCTCATGCCAATGCCAAGGAAAAAGGCCTTATCCACATTGAAGGCAGGGATTATATCGTAAAAGACGGAGATCTGCTATATTTTCGCTTTAATGTATGATACAATAATTGAGTCAATACGTAAATTCATTGTTTAAATAATAAATTTAAGGAGGACTGTGCGTGAATAGTTATGAGTTGATTCTTGTGTTCAATCCGGATGCCGGTGAGGACAAAATAAATTTGATTGTTGAAAAATTGACGAAAAAGATTGAGGCTGGCAAGGGTGTCATGGAAAAAGTTGACGCATGGGGAAAAAAGAAATTGTCTTTTACGTTCATGAAACATAAACATCTTAAAGACGGATATTATGTCGCGATGTTTTTTAAATCACCTTCAAATGTACCCAAAGAGCTCGAGAATATAATTATAGTAACAGAAGAAATTATCAGGTTCTTATTCGCGAAACCCAAGAAAAAGGCTTTGCCGACTCCTATTGTCGAAAAATCAGAAGAAATCACAGAGATTTCTCCTGCGTTATTCCAGACGGAGAGTAATGGCTAATCAGAATAGAATCATCCTGGTTGGAAGGTTAACCGCGGATCCGGAAATGAGATCTACAATGGACGGAATCCCGATGACAAAGTTTACCTTGACCGTTGACAAAAATTTTGACGGCGAACCCGATCTTATTCCGGTTGTCTCATGGCGAAAGCTCGCTGAAATCTGCGGACAATATCTAAAAAAAGGAAAGCTTATTTTAGTGGAAGGCCGTATCCAGGTAAGGTCTTATGATACTCAAAACGGCAAACGTTACGCGACGGAAGTTGTTGCAAGGAACATGAAGATGCTTGATAAAACGGCCAAAGAACCGGCCGTAAAAAGTACCCAGTCCCAGGCCGAGCCTGATTATATACCGGAAGACGAGATATTTTAAATGTATAACAAAGTATTTTTGATAGGAAATCTGACTAGGGACCCAGAATTAAGATATACGACATCCGGAATTCCCGTCGCGAGGTTTGCTATCGCGGTGCAGCGTCTCAAAGCAAAAGATGCCGATGGCGACGGACCATCTGATGTTGATTTTATCAACATTGTCGCGTGGAGGCGTCTTGCCGAAATATGCGGCGAATATTTAAAAAAAGGAAGACCCGTTTCTATCGAGGGAAGGCTTCAGATAAGAAGCTACGAAAAAAACGGCGAAACGATACCCGCATCAGAGGTTGTAGCGGACAGCATGCAGATGCTCGGGAAAAAATCCGACAACCCTTCGGTTGAGCCTGCTCCTGCGGCTGCCGCCGAAAATGAAAAAGTTGAAGATGAGATTCCTTTTTAGTCTTATGGGAGGTAAGTAATGGAAAAAAAGTTTTCTGAAAAAAGACCGTTTAAAAAAAGAAAAAAAAGACCGTGTCTGTTCTGCGTTGAGAAAGGGATAATCGCGGATTATAAAAATCTGGATTTGATCCGAAAGTTTATCTCCGACCGGGGCAAGATCATGACGAGACGCTCAAGCGGATGCTGCGCAAAACACCAGCGCGCTATTGCCGTCGAAATAAAAAGAGCAAGGCATCTTGGGCTCGTTCCGTATACGGTAGAATAAAATAAGTTTTGGAGGAGTCACATGAAGGTAATTTTAAAAACTGATATTGATGTACTCGGGGAAAAGGGCGAAATAAAAGAAGTAAAAGCCGGTTATGCAAGAAATTATTTAATCCCGAATAAATTGGCGGCTCTTGCGACATCCGGAGCTATAATAGATCTTGCGCAAAAGAAGAAAGATCAGACTAGAAAACTAGCAAAACAGCTTGATATATTAAAAGAAACAGCCGACAAGCTTTCAAAGATTACATTGACTATATCTGCCGAAGTTGGATCAGCCGGAAAGTTATTTGGAGCGGTTACGACAACAGATATTGCCGAGGGTGTTAAGTCGACGTGTGGTATCGAAGTTGACCGAAGAAAGATTATTCTTGATAGCCCGATAAAAACAGCCGGCGAATATCTTGTTCCAATTAAGCTAGCCCATGAAATCGAAACAAAAATCAAAGTTATTGTCAAAGCTGGCGAAACTCCCCAATGATCCCGGCGTTTATTTATTAAAAGATAATACCGGACGTGTCATTTATGTCGGCAAAGCAAAATCCTTAAAAAACAGGGTAAAAGCGCATTTAAGGGGTCCTTTTGCTTCTCAAATCTGCGATCTTGATTTTATCATTTGCCCAAACGAGCTCGAATCTCTCCTCAAAGAAAATAGTCTGATAAAAGTATTAATGCCAAAATATAATGTCCTTTTGCGTGACGATAAACAATATCCTTATTTAAAAATAACAAATGAAGAATTCCCAAGATTAATAATCGCGAGAAAAAAACTGGATGATAATGCCAGATATTTCGGGCGTTTTACCGGCGGGGCCGCGCGGGAATTATTAAAGCAAATAAAACGGATTTTCCCGATTAGATGGTGTAAACAGTCACCGTTAAAAAACAGAAGGCAAACTTGTATTTATGAACACATCGGCCATTGTATCGCGCCGTGTATTTCTGAGCTTGCCGACAGGGAAAAATACTTAAAAATATGCAAGGATATCGAAATATTTTTATCCGGAGATGTAAGCCAAACAATAATTAATCTCGAGTCTGAAATGAATCAAGCGGCTGAAAACACGCAGTTTGAATGGGCGGCGATGCTTCGGAATAGAATAAAAAAGCTAAATATCCTTTTGGAGCCTGAGAACCCGCCTGCCGCCCGCCTGCCGGACGGGCAGGGACGGGCAGGTTTAGTCTCAGGTTCCAAATATATTTTAAAAGGCCTTAGGGACCTTCTAAATATAGAAAAACTGCCGATCAGGATTGAAGCCTTTGATATTTCTAATATTTCGGGTACTGATAATGTTGCGTCTATGGTAGTATTTGAAAATGGAATCCCTAAAAAATCACACTATAGGAAATTTAAATTACTAAGGCAGGATTATCCAGATGATTTTGTTTCAATGTCGGAGGTCGTTGGCCGCAGATATAAAGGAAGTCTAAAAGAAAAACTCCCGGTTCCTGATCTTATTTTGGTTGACGGAGGGCTGGGGCAGGTTAATGCTGCGGCAAATACTATTCAAGGAACTGTCGCGGAGGATGTTCCTGTGATCGGGCTAGCTAAAAAAGAAGAACTTATTTATTTTCCGAATAAGGCTGAACCTCTTAAGCTTTCAAAAAGCTCGCATGAACTTCATCTTTTACAGAGGATACGTGATGAGGCCCATAGATTCGCGATAACTTATCATAAGCTAATAAGAAAAAAGCGGCTTACCCAATAATTTCATTTTTTTACTGCGATTGACAACTATATTATAAGAATATATAATCTCTTAGAGTTATAAAAGGGGGAATATATGAAATCTTATAAAATATTTATTGGTGGTTTATTGTTTTTTATGTTTTTGATCCTTTCGACTTCATACTGCTTTGCAGTCAATTTATCTTACATCGAGGTTGATCCAAACGATATTACAGTCCTTACTACTTCTGCAACATTTGATGCGTGGTGCGGCAGTCCTGACTCAACTCATTCTGTGACAACTGAAATGGATTCTTGGTCATATGTTTGGATTTCTACCAAACCATCTGTTGTTACGGTAGCCTCATCAGAAATATTCGGTGATCTATATTTATCTTTTTTCAATTTAGTTGCTCAAACGGATCCTTATATCATTAAGTTAACAGCCAGATCAGGAACATCTACTGTTTCGGGATATCTCAGATTTACGGTTCCTACTGCAGCTATTCAGCTTGCCACATTAGAGGTTCAACCTCGTAACATAAAAGTTAAATCAGGTTCAAATGCTGGTATCTTTGGTCAGGCATATGACCAGTTTGATCATCCGATAAACCAAAATCCATTAAGATCTTATAAAACTGATATAGCGTATGAATGGAGTATATCTTCTACAACAGGTGCGACTCTAGAACCGTATATTTCTAATTCTGACCGAAGGTTTACGGCAACAACTGATGCAACTGCAGTTGGAAATACTTATACAATAACATGTACAGCTACTATGGTCGCCGGAAGCGTGATAACACCAAAATCAGCACAAGCATTAGTAACAATTGTTTCAGCAGATCCAAATTTTTCGAGTGTAACTATTTCTCCTGAAACAAATGCTGTTGCTGCAAATACAATAACTAGATACACATCAACTATGAAGGATGGCGATTATTTATTAAATGCAGCTAATTTTACCGGCGGGAGCTTTAATTGGAGAACTTGGGAAGCAAGTCCGTCCAGTCTTGCAAATATTACACCCCTTACATTTTCATGGTCTGGGTTGGGGGCGGTATATAATCAACCATATTCTATTCATCGGGCATTAGCAATAGCTGGATCGGCAGGGTCAGGAACGATATCAAGCATTATGACTGATAAGCAACCTAGCGCAGCATCAGTAACACAAAAAGGTTCAGGCACATTTAGAATCCTGGGCAACACTGGCCAGTGCTCCGTTATTGTTCCAACACCAACTGTTATGATATTGGGTTTAACTCAAGTCGCTACACTTAGCGCTTATGTTTTAGATGACGATGGCGCATCTCAATTTGCAAATTGGTCATGGAGTATTGATTCTGGTGCCGGGACCCAAGAGGCTACTTTTCAAGGGAATACTCTTAATTTAGCTTTTAAACCAGGCTCTGGCAGGACTGCCAGAAATTACACAATGATTCTAACCGCGACTGCGCTGGACGGCAGCTCAACAGCATCATTTACAATTCCTGTTTTGGTGGGTCAGATAAATGTTGGCCGTGTCGATGTTGTACCTGCGAATGCTTTTGTGAAAATAGGTCAAAGAACTTTATATGCCGCGCTCCCCTATGATTCACAAAGTACGGACGCGAATTATATTGATCCTTTAGTTTATAAATCTAAGTTATCGTTCAAATGGACTATAGATGCGGAGGCAGGAACACTAGAAGTTCAAAGCGATCCGTACAAGTGTTATTTGTATGTTTCATCAACTGCGCGTGAGTATAGGGTTCCCGGAACCGAATATATTATTTCTTCTGCTGTCTCGTTTGAAGGCCAAACGACTCCTGTTATCGGTACTACCGAAGTGTTAGCTACATCAGGAACTTTAACATTTAACGATGTAGAAGTCAGCGCCCCATTAACAAAAATGCCAGTGAGTTCAACTGTGATATTAAAAGCTTATATGAAAGATAACCAGGGACATCGCATGAGCGGCAAGATAAATTACACTTCATCAACTTGGTTTTTAAACCAGTCATATTTAGGCAAAATTTATAATTTGTATATCCAAAGCTTAAATGATGTTGGTGTCGCTTCTGCTGTTTTTAATTCTTCGACTATTCCCCAGACGGTACTTATTTCAGCATCTATCGAGTCAGACGGAACAACAAGAACATCTTCCAGCCCGGCTGCGATTATTATTGGCGGTGGAGGAGGCGGAGATGTTACGGTTACAAATAAGCTTGCTTTGACTTATCCAGTTGTTATGACGCCGTCAACGCCTTACGCTCTTCCGAGCGCTGTCGGGTCAATTTATAAGGCAGGGGATTTGGTTACGGGAACAATAATTCAATATGAGCTCAACCAAAATGCTTCTGTAACATTATATGTATATGATATTTCTGGTACAGTTTTATTTAAACAGGAATACGCATCCGGAGCAAACGGAGGAGCAGCAGGGCAGAATTATATCAATTGGAATGCAAGAGACATGCTTGGCAGGCCGGTTTCAAACGGAGTATATTTGACAAAGATTGTTAGCGGTGGGCGTGTAATCGGCAGCGGCAAAGTTACGGCTTTTGAATAAATAATATTTATAGGGGGAGTCATGAAAAAGTTTATAATTTTTGCGGTATTTCTTGTATTGTGCGGGACCAACATTTCTTATTCCAAGAATTTTACTGACCCGACATCAATAGGGATGAACGCAAAAGTTATATCTTTGGGGCGCGCGAATACCGCGCTTGCAAATGACTGCGCGTCAATTATTTCCAATCCAGCGGGGCTTTCGCATATTTACGATTGGCAGATGACCTCCATGAGCTCAAAACTTGTAGGGGATGTAAACTATCTGACTTTTGCCGGCGCTCTAAATACAAAAGCCGGAGCAATAGGATTTGGAATAATTAAGGCAAATGTTTCTGATATTCCCAATACTATTATCGCAAATGGAAATATAGTCACGTCGGGAACGACAACTACTTATGATAACAGCGCGTATTTAATAACTTACGCAAAAGCACTTAAAAAGGGCGCTTCTATCGGTGCGACTCTCAAGCTCTTTTCCCAAAATCTCAATAATAATATTGGCAGCGGTTATGGTCTTGATCTTGGGCTCCAATACCAGTTAAAGGATTGGCTTAATCTTGGTTTGAACGGTCAAAATTTAATCAGCAGCAAGTTGTCATGGGCCGGAACAAATACAAATGAGGATATTCCATCGGTTCTTAAGCTTGGCGCGGGAATCAAGTTAATGGGACAAAATAGTTTGATCAGTAAGGCAAAAATTGGCGAATTGGCCTTGGCTTTGGATATGGATTTAAATATCTCCGACAAATCACGGCCCGGCACATCTCATGTTGGATTTGAATGGTGGCCGGTAAAACAGCTGGCATTCAGGGCCGGTGTGGACCAGGTAGTTAGTTCAAAGTCGGGCGGCGGTCTCGAAATTGCTTCAAATAATTGTCTAGGTGTCGGAATTTTGGCCGGAGGCGTAGAATTTTCTTATGCGTATTTACAGCAGAACGGCATTTCCGGAAATGAAACACATTATTTCTCGATATCTTATGTTGGAGCTCCGCCGGAAAAGAAAGAAGTCGTCGTATTAAAGGTAGCTCCTCCGGCCCCGGTTGTTGAAGAAGAAGATATCCAGAAGTTTATCAATTTTACTAGTCTGCCAAAATCAAATACCGTTTACACTTCTTCCATAAAAATTGGCGGAGTTATAAAAGACAGTATTGTTAAGTCGGTTGAGATAAATGCTCGTAAAGTAGATATTAAGGATAATAAGTTTACAATAGAGGTTCCTCTGCTTTACGGCAAAAATCCGTTCAACATGGTTGCTTATGACGATAAGGATAACAGGATAGCATCGCTAAAAGGCAACATTGTAAGGCTTAGATCGTTCAAAGACGTAAAACCAAATTATTTTGCAAGGGATCAGATAGAATATCTGTCCACATTGGGAGTTATTGCCGGCTTTGCCGATAATACGTTCAAACCGGATAAGCCGTTAACAAGAGCTGAACTGTGTACCCTGGCAGTCAAGCTGTATGATGTAAAGCTGCTGTCGCTGTCAAACATATTCAAATCATATGACGCAAATAAAATTTCCAATAAGAATGCATTCAAGGATATTCCAAACAAATACTGGGCGGAACGCGCGATTAACATCTGCGTTTCGAACAAATGGATAAGCGGTTATCCTGATAAGACATTCAAGCCGAATAATCCAATGACAAGGGCGGAGGCAGTAATCTTTATCTCAAAGTATGCGGCCGTAAAAACACCGCTGCTCCTGTCCAGCAAACCGTTCCCTGATGTTTCGATCAACCATTGGGCGGCACGCTCAATAGCCGGGGCAAAGGCTGCCGGGCTTCTCAAATATCTTGATGGCAAGACATTCAAACTCGATTACAAGTTTAGACGCGGAGAGGCTGCGGATGTAATGTCTCGAACAGGTTATGGAATAACTAAGATCAAAGATATGCTTGGATCTAAATAAAAAGTTTTACTTAACTACCGAGATGTTTGTTTTTGCCAGCGTCATCCAGCCCTTTTTATTGGCTGCCGATATTTTGATCTCTTTGTCGCCAAAAGATGTTCCTTTGTTGACGCTGTTTTCCAGTATATATATTCCAGCCGCTTTGTTAGGATCTGATTTTGAAAGGGGAACTTTTTTTGACAGCCCCATCATCGATGATGAGAGCCGTCCTACCTGTGACAGGTCAGCTCTGACAACTCTCAAGTTTTCAATCCCGTCGGGATTATAGATTGAAGCAAAAACAACAAACACACTCTTTCCATCCGCGCGAACAATAGATGGAACAGCCTTAATACTGCTTATTGAAGGGGCAACGGCATTCTTGTCTATTTTTGTTAACGAATACCCGACTTCAAAGTTGAGCATGTCTTCTACTTTCTTTTTGACATCGTCATTTGCCGATAGCGCCGATGTAACATCTTTCCAAGTATAATATTGCTCCTCTGCTTTTGCTGTAGTTGCAAATACCGCGATAAACAAACAAGCCATTAATATTTTAATATTATTATTTTTCATAGTTTTATAGATTTTAATTTATCAAAAAATGCTTTTCCCTCCGCTTGAGTAACCCATGCGAGAGGCTTAAAGCTTCCATCAGGATATGGTTTCATAATTCCGTTATCAACCGCTGCTTTAATGTACGCGGCGGCCCAAAAGTCCCGTGGGACATCTTTATAAACATCATCAGCAACATCTTCGATAGGCAGCCCTTTTGCCTTAACCGCGATAATAGCCAGTTCGGCCCGGACTATCTTGTCATCAAGATTTACTTTGTCGGATGGTTTTAGAATCCCAAGTGAAGCAAGCGCGGTAACATTTTTTTTGTCTTTATCCAGTTCGGCAAGTTTTTTCGCGATATCCTGTTTCATCTGGTCAATTTTTGCGCTTTCTTCCACGAGCTGCTGTTTTTGCTCTTCCAGCTGATCTTTCTGGTCGCCGGACAAACCTTCTATTGTTTCCTGTGATTGAATTTGTATTGCCTTGTCATAAAGGTTTTTTTCCATATCATAGAGCGTTTTCTTTTCGGAAAGTAGCACCGGTTCCTGCGCGATAAATATTCTTTGCCGCCGCAGCACTTTTCTTTTTATGAATAATTTTTTCTTTCCGCTGACACCCTGAATGAGGATCAGGTTTTTGCCCATTGATAGCGGCATCTCTACCTGAAAGAGTCCCGTGTCGTCGACATAAGCGTCAACGCCGTTGATCTTTACCGACAGAACCCCTTTAACTGTGCCGGATATAACAACAGATGCTTCGGTAGTAATACAATGGTTTGCAGGTGAGAACAGGCCCATGGACATTTTTTTAGGCGGCGCAGTATACGCAAAATTGCAAATCAAAACGATTGCAAAAACAAATAATAGTATTATCAGGATTCTTGATCTCTTCATATAAAAAATTGATTTGATTATATACAATATTCCCGTCCTTTACAATATCACCTGTCAAAGTGATATATGTCCTCTACTATTATTATCGTCAAAATAGTATAATAAATTGCAGCAAGAAAGCAATTATTTTATGAAAAAGCTAATGGTGTGTGCCGGCGAGGTTTCTGGAGATGTCCACGGCTCAAATCTTGTCAGGCAGTTGAGAGCGATAGATCCGGATTTAATGATATTTGGCATGGGCAGTGATCTAATGAGGGCTGCTGGCGCCGACATCAGGCTGGATATTGTAAAAACAGGGACAATAGGTTTAACAGAAGTCATAAAACATTTGCCCGCTACGTTATTCGCCCTAAAAAGAATGAAAAAGATGATCATGGATGAAAAACCCAATGCGATTTTATTTATTGACAGCCAGGGAATTAATATGCTGCTTGCGCAATTTGCCAAATCAAAAGGTTTTAGAACCATATATTATATTGCGCCGCAGGAATGGCTCTGGGGAACGGAAAAGGGAATAAAAAATGTTATCAAAGCAAATGATCTGATTATTGCGATATTCAAAAATGAATATGATGTTTATAAAAAATACGGCGGGAATGTTGAATATTATGGACATCCTCTGCTGGATACAATAAAAACCGTTATGCCAAAAGAAGATGCTTTTAAAAAATACGGGATTAGCGCCAGTTCTCCTGTGTTAGGATTACTTCCGGGATCTCGCACGCAGGAGATCGAGGCATTGACTCCGATATTAATTTCAACCGCAAAATTAATTCTAAAAAAATTCCCAAATGCCCATTTTATCCTGCCGATATCTTCAAGGCATTATAAAAATATGATTCTAAAACAGATCGACAAACAATTGTCTATAACAATTACAGATGGCGGCAATTACGATATATATAACGCGTGCGATCTGCTGATTGCTTCTTCCGGCACTGTGCTGCTCGAGGCCTCTATTCTTGGAGTTCCGTCGGTTATGATTTACAAGTTGTCAAAGGTTTCGGAATTTATCGGCAAAAAAATACTAAAAATAAAGTTTAAATATTATTGTATGCCTAATATTCTCGCGGACAAATGCGTGATCCCCGAATATATTCAGGAAAACTGCAACCCAAAGACAATATCAAATGAAGTAATCGAAATTTTAAAAAACAAAAAGTCCATGAATAATATTGTTGAAGGAATGTCTTATGTCAAATCGATGCTTGGAAGTCCCGGCGCAGTAAAAAAAGCCGCTCAAAGAATTATGCAGTTCATGTTATAATTTATTCTGATATGGCAATTCCATTTTTTGATCTAACCAGGCAATACGTTCTAATCGAGAAAGAGATTAATGACGCAATCGCGCAGATTTTAAAAAGCACACAGTTTATTCTCGGCAGTAATGTTTCAAAAATAGAAAGCCATGTCGCGGCTTATTGCGGAGTAAATTTTGGGGTAGGGGTGGCATCGGGCACAGACGCTCTTCATCTCGCGCTCAAATCCTGCGGTGTTAATGCCGGTGACGAGGTTATTACAACACCATTTACATTTGTCGCCACAATAGAGGCAATTATGTATATAGGTGCCAAACCGGTATTTGTTGATATCGACCACAAGACCTTTAACATAGACCATACAAAAATAGAAGAAAAAATAACTCCAAAAACAAAAGCAATCATTCCCATCCATCTGTTCGGCCGCGCGGCAAATATGACGGAAATAATGCGGATCGCAAAGGACAATAATTTAAAGGTAGTTGAGGATGCCTGCCAGGGTATAGGGGCAGAACATAATGGTATGCGCGCTTGTTCGTTTGGCGACGCGGGAGCTCTTTCTTTTTTCCCGACAAAAAATCTTGGATGTTTTGGAGACGGCGGGATGATAATTACAAATAACGAAAAGATTGCCTGCGAAATTAAAATACTGCGCAACCATGGCAGCAGCGCTACATATATGTATGATGAAATCGGATTTAACAGCAGGCTTGATGAGTTACAGGCAGCCGTTCTAATGGTAAAACTAAAATATCTCGAGGATGCAATCAGAGCGCGAATCAATAACGCTAATCAGTATGACTCGCTGTTAATAAATTCGGATGTAATAACTCCGGCTCCGGACGATATGGGGCGGCATGTTTATAACCAATATACAATTAGAGCCCCAAAAAGGATTCAACTCAAAGAATATCTAAGGCTTAACGGAATAAATTCCATGGTTTATTATCCGCGATGCCTGCATCTTCACAAGGCTTACAAACATCTTGGCTATCACATGGGAGATTTCCCTAATAGTGAAAAAGCACAGGATGAGGTCTTGTCCCTTCCAATATTCCCGGAGCTTACTCGTGATGAGATACTAGAAGTTTGTGTTGCGGTAAAGAAATTTTATTTGGGGTAATCTTTGGGGCGGCCTAGGGGAATCGAACCCCTGATAACAGAACCACAATCTGCTGTGTTGCCTCTACACCAAGGCCGCCATAATTTACTCGCGCCCGAGAGGACTCGAACCTCCGGCCAACAGATTAGAAATCTGTTGCTCTATCCACTGAGCTACGGGCGCATGACAAAAATTATACAACAAATTTTGTTGAATTTACAGTTTGACAGGTGATATAATCTTAAGCAAGCAAAATGAAAATAAAAATTACTGTTTTAACCGCCTTTTTACTGTTAAGTTTTGTCTTGGCCGGTTGTGTAGGTCAAAAATCATGGAAAAAAGAATCCTCATACATTGATATTTCATCTCAAGAATCGGTTTCGCATCTTATAAAACCGAGAAAATATATCAGTCTTCCCAGCGGCCAGGCGCTCACAGGCCAGAGTGCGGATGTTCTGCTCGAGGTCGATTCGGTAAAGCTCCGCTTTGGCGAGCTAATGGCGTATGTTAAGCAGTATGGCGGCAGTGTGGTTAATTCGCAGATCGCAAAAATTGACGGCAGCAAATATTTTGCGTATATAATTGTCAAATTGCCAAAACGCAGGTTTGGCGACTGTTTAAAAGACATGAACAGTAATGGAACTGTATTAAAACAGGGTGTTGTAAACAGGGAAAATCCATTTAATTTAAATGATATCAAGTTAAAGCTAAAAAACTGCGCCAGAGAAGAAGACCGTCTTAAAAATCTGTTAAAAAAAACAAAGTCCGCAGCCGATATAATTAAATACGAAAAAAGGCTTAGCGAGCTTAGGGAAAAGCGTCTCCTGTATAAATCCGAGTTTATACAGGGCAAGACTTTTTACTGGTTTTCCACCATTAACTTATATTTAAGAGAGGCTGATTCGGGCTACGGCGTTATTATTATCATCGGCTTAGTAATTCTTATCCTTCTGATTATAGGATTTATCCTGGCGCGTCGGCAAAGAAAAACAGTCTATTAGTCATGAGTAGATTAATAATATCAATAATTATTTTTATTATTTCGTCAGAAGCGGGTTACTGCGGCAGAGCATATATTCCTATTAATGAGAATTCAAAAATAAATATTATAAGCCCTGCGCAAAAAGCGATAATCGCGTGGAACGGGAAAAAAGAAATAATTATTTTATCGTCGGATATTTATTCCGCCGATAATACAAAATTATTGTCTGTTGCCCCATTTCCAGCTCTTCCCGGCAAGGTTAACAAGGCAAAAGTTTATGTGTTTTTACAAATACAAAGTCTTATTAATAAATACGGGGAGATATCTCAAAACGCTGATTTTCAAAAATTTGAAAAACTAATTTATCCTTTGTCAATAAAAGCGGCAGAAACGGATAGTTATCGTGAATTTGTTTATTGGGTAAAGTCTTTTTTCCTCAAATATAAAGCAGGTTTTGACCAATCATCGATACGGGATGTTATGAGTGTTATAAAGAGCTATCTTAAAGACGGATCAAATAATTATGTATTTGAGGTTTATGATATTAATAAGAATATCATGTCGACTGCGCCTGTTTTATATGTATTTGATTCATCCTTTTTGTATTATCCATTGAGGATTGACAATGCAAATACATCAAAAACAGATATTAATCTTTTTCTTATAACTTTGTCCAAACCTAATATAAGCGAGACAGAGACAGGGATATATTGCAAGCTGTTCAAAAATCGAAAACCGGTCAAAATTATGATAAAAAAGAAAGATCTTCTTATGATCTCCCAGGATATATATGATCTTTTCAAGGATAATAAACAAAATAACGTCTGGATTACATATGCCGGGTATTCGGGTGAAAAGAGGGCATTTACGCGTGATTTTAAAATCTACCAGTAAACCATCCTGAAATTTTAAGCCATTTTTAACGATATATATATGTAGGGGAGAGAACCACATGAACGGAGTTCCAGTCTACTACAATCGTCTTGGGCAGATTGTTAATTTGCACCCAAGAGCCATGGGCCAACCGGGGGTACAAGTAACCCCGATGAGATCTTTTAAGAGTTATGTTCAAGCCGAGGTTTGCAACTCAAGGTTACTTCAGCCAGTAGTTCAAGAGCCGCAGATGCCCAATATCAACTTTGATCAATTCCATTTCCCGCAAATATATAATATTGTATGCGCCGGTGCAGCGGCGGAACCACACTTGGCGGAGTTTGCCAGAGGTATGTTTAGGGCAACAGATGTAACGCGTATTAGTAGCTTTTTAATGACGATGATTGAGCTAGGTGATAAAAATTTTCTGCCGAACATGTTCTAGTGCCTAAAATGCCGTCTTCCCGTAAACACCATCGCCATATTATACTTGTTTGCAAGATCAATGGAGTCCTGGTCCTTTATTGATCCGCCGGGCTGAATAATTGCAGTTATACCTGCCTTATGCGCGGCTTCTACAACATCGTTAAAAGGAAAAAAAGCATCTGACGCAAGGACAGCGCCTTTGCATTTTTCTTTCCCGGCTTTTATTGCGGCAATATGCATCGAATCGATCCTGCTCATTTGTCCGGCGCCAATACCTACCGCATGATCGTCTTTTGCAAGAATAATGGCATTGGATTTGACATGCTTTGCGATTCCCCATGCAAAAAACATATCTCTCATCTCGCCAAGCGACGGTTGGCGTTTGGTTACAGTTTTTACGTCAGACATTGTAAGTTGTGCGGTATCCTTTTCCTGTACGAGAAACCCGCCTGAAACAGTCTTAAAATCATATACCCCTTCTGGATAATTCTTTGATTTGCGTATAGGAGGCATAAGTAAAATCCTAAGATTTTTCTTTTCTTTTAAGACTGAAACTGCGTCTTTATCGTATCCCGGGGCGATTACGCATTCGGTAAATACTTTGGCTATCTCAATAGCCGTTTCTTTATCAATCGGCCTGTTTGACGCGACAATCCCGCCGAATGCCGACACAGGATCGCATTCAAGTGCTTTTTTGTAGGCATCAACCAATAATTTTGATACTGCCACTCCGCAGGGGTTGTTATGTTTGATAATCGCTATTGCCGGCTCTTCATAATATGTGACGACATTCCATGATGCCTCTAGGTCCAAAAGATTGTTAAAGGATAGTTCTTTACCGTGAATCTGTTTAGCGGATGTGATCGTTGATTCGTTTTTAGTCAACCTGCGCTCATCTTTATAAAATGCGGCGCTCTGATGAGGATTTTCGCCGTAGCGCAAATCCTGTATTTTTTCCATTGGGACAACGATACGAGATGGGAAGATGCCTTCCCCGAGTTTGTTGGAAAAGTATCTGACGATCAGAGAATCGTACCTTTCGGTATGCCTGAATGCCTCAAGCGCCAGCTGCTGTCTTGTCTCGATGCTGATTTCGCCTTTGTTTTTTATTTCTTTCAAAATTTTTCCATAATTTTTTGGATTTGTGATAACGGCAACGCTCTTGTAGTTTTTAGCGGATGATCTTACCATAGCCGGGCCGCCGATATCAATATTTTCAATTATTTCTTCGTGCGTAGCGTTTGGTTTTGACGCGACAGATTCAAAGGGATAAAGGTTTACGATTACAAGATCAATCTGCGGAATATTATATTTTTTCATTGTTTTTATATCATCTTCCACGTCGCGTCTTGCGAGAATTCCACCGTGAATGAGAGGATGAAGTGTTTTTACGCGGCCGCCGAGCATTGATGGATATTTTGTCAGCCTTTCAACAGGAATAACGTCTATTCCTTTTTCTTTTAAGAATTTCGCGGTGCCCCCGCTGGATATAACTTTTATCCCGAGTTTTCTTAATTCTTTCGCGAACTTATCAACACCGGATTTATCAAAAACACTGATTAACGCGTATTTTAATTTTGCCATTTAACTTGTCTCCCTTCGATCTTTAGTTTACCTTTAGCGAATAATTGAATTGCTTTTGGATATATTTTATGTTCTTGTTCCAGTATCCTTGAGGACAGAGTTTCTTTCGTATCATTATCAAGAACGGGAACAACTGCCTGAATTATAATCGGACCCGAATCTACTCCTTCATCAACAAAGTGGACGCTGCAGCCGGAGAATTTGACGCCGTATTCGAGGGCTTTTTTCTGGACATGTAGCCCTGGAAATGACGGTAATAGGGAAGGGTGTATATTAATTATTTTGTTATGAAACTTTTTTATTATTTCCGCGCCGACGATTCGCATATAACCAGCAAGGCAAATCAAGTCGGGTTTTAATTCTTCTAAAGTCTTTAACAGCTTATGTTCATATTCTGCTTTGCTAGAGAACTCTTTGTAACTTATTGTAACTGGTTGTAATCCGTGCATTTGAGCGCGCTCTAATGCTAGTGCTCCTTGTACATCCGATATAACTGCAGTGATACGGCCGTCAATTTCTTTGCGCTCTATGGCATCAATAATTGCCTGGAGGTTAGATCCGCGGCCCGACGCGAGGACAACAATATTTATCATGACAATTTAATTATACCAAATTATTTATGAAATTTCCGTAAAAAACTAACGATATAAATAAGAAATGAGAATCAGCCAGGTTCCAAGAATTATCGTTCCTTTCAGAAGCGATTTTGAGTGCTTCGGAAATACAATTGCCGGTCAAGATTCCCCCCAAATCAGGAATATCCATGGCGCAATTGTTCCTATAGGGCGGCAGGCGCAGAATTTGATGGGATTGATCAGCAGGAATAGTTTTGTCGCGCTTGAAAAAAGGGCAATTGACGGAACCATTGAATATTTTAGAGAATGTCCAAGATCAAGCATAGGAACTACAAACGGCATAGCTTTTATCGAGTTTAGCGCGAACAATGTTTTAGTAGAAGCAACTTTAAAGGCCTGTGTTTATCTCTCAAAAGCATATATGGATATCGGTCCGATATTTTCCACTTCACAACTTAATTTTGAGTCTTTAGAACGAAATCCCGGCCATCCTTATTTCTCGGCTTTAAGGAGGCTTGATGGCGAGGTAACGGAAGACAATTGTTTCTGGCTCAACAGCCACCTGATCGCGCGCGGAGACAGGAGCGTGCATCTTGGCGACAGCGGCACAAACTTTGATTATTTATTCAGATTTAATCAATCTATTAACGATGTTATTAAGAATTGCTGGCTTCCGGTCGTTGAACTTGGATTTAATTCAACAAAGCAGTGCGGAGGGGTTGTTATTTCTCCTTTCGGCGATGTATTAACTGTAACTCATGCAACTGGCGACATCAACTATATCAGGAAGTCAAACAATATCGCGCAGTTAGACGGTATTAACCGCATGTTTTGCAGCGATAGGGGTGATCTGGATTTAACAGTAATCAGGGTACCTGCTACAGCTCTGAAAAAAATATTCGGAAACCGGGATTTCCCGTTTGCCAAAATAAATTTCGGTTCTTTTAGCAAAGGAAACATTTTTATGTGGGGATTTCCACATCTTGGATATCCGCACGAACCAACCGAGCAGTTTCTTTCCGTAGGCAGAGCAATATCAGCCGATGACGAAAAGACATTTTACGCGCAATTATTGGGACTGCAT
>Ga0265296_1002094_pt1 | contig 20851 bp, 14 predicted proteins | sample MunlanPumphouse1_FD_189073 | JGI IMG/M metagenome (GOLD analysis project Ga0265296, IMG submission 189073) | Groundwater microbial communities from a municipal landfill in Southern Ontario, Canada - Pumphouse #1 | ecosystem: Environmental > Aquatic > Deep subsurface > Groundwater | place... | reverse complement strand
GAGGACCGGTGCAATCCGTGCGGTCTCCCGCTCGATGACCACTTCGGTCTGCTTCACGAGTTCCTCGTCCCCGAAGCACTGTGCCATCTGGCGCAGCGACTGGTTGGTCGAGTCGATCCCGATGAAGTTGACTTTCAGCCACGGTGTTCCGTACTTCGTCTCCATCATCTCGGCGATGTAGTTGATCGAGCGGTGGCACTGCACGAGGTTGAGGTCTGCGAGGTGCAGGTTTTTGATGTCAACGTAACTGGAATCCCCGGTCAGCACGCAGTTGACTGTGTAGCCGATCTCTTTGAGGATGCGTTCCAGTTCCCACCCGTCGCCGCCGATGTTGTACTCCCCGAGCAGGTTGATGACGTGGTTGCCGGGTTTACGCTCAGCGCCGGTACCGATGACTTTTTCCATGAGGTTGTTGTTGGCAATATGGTGACCTGCTGACTGGCTGACTCCCTTGTAGCCTTCACAGTTGTAGGCAAGCACCTGGATCCCGTGACGTTCCTCAGCAGCTTTTGCCACCGCATTGATATCATCCCCGATGAGACCCACCGGGCAGGTGGCACAGATGTTGATCGCCCGCGGGTGAAACGCAGCCACAACCTCGTCGATCATCTTTGCAAGTTTCTTCTCCCCGCCAAAGACAATGTCGGGCTCCTGCATGTCGGTGATGAAGCAGAGCTGGTTGTAGATCTTGTCTTTTGGGGTGGTGTCATCGGCCCGTGCTTTGTTGCGCCGGGTTCCCCAGCTGTAGTACCCGCAGCCCACCGGGCCGTGGGTGATGGTGATCATATCCTTGATGGGACCGACAACCACCCCTTTGCACCCGGCATACGCACAGCCACGCTGCGAGATGATGCCGGGAATCGTCCGCGTATTTGCCTCTATCTGCGGACAGCATGCAGCCGCCTCATCTTTTACAATGAGATGCTTCTTCCGGTTTTTCTTTACCAGATCCGGGTAGGGTACGAGCATCTCCTCTATCGTGCTATCAATTTCTGCCATTTTTATGCCTCCCTTGTTACCAGATAGCTGCTTCCCCTGCTTCACCAGTGCGCACGCGGACTGCATCGGATACCGGCAGGACAAAGATGGTCCCATCGCCAATCCCGTACTCGGTCCGGTTTGCGTTTGCAACTGCCTCGATGATTCGCGGGACATCCTCGTCGTGTGCCAGGATCGTGAACAGGCGTCGCGGAAAGAACCGCGAGCCGTCTAAGAAACTGGTGACCATCTTTTCGGTATCTCCCGCTTCGCTGAATTCGTCCATTCCCATCGAGAGGAGTTTCTCCTTACACGCTTCGATGGTTTGTGGATCCGTTACCAGGTTTCCCCGGCCGAGCACTTTTACTGCGGTAAACCCGGCAACACCGGCCGCGACGAGAGCTTTTTTCGTCTCACCGGTCTTCTTCATCCGGACGATCGCCATAATTTCTTTCATCGAGCTCCTCCTTTCAGAGACCCTGGGTTCCCTTTGAGATGGTGTAGACCTCATCAACGGGGCTGACAAAGATCTTGCCATCCCCGAACGTTCCTTCTGTTCCGGTCTTTGCGATCGACAGGATCATCCTGATGACCTTGTCCTTGGCATCCTCGGGAATGACCATTAAGATGAGGGTCTTTGGGATCTCATCGTAGACCATCCCCCCGATCTTGATCCCTTTCTGCTTTCCCCGGCCCACGACATCGACCATGGTCGCTGCATTGAATCCCGCGGTCGACAGTTCAGCAAGCACTTCATCTTTCTTTTCCGGTCGCACAATTGCACGTATCAGTAACATCGTTTCACATCCGCCAATTTTTTTATTGTCTTAATTTTTTTCCGCACTTCACATAGCGTCAAGGAACCCGTGCTGCATCATAAGCTCTTCGAGCCGTTCCTGGGTCATCGGTTTGGGGATGACGAACAGCTTGTTGTTATCGATGGCTTTTGCCAGGTTCCGGTACTCGTCTGCCTGGCCCGATGTCGGGTCGAAGTCGATGACGGTCTTCTTGTGGATCTCGGCCCGCTGGACGAGATTGTCCCGGGGGACAAAGTAGATCAGCTGGGACCCGAGCTCCTCGGCAAATGCCTTGAGGAGGGGAAGTTCGTTGTCGACTTTCCTGCTGTTACAGATGATACCGCCAAGCCTCACTTTCCCGTTATCGGCGTATTTCTTGATCCCTTTTGCAATATTGTTGGCCGCATAGAGTGCCATGAGTTCACCGGATGCCACGATGTAGATCTCCTCTGCCTTTCCTTCCCGGATGGGCATGGCAAAACCCCCGCAGACCACGTCACCGAGCACATCGTAGAAGACATAGTCAAGATCGTCAGTGTAGGCGCCGAGCGATTCGAGCAGGTTGATGGACGTGATGATGCCCCGCCCGGCACAGCCGACTCCGGGCTCAGGTCCGCCGGATTCTACACACATGGTATTCTTAAAACCAGGTTTTAAGATTTTGTCGAGTTCGATATCATCGCCTTCATCCCGCAGGGTGTCAAGCACCGTTTTCTGGCAGAGCCCGTGGAGCAGGAGCCGTGTTGAGTCTGCTTTCGGGTCGCACCCGACTACCATGACTTTCTTTCCCGCTTCTGCCAGTGCTGCAACCGTGTTCTGGGTTGTGGTCGATTTGCCGATACCGCCTTTTCCGTAAATTGCCACTTGTCGTTTTGTCATTGTAATCGTCCCATTTTCGCCGATTGTGATTACTCAGTTTTTTTAATCGTTTCCAGTCGTTCAATTTCTGATTTTTTTCTTGCCCCGTTTTTTTACAGGAAATTCTACCGGATCTTCCATCACCGCACTCTTGCGAATCTGGAAAACATTCCGGACCTGTTGTTCATTGTGGGTTGGCCCTTGCATGCCGGGGACCAGCCATACCCAACTCCCGGTTCGGGACCAACAGAATCAACGTGCGAGATTTCTGGCCGCGTTGCCTTGATCATTCCGCCCAGGGGTAAGTAATTGGATTCAACCTTCGGTTCGCGATTTTTAGGCTTGATACGCAATTGTGGCGTAGCAGGCGCAGTTGTCAGCATCCGGCGGGTTCTCAAAGAACCAATTCCTCTCGGATTGCAGATTGCGTTCTGACTCATGGAACCTCCTTTTAGTATTACACAGAAATGTTCAATTTACAAATATTTATATGTACTAGTAGGAAACTTCCTTCCATCAAAATTTCTTTGAAAAATTACGACAGGACTTGAAAATGATTTTTCTATCGACAATAATGCAGATTTTCACTTCATCAATTGCAGAAATATAGATCTTTGAGAAGACCCCCAGCGCAGAAAAAACATAATGTAAAAAAGCGAGAGGATGCTGATGATTACCAATAGTCAAAGAAACAAGAGACTCACCCATCTCGAACGAGTTAGTAAATGTCCAGATGGTAAGAAGAGAGATGAATCAAATAAAAAAATTACCGGGGATAATTCCCAGGAGCAGACGTAATTATCTTTTATGTCAGTTTAGTCGAGCAGCTGGCCCATCGCCTCATCGTACCGTGCCGACATGACATAGTCAATACCGGAAACTTCTGCTGCTTCCGGCGTGAGTGCCATTAAGTCATCACGGGACATGGTCGAGAGCCGGAAGTTCCTGCTGCCGGCCATAAGCTGCTGGAGACCGGTCCTGAACTTCTGCGCATAGGTGTAGATACCGACTGCACCCATGGGGATATCTTTCATGCGGGGACCGAATTTCTCCTTAAGATCTTCATAGCAGACAAAGATCTCTTCGACATTGTTTCCGTACTTGGAAACGGACTTGGGCAGATCGCCTTCTTTGATCCACTTCTCGATGTTCTTGCCAACAAAGCCGGGGATCATGAGACCACGGCCCATGCAGACCGCTTTGACGTACGGGCTGCCCATGGCAAGTGCCTTGAATACGCTGGGCTCATCGGAGAATCCGCCAGCAAATGCGAGATCCGGAACACGGAAACCTTTCTTATCCAGCTTGCACGCAAACTCGTATGCCAGTGAATGGATGTAGAACGATGGAATACCCCATTCGTTCATCATGGGCCACGGGCTCATACCGGTACCACCGGGTGCACCGTCAATCGTAAGCAGGTCAATCCTGGCTTCGGAACTGTACCGGATGGCCATTGCCAGTTCAACCATGGAGTACGCACCGGTCTTTAACGTAACGCGCTTGAATCCGATATCACGGAGGCGGTCAACTTCTTCTAAGAATCCTTCCTTGGTAACAAAGCCAAGCCGGGAGTGGCGCTCGAATTCCTTGATCGCTCCTGCCTTGAATGCGGCCTGGTTCTCCTTGATGGTCGGGTCGGGCAGAACAATGTAGCCCCGCTTCTTGAGCTCGATTGCACGCTCAAGAGACTTGACCTTGATCTCTCCGCCGATGCACTTGGCACCCTGTCCCCACTTGAGTTCGATGGTGTCTAAGTTGTGTTTGCTGGCGACATACTCCGCGGTTCCAAGCCGGGTGTCTTCAACATTCATCTGGACGAGAATTTCACCAAAGCCATCGTGGAATTTCTTGTACACATTAATACGGCGGTCCATCTCGGGAGACTCAATAACTTTACCCTTGTTATCGCGTTTTAGACCGGGATCAATACCGCAGACATTCTCACCACAGACAAGCGTGATACCGGAGATTGCTGCACCGATTGCAAAGTGTTCCCAGTTTGCACGGGCAATTTCTGTAGAGCCTAAAGCCCCGGTAAAGATGGGCAGGCTCATCCTGACTTTTTTGTCCCAGCCATATTCGGTCTCGGTGTTCACATCTGAAAATATCGCAGTGTCCGGGCCGGCTTCGACGCCGTCGGGTAGACCGTTTGCACCGACTGCATATCCCTGGATATTGAGATGGGAATAATCGATCGGGTAGTTTTTGTCAGCACCAGCAGTGATCTCACCGAACGGGCCGGGATAGAGAACTTCCCTGCCCCTGAACGATGATAACCAGATCTCACAGCTGCCTTTACATCCATCGATGCAACGGGTACAGATACCTGAACACGGAGCTACATTCCGTGAACGGTTGACGGTTCCGTTTGCTTCGTTTGCATTTGGTTGTCTAAGATTCATTAATACACTCCATCTGAATAATAAAATCTCCCCGGTGAAAAACACAATAGGGAATGTTTGAGCGAAGATTGATCTCAAACTAATTTTATTTTTAACTCATTCAGTAATAAGCGCTTGCTTTCCACCCCATTATAAGCATTACGGTTTTTTATTGCAGTGGCAGTACATTTCCACCCCATTTTTACATAAAATACGATCAAAAAATGCAAAATTTTTAAAAAAATCTCAAAAAATCCAAAAAATAAAAAAAAATGAAAATCTCAGATCCGGATCAGATCATAAGCGCGGTTGCCCATGCCAATTTCTTCTGCATACTTGATCTGCCGGAACCCGTCGGTCTGGGCATGGACACCTTTGAACTTGTCCTCTCCTGCATGATGATGAGCTGTCAGGAGTGAGTCCGCATATCCCTGCTGCTGGTTCACCAGATCAAAACTTGCTGCATCAATGGCAACCGGATCGAGCGATGCGAGGATGCCGATATCCGGCACAATCGGGGCATCACTGAACGGGAAGCAGTCGCAGTCGGGAGTTATGCGGATTAAAAAATTCATAAACCCAATCTTCTTCTCTTTTCCTTTCGTTGCACCATACGCGTATTCAACAAGCCGCTCCATAAATTCCGGTATCTCGGTCTCCCAGTCGATATCTATTGCATTTTCCGGGCAGGCATGCATACACTCAAAACAGCCGATGCACAGATCTTTATCGATTACCGATTTGCCGTCTTCAATACAGATCGCAGATTTCGGGCAGACCTCCGTGCACGTACTGCACCCGGTACATTTTTCGGCTATCGAAAACGGGCGGGCATTATGCTGGGCACGTTTTCCTTCCGGCGGCGCACACCCCATTGCAAGATTCTTGATAGCTCCGCCAAATCCCGATACGATATGTCCTTTGAAATGACTCAGGACAATCATGCTGTCTGCTGCGGCAATATCCCCGGCGATAGAGACCGTCTTGAAATGTTTTTTACCGATCTCAACCTTAGCAATATTTTTGCCAGACAGGCCATCTGCTATGATGACCGGAGCTCCGGTAACGGCATAATCGAATCCATGCAGAATCGCCGTAGTGATATGCTCCACCGCATTTGATCGGCTCCCGAGATAGAGAGTATTGGTATCAGTTAAGAATGGCAATGCCCCGCACTCTTTTACTTTTTCCACAACCTGCCGGATATAGACCGGGCTGATAAACCCGTCATTACCCATCTCCCCGAAATGAAGTTTGAGGGCAGTTTTGTCATGGGGTGCAATGAGATTGTCAAACCCGGCACGTTCAAAGAGCCTGCGAACCTTTGCCGTTGTGCACTCCAGGTCGGAATATGCCCTGAGGCTTGCAAAATAGACCGGACTTTTCATGGGATTTCTTCACCGGATGGATGTTAATACCCGGAAAGAGAATAATCCATCGGTGGCAAAAAAACCGGGGCACCCGGGAAAATAGTCTTGATTTTTTTCGCCCCCATCATTATACTCCCAAACCTGACGAAACGATTGGCTGTCCTGTTGAGGATCCATTTGAACAGGTAAGCACTATTTTATCAACCCTGCCACCAAATCCCAAACAGTTGCCTATGAAAAACCGCCGTCCCATTGACCTTAAAGCCATCTCTTTTTTTGCCATGCAGAAGTACGGTTTCAAACCCGAGTTCCCAAAGGCTGTTATCCGTGAAGTGAACGCGATACACCCGGATACATCGGAAGCCATCGGAAAGAATGAAATGGATCTCCGCTCCCTCTTGTGGTCATCGATCGATAACTACGATTCTGAAGATCTCGACCAGATGGAATATTGCGAACGGGGACCGGATCACGAAATCAAGGTGAAAATTGCAATTGCCGATGTTGATCATTATGTTCCCAAGCACTCGCAGGCTGACCAGTACGCAGCATACAACGGCAGTTCAGTCTATACGGGAATTGTAACCTACCCGATGCTGCCGGACCGGCTCTCAAAAGGTATCTCATCGCTCCTGCCCGGACAGGATTGCCGGGCGGTGATCATTGAGTACACGGTACTTGCAAACGGCAGTGTCCGCCACGGTAACCTCTACCGGGCTATCGTTGCCAACAAGGCCAAACTCATCTATGAAGAAGTCGGGGACTGGCTGGAAGGATCAGGACCCATTCCTCAAAAAGTCCGGGATGTTGCCGGACTTGAAGCACAGGTGCGCTTGCAGCACGAGGCCGCTCTCCGGTTAAAAAAATTCCGTGCCGAACAGGGTGCGCTTGAGCTCGAGACCATTGAGGCAGAGCCCGTTGTCGAGAATGGTACCGTAAAAGATCTTGTTCTCCAGAAGAAGAATATGGCACGGAACTTAATCGAGGAGTTCATGGTTGCTGCTAACGGGACTACCGTGGCATTCCTCGGAAATGCCAGGATACCGATGATCCAGCGCATCGTCCGCATCCCAAAACACTGGGACGGGATTGTTCTGACTGCTGCCCTGTATGGAGAGACCCTGCCCGACGAACCGGATGCAAAGGCACTCACCGACTTCCTGGTCCGTCAGAAAGAAGCTGATCCGGTCCGCTTCCCTGACCTGTCACTCACTATCGTAAAACTCATGGGGGCTGGCGAATACGTCCCGCTCGATCCCGGTGAGTCCCCCATAGGTCACTTTGCTCTCGCAGTCACGGATTACACACACGGCACCGCTCCAAACCGGCGCTATGTCGATCTCATCATACAGCGGCTGGTAAAAACCGTTCTTGACAAAGCAGAGAGCCCCTACTCAATTGAAGAACTCGTTGACCAGTCAGCATGGCTGACCGAGAAAGAGAAAGGATCAAAGAAGGTCGAACGGTTCATGCGCAAAGCCGCCGCTGCCGTGTTACTCCAGAATAGTATCGGCAATTCCTTTGAGGCACTGGTCACCGGTGCTTCTGATAAAGGGACATATGTCCGTCTCATCACTCCCCCTGCTGAAGGCAGGGTGATGCAGGGGCAGCAGGGCCTCAGGGTTGGGGAGAAAGTCCGGGTCCGGTTGCTCAAGACAGACCCGATGAACGGGTATGTTGATTTTGCCTGTACGGGAAGGGCTTAACTAACAAACACGGGATATCCGGAAAAATGAGCAGGTATTACGGCGATCACTCTTCCCCTTTTTTTTACATTATTCACATTCCTTCCGTTCAGTTGTAAGAGGCTCCCCCGGTTCATGACCTCTCATTAGGCATAGTGGGGTAAGGAGAAATCAACAATCGTCGCGGGGGCACCCCGTAAGGAGCGGCGATGTCCATCATTATGCGGGAATGGGTGTTTCAACCACGGTCTGAAAATTGTCGGTCATGGTGACCGGGACATCCATCGGATATCTCATGTCACTGCTTTTACAAACGAGTCGAAACCGACCCGTTCGATAGTTGCACATCTCCCATGCATTTATCCGGGCCCCGTAAACCCTGCCGGAATGCGAATGTGAGGCTCTTTTTTAAAGGGGAGAAAAAAATGTTACCCAATTGAACAAGGTAAACCTGTCGCTGAACCACGTTCAAACATAGAGGAGATGTGCCATGCGGGGTTTGATCTACGAAACCGGTTGGATTACTTAAATATCTCAGTATCCGCCCAAACAATAATCTCAATAAACATCCATCGTTCATATCAGGAGCCGGGTTTCCCTACTCCGTATTAGTGTAAGGTGATTTCAGATGGTTGACAAAAAACTTGGAGATGCAGAAAAAATGATCGGCGGCGGAGTTTCCTCCCTTGGGAAAGGTGCAGAGGGATTCAGTAAGGAGTTCATGGATTTCTTAAATAAATACCAGGTCATCGGTCTGGCTGTTGCGTTTGTTATTGGTGCGGCTGCGACAAAACTAGTCAACTCTACTGTGGCCGATATCATCATGCCCATCATTGCGGTGCTTATACCGGGTGGAAACTGGAGAGAGGCAATATTTCAGATCGGGCCCATTAAGTTCCTGCTGGGCGATTTTGCCGGTGCAATCATCGACTTTGTGATCATTGCAATGGTCATCTTTATTCTCGTCAAATACGTCATGAAAGGTGACACGACAAAGAAAATCTGATGATGCGTCTGCCAGAACGGTTTTAATAACCCGGAGTATTGAGAATTGACCAGGCGATTATGAGGTAAGTTACATGAAGAAAGGTTTTGCAGCGAATCTGGAAGAAGAAACAAAAAAGAACACGGATTTCCGCAGGGTATTGTATACGGGAAAATTCAGCCAGCTCGTATTGATGTGTCTTAAACCGAAGGAGGACATCGGTGAGGAAACGCATGATGACGTTGACCAGTTCTTCCGTTTTGAAGAAGGAGAGGGAGTCGTTGTGATTGATGCTACCCGGCATGTTGTGAAAGATGGCAGCGGTGTGGTAGTTCCCTGTGGCGCGAAACACAACGTAATCAACACATCAAAGATCAAAAATCTCAAACTTTATACGATCTACACCCCTCCGGAACACCAGGATAAGGTTGTGCGGAAGACAAAACAGGAAGCCATTGCCCGGGAAGAGCATTACGACGGAAAACCAACAGAAAAATAAATTATCGTTCACTTCTCTTTTTTGCTTGTGAGGGTTTCTATTTACAATCCTGTCTTAATTATTCGGCACGAAAGGGATGGACATCGGGTTTTGGGCGTTTAAATTTTTGTAAACGGTATTGGATAGAATAATTCTATTGCCTGCTCCTCATCCTGGAAAGGGCATTCACGAAATGAATATCGGTTTTTATGATACGGACCTGAACTGTCCTCCCGGTATTGCGATTTCAAATCGTGCCCCTTTGCCCGGTTCCCCTGACTCTATGATAGTGATGCCGGTGATATCGAGAATTTCCCGGGAAAGGGTCAATCCAAGCCCAGTATTCTTCCCATATCCACGTTCGAAGATCTTTTCCTTTTGTTCAGCAGGGACACCATTGCCATCATCCTCGCAGAGAATGATCTGGTTCCCGTCACGTTCCTGCACAGAAAAACTGATGGTCGTGATCTTCCCCCCATACCGTGCAGCATTATCCATCAGGTTGTAAAAGACCCGGACAATGAGCGGATCGGCAAACACTTCCATACCGCCAGGGAGATCGTTTTTCACTATCACTTTGTTAAGAGGGGCTTCCTTCGATGCAGTGTCTACGAGTGTTCGGCAGTCCTGCCAGACTGGAGCATCGACGCCGATTAATTCGTATTCATCCGTGAACCGTATCATCGTTGAGATGCGTTGTGCAGCCGTTTCAGCCGCCAGTAAATATTTTTTATATGATGGATCCGCCGGCTTCAATTCCACCAGGGCGAGATAATTCTGCAATCCCGTCACCTGGTTGCTGATATCGTGTCGTGTGATACCAGAGAGGAGTTTGAGCTTCTTGTTAGCCAGACGGAGTGCCTCTTCCACTTGCTTACGTTCGGAGATGTCACGGGTGATACCTCGCCATCCAATAAAGTTCTCCTTTTCATCAAATACCGGGTTCGTAACGACTTCAGTCACGAGAGTACTGCCATCCCTGCATACCTGTTCAAGGAGATACGTTGCGCTACCCCGGTAGAAACCGCCCTTGTCCTGTTCTATCCGCTTTGCCATCTGTCGCCGGACGTTTTGCGCAGATTCCGGTGTGATAAATTCAAATAACCGTTTTCCCACAATCTCTTCAGGAGTGTATCCGCACTGCTGAAGTACAGACGGACTGATATAGGTAAATGTCATCCCTGCATCCATCTGCCAGACTACATCTTTCATACACTCGGTCAGGAGCCGGTATCGTCTCTCGCTCTCCAAAAGGGCTTCATCATATTTTTTGCGCTCGGTGATATCACGGGCGATGCTCATTACCACGGGCTTGTTGCCAATATGAAAAAGGGTTGCATTGACTTCCGCGGGAATCTTACGACCATCACGCGCAATGTGGACGGTTTCAAAAATAATATGGCCCTTATTTGTAAGATCCTCAATTCGCGCCCCCACATATCGGGCATTTTCCGGGTCATCAACCTCACTTACCTTTATCTTGAGAAGCTCTTCCCGGGAATAGCCAAAACGCTTGCAGATGATGTCGTTTACTTCGATGAAATTTCCTTCAAGATCATGTATCGCAATCGCATCACCGGCATTTTCGAATATTGTACGATATTTTTCTTCACTCTCCCGTAGATCCTGTTCCTGCTGATTGAGCTGACCCATAGTCTGCCGTAGTTGCTGCTCAGTCGCGGTTAGCTGCTCGTAAGAGGCTGCCAGCTCGTCGTATATTGTTTTGGCTTCTTCATCTGCCTTCTTGCGATCGGTAATATCCCGCACAGAAATAATCGCAATCGTTCGCTTCTTTTGTGGATAGACATTACCGGATATTTCAGCCGGGAACAGGGAGCCGTCTTTTTTCCGGTGCTGACGCTCGGGAATATACAGGATTCCTTCTTTATCGATTTTTACATTCGGTTTTTTATCTGCCGTAAGATCGCTGAATTGAAGAGTTTTGAATTCGTCGCGGGTATATTTATACAACCACATGGCAGCCAGGTTCGCATCAAGAATTTTTGTGGAATCCCGGTCAACGACAATCATAGCCTCTGCTGCGGACTCAAAAATGTTATGATAACGTTGTTCGCTGGCCCTAAGGGATCCCTCCATTTTTTTCTGGTCGGTGATATCGCGGATTGATTCAATGGCCCCGACGCAGTTCCCGCCAGCATCAAAGAATGGAGATGCGACAAACCAGAGATAGGCACCTTTCCCTCCATACAGAAACGGGATAAATTTCTCTGATATGAGGTTAGCACCATCGCGTTTTATGGTATCATATTTGTCTGCAATGTTTTTGTCGAAGTTGAGAATGAGATCCAGAAGAATAGGCCGGCGTTCGTGGTAGAACGGAAGTGCATATTCATAATCCCCTTTTCCAATGATACTATCGGCATTCACCCCGGTCATCTGCTCCATTGCCCGGTTCCATGCAATTACCGTCCCGTTTACATCAATCGCAAGAGTTGCATCGGGTAAAAAATTGATGATGTCCGCAAGCCGTCGTTCAGAATCCTGCTGTGCTCCAACCGCCTGTTTTTCCTTGACAGCCTTTGCAATTTTGTTCCGCAGTTCGGCAAACTGTGATTTGGGATCTCCACCTTTCTGAAGGTAGAAATCTGCACCATTGTCCAGTGCCTGGATGACAACTTCTTCACGTCCTTTTCCGGTGAAGAGGATAAACGGGATATGGCTATGATGTTTTCGAACGTATTTGAGAAATTCAATGCCATCCATATCCGGCATCTGGTAATCAGAGACGATGGCATCGAATTTTTCCGATTTAAGAAGTTCTATGGCAGCAGGTGCCGACACAATAATCTCAAGAGAAAAATCCCCGGAACGTTCAAGGAATTGCTTTCCAATTTCAAGGAGTGCTGGTTCGTCATCAACGTAGAGGACCCGGATTGCTGCTGCCGTCATGAACCATTCCCTGCGATCCGCCACGCCCCTTTTGGTACGGCAATCTCAAACCGTGCGCCTTTCCCCGGCTCGCCATTCTCGACAATCGTAACACCGGTGATGGAGAGGATTTCCCGGGAGAGGGCTAATCCAAGCCCGGTGTGTTTTCCATATCCACGTTCAAAAATTATCACCTTCTCTCCAGCAGGAACACCATCACCATCATCTTCGCAGACAATGATCTGATTTCCTTTTCGTTCCTGCACAGAGAACCTGATGGTCGTGATCTTCCCTCCATGCCGCAAAGCATTATCCATCAGGTTGTAAAAGACCCGGACAATGAGCGGATCGGCAAATATCTCTGTTCCGACAGGGATCTCGTTTTTCACTATTACTTTACCTAAAGGGGCTCTTTTTGAGGTAGTTTCCACGAGTCTCTGGCAATCCTGCCAGACCGGAGCATTGATCCCAATCTCCTCATATTCCTTGGTGAACTGGATCATGGCGGAGATATGTAAACTCGCCTGTTCGATCTTTGTAAAATATTCTTCAAGGGCTGGATCCGGGGCTTTTCTGTGTAAATATATAAGAAACGAATTCAGCACCAATAATTGGTTGTTGATGTCATGCCGGGTGATGGAAGAGAGGAGGTTTAACTTTTTATTGGCTTCCCGCAGCGCTTCTTCTGCCCGCTGGCGGTCAGTCACATCCACACCGATAACGATATAGTTCGTGATTCTTCCTGTAGTATCGGGGATTTCCTTTGTGTTCCAGGAAATTATTTTTTCATCCCCCTGTTTTGAATAGATGATTGTCTCGAAATTTTCGAGATACTTCTTTTGCCTGATAATCCGTGTGATAGTGTCTGTGATCTGTTTCCGGTACTCTTTATCCGGATAGAGCATCTTCCAGATCTCGTTCCTCCCGACCACATCTTCAGAAGGGTAACCACTTATCTCCTCTGCGGCTGTATTCCACATGAGAATCTTCCCTTTCCCGTCAAGAACGCTCATCCATACCCGTGCATTGGTAATGATGCTTTTCTGGAATTCAGTCAGGTGCTGCAATGCATTTTCCGCTCGTTTACGTTCAGTGATATCTGTGATGAATCCTTCCAGGTAGAGCAACTGGCCGCTATCAGAAAAAATACCCTGGCCCCGTTCCCACACCCAGCGAGTCTCACCGGTTTTTGTAATAATGGGGTATTCTTCAACGACGATCTCTCTCTTCTCCAGAAGGTTTTGCCATGTGTCCCAGATATGCTTTCGGAATTCCGGATGGATAATATCATTATAGGCCAGGGTTTTATTACCTACGAAATCATCGGGAGCATAACCGGTTATTTTCCGGCACCCATCGCTCATATATTCCATCGTCCATTCAGGATCATTGTTACAACGGTATACAAAACCCGGCAGGTTGCTGATCAGTGTCGAAAGAAAACGCTCCCGTTCACCCAATCCTTCTTCTGCCTGCTTGCGTTCAGTGATGTCGCGGATGATGGAGAGATCAACATCCTTTCCCTTGTAACGGAACGAACAAATACTGACTTCTATCGGGATGATGCTCCCATCCTTTCGCCGGTTTTCAGACTCAAAGGTAGCCTGTCCTTCCCTGACCAGTTTTTTTATGACTCCCGACATGATTTTTTTCGCAATGTCCTCTGGCACAATATCCCGGGGGGACATCTCCAGGAGCTCTTCTTTTGAATATCCCAGCATCTGGACAGATTTATTGTTCACAAGAAGGTATTTGCCGGGACCATCCCGGGCTCGTTCAACCAGGAATATGCTATCATTCGCATTATCAAAAACTTCACGGAATAACAGCTCGCTTTCGTTGAGGGCACGCTCAGTCTGGATGCGCTCGATTTCCGCAGCAGCTTTCACGGCAATAATATCCATAATTTCCTGTATGGTCGGAGTGGATGTAAGAGGACTACGGGAAAGCGCACAGAGTATCCCAATGACATGACCTCCGGAATTCCGCAACGGTGTCCCAATGTATCCCCGGATTTTCAGTTCAACGAGATCCTTGCTCTCCGGGAAGAGCGCAATGGCATTATCCGGATACAGGCAAAATCCCTTATCAGCAACATTCTCACAGGGAGTTCCCTTGAGCGTGTAGGAAAAATCGTGAACTTCTTTTCGGTCAAGGAGCATGGACAGGACCTTTACCGTCTGTCTGTCAGGTTGGATTTCCCCGACCATAACACAGTCAGCTCCCAGCCAGGAGCTGACATTTTCTGTTATTTTTCCCAGGGAATCAAGCCCGGTTGTTCCGACCATACTCCGGACCAGTGCCTGAAGCGCGAGCTCGGTAGCTTTTTGTTCGGTAATATCATCGACAGTTGAGAGGATGTGTGGTTTACCGTCCATCATAATAATACCGGATGAAAAACGGCAGGTCCGAATCTCGCCATTTTTTATCCGGCACTTCATTTCCATACCGTGAACAGTCCGCTGGTTTCGAAGGATGGTGCTGAAGCGCTTATATTCACTCTTATCGGCAAAGATACCCAAGGCTACAGAAAAACTGCCAACTACTTCATGACGGGAATACCCGGTACTTCTCAAAAAGGCGTCGTTGACATCAATAAACGTCCCATCTGTTGCGGATACGAGGGTGAGCGAGACCGGGCTGTTACGGAAGATAGTGGCAAATTTTTTTTCTGATTCCCTTACTCGTTCTTCATCCCGTTTGCGCCCGGTTATATCCCGCATGGATACCAGCATAGCAGAAGCGTCCCCAAACGGGATCTTTTTTCCGATGCACTCGACCCAGACCTCGCGTTTCGTTTCCGTGATGAGTTTATAGTGGACGAGATACGCGTCGATACCCTGGGCGACCTTGCTGATATCCCGTAATACATCGGCCTGTGATTCCGGGGCAACATACTCCATCACGTTCTTCTTTTCAATCATCGCCTCGTAATTTGGAGCATCGACAATTTTTCCCGCCGCTTGATTTACAAAGAGCAGCTTCCCGGTAAAATCTGTAATAAATATACCGTCAAGGGAGAGCTCGACAAGAGCCCGGAACTTCTTCTCGCTCTCGTAAATCCCCTCTTCCATTTTTTTCCGGGCAGAGATATCAACAACGACCGCCCGGAAGCCGGCAAGAGTATTGTTCCTGTACAAGCAGGAAGAATAAATGCTGACCGGGAATGTGCTGCCGTCTTTTCGCAGTGCTGTATATTCCATTGGTTCAAAGGGTATTCCGCTCAAGGATTTCTGAACATTGCCCCTCATGTTCACGTGCTGGGAAGGATCGATAAGGGAAAGGGCATTTATTCCGCGTTCGAGATCCTGAACCGAGAATCCCAATAACGTGTGTGCCTGCTGGTTTGCATAGGTAATCTGAAGATCCAGATCCGTTTCGAAAATCATCTGGGGCAGGAGTTCGGCAAGATCACGATATTTTGCTTCGTTCTCCCGCAATTTTCGTTCATTTTGTGTCAGCAGATCGTAATTATGCCGGAGTTCTTCTTCGGTTGCTGTAAGTTCTTCATTCTTGCGGAGCAGTTCAAATTCTGTCTTTTTCCGGTCAGTAATATCTTTAAAAATCCCCCGGGTATACTGGCATGTTCCCTCCACCAGTTTGCAGTTTGCCATACCCTCGACATAGACTTTTTTTCCATCCTTTGTTCTGAATGTCGCATCAATGATTCCGATATTCTCTCCGGAAATTACCCGTTGGAAGGTAGTCATACAATGCTTGAGACTTTCCTCATGGATGACATCGAATATGGTTAGATTCGGGAGCTCATCTTCCTGATAGCCGAGCGTATCTAACCATTTCTTATTGACAAACAGGAAATGACCGTCAGGGGCAACGCTCTGGATCAGGTCATTGGCATTCTGAAGATCGTGGTAGCGCTGCTCCTGCTCGGCAAGGGTCATCTGGGTCCGTCGCATGAGGACAGCCTGCCGGATTTTGTGCGAAAGTTCGGCGAACTGGGCCTGCACATCGCCACCTTTCTGGATATAGAAATCGGCTCCGTTGTTTATCGCATCGATTACAACCTCTTCACGGCCCCGGCCGGTGAAAAGAATAAAAGGGGTAATTTTATCAAAAGCCCTGACATTCTTTAACAATTCGATGCCATTCATTTTAGGCATCATGAAGTCAGAAACGATGGCATCATAGGTTTTTTTATTCAGGATGTCGAGTGCTGCAGGGGCGGATTGAACGGTGTCAACAGAAAATTCACTGCTTTCCTCAAGGTATATCTTGCCAATCTCAAGGAGTCCGGGCTCATCATCTACGTAGAGAACCTGAATCCTTTTTGTCATGAATCATCTATATTTGCATTACAGCATATCTCTTTCGACAATTCTAAAATATATCAACGGGGTTAATACAAATTGATTTTGATTTACAAGAGTATGAGTAAAGGGATTCCTCTGACCGATACTTACGGGAATGTTTTCATTGAGGAAAATCCGGTTAAACCACGTATACAGAACAGTACAAACAAAGGAATCCGGTTGCGGAAATACCTGATTAAAACTGTGTTTTTATCATGAAAGACAAGTTAAACAGAGATTTGACTCCCATAAAAAAATTCCCTTCATCATATCTGAACAACAGAATTTTTTAGTAAAAATCCCAAATAAACAATACTGTCACTTTTAGCGTTCACGAGAACAGTGGATGGACTGCCCAGTAAATGAGGATGGGAAGAAAGATGCCGATTCCTCCCTGACCTGTGGACATCAGTTATATTTTATATCCTCGGTTTTCCCCGGGTGATGATAATGAGAGGGAAGATAATCCCGGCCACCAGCGCAAGGGACACGCCGACAGCATAGAGAGAATTCTGCAGGGTCGTCTGGATAAGTACCGACTGGATAAGAGCGGATGGATGGGCTAGCTGGAAGAGACCATTGAGCCCCATGATAGCGGCAAGCCCGGGGATCATCGGAAGACCGGCCGCCACAGCGATTACCACTTCCGTCACGTGGGTTATCCTGCCGATCCCAAACGCAAGCAGGGTAGCTGCAGCCATTGCGATAAAAATACTCATAATGGGATCGATACCGGCAAGGATCGCGATCTCCCGGATAATCCGTGCAGCACCCCCGCAGATAAAACACCACGGGAGTGCGGCACGGGGCATATTCATCATCAGGGAAAAACCGAGCGCTGCCAGACCGGCTGCTGTTGCGCTGATCAGGATGCCCGTCCAGCCAGCGAAGAGGATGACCGGGTTACCCGATTCCGGGGCAATCAGGGAGAGGGGAATCAACAGTACCCCCGTTATGACCAGCAGCTGTGCCATGACTGAAGTGAGCCGGGCAATACCGCAACCGGTATGGTCCCGTACGATATCGAGCCCTCCGTTAATGAGAATTGTACCGGGAACGAGGAACAGGAGCGAAGAGATGAGCGCAATTTCAGCAGTTGCCGTATGGGAAAACGGGAGCAGGATCAGTGCCGACACCGATGCAACCAGAGCCGAGAGTAACACGGTGAGATAGAGGTTGCCGGCTCGGGGAAAAGCATAGAGCTTTGCCGCAAAACCTATCGAGGCTGCAACAAAGACAACCCAGAGGGACAGGATATCAGCGTGGTTCAGCCATGCAAACGCAGCACAGGCAGCACCGACTGCAATGAGGGTCAACCACGCCGGAAAGACCGGGGGCAGGTTCCGTAACTCATGGAGTTTGCTTTTGACAACCCCGGATGTGGTACAACCGGTTCCAAAGGAAGCGAGCATCCGGCTGACTCCCTGCAGAATGGTTGCATTGACTCGGACAGGTTCGCGAAACGCATGCATCCGGATCTGCGTCTGATCTCCGTTGCGACGACCTACTTCGATTGCTTCGTAGCCCACAAACGCATGAACATCGTCATCCCCAAGAGCATGGGCGCAGTACCGCACAGAATCGCTGATACGCTGGACAGATGCCCCGGCATCATAGAGAGTCCTGCCGAGATCAAGGTAGAGATCAACCCGGTGCCCCTCGGGATCCGGCCCGGGAGATTCTGCAGACGGGGAATCCGGAAGATTCGGGTGATTGCCCGCACCGGGTGCCGGAGGGGAGACCGGAACATCCTGTGCAGCCGTCATGGACCATCCGCGAGACTACCGGATGTTCTCCTGGAATTCCCCATATTCATTTCCTGATGAAAACAATAAAAAATGAAAAAATCAGCACCCGCAGAAGAGCTTCCGGACCATATCCGGAATCTCCGAGGGGCGGGATGCAACCGGCACACCGTTCTTTTTCAGGCGGGTAATCTTCGAGCGGGCATCGCCTTCGCCGCCTTCAACAATCGCACCTGCGTGTCCCATACGCTTGTCTGGCGGTGCAGAGATACCGGCGATATACGCAACGATCGGGAGGTCGGTGCATTTTGCTCCTTCCTCTTCAAGGTTGCCACCCACTTCACCGATAAGCACTACGGCTTTTGTCTGCGGATCGTTTTCGAACTCTTTGAGTACGTCCACAAAAGTCTGGCCAATCACCGGGTCGCCGCCAATACCGACAACGGTACTCTGGCCGATGCCGGCCCGGGTGAGTTCGTCAACGACTTCATACGTGAGTGTTCCGCTTCGTGAGATAACCCCCACATTTCCGCGTGAGAACAACCCGGCGGGCATGATTCCCATCTTGACTTCGCCGGGCGAGAGCAGCCCAGGGCAGTTGGGGCCGATGACCGATGAACCCTGCATGGTTGCGTACGCGACTGCCTTCATGGTGTCGTGCACGGGAATATGCTCGGTGATGCAGACGATCGTCTCGATGCCGGCGTTTGCTTCTTCCATGATCGCGTCGGCTGCTGCGCCGGCCGGCACAAAGATCACGCTGGCCCCGATATCGTGCTCGCACATTGCTTCCTTTACCGTATTGTAAACCGGTACGCCGTGCACCTGCTGGCCGCCTTTGCCGGGAGTGACTCCCGCGACAACACCCCTGCCACCAACTTCGCGGGCATAATTATTCATGAGCCCGATGTGGAACTCGCCCTGTTTGCCGGTGGCTCCCTGTACGAGAATCCCCGTCTTTTTATCACCGTAGATCATGCGGTCACCTCAACTGCTTTCTTGACAACAAGATCCATGGTCGGGAGCATCTCGTAGCCTTTCTCAGTCAGGAGACGCCGGCCCTCCGCTTCGTTGGTACCGGCAAGCCGGACAATCACTTTCTGGGAGATCCCGGCTGCGATGATGCCCTTTGCCACCTCATCGCATTTGGTGATCCCGCCCAGCAGGTTCACGACAATGACTTTGACCGTGGGAACGCTTGCAACAAGCCGCACCGCATGCATCACCCGCTCGCTCTCGGCACCGCCACCTACGTCAAGGAAATTTGCGGCTTTCCCGCCATAGAATTCTATCAGGTCAAGGGTGGACATCGTGAGGCCGGCACCGTTGCCGATCACGCCGATTGCCCCGTTGAGTTCCACGTACGAGAAACCGTGCTTCTCCGCCTCGCGCTCACGATCGGTGAGATCGCGATTGATCGTGATGCCCTGCCTTCCGAGTGCATTGTCGTCAACGATGATCTTCGCATCAGCGGCAAAGACTCCCTGCGGGGTGGTGACCAGCGGATTTATCTCGGCGAGCAGTGCGTCCTTTTCCAGGAAAACCCGGTAGAGCTTGTTGATGATCGGCATGATCTCTTTTGGGGCTTTTCCCGCAAGTTCGCGGAGCATGAAAGGAGGGAGGTCACGCATGAGGGGCGTTGCGATCACTTTTTTTATTGCACCGGGATTTTCCTTTGCGGTGATCTCGATGTCCACACCACCGGCTTCCGTGAAGAGAATAAGCGGCTGCTTGCTGGAGCGGTCGACCGTGATCGAGAGATAGTACTCATGCTGGATATCGAGCCGCTGCTCGGCGAGGATCTCTTTGACCGGGAGCCCCTTGATCTCTTTTCTGAAGAGTTCTTCTGCGATTGCAACGGCAGTCTTCTTGTCCGCCATCAGGATACCGCCGGCCTTGCCCCGGCCACCGACATCCACCTGTGCTTTTAAGACGATCTTATCGCCAAGTGCATCGAGATGTGCCGGTAATTCTGCTGCGGTACGGATCAGGAATCCTGCCGGGACGGGGATCCCGTATTCCTTGATGACTTTTTTTGCCTCATGCTCACGTAACTTCATGCTGTTTGCTCCCTTTGCCCAGTTCAATTCCCAGTTTCATCGCCTTGATGTTGAGCGTCTCGGTGCCTTTTGGCACGGAATCAAGGATCGCCTTTTCGAGCGCTGCTTCACTCACCACATGCGTTGATGCCACCAGCGCTCCAAGCATCACGATGTTTGCGACAATGTCTTTTCCCAGCGTCTGTTTTGCTTCCCGGGTTCCGGGGATCTCAAGATATTTACAGTCAGGGCGTGAATGGACGAGCGTGGAATCGACCAGCATCACCGCATCATTCGGCGCATGTGCACCATATTTTTCAAAGCCTTCCTGCG
>Ga0265296_1002092_pt1 | contig 20863 bp, 18 predicted proteins | sample MunlanPumphouse1_FD_189073 | JGI IMG/M metagenome (GOLD analysis project Ga0265296, IMG submission 189073) | Groundwater microbial communities from a municipal landfill in Southern Ontario, Canada - Pumphouse #1 | ecosystem: Environmental > Aquatic > Deep subsurface > Groundwater | place... | reverse complement strand
CGTTGACGCTCGTTACGTATGCGACGTCGAACTTGAGCTCCGCGGAGCTTCCGAAGAGGCGCGCGATCGAGGTGAGCAGCCTGTCGGCGGGAGTCATGTCGACGTGATCGACCATATACCAGAGGACCGTGTTGAACATCTGGAAATAGAGCAGCCAGAATCCCGAGTAAATCACGATCATGAGGACGAACTTCCAGTTGGCCAGCACCATCGCCGCATCCGAGAGAATCTGTCCCAAGCCCTTCGTGCTCGCGGGGCGCTCGGGTTCGCGGTAGGCGATCATGGTGAGGACAAGCATCGCCGCGCACCACGCCGCCGAGGCCAGGAACACGTACGACCAGCTGAAGCCCTTGAGATAGCTTATGAGAATGGGGGAGAGGAAGGCCCCGAGGTTGATCATCCAGTAGTAGACGCCGAATCCGAGCGAACGGTTCCGGTCGGTGGTCGTGCGGGTGATCGTGCCCGAAAGGATCGATTTGAAAATGCCGCTGCCGACGGCGATGAGGAGGAGCGTGAGAAAAACGACGCCGTAACCCGTCGCGCGGCTCGAGGCGAAATACCCTACCATGAGGATGGCGAACGCGAGGGTGAGAAACCGCTTGTACCCGTATCGCTCGGCGAGCGCGCCCCCGAGGATGGGCATGATGTACGTCAACGTCATCATGATCGATTGGAGAAAGCCCACCGACGTTTCGCTGAATCCGAGTCCGCCGTCCGCCGTCTTCATCCTGAGGTAGACGGCGAGGACCGACATCATGCCGTAGTAGGCGCCCCGTTCGAAGAGCTCCATGACGTTGGCGACCCAGAATGTGCGGGGAAACGACCCCATTCCGTCACTCGTACGTTTTTCTTCGATCACGGCGGCCACTTCCTTTCTCGACGCGGATCAGGATAACAAAAAGGGAGCGAGTGTTGCCAGTTTATTCTGGTCGGGGAAATTTTGGGCGGGGGAAAAAAAGAGGGGGAGAATGCGTTTCGTTCGCCTTGGCCGGCGTCGAAGGACCCTCCCCCGCTTCTCCGTCGTGCGCGGTATCTATGGCTAGCACGAGAACTTCAGCCTGAAGCCCCCGATATCGATCATGTCTCCGTTGCGGAGCTTTCTCTGGTGCACTTCCTTGCCGTTGAGCGCGAGCCCGTGCCTGCTGTTCAGATCCTCGATGAAGAATCCGCCGTCCGTCTTCATGATGACGGCGTGCTCGTCCGCGACGAGAGAATCGTCGAGGCAGATATCGCAATCGAGCCTTCTGCCGAGGGTGATTTTTCTTTTCTTCAGGACTATCTCGAGCCCCGCGAAACAGCTGTTTGTGATCGTGAGTCGTGCATTTTTGCCTGCGGTCCTCGCTTCCGCGATACCGACGCCCGCTCCGCGATTTGCTTTTCTCGAAACCACTTCCGCACCTGCCCTGTCTGGAATTCATCCAGGAATCGGCATCCGCGCGACTCCGGTGGATGTAATAACGCAAAATTCGTACCATACCGCAGCGCGGGGGTCTCCCCGGCGCCTGGCGCGCCGGGCAAGCGGTCTCTCGGGACCGAGGGATTTGCATGGTAGGCGCCGGTACAGAACCCGGGCCATCAAGCAATGACAGGTGGCTTGCGACTTCCGGCGCCGCCGGAAGAGATATTATCCGCCTCAACCGCCGGGCAGGTAGGCGATCTCGAGGCGCGGCCGCCGGGCGGCGCTGCTATATTCGCGCTGGAAGACGATCGCATAACGCTCGCGAGAGACGTCCGTGGTCTTGATGATGATCCCGTGATTCGACGACGGGTGCTGGATCCATTCCATCACGAGTGCCGGAGAAAGGGAGAATGTCACGACGCTGTCGCTCGATACCGTTTGCTCGTCGATGACGGAGCCGGAGAAATCTCCTCCCCCGAGCGTCCATGAAACGGCTCCGTCGATCGTGCTCCACGATACGCCGGTTGCGGATCCTCCGAATCCCTCGGTCCACTGTTTGTTGATCAGGTGGGCCTCGAGCGTTATCGAGTCGGGCGCCGGCGGCGTGACGTGGATCGAGAGACGCGCCGAAACCACCTCGGAGCAATCCGTGATCGAGGATATATCCATTCGTACGATGAGGCGCCGCTCGTAGAACGCGGTCGAGAGCAGAACGGAGCCGAGCGTGTCGGAGGGAGCCGGTCCGAAGTTGGCGTTCGCGGCCGCGGAGTCGGGATCGTTCTTGAGGACGGCGTCCGCCGTGCCGTGGTACGAGGTCGAGGGGGATACGCCGTCCTGGAAGGCTGCGCGTATCGTATCGGAGCCCGGCGCAGGCGCAAGCTGGTCGTCGCTGCCGCATCCGGCGAACGCCGCGAGGCAGAGCGATGCTCCGGAGACGAGAAGAATCCGGCGCATCACGTCATTTCCCTTTCGGCAGGCGATACGCCTCGGGATCGACACCGTGTTTCTTCATGAGGTCGTGGAGCGTCGGGCGGCTCACCTCGAGGCTCTCCGCCGCGGCCGAAACGTTGCCGCGAGCCCTGATGAGAGCGCCGACGACGAAGCGGCGCTCCAGCTCCTCGCGCGCTTCCTTGAGCGGCATCGGCTCGAACGGGGGTTCGTTCCCGGCGGCGCCGGACGGCTCCGGCCCGGTAGCGCCTTTCCGCATATTCTCGGGATAGGGCAGATCGAGATCCTCGGGTTGGATGAGTTTCCCGGTCGCCATGATGACCCCGCGTTTCACCCGGTTTTCGAGCTCGCGGACGTTGCCCGGCCACGCGTAGCGGCCGAGCGTTTTCTGCGCGTATTCGCCGAAGCCGCGGACGTTGCGCGAGAACTCCCCGTTGTACCGGTGGAGGAATCGCATCGCGAGGAGGAGAATGTCGTCCCGTCGGTCGCGGAGCGGCGGGAGGTTAATGCTCACCGTATTGATTCGGTAGAAGAGGTCTTCGCGAAACGTCTGGCCGGCGAGCATCGCGTCGAGATTCCGATTCGTCGCCGCGATGATGCGGACGTCGACCTTGATCGGCTCGCGGGCGCCCACGCGTTCGATGATATGTTCCTGAAGAAACCGGAGAATCTTCACCTGCAGCGGCGGAGTGAGCTCCCCGATCTCGTCGAGGAATATCGTTCCGCTGTCGGCGGTCTCGAATTTTCCCGGCCGCGTCTCGAAGGCGCCGGTGAAGCTCCCCCGCTCGTGCCCGAAGAGCTCGCTCTCGAGAAGATTTTCGGGTATGGCCCCGCAGTTGATCGGCACGAACGGCTTGTCGCGCCGAGGGCTCCGGTTGTGGATTGCGCGCGCGATGAGCTCTTTTCCCGTTCCGCTCTCCCCCGTAATGAGGATCGAGACGTCCGTCGCGGCGACACGTTTCACCGTCTCGAAAACGTCGAGCATCGATTTCGACATCGCGACGATGCCCTCGAACTCATGCCGGGCTCCTTCCTTCTTCTTGAGGGCGAACAGCTCCGTCTCGAGCGAGTGGAGGTACGCGGCGCGTTTCAGAATCGTGCGCAGCTCCTCGATCGGGGTCGTTTTGGAGCAGAAGTCGTAGGCGCCCCGTTCGATCGCCTTGAGCGCGTTCTCCTTCTCGTCGTGGCCCGTGAGGATGACGACCTTGAGGTGCGGATCGAGGAGAATCGCGTCCTCGAGAATCGCGAGCCCGTCGATGTTCCGCGGTTCCCCGGTGAGCGAGAGGTCGAGAATCATGAGACCGGGCTTTTTCGCCTTGACCGCGGCGATCGCCTCGTCGGCGGTCTGCGCGGTATGGACCGTGAAATCCGCCTTGAACGCCCACTGGAGTTGTTTCAGGATCGATTCCTCGTTATCGACGATGAGCAACGTTTTTGCCGGCACGCGTCATTCACTCCTCGCCGGAGGCGCCGCGGGGAGCGTGACGCTCACCGCCGCCCCCTGACCGCGCGCTCTCGCGATCGAGATTCTCCCGCCGTGCGCCTCGATGAGATACTTGCACATGACGAGCCCGACGCCGAGCCCGTTCTTTTTCGTGCTGTAGAACGGATGGAAGAGGTGGTCTTCCAGATAATCGGGATCGAATCCCGGTCCCGAATCCTTCACTGTGATCTTGGCCCATTGGTCGTCGATCGTCTCGACGTACACGCGCACGGTGCCTCCCGGACCCGCCGCTTCGACGGCGTTGAGCACGAGATTCTCGATGATTCGGTTGATCGCGGCGGCGTCGACTCTGGACCGTGTCCGCACTCCGCCGGTGAATTCCAACGCGACGCCTCCGTTTGCGGCAACCTGTTTGAGGCCCTCCGTCGCGCGCTCGACGAGACCTGATATGTCGACGTCCGTTTTCGCGAGAGACGTCGGCGTCTTGTGAACGTTGAGGGACCTGATGAGGCTCTGCATCTTTTCGACCGAGCGCCGGATCGTCTCGATCGCGTCTTTCTGGAAATCGGCGTTTCCGATATTATCCCGTGCGTTTTCCGCGACGAGCGAAAGCATTCCGACCGTATTCTTGAGATCATGAATTACGAACGAGGCGAAGCGGTTGAACGAATCCATCTGCCTCGCCTCGATGATGCGCTCCTCCATGAGGAAGTTGTCGAGGGCGAGCTTCGCCTGGAACGCAATCGTCGCGAGGAAGTCCTCGTCCTCCTCCGTGTATGCACGGCCGAGGTCCTTTTCGCCGAGAAGAATGAAGCCGCGATTCTCCTCCCCCTGGGAGATCCGCGCGATGGCGCAGATCCATTTTCCGTCCTCGCGTGCGAGGACGACGAGCGGTTTCTTGAAAACGACGACCGGTTCCCGCGCCGTGAGCTTCTGGATGTCCCGGATGAGCTCCGCGTCGAGTTTCTCCTCGTCGAAGCCGAAGTACCCCGCCTTTCCGGGGCCGATATCCGTCCATATGGCCCCGTGCCGCACGAGCATCGTGTCGCACAACGAGCTGATAACGTTCGAGAGGAATTCGTCGACGGTGGCGCCCGAGGTCATGATCTCCGCGTAGCGGCGCCATTCCTTCCGGTAGTTATACTGCGCGAGGTAGAAGTTCTCGCTCAAGAACGTGCGCAGACGCTTCTTCGCCTTTCCCGAGATGAGAACGGCGGATAGGAGAAAAACGGCGAAAATCCCGATCACCATCGCCGCGAACCGCTCGTACGGGAAGCCGAGGAGACGCGCGATGAGCGTGATGAGGCCGAGCGAGAGAAGGTAAAGCCCCGCAACGACGATTGCCACGATCGAGGGGGATTGCCGCGGCCGTATGTACACCCGGACGTCGAAGAGCGGATAGCGGATCGACGCGTAGAGGAAGGAAGCGCACAGGACGATGATCGCGCACGGCTGGGCAAGAAGGAAGTTCCGATCGAGAACCGAAATCGCGAGAAGCCTGCTCATCACGGTGAAGTTGATGGCCGACGCGACGAGGATGCCGAGAAACGGATACTTGAGAGTGACCTTGCCGGCGACGGTCGCCGCGCGGTACGTGTTCTCGAAGAGGTAGAGAAAGAGGACGTTGACGAGGAGGAAGTACGCCGCGGCAACATGTCCGAGCACCGAGAACTCCATGCCCCACAGCGAGCCGGTGCCGTAGAAATGAATCTTGCCGACGACGAGCCGCGCCGGAATGACGAGCATTGCGACGGCGAACACGACCGCCAGGGCGACGATCCCGCGGAGCGGCCCCGAGAAGAGTTTGCGATCCTCCCTGCGCACAAAAGCAGCGAAGAACGGGGCGGCGAGCGCGGGGAAGAATACGAGCAACGCGACGAGGAGGCGGAACTGCGTGAGAACCGCCTGCGGATCGTGCGCGAGAAACATAAGGAGAAGCGTGATCTGCGTTCCGGCGAGGACGAGTGCGGAGAGGATGAAGAGCCTTTCCTGCGGCTCGTTTTTTCCCTTGAAAAGGTGCATGACGATGACCGCGGCGAGCAACGAGAGAGAAACGACGGTCAACAGAGTGGGGAAAGGCATTGGTGGTTACCTCTTGAGTCTCGCGAGTTCCTTGTTCGCGACTCCGGCGATATCGGTTCCGGGATGTTTCGCAACGCACGTCTCGAGCGCCCTAATCGCCTCTTCCTTGTCGCCGAGCTCTTTTTCGTATATTGAAGCGGCTCGCAGGTAATTTTCCCTGAAGGGGGAATAATCGGGGTAGCGATCGGGGATCGCCGTCAGATGCTCCGCCGCCTCCTTCCATCGCTTATCCTCGGTGAGTGTGCGGATGATGTACTGCTCCGCCATGATCTTCGTTGCCGGGGGGCGTTGGCCCGAAATAAGCTTCTCATAGTGTTTGAGCGCCTGGTCGTACGCGGCTTTCGCCGCGTCGCCCGCGCCGCGCTCGCGGTAAATGAACGCGATTCGAAGCGGCGCCTCGAATCCCTGCAGCGTTTCGGGGTAGTCCGTGTATATCAAGCGATAGCGCAGAGAGGCGGCTTCGGGATCTCCCTTGAGCTCCTCGATATGCGCGAGCTGCCATTGGGCCTCGACGACAGCCGATATGCGATCCTTGAACAGGTCAATGATCGTTCCGTAGAGCTTCGCGGCTTCGTCGAGCCGGCCTGCGTTCCTGTGTATTCCGGCCGCGGTTATCACGGCGTCGGGAGCCTCTCGGCTCTTGGGATAGACGTCGACGACCGACTGATAGAGCTCGAGCGCTTTCGACTCGTCTTTTAGGCCGTCCTCGTAAATCTTGGCCTCGATGTAGAGAAGGGAAGAGAGATCTTGCGGGTTGTCCCGGTAGAGCTTCTTGAGCTCGTTTGTGAGATCGCGCCCCCTTGCCCAGTCTTTCTGCTGCAGGTACGCGGCGAGAAGGTTGTATCTCGTTTCTCGGAGAATCGCCGGGTCCTTTTCGGTTCCGATGACGAACGAAAAGACGCGCTCCGCCTCTTTGAGCCAGCGTCGCGCGCCGTCCCGGTCCCCGTGCCGGCTCGTGAGCTCGGCGAGCTTGAGTGGCGTGACGAGATAGCGGGGATTCATGCTGACGGTGCGGGCGAGCGAATCCGCGGCGAGGAAGCGTTCCGAAAATCGCGTGTAGTACCGAATGGCCTCCGCGCTCTCGCCGAGCTCCTCCGAGATGACGCCCGCCGAGTAGAGGGCGTTCGCGAGGGCCGCGGGGACGTTTTTCGCGAGCTCCACCGCCTTCTCGAAATCGTTCCGTGCCTCCCTGAGGAGCCGGCCGCGGTATTCGAGCTCTCCGAGTTCCATCTGCGCGGAGACGACGATCTCCTCGATCCCCGCGACCTTGCCGGCGGAGTCGCCGTAATCGCGCACGATGCCGCGGTACGCTTCGGCGGCCTTCGCGAGAAATTCGCTTCTCATGCCGCCCGCATACAGATCCTCCTTCAACTTTCTTGCCTTAAAGAGCTTCTTTTCCGCGGTGTAGCGCTCGTCGTTCCGAGCGGGGCCGCACGCGGCGAGCAATAGAGCCGCGGCGATGACGACGGCTCCCGCGGCACGGCGGGCGGCGCGCTCTTTGGATGCGTTCATTTTTTGAAACGGCATTATTGTTCCTCCCCTGTGTTCCGTGTTTCAACGAAGAAAATCGTGAGTCCTCCCACGAGGAGGTAGGTGGTGATGAACTGGATGGCCTCCCCCGCAATCTGCACGTGGACCAGGAACTCGGGCGATATTTGGACCATGATGGCCTGCGGGTTCAGGCTCAGAAGAAGCGTCGGTACGGTGAGCAGGAAGGGCACGAGGGCGAAGAGAAACGATTCGGCGAAGTGCCGTCCCGCGAAGCCGAAGCTCCGCCGAAGCGCATCCGGCGCCGAACGCCCTTCGATGAGGATAAAGGGAATCGCGTATAAGAGGAAGGCTTGCAGCACAACGCAGATAAGCGCGCTCGCGCCCGCACCGAACCCGCGTGGAATTCCGGCGATCCCGTCGAGGAGCGCCATGGGGTACCGGAAGCAAACGAACATGGCGACCGAGGCTGCCGCAGCCGCGATGACGAGGTGGAGATACCTACGCCCTGCAGCTCCCAGGCTTTTGCGTACGCCCATACTTTCGCGCTTCGCCGCCGCCGCGACGAGCAGCACCGTCGCTCCTTGCGCCAGGACGAGAATGAATATCTCGAGCGGGATATCGAACCTTCCGAGGATGCTCTCCATGAAAAAGAGATGTTCCGGATAGTGCGTGACGATTTCGGGATCCATGCCGGGTCTGAGGAGCGTCCAGAGCCCCGCCGCTCTCGCGCCGCTCCATACATAGAGGCAGATCAAAGAAAGCTGGACAAGGAAATAGAGAAGAAGCGGAATGATGAGTCTTCCGTGCTGCAGGTATGAGAGAACCGTTCCGAAGATTCTGAACACTCGCGCAATTCGGCTCATGGAGTCCTTTCCGGTGGTGTCGTTCCTGAATCCGCGCCCGTCGGAGATCCTCGGGCGGCGCCCGACACGCGCAGAACTTCCTCGACGTGCGGCGCGAGCGCCTCGGCGAAGCGAATGAGATCCTTTCTGGAAGCGCTTCCCGCCTCTCCGGTCACGTCGATCGAGAAACGCACGAAGGCGGTCGCCTGCGGCTTCGCCATAAGGGAGTTTTTCATCTGGTTCCATTTGAGCGCGAACTCGTTCGTGATGATCCCGTCGGCGCTCGAGAACCAATAGAGAATATAATGCGTTCTGACTCCATCGGATATAGCGAGGCTCTTGACCGCAATTTCCCCGCTCCCGAGAGCGATGCGCGTCGATCCTTCGTCGAGGATGTTCCAGCCCGCTCCCGGGTAACAATGCTTCGGTGAATGTATCTGGGAATTCTCGTGCTGCGTTCCGAAGTATCCGATGAACAGCCACACGACGCGCCCGGAATCGCTGCGGTACGTGCGGAACAGGGTGGCGTCGGCGCCGAGGAGTTTGAGCGCCTCCGGATCTTCCGTTTCGTTCGAGCCCTTGAAAGAGCCGATCTCGGTCGGAATGGAGTCGAGCGGCGGCACCGGGGGGCTTTCGATCACGCGGTAGCGAAGCGTGTAGGTGTACGCGATGAGCGCCGTCAGCAGCAGGATGATGATGAGGTGGCTTCGAAACGTCATTTTGTCCATTTCAGAGCCCCCCAAACGGCGAGCAGCATGAGAAACCCCGTGAAAAAGACGATGAGCCCCGAGATCTCGTGGAGAGTTCCATCGGCGAAGGAGGGACTGACCGCATAGGCGCCGATGGCGATCACCACGAGCCGGATCGTATTCGCCGCGATGGCGATGGGGATCGAGCATGCGGCGAGGACGGTCTTTCTCCGGGCGTTCAGACCCGGGAACGCGCACAGTACGAGGGCCAGCGTGATCATGGTCATGAGGGATCTCAGCCCGCTGCACGCCGCGATCACTTCGAGCGTGTAGGTGGGCAGCGCGAGGATGTTCCCGTGCCTGATGACATCGACGCCGATGAAACGGAGAAGGATCGTGCTCAGCTTCGCGCTCATGATCTGCATGGGGAAGGTGAGCTTGTAGTACGCGATGTAGGGGAGGGGAATCATCATGAGCAGAAAAAGCAGCGGAAAGGCCGCGCGGCGAAAGAATTCCATCCCCTTGAACACAAGGAGAAGCCCGATGAGCATTATCGGGAGCGAGAGGCGCGCGGTGAAAAGCTCCGAGGCGGCGGTTCCGCCGACGAGGAGAACCGCTGCGATGATCATCAATGCGGCTCCCGCGAAAGCGGTCTTTGGGCCGGCCGTCGCCTTGAGCTCCTCGCGTCTGCGCCAGAGGAGATACGCCGAGACGATCGGCACGGCAAGGCCGTGCTGGTAATTCGAGTCGCTCAGCCACTGTTTCACGAGCGGCGCGACGACGGGCGCATAGAGCACGGCGAACAGCGCGGCCGTTACGAGCGGCAGCGCTGCCGCAACGCCCCGGGCGGGACGCGCGGGTGATGCGGTGTAATCGCGCACGCGGAGCCTCCTCTGATTGCTTATTCTTATATCATGAGAGCCTCGTTATACAAGAAGAATGAGCGATGAGAGAAGCGCCTTTTGCTGCCGGAGCGAAAAAAGAGCGGGCGCCTTTATTGGCGCCCGCTCGATGATCGACGCATGGAAAAGAAAGAGGTGCCTATCCTCTCTTCCTTCTCAGAATCGGGATCATTCCGAGGAGCCCGAGGCCGAGAAGGCTTAACGTTCCCGGTTCCGGGATTGCCTTGTTGTCGGAGTAGTATGACGCGTCGTGCGAATAAGGGTTCGTGTATGTACGGCCTTTAGAGTTGACTCCCGCCGCATCGAAGTGAGCCCAGCTGTATCCGCTCACGACGATGTCGAGGAGGATTTCGTCTCCCCAGCCCGGATTGCTCATGGCGCCGGACGAATAATCATACGCTTTGATCTCGTCGTTGTCGATGCGGCCGATGCTCTGGAAGTTATAGCGCCCCATTCCGGCGGGCATATGGTTGCGCAAGCTCGGATTCGGATCGAGTACGTTAGGCAGAACCGACCAGTAGCCTTCGAACTCGGTCATCTCGACACCGTTGATCCAGACCGTGCCGGACTGGCCAATCGGCGTGCTGACCATGAGGTAGGTGTCCATAAAATCGTATGGCCGGGATGACTGCCCATGGCCGAGAAGGGATGAACTGCCGCCGCCGCTGGCCGGATTCCAATAACCCACAACCTTGAGGTCGAAGTTGTTACTGTGGGTAATCCACGAATCGGACTCCTGCTGGTAGAAACGCTCGTAGGTCGAGCCTACGATATACGTCTGAAGCCTCGGCACGGCAAGGGCATTGCCGGCCATGATCAGAAGGAAAATGCTCATAACCGCTAATGTGGTAATCCTTTTCATTTCTGCTCCTTTTCTCTGCGTCGGTTTTCCATATACTTACCCTTTATTTAGCCTTTCCGGAGAGTGATATCGCATAGGCCGTGCCGTTTCATGGCATTTCATAACTTACTATATTGTAATGAGTTGAAAGTTCTTGGAATTGGGGGTTTTGGCCCATAGGTAAAACTGTAAGAGTTTCCGACGGCATTTCTGAGAATCCCTGAGGATCAGTGACATCTGGGAGGGTTGCCGGGCGATTCCCATTTTCTCCGATGCAAGATAATAATTGAAATTTCATTCTATCTATGATACAATCATCAAAGGAAGATGGCCTTTGGGTTTCGTTTGATGATGAGAACAGATTTGAAAGCGGTATCCTTCAGACAGGGTGCAGTGAAGGAGGTGATAGAAGAGGTTAAAGGTACGAGGTTAATTACCTTGCATCAATCTTGGCAACGTAGCTTTTGGCATTAAGCTTGGCTTCACGAGTCCCGATGTAAAGGAGTAGTCATGAGGGCTGCAATAATTGCGATGATGATTCTTCTTCTCCCGGCTGCTCTGTTCGCTGGCCCAACGATGGGGGTTTATTTCACGTACGCTCCGACCCAGATGCACTACAGCCCGATGCCGTTTGAGCAGTTCCTTGGTTATGTATACGCTCAAAATACGGCGTGCTTCCTGACCGGTGCCGAGTTTGCCCTTGAGATCCCGGAAGGTGTCGTTCTCATAGGCTATACTCTGCCCGGTGATTACGTTACGCTCGGATCCCTCCCGGTAGGGCTCTCCATGGCTATCTGGCCTCCGATGGACGGCTGGACTGCCAATCTTCTCTGCACCTTGACGTTCCTGGCGGTCAATTCGTGCCCCGGGACCGGCGGCACAATGCTCGACGCGCCGATCAGAGTGATCGCGCATCCGGATACCGGGCTTATCCAGGGTGCCTGTTTCCCCGAGAACTACCTGTTCGAGTACACGGGCCTGACCTCGATCCTCTGCCCGTATGTGATCGGTGTGCAGGAAACGAACTGGGGCGCTATAAAGAGCCTCTTCTAAGAACGGGAATATCACTTATCCCGATGAGCCGGGCGCCTGTGGCGTCCGGCTCTTTTTTTTCTCGCAGATGATCGTTGTGTCCTGTTCCCGCCTGAAAACAGGAGGTGATAACTGGGGGAAAAAGATACCAGGGGAGCTATCTTGCGTCGATCTTCGCGGCGTAGTTTCCTGCATTAAGCTTGGCTTCACGAGTCCCGATGTAAAGGAGTAGTCATGAGGGCTGCAATAATAGCGATGATGATTCTTTTTCTTCCGGTTGCTCTGTTTGCCGTCCCAACGATGGGGGTTTATTTCACGTACGTTCCCGGCGCGATGGTCTGGAACCCTGATGTGCCTCCGATCCCTGGGGCGATCGAGGCCTTTATATACGCGCATAATACGGCGTGCTTTCTGACCGCGTACGAGTATTGCCCTTGAGATCCCGCCCGGCGTCATTATCTTTAGCTACGCTCCGCCCGTCGGCGCCCTTCAGCTCGGATCCCTCCCGGCAGGGCTCTCCGTGGCTTACTGGCCTCCGATGGACGGCTGGAACCCCGGTTACAATCTTCTCTGCTCGATGACGCTTTGGGCGCTCGATGGGTGCGCTTTCTACGGCCGCGGCGGCACCATGAGCAACCTGCCGCTCAGAGTGATCCCGCATCCGGATACGGGGCTTATCCAGGGCTCCTGCTGGCCGGAGAACTACCTGTTCGAGTACACGGGCCTGACCTCGATCATCTGCCTGGATCCGGTCGGTGTACAGGAAACGAACTGGGGTGCAATAAAGAGCCTCTTCTAAGAACGGGAATATCTCTGATCCCGATGAGCCGGGCGCCTGTGGCGTCCGGCTCTTTTCTTGCCCGGGCCGGGGCAAGAAAAAGCGGCAGGGGATTCACCCCTGCCGCGATGTCTCATCATCCGGGTGCCGCCGGGCACAAGCATCAATTACAGGATCCGCGGTCTGTCCGCCCGGGAAGCGGGCCGTGAAATACCCCTGCTTCGCGTATGTCCCGTCTTGCTGATCCTTCCGAACGAATCGAGCTTGGGTCTCGCAATGGACGCGCCAGAGGTGTGGAAGAAATTCTTCTGCCGGATGGACGAGTTGAGCGGCCTTCTCACGCTGTTCGGCATCGAGAGGCGGGCCTTCGCGGGGCTCTCCAGCCTGGATACGCCCCTTGCGGCTCCGTTTCGCTCGCGCGTGCTCAGCGGCAGAAACTCGGCTTTCGTCGACACCTTGTGCAGGAAGGAACGCGACGTGATGACGCTGTGCGAAAGCTCCGTTCCGCGAGCGATCCTGGCGGAGGAGGGCGAATGTTCGGCCGCTGTGCCGGTCCCGTCCCGGGCCTCCGAGGCATTCGTCTCGCCCAGGCCGGTCATGCGGCTCCAGCGAAGGTCCATTTCGCCGGCCCTGTCGAGTGCCCACGCGACGAAACCGGTCGTGGATTCGGCCGCGGCGGCTTTTCCGGGAAGAACCGCGGCGAGAGCCATAACGAAGAGAAACAATACGATCAACAAGGTAGTACGCATCGTCGATACCTTCTATTATTAAAGCAGTTACAAGGGTCGTGCGGATTTAGAAAGAACCAGGGTCACGGACCGCGGAGAGAAGAAGAGGAGAGAGAGAATCCTCCAACACATTAATTCTAGCACGTTTCGATCGCCTGTGTCAATATGGTAGAACCTATTATGAAGGTAAAACGTGCGCTTCTCATCGGCCCCTTTCCGCCGCCCATCGGCGGGGATACGGTGCTCACGCTCAATGTATCGCGAAGCGGATACTGGCGCGAACACGGCATCATGCTCGAGTGCATCGATACGTCTCCGGGGGACCGGGTGCGTGTGCCTGACGAGAGACTCGTGCCGGGAGATCTGCTGCGCGGGGCGCGTGTATTCCTCGAGCTCGTCGTGAGGCTTCCCCGCTGCGACGCGGTTTTGCTGTGGGCGAACAACCGGTTCCTCGTCACCGCGGGGCTTGCCGTTATCGCATGGTCGAGCCTCTGGAGGAAGCCGGTTTTCGTGAAGGTGTTCGGCGCCTATCTTGCGAGGAGGATTCGCCGGATCCCGCGGCCGTGGAGAAGGCTCGCTCTCCATCTACTCGGGAAGGCAGCGTGCGTTTTCCCCGAAACACGATTTCTCGCCCGAGAGCTCGTCGATGAAGGCTGGCTTCCGGCGGGGCAGGTACTTGTTCTTCCCAACTTCCTCACCGACAAATCTTTCGGTCATGCCCGTGCGCCGAAGCCCTATTCCGGGAGATGCGTGTTCTTCGGCCAGATCAAAAGGGAAAAAGGAGTATTCGACATCATTGACGCTCTCGGCGGCGAGGCGAATGCGATCTGCGATTTTTACGGCCCCGTACTCGACCGCGACCGCGCGGCTTTTCTCGAAGCGATTTCCAAATACCGGAACCTCTCGTACGGGGGTTCGATCGAACCGGGACTTGTAAGCCGAGTTGCGGCGGGCTATGACGTGCTGCTTCTGCCGACGTTTCACGAAAGCGAGGGCTATCCGGCGGTCATCCTCGAAGCGTACGCCGCGGGAATACCGGTTATCGCGACCGAATGGCTGTCGCTCCCCGAGATCGTGGAAAACGGCACGCGAGGCATACTCGTGCCCGTTAAATCGCCCGGGAAGATACGCGAGGCGCTCGGCCGGTTCGCCGCCGACGAACTCCTGTACGAATCGATGTGCGGGAAGGCGCGCGCATTCGCCGAGAACTATTCGGAGCAGGCGGTATTGAACGGGATTCTGATTCCACGCGTATCGCGGGCCTTTCATTAGAGCATGTTCCCCGAAGCATCCTCGTGCCTCGTTTACCGGATGAGCACCGCCTTGCGCGTGATCGTCGCCTCTTGCGTTCTCAGGGCGTAGAAATAGATCCCGCTCGAGAGCCCGTCCGGTCTCCACGTGACGGCGTGCGCTCCCTTCGTCGCGCGGCCGCGCGCGAGGGTCGCGACCGCTCTTCCCGCGGCGTCGTAGACGCGAAGATCGATCTCTCCGTCCCGCGCGAGGGAAAAGCGAATCACGGTCGACGGATTGAACGGATTGGGGGCGTTCTGCTCGAGCGTCGCATGCGAGGGCGTGAGCGCCTGGACGGATGTTGTTTCCATGATGACGAGCGTGTCCCGGCGCGCGTAGCGGTTGTGCGCGAGAACATTCAGCTCGATCGATGAGATCGAATCGGGGAACGTCATGAACCGCACGAGATCGATGTGGCCGATGGCGTCCGCCGTGCCCCTTCCGTAACAGACGCCGTCGCGGTACAGGGACGCCATCGCGCCGGCCAGGCCCGTCTCGATTTCGATTCCCGCCGCATACCGGTCGATTCCGGCGGGATGCGAGACGGCGAGGGATTCGGGAGTATCGGTCCATCCGTCGAGGGCCGGATCGCCGAGGAGGTTCAGTCCGTAGAAACACCATCTCACCGCGCCCGGTTCCCATTCGCCCGGAAGGTCGAGGAAGGGTACCGTCTCGTCCTTCGATCTCTGGTTTGCCGCGCCGAGCGTCGTGTATCCTTCCGTGAAAACGGCGTCGAAAAACTCGCGCATGAAATGGATCGAGGGCCCACTCGTCTGGCCCTCATTGAACCATCCGTAGCGCGAGTTGCAGACGAAGGCGACCGCGCCGTGATTGATCGAGACCATCTGCTCGGCGATGCAATCAGCGGTCTCGAAGCTGCCCGAGACCAGACGATTGTCGAACGAGCCGTCGTAGCAACCGGTGGAGCACAGGACGGGGAAATTCGACGCGACCCCGTCGTTGAGGAAGTTGACGTCGGTGACGTCGGTCCGGCTTATCCGCATCACGTAGTTCGTGTTCGAGTGCCCCGCGTGGCCGATCCAGCTCGTGCCGGCGTTGACCTCGTCGAAGACGGCCGTACCCGGCCAGAAGCCGTACTGCCGGTCGTATTTTCTCACGATCGAGAACTCCGGCGGGATGCCGGTCGTTGTGAAGCCGTTGTCGGCATGGGTGCCGACGAGGAGCTCGACCTCGTCCTCGCCGTACGTCAGGGGGTTGTCCCAGAGCTTCTCGCCGAGGAGGAGGGCCCGCTTCACCTCTCCGGCGACCGGATGATCCTGGTACATCGTCGTCTTCGCGATGAAGTGCGCGATCTCATCCGGCGTATCGACGCTTGCCCTTCCCACGGCGATCTCGGAGTACGGGTCGTCCTCGCCCGGCTCGCCCCAGAGCGCGTCGCCGTCGGCGTTCCAGGTGCCGTCGAGAGCGGCGAAGTAAAGGTCACCCGGAAGATTCGTGTCGGTGTAGACCTCGGAGGAGTGCACCTCGCCGTAGAGGCCGCGGTACGGCACGATCTTGGGGTCTGCCGCGCCGCCGTCCCAATCGCCGCCGAGGAGGACGTGGGTGATGCCGTTATTGACGTATTTGTCCTTGATGGCGTTCCGGATCCGCTCGGCCGCGTCGACGCCGCCGTACGCGGCCGTGATTTCCTCGACCGTCATGATCCGCGCGCGCATTCCGCGGCGCGTATAGAAATCCCGGAGCTGGAGAAAATCGTCCGCGAATTGTTCGGCGGTTACGATAAGGTACTCGAAGACGTCGCCGGGATCGCCGAGCGGCGTCGCGAGGCCTTCGTACCGTGAAAGCTCGCCGGGATTGCCGACGATGCGCGATACGCGCTCCACCGTTCCGGGATCGGTGCGCGCAAGCCGGAGCGCCTCGCGCGCCTCGTCGCTCGCGGCGGTTTCGATGACGACGTCGATCGTGCCGTAATAGCCGGTCTCGCCCGTCGCGGGGATGAATCCGACGGGGCACACGGTACCGGAGGCGATTGCATGTCCCCTCAGGTAGTGCGTTCTGAAAGGCGCCTCGGGAGGATAGACCCACTCGGTCACGCCGTAAGCGGCCGCGTTGTACAGGAATCGCTGCTTCGCGGCGTCGATCTCCATGCCCGGTAAGACGGCCTGGGCCGGATGGAGCCTGTGCGAGCCGCCGATGAGCTTCCATCCGCCGCGGATTATGCTCACGCCGGATATCGACTCCCCCGGCGGGAGGAGCGCCTGGACGCCGCGGAACGGGTAGCTCGGCTCGCCGGGTTTTCCCGCCTGCACGGTCGCCGGAAATACCACCTGCGAGAATCCTCCGGGGAGCGCCTCGAGCCTCGGCGGGGCAAAGCGTATCGTGAGCCGGACGGTCGCGGACTGCGCGCATGACGCGGCGATGAGCACGGCGAGAAGAGCGCAGGAGAATACGGACAGCAGTCTTCGGCGAACCTTCATTATTTCCTCCAGATTTTCGATGCGGCGCCCCGATGTCGAATCAGCGGAGCAGCACGAGCTTTCTCGTCTGTGTCTCGTTTCCGAATTTCAAAACGCAGAAATAGATCCCCGAAGAGACGTTTCGTCCCTCGCGATCGTCGCCGTTCCACCGGACGCTGTGGGCGCCCATTGGCATCTGCCTCTCCCGGAGCACGGTCACGAGCCGGCCACCGACGTTGTAGATCTTCACGCTCACGAGACCGTCCGAAGGGAGGTAGAAGGGGATCCACGTCGTCGGGTTGAACGGATTCGGGTAGTTCTGGTCGAGGAGGACGCGCGGAGGCGCGGCGCCTCGCGCGATGTCGTCTACGCCGGTCGGGACGCCTACCGCGTGGAGAATCCGGAGCTTTCCCCAGCCCCACGTGTCGTTATAGACGCTTCCCGTAAACGCGTCGGTCGCCGCGTTCGCGGTGATGAGGAGCGCGACGTCCTTCATGGTCGCAAACGGGAACTTCTGCTGCACGAGGGCGCACGCGGCGGCGACGTGCGGCCCCGCCGCGCTCGTGCCGCTGAACTGGCGGTAGCCGCCGAGGCCATATCCAGAGCCGTTCTGCGAGGACATCGACGAATAGACGTCATAGTTCCCCGGGGATACGATGTCGAGGAGATGCCTGCCGTCGACGCGGGTGCCCCGTCCGCTGAAGGCGCTGATCTGTCCGACGGGTATCGAACCTCCCCCGACGCCGCCATAACCCTCGAAGCCGCGTGTCGAATATGAGCCGTTCACGAATGCGCCGTCCGCCGTCGCCGGCCAGGTGACGTTGCGATCGTTCGAGTAATAGTTCAGGAATTCCGCGCCGCCGGCCCACGAGGTGACGTCGTCCGCGACGTTGCTGATGACCTCGACCGGGGCGCCCGATTTATTGACGACGTGAAGCTCCCAGGTGCCCGTGAGGCTGGGGTTCGTGTTGTAATCGACGTAGACGTTCATCGCGCACGTGCCTCGCGGGCTCGTCGAAGCGTCGGACCAGACGTAGTATCCGTTGATGTACGCGTCGCCGCCCGTAAGCGTTATCATGCCGCCCTTCGGGCTCTTCAACCGGAACGTAAGACCGGAAAGCGATGTCCTCCAGAGCGTCGTGCTCCAGAGATTCATGATGCTCGTGCCGCTCGCGAGGGGCACCGTGATCTGGAGCACCGCCGAATCCGCGGCCGCCGCCGCGGCGATCGCGTGCTTACGGCCGCGCCCGAGATTTCCGGAGGGTGTCACCTGGATAACCGTATCGTTCATGACCGTGATGAGCTCTTCTTCGAGGGACGAGCCGTCGAGGTAATCCCACACGAAGCCCCCGAACTCGTAGAGCATGACGTCGGAGCCGCGCGAACGCGCCCACGGGATGAGGGCGGAGATGGGATTACCCGAGAAGAAATACCCCATGAGGATCTCCGCGTCGGGGGCGATCCCCGTGAAGATGTGACGGCCGACCGTCCCCCCGGCGAGGATACCGGAGACCGCGGTGCCGTGTCCGTTCACGTCGGCCTCGCTCTGGATGAGATCGACGCCCCGCAGACGCTCGACCGCGCCGCCCGTCATCGTCGCGTAGATCTTCGAAGTCTTGAGCGCGACGATCTTCTCGCCGGGGTCGAGCACGCCGTCGTCATCGGCGTCTATCGCCGTGAACACCAGCTCGCCGAATGAAGGGGTGCTCTCGGTGTAGCCGGCGGCCGGGCCGTAATCGCGTTTATAGTTGCGATTGGCGTCGTTATAGAGCCAGTCCCAGTAGGTCTGATATCCGTTGCCCGCATTGCTCGGATAGCCGGTGCCCCAGACGAGCGCGGGATCATAGATATACCCGTCGAAGTACGCGAGCGCCTCGTTCGGGTCGGCGATCCCGTTCCTGTTGAGATCCACGTAGTCGTATCCCGGCGTGAAGACCCAGTCCTCGTCGTAGTCGATCCAGCTGAAGGTGTCGCCGTCGGCACGGAAAAAGGAAGGATGAAATACGTCGATGCCCGTATCGAAATCGGAGATGCGCATTCCCTTGCCGGTGAGCGGGAGTCCGAGGGGATCGAGCTGGCGCCATGCCGAATCCGCTTCGATCTCGTGCGCGCTCACGTCGAGAACCGGGAATATGGCGGGCCTCCACGCCGCGTCGATCTTCAGGACGTCACCGCGCGCCGCGACGGCATCAACCGCGTCCCAGGGAATGCTGATCGCATACACCGGTCCCGTGTGGGCGACCGCGCCGTCAACGCGAAAGAAATCGGCTCCCTGCCGCTCGAAGGAAGCAATCTCCGCGTCCGAGAGGATATGATCGAATTTCGCGGTGACGGTGATCTTATCGGCTCGTGCCGCGGCGAGCGCGGGTCTCCGGTCGTCGGCTTTCGCGAGCCCTGTAGCTCTCGCGTGCCGCAGAAATTTCAATGATGTGTTGAGCTTGGCGTTTTCCGCATGGAGGGAACCCGCAAGAACGGAAATGGTGAGGAACGCGGCTGAAACGATTCGCATGAGCTTCAAGATGTCCTCCTTTTTCGTTCCGATTCCTGCGGCGGAGTATCTACTTTAATAGTATCATAATTATAATGGATTTGGCGCGCATTCGTAAGGTTGAAAAAGGAGGCGGACGATGAAAGTCAATATCATATTCTACAGCTTGTACGGTCACATCTACCGGATGGCGGAGGCCATCGCCGAGGGAGCGCGAGAGGTGAAGGGCGCCGAGGCATCTCTCTATCAGGTGCCCGAGACCCTCTCGGCCGATATTCTGGCGAAGATGGGAGCGACCCAGGCGAAGAAGAGTTTCGCGCACGTTCCGATCGCCGACCTGCAACAGCTCGCCGAGGCCGATTGCATTTTCTTCGGCACGCCGACGCGCTTCGGCATGATGACCGCCCAGATGCGGACGTTCCTCGACATGACCGGCGGGCTCTGGTCGAAAGGCGCTCTCGTCGGCAAGGTCGGGAGCGTATTCACTTCATCCGCCACGCAGCATGGCGGCCAGGAATCGACGATCCTCAATTTTCACACGACGCTTCTCCATCACGGGATGGTCATCGTCGGCTGCCCCTACTCGGAGCCGCGCCTCCAGGAGGTCGGCGAGATGAGCGGAGGCTCGCCCTACGGCGCCTCGACGATCGCGGGGCCGGACGGAAGCAGGTTCCCCTCCGAAAACGAGCTGGCGATCGCCCGCTACCAGGGAAGGTTCGCGGCGACGATCGCGATGAAGCTCGCCGGGTAATAAAGGAAGGAAGTCGCGTTTCGCGTCTTCCAATAAAAAGGCCCCTCTCTTCGGGAGGGGCCTTTTTCGCGAGCACGTCGCCGCGCGGGTGAGCCGCGCGGATCGTTCAGCGAATTGCGATGCCTACTTCTTGATCGGATACGGCGGCTTTGCCGGGAGCTTCGGCGGATTCTGCCGTATCTTCTCCATCAGGACCTCGATCCCCTTCTCGAGCTGCTGGTCGCGTCCCTTGGCAGCTTCCTCGGGAAGGTTGTCTATCTCGATGTCGGGCTTCACGCCGATCCTCTCGACGTCCCATTCGCCCTTGAGGTTGATGAAGCCGAAATCGGGCATCGAGATGAAGCCGCCGTCCATGAGGGATATGCCGCGGCTGTAGCCGATGAGACCGCCCCATGTCGTCGTTCCGATGAGCGGTCCGAGACCTTCCGCGCGGAAATAGTAGGGGAACGCGTCTCCGCCCGAGCCGGCGTATCCGTTGATGAGACACACCATGTGGCCGCGCGGCGCGGTGTTCGGGCTCATCCAGCTCTTGCCCTCCCTGCGGCCCCAGAGGTTCAGAACCTGACGCGAAAGCCGCTCGATCATCGGAGAGGGAATCGAGCCGCCGCTGTTGTAGCGCGCGTCGATGATGAGCCCTTCCTTGTTGAACTGCGGGTAGAAGGCCCGGATGAACTCGTTGAAGCCGTTGATGGACGTGTTCGGCACGTGGATGTAACCGACCTTGCCGCCCGTCGCGTCGGA
>Ga0265296_1002090_pt1 | contig 20868 bp, 25 predicted proteins | sample MunlanPumphouse1_FD_189073 | JGI IMG/M metagenome (GOLD analysis project Ga0265296, IMG submission 189073) | Groundwater microbial communities from a municipal landfill in Southern Ontario, Canada - Pumphouse #1 | ecosystem: Environmental > Aquatic > Deep subsurface > Groundwater | place... | reverse complement strand
GAAGTCATTCGGAGGTACTGAACCTTGAGAAAGCTTTAAAAACCATCTAAGAATTCCGTTTTGTTATGGGACTATACCGTCATATGAATACAATGCATCGCTCTCATCCTGAAGCGCTCGTTATTCTTCAAAGAGAACGTCAGATTGCATGGCGTGCAGAGCCAGCGTTTGTACGTTTAGAACATCCTACTAATCCAAGTAAAGCAAGACAATTGGGCTACAAAGCAAAGCAAGGTGTGGTTGTTGTTCGTGTTCGTCTTGGTCGTGGTGGAAAGCAAAGACCTTCTATTCGTCATGGAAGAAGAAGTAGAAATTTGGGTCAGAATTTTGTTATGGGTAAGAATTATCAATGGATGGCTGAAGAAAGAGTAAATAAGGAATATGTTAATCTTGAAGTCTTAAATTCTTATGAAGTGGGGAAGGATGGTATTCATTGTTGGTATGAGGTTATTCTTGTTGATCCAGAGCATCCTGCAATTAAAGCTGATCCAGTTTTAAGTAAATTTAAATTAACTGGTCGTGTTTATCGTGGGTTAACTTCTGCGGGTAGACGTGGTAGAGGAATGAATAATAAAGGTAAGGGCGCAGAGAAAGTTCGTCCAAGTATGAATGCTCATAAGGATCGAGCGAAGTAGTTCTAAATTATTTTAATTGAAAAGCTTTAATTAGTTCTTATTCTGGAAAAGGGTTATGGGTTTTTTGAAATGGATTAAATCGTTAAGGAAAGGTCCAGCGTATGAAAGGAATCAAGAAAGAGCAGTATGGTCTGTTGATCCATTGGATAAGTTTCTCCATAAGGTTGGGAATGAGTTAGGTCTTCTTGAGGTAAGTTTTAGTGGGGAGCTGGTTCAAGTAAATTATTTTAGAGTATTGTTTAAGGTGAAAGTTGCAGATGATTGTTTTATCGGAGTAACTCTAACAAATGGGTTTTCTGATGGCAAGGATGTGTTGGATGTTGTGATGGCTGTCAACGAGAAAGAATATCCAAAGACGGATGAGACGATGGGTCCTCCGATTATAGTCAGGTTGGGAAAAATAAATTCAAGGGTTGAACTTGAAGGTGCATTAAATGCGAAGGAGAATGAAATAAAAAGTAAAATTATTAATGCGCCGATGGTTGCGGATAGATTGAGAGCGGGAAAGACTAAGCGAAGAGAGATGCGAAAGAAAATAATGAAGGATGATGAAGAATAGTTTTTTTTTAATTAAACAACAATAATGCGGCTAAAATTATCGGAGCGGACTCTGCTGACTTCGCAGTAAACACATGATACCTACTAATACAACCTATATAATCAATTAACGATAATCTTATTTAATACAATAGATCAAGTCAATTATAAATTGCAGCACCAATTTCGAGTTTACAACCACACACTATGATAAAAATAAATACACCGCTACCCGGCATTCACGTATCTGCAGCACTCAAACGAATTGAAAAACACATCGGATTGTATGATCCTCCGTACCCCTTCGTTTACAGTGGCAAAGGACAGGGAGTTTATTGCGAAGATCTTGATGGAAACGTATTTATGGACTGGGCTTCACAGATTGCCTGCCAACCGCTTGGATACAACCACCCGAGAATGATAGCAGTGGCAAAAAAATACTCAACTAGATCTCCTTTAAAGTTAGCAGGTCATGATTATTACTCTTTAGAACATATCGAATTGCTTGAAGAGCTAGCTACAATACTGCCCGGAGACCTTCAAAGTATCTTCCTAATAAACTCCGGTGCGGAAGCAGTAGAAAATGCTCTAAAAATATCTTACCGAAAAAAACCAAGTGCAAAAATAGGTATATCTGTTCAAGGAGCGTTTCATGGACGAACACTCGGTGCACTTTCATGCACAAATTCAAAAACAGCTCAAAAGAAGAATTATCCTGAAATTCCTGTAAGAAGAATTACACTGAACAATGCGGACGAATTAAACCGTTTGCTTACCCACGATGTGGACCCGGAAAATGTTGCGTACGTCATCGCCGAAGCAATCCAAGGGGAGGGCGGATATAGATTTGCAGATAAACAATGGCTGCAAGACTTAAGGCGTATAACTAAAGACAACAACATTCCCCTCATTCTTGATGAAGTTCAAACTGGCATGGGTCGTACGGGAAAATGGTGGGCGTTTGAGCATGCGGAGATAGTTCCGGATATTTTCACTTCAGGAAAAGCTTTGCAGGTGGCAGCGACAATTGGGAAAAAAAATATGTTCCCTGAAGAATCAAGTTCAATTTCAAGCACATGGGGTGGAGGGGACTTAATTCATATGGCAATGGGGCTGGAAATAATAAAGACGATAAAAGAAGAACAGCTCTTAGACAAAGTTATCCTTCGCGGTGAATATTTTTTAAAAAAAATTAAAGAGTTAGAACAAAAATATCCCCTCATCACCAACGCAAGAGGTAGGGGATTATTATTATCTTTTGATTTTAAGACTAGCGAATTAAGAAACAAGTTTATAGAAATGAACTTTGAAAAAGGTCTCCTTACGTTAGGATGTGGAAGTCATAGTTTGAGAATAATTCCACCTTACATTATTAGTGAGCAGGAAATAGACGAAGGCATTACTATTTTTGATCACAATCTCGGACTTCTAAGTGAAGAAGGAGGCAAATAACATGATGGAAGTAGTAGCATCAAGTATTGGAGGTACATTTCCCCCAATAAAACTAGACGGTCTGTACGATGAAGGTAATGACCGAATAAAAAAAATCTACACTTGCTCTATTGAGGATGGAGAGGAACTATCAAAAATTTTTTCTCAATTGCTCCTCCTAAGATCTTGCCATAGGCTCCTCTCTAGCGACAGCGAACCTGTAAGCAGAGTAACTGCAAGGTTTTTTGTAAACAAGAAGGCGGTCATTCCCCAAGAACTGCATGACGATGTAGAAGCACAGCTTAGTCTGGACGGAGAATTTGCTGATTATAATCTGGTTTATTTGGGAAGAAACTTTGAGGGCAGAACTGCTAAAGAGGAGATTACTTCACGTCAGCGCGACAGAGCAGAGGGGATAGACGAGGGGATAGATTTTTCAGGAAATAAATCATTAGAGGTGATTGTAGGTGATGAGGTAGCAGTTAGAACAGTAAAACCTTCGCCGGACGATGCAGTATTCGATTCATTTGCGAAAAAGGTTTTGGAGATCTATGAAGACTCTTTCTTTGGAGATTATTCTTTCGAAATGAATCTAGACTCAGTTCGGAGTTTGTTACGTAAAGACACTAACATAGTCAAAGTAATTCAAAGCAGAAGAACAGAAGAGGTCTATTCAATAGGGGTTGGAGAAACGATCTCTCTTCCACTAACGATTAATGGGTCTGAAAGAATATTTAGCATGGCAGAGATTAGCGATGCAGCAACACCAGTACGACATCACGGCAAGGGTTATTACAGCTCAATCGCAGCAGAGCTGACGAGAGAGCTTCTAGCTACCGGGGTGGATTTAGTGTATGGTGAAGCGCGTGCAGCAAGCTCTGCAGTAATGACTGTGTGTAGAAAAACAGGAAGAAGACTGGCAAGAGATTATCACGGCAAACCGGCAATTCTCAAGAAGCATTGCATTATAAACGGAGCGAAGGAATCAGGATTAGATGAAACAGAACTAAATGGAAAATATAATCGCCTTGAAAATTTAGCAGTGTGGTACGCAACACGGGATAAACTGAAGGAGTTCTATCTTCCAAAATGAATGTCATTGAACTCTTAAAAGAACTGGTCGCAATAGACTCCACCAATCCATTCAAAACAATCGTTAAAGACGGTAAAGAAATAGGAATAGGCAATGAAGTGAAAATTGCGGAATATCTTGAAAAAAAATTAATTAATAATGGATTCAGTGTTAAAAGACAATTTGTCCAAGAAGCAACAACTGTGTCTCAGGGAGGAAATGTAATAACTATTCCAGAACGATACAATCTGCTCGCATCTAAAGGCACAGGAAATAAATCCCTTCTTTTTCTAGGCCATATGGACACCGTAGATGTTAAACAAGGATGGGAAACAAATCCTTTTGAAGCGGTAGAAAAAGAAGTAAATGGAAAGCAAATAATTTGCGGACTTGGTGCTAACGATATGAAAGCTGGTCTTGCGGCAATCCTCGCGGGAGTTGAAGATGAAGATGTAACAGACTACATTCTTAAAATCGCTTTTGTGTGTGATGAAGAATTTTGGTCATACGGTGCAGTAACATTACTGGAAAGTAGCTTTCTTGACGACGTCACTTTAGTAGTCAGCCCAGAGATAGGGGACTTCGATCGAAAAACATCCAATCAGGCAATCGTCCTTGGCAGAATGGGGCGTTCAGAATATCTTTTTGAAATCACGGGCATTGCATGCCATGGAGCGCAAGCACGTACAAATAAAGAGGCAGTAAACGCGGTTCATGAATCAGTAAAATTACAGCACTACCTCATTGATTACTGCAAGAATAACGCAAAAACATTCTCGCACGGAGGTTTATCTATGACTAACTCCGCTTACATCAGCCACCATCAAGGTGGAAAAGCAATTCTCTCTGTTCCAGACAAAGCATCATTTATCCTGGACCGATCTTTTGTTATGAATGAAGATGTAGAATCAGAATTAACTATTCTTAACCAGCTCGTAACAGAAGCATATAAACAGAATATTATTGATCAAAGAGCAATTGTTTCAGTAAAACTACGAAATAGACCTACCCTTCCTTGTAAGCCTTACTTCTTCCCGCCGGAACACGAAGCAGTTCAATTTGTAACTCGTTGCGTGGATTCAATCGTCGGTGCTCATGAAGAAGGGATAGGATATTCTGTATCAGATGAAAATCGGCTTGCAGAAAAAGGAATTCCCTCTATTGTTATCGGTCCCTTAGGTTCAAGAAGTCATGCTCCCCAAGAATGGGTAGATAGGGAAAGTCTGCTTAAATTAGTTGACATCTACAAAAAAATAATAAATACGTTCGGAAGTGATATGTAACATGACTTCAGGATTAGAGATCAGAATAGAAAAAGCAAGAATCCTTCGAGAAGCAGGACACGACCCTTATCATCCTGCAAGATTTAACAGAACAGATTACGTATCTGGCTTAAAGAGCAAATACGACTCGGCAAATTCGCAAGAACAATCTGCAGAAGAAGTAGCTATTGGCGGAAGAGTTACAGCGATACGCAATATGGGTAAGTCTCTTTTTTTAAATATAGAAGACCAAACTGGAAGCATTCAAGTATACGTCCGTAAAGATCAACTGGGTGATGATAGCTATAAGCTTCTAAAGGGATGTTTGGATATTGGAGACTGGCTGGGTGTCAACGGAAATGTAATGAGAACAAAAAGCGGTGAATTAAGTCTTGCAACGCAGAGTTATCGATTTTTAACTAAGGCAATTAGGCCTCTTCCGCTTGGAAAGGAAAGTGAAACTGGAACATATAACCGACTGGAAGATCCGGAAATAATTTATCGCCAGCCAGAGGTAGGAATGGCTACAGACAGAGTCCGTTTCGAAACATTGCGAAAACGTGCAAGAATTATCCGTGCAGTTCGTGAAAATCTTTGGAATAAAGGATTTGATGAAACAGACACGCCAGTGATTGAAACAGTGTATGGCGGTGCGAACGCTCGTCCGTTTACAACAGAGGTAAATGCGTTAGGCGGACTTAAAACATTCTTACGCATTTCACTTGAACTTCCGTTAAAGAGACTTATTGCGGGAGGTTTTGATGGAGTGTTTCATCTAGGACATGTTTTTAGAAATGAAGGAATTGACCGCAACCATAACCCTGAATTCAGCCTGTTAGAGGTGTATAAAGCAATGTGGGATTACAATGATATTATGAATTTGACAGAAGAGATCATTGTTGATGCAGCAGAAAAAGTGAATGGCACTACCGAAGTTAGATATGGCAGTCAAAAAATTGATCTAGCAAGACCGTGGCGCCGTATTACTATGAAACAGTCGCTTGAAGAATTTGCAGGTCTGAACGTAGATTCAAAAAACACTGTTGAACTCCAGGCAATAGCAGCAAAACACAATGCGGATATTTTACAGAAAGCCGGAATATCTCTAGATACAACTGACGCAGACCTCGTTGAAAAAGTCCTCGCCTACAATCAAGGTTTAGCCGGAAAAGAAGGAAAGATTCCCCTGGACGTTCCACGCGGTAATCTGATTGCTTATCTTTTTGAAGAGTTAGTAGAGTCAAAACTCATAAATCCTACCTTTGTAACAGACCATCCGAAAGAGACAAGTCCATTATGCAAACTCCACAGAGACAATCCAGAGCTAATTGAACGATTCGAATTATACGCAAATGGATGGGAACTTGCAAATGCTTACTCTGAATTAAACGATCCTGTCTTACAAAGACAACTCCTAGAAGGTCAAGCTGCTGAACTGCGAAGCGGAAACGATGAGGCAATGCCGTTTGATGAAGCATTCGTAAGGGCAATTGAATATGGAATGCCTACAACAGGCGGGTTAGGTATTGGGATAGACAGATTAGTTATGCTTCTAACAGCAAAGGATTGGACTGAAGACAGCCCTCCAACAATTAGAGATGTGATCTTCTTTCCGCTGATGAAGCCAGAAAATTACTAATTACTTCAAAAAAAAACCTGCCACTACATTTTTGCCTTAAATCACAAATGGTTGATGCATTAAGAGAAAATAAGATAATGATAAGATTTTTCTAATCCTTAGCTAGTTTTTTTGTGCGAAGGTGGTCTCCCTCTTTTGAGATGTGATAGGTGTCTTGGTCCATTCTGAGTGTTGCTGGTTGTGTGAATATTCTATCAAAAAGATAGGTAGTGGTTGCATCGATCAGTGTTCTTACTGCGGGGTATGGATAATTGGCGAAGGTGGTTGTGCTATGTTCCTTAAGAAACCGCTCGTTAGTTTCTCTGCGGGTATGAAGACCCTCATTTTCGAGCATAAATCGGAGAAGTTGATCAACGGTTGTGCGTACATCTGGTTCGCCATAAAACAATGCAATATCTCTTCTTAAGGAGGGAGATGTTATCCCTCGTTTTTCTATGGTAGCTTGTTCTTCCGGGGAAGGTTCTAAATGTTCTAAAATAGTTGCGTAGGTTCTTCTTAAGAAAGCGTTTGTTGTTTGTTCTAGTTTAGATTCTTCCATGGTTTATTTTGCAGCGAGTTTAACGTCTTCGCTTTTAACAGTTTTTCTTCCGGAGTGTGCTGCGAGTTCTACTGCTCGTTTTCCGATTTGTTCACCCATATCTTCTAAGACATCTTTCATTGCTTGTTTGGCGTCTTCAGAAACTCTTCCCGCTCCGCATTTTTTTAAGAGTTTTTCCATTGCTGCTAGGGGAATGATTTTTTCCATTATCTTGCTTTTGTCCTGGTTCTTCTTAAAGATTGCGTTTCATAGCTGAAAGGAAATTATATATAGCCTTACCAAATGGTCGTTATATGGTTCCAGAGAGTTTACTGCAAGAAGCAAGAATCCTATTAGAAAAGTCAGAAAGACCTCTTTTTATTCACGATAGAGATTGTGATGGCTTATGTGCTTATCTTCAGTTAAGAAAGTATGTTAAAATGAAAGGGTTTGGAATGGCGTTGCAGACTGGTCCGAAGTTAGATAAAGATTCATTGCATCATGTCTTGGAACTAATGCCTGATTTAATTATTGTGTTAGATATTCCGATGGTGACGCAGGATTTTATTGACGCAGTTCATTTACCTGTATTATGGCTGGATCATCATACGCCTCAAGAAAGAAGAAAAGTTACGTACATTAATCCAAGAAATTATGGTGAAAGTGTTCCGACTAGTTACTTGGCTTATCTTGTTTCTAAAGAAAATATCTGGCTTGCAACAATTGGAAGTGTTTTTGATTGGCACATTCCTGATTTTCTTCCAGAATTTAAGAAGAAGTATCCTGGTTTTTTAAAAGCAGAAAAACATCCTGGGAAGATTTTATATAAGACAAAGTTGGGAAAACTCATCCGTGTCTTTTGTTTTATGATTAAGGGTAAACCTGATGAAGTAAAGAAGGTAACTGATGCTATTTTTAAAGTAGAAAGCCCGAATGAAATTGTAGATAAAACTTCTGAAGCAGGAAAAATAATTGCGAGTCATGCGGAAAGATTAGAAAAGGAATATGGGGAATTGTTAAAGACTGCGAAAAAAGAACTTTCAAAAGATAAATTGTTCGTCTTTGTCTATCCTTCTCAAAGAACGAGTTTTACGACAGATTTAGCGAATGAGTTAACATTTTTGCATCCAGATAAAGTAACTGTCATTGGAAGAGAGAAATCTGGGGAGGTGAAGATGAGTATTCGGAGTGGAAAGGTTAATATTCAGGAGTTGTTAAAAAAAGCCTTAGTGAACGTAAAAGGATATGGTGGTGGACATGAATATGCGTGTGGTGCTTGTGTAAAGAAGGATGACTTTGATGTGTTTATAGAAAATATGAGGCGAGAATTATGAAGAAAGGGTGGGTGATCGTTCTTTTATTACTTCTAGTTCCAGTTGTTGATGCTGTTGTAATTAATGATTTTAATTCGTATGGTGCAATCCGGTTGGATGTTAAGTTATCTTCAGAGTTTGAGATGCAGCCTCTTTCCAGTAATGCGAAGGTAGAGCTAGTGTCTGCAAATTTATCCTTTGTTCCAAAAGTGGATACTGCGACAGAGATTGTAAGTTTGGAAGTAAAGAGTAGTCCGCAGGCTGAAGTGATGAAGGGTGAAGGGTTTACGTATCGCTGGCAGAATCCGACGAGTGGTAAATTTTCGTTAGGGTATGATAGTCAGGTTGTTGTAAAGAATGTCTTGTATCCTGTAAAAGAAAAAATTGTGTTCCCTCTTGATCCGTTAGATAGTGAATTTTTACTAGCGACTGAGTATATTGATATTAATCCTGCAATTAGACAGAAAGCTGCGGAGTTAGCGAGTGGTGAAGATGATGCGTATGTTGTTGCGTTTCGTGTTGCTGATTGGGTAGAACAGAATGTGAAGTATGATTTAAATTCAGTGACTGCGAAAGCTGTGCAGAAGTCAAGTTGGGTGTTAGAGAATAAAGAGGGAGTGTGTGATGAATTAACGAATTTGTTTATTTCAATGATGCGTTCGTTAGGGATTCCTGCGCGTTTCGTTTCAGGTTTAGCGTATACCAATTTGGGTCATACGTGGGGTCCGCATGGCTGGGCTGAAGTCTACTTGCCTGGTCAAGGGTGGGTTCCGTTTGATGTAACCTATGGGCAGTATGGGTGGATTGATCCTTCTCATATTAAATTGAAAGCTGCTGCAGATTCTGGTGATCCTTCATTAAGATTCACATGGAGGGCTGTTGATGTAAAGTTTAAGTCGCAGGAAGTTAATTTGTCTGCGCATTTAGTTGATGCGGGAAAAAAGAAGGCTGGTCCGGTAAGTATTCGTGTTCGCCCTCTTGTCGATCGCGTTGGTCCTGGTTCGTTTGTTCCAGTGGAGGTCACGTTGAATAATCCTCGTGATATTTATATTCCTGAAGGTGTTGTGATTACAAAAGCTCCTCCGCTTGTTGAGAAGAATGTAAAGCATATCTTAGTAAAACCATCCTCTTCTGAAAAGTTGTATTGGATTGTGAAGATTCCAAAGAATGTTGATCCTAATTTTATGTATTCTACGTTTGTGGAGGTGGAGGATGTGTTTCATGAAACTGCCACGACGAATATTTCGTATAGCAGTAATGGAAAGGTTGTTGATCAGAATGAAGCGTTAAGTTTGATTGGTGCGAGTGTTGGTGAAGTGAGGCAGGGTGCATTAAAATTAGTGTGTACGGGAAAGGATCATGTGTTTTCGTATGAAGCGTTGAATGTTGAGTGTAGTATTAAGAATGAGGGGGATGCTTTTTTGCGTAATGTGAATGTGTGTTTGCGCGGTCAATGTCAGTACGTTTCGTTGAATAAGGGTGAAGTGAAGAAGGTGAAGTTTGGTGTGGTGAATTTAAAGCCGGGTTTTACACGTTTAGAAGTGACTGCTGAATTAGAATTAGAACGAGCAAAGGCAGCCTTATTAGTGAATGTGTTGAACAGTCCGGATTTAATCTTGTCTGATGTGCGTGTTCCTGAGAGTGTGGCGTATAATGATCCGTTTGTCTTGAGTTTTGTGATGTCTGTGAAAGCGCCAGTGAAAGATGTGAGTGTGTTGTTGAATAATCAGGAAGTAATTTTGCTTCAGACGTTAGATAGTTCAAAGAAGGTTGTTGTTAATACGTATGGGAGAGAGTATGTGCGTAATCCTGTTGCGAATGTGACGATTAAGTTTAGTGATCAGAATGATAAGAAGTATTCTTTTTCGAAGAGTATTCCTGTGAAAGTGGAGAGTGTTCCATTATTTATTAGATTATTGTTGTGGATGAGAATTGTTTAAAGAAATTTAAGCCTAGTTCCCTTTTTATTGATTGCTCGTTCTTTTTCTACAAGCGTTGCATATTCTTTGTCATTTTCTATAAGCGTAACGACGTTTCCCTCTTCTAAATAAGCAGGATTGATCCATCTGAATTTTTGATAATTTTCAATATCCGGATTGTTTTCTTCAAAGGTATAGAGAATAGGTTTTTCAAGTTGAGAAAGTATTTTTTTAATGAGTGGGTTCGAGCTCTTGCTGATTTTATTTAAAACAGTTTCATCATCTGTGTAGAAGTCTTCTCTTGTGAGAATTCCTTCTTTAAGTGCTTCTTTAAAGGCAGTTGCTGCCAAGTGATAGCGCGCTGTTGAATCTGCATGTCCCCAGTGTTCTACTTGACATTTTAAGTATCCTCTCGCAAAGCGTTGTGCTGCTTCTTTTGTTTTAAAAACGATTCGATTGTTGAAAGTAGTGAGAGCTTCAACGATCATGCCTACGCCTTCTTTGTCTGCGTATTCTTCTAGCTCTCTTAAAGTGTAATCCACTCTATCTGCGCAAAGTGCGGGAGCTGGTTGTTCTAGGAGGGGGAAATGTTCATAGTTAACAATCCTCTGAAAGTTCAAATCGTGCTTCTGAATAATTTCAGGAATTTCGGTCATGCGGAGGAAATCTTCGTGAATAGAGTCTTGAAGATCTTGTTCTAAACCTGAATCAAAGACTTCGTCTGCGAGGTGGGAGAATGCTAAGTGCGATGCATCGTGAAGTAATCCTGCTGCTTGTTCTTCAACACTTGCTCCGAGTTTTCTTAAGAGAAGCATGACGCCGACACAGTGATCATAGCGTTTGAAGCCGGGAGTAGGTAAATAGTAAAGGTGAGGTGGGAGACCGTGTTGGTTTATTTTCTTTAAGCGTTGGACGGTAGGGCTTTCGATTAATTCAAGAAGAATTGGTTCATTGATTTCAACTGTTCCATAAACAACGTCTCTTATTTTCATTAGTTTACCAAAGCGTATAAATTAAAAAAGATTTAGGTGCTTGACCATATTCCTAGTTTTTGTTCTTGTGCCTGTTGCTCTGCTTTTTTGATTAAAGGACAATATTTTGTATTAGGTTCTATTGGGTAGTATGTTGCTAGTCCTTGTTCCACAGGATCGAGATTGTATAGATGATTGTTTTCTAAATTTCGTACATATCTTAATTCTCTTTTGAATTGATCTTTCGTTGTTTTATCTTTTTCTAATAAAACTTCTTTATGTAATAACAATTCAGAGAGATAGAGTGTTGCTTCTTTGGAATAAGCTTCTCCTTTCTCTGGAGTGTTGATGCAGATCATGCGAATGTGTTTTCCGTTTTGAATTTCAAACGTATCTCCGTCAACGATGCGAGTAACAAGTGCGTGTTCATAGGTTTCTTTTGTTGTAAAGCCGGTAAAATCTACTTGGAAAAGTAATCCAATTAAAATAAAGATAGAAGTAATGAAGAATGTTTTGGTGAATTTGTCCATTTAGTAGGATCTGCCGAAGTAAGCATGGATTTTTGCTGGTTGTTGGCAATGGAAGCAATTAGTTTTAACTGATTCTTGTTTGAAAGGAATGGTAAGGGATTTTGCTCCTTCGGTTTTATTTTTCATGTCTGTTTCACATTGTTCCTTTCCACACCACGGTGAGAGAGCAATCTGTTTTTCTTTTAAGACAGTTTGAAATTCTTCCCAAGAGCTTATTTTTTTAATGCTTTGTTGTAAGAGTGTTTCTGATTTTTGATAAAGTTCTTGTTGCATTAATTTCAAAGTTTTGTCTACTGTTTTCTTTAAGTCTTTAAGTGCAATAAATTCTTTTTTTCCAGTATCTCTTCGTACAACAACAGCTTGGTTTTTCTCTAAGTCTTTTGGTCCGAATTCAATTCTTAAAGGAATTCCTTTTAGTTCCCATTCGTTGTATTTCCATCCTGGTGTGTATCCTTCTCGTTCATCAAGAAGGGTGTTGAAAGATTTGAGTTGTTTTTGTAGTTCCTTAGATTTTTTTAAGATTTTTTCTTTATTATCCTCCTGAAAGATGGGAACAATGACTACTTTATTCTCTGCCACGTTTGGAGGAAGAACTAGTCCTTTGTCATCTGAATGAACTGCGATCATAACTCCGATAGAACGTGTGCTTAGTCCCCAGCAGTTTTGAAAAGGATGTTTGCTTTTTCCGTCGCTATCTAAAAAGGAAATGTTGAATGATGTTGAAAAGTTTTGTCCTAAATGATGTGAGGTGCATGCTTGTACTGCTTTTCCATTTGGAAGAAAAGTTTCTAAACTTAGAGAATAGTCTGCTCCTGCAAATCGTTCTTTTTCTGATTTTGTTCCGGGCAGACTTGCAATTCCTAAGACTTCTTTATAGCATTGTTCGTAAAAGGTAAGGATTTGTTTTGCTTCTTTGTCTGCTTCTTTTTTTGTTGCAAAGACAGTATGCCCTTCCTGCCAGTGGAATTCTCTTGCTCTTAAGAAAGGTGTTGGGTGTTTAAATTCCCAGCGTAAAACTGAACACCACTGATTTAATTTTAAAGGTAAGTCTTTGTAGGATTTAATCCATTTTGCATAAGCATCATACATAATTGTTTCTGAAGTTGGTCTGATAGCGAGTCGTTCACTAAGTTTACTATTTCCTGCTTCTGTAACCCATGCTACTTCTGGTGCGAATCCTTCGATGTGTTTAGATTCTTTGATAAGTAAGTGTTCTGGAATGAGGAGGGGGAATGCACTATTCTTTACGCCTGTTTTTTTAAACTTTTTATCGAGGTATTCTTGAATTCTTTCCCAGATGTAATAAGCACGTGGTCGTAGGATGTAACATCCTGAAACGTCGGAGTATTCAATGAGTTCTGCTTTTTGTAAAACTTGGGTATACCATTCTGAAAAGTCGGCCTCTTTTTTGACAGTAATGCCCATAAGTTTGTCAGCCATGAATGCTTTACGAAGTATGATTCTTTATAAAGTTGTTTGTTAAAGTTTCGGAAGAATTTTATTTAGAAGGATGGGTTGGTGTTTCTTTAGGATAGATCTGTACTGGTTCTTTTAATTTTATAATTTGAGAATAAGCAAGCATTGATCCGATCGCGACTGCTGCACCTAGAACAATTCCTATTAATCCGTATTTGTATTTGGTACTAGCTGGTTCTTGTTGTTGAGCTGGTTTGTCTGTTGGTTGTTCTGTACGTGCTTGATAAAGGCGATTAAGGTCGTCAGTTGTTGCAAGTTTTCCTAATCTATCCATTAATTCTAAAGGTAGTCGTGCTTCGAGAGTCGGTTTTGGTGTTGTTCTGTCGGTCTTAGCAATTTTTGCAGCGTAATCTCTTCCAATCTGTGCGTCAGCTTCATAGAGGTGGGTGAGCAATCCTGTTGCTTTGTCTGCAGGGGCTGTTGCTTTGATAAAGGCTTCATAGCGGGATAAGGCGGGGTGAATAAATGTGTAAGATGGTTGAACTGTTGGTTTTGGTCCTTTTGCTGAAGGTGCAGCTGGTTTTAGTGAGGGGGTTGCTGGGCTTGGGGCTTCAACGGATAACATTTCTAAATCAGACATAGAGAGTTCTATTGCTTGGGGGTTACTTCCATCACCTGTAGTATTATTGGGTACAGAAGCAAGGTCTGCAACAACAGGCGGTGGTGCGGTATAGAGGGGGGGAGCTCTTGCGTTTGTTTGTTCTCCTTGATATTCGCGTGGTTGAGCAACTGCTTTTCCAGCTTCTACGAGGTGGGATTCTGTTCGGGGAGAGCCTTGAATCTGATCTCTGCGGATAATGTGGGCTCCAGAACGTTCTGCATTAGCAAGATCTTCAAGTCGAGATTTGGGCGGCTGTTTTTGGACAACTGTTCCTCGTTCGCGAGTGAGGTCTGTAGATTCTGGTTGATCGAAGTAGGGTGCAGGAATTGCTCCAGGTCTACTTGAATCATATCCTAATGTTTCTGCTCCGTCTTTTCCAAGTATAATGTCTGGTAAGTCTGCAAGTCTTCCCTGCCCTGTTGGAGCTTCTTGATCTAAAGGTGTAGAATCAGATCGTCGTTGTACGGGTTGTGTTCTTCGTAAATCTGCTGGGGGAGGTTGTCCTTGTGATCTTGATATAGTTCCAGCTCGTGGTGGTGCTTTCCCTGGGGGTGGTGATTTTCCATTATTATTATTATTATTATTTGGCATTTGTCGTCCTCATAAAGTAAATAACTAAAATAGCAGTTAATTTATAAAGCTTTGGAGAGCGCTATCTATCTTTTGGAATATGGAGGTTAAAGTAGTTAAATTAAGTAATTTTATGGAGCGGGGTAGCATAATCTTTTTAAAGAACAACATTGCTTCTATCTTTTATGGATGAAGTAAAAGAGATGCCGTCTGCACCAATACCTCATGAAGTGCAGGATAGTCATGGTGAAGTGTTTCTCAATAAATGGGGTTTAATTGCATTAGTTATTGTTGGTGTTTTAGTTATTATTAATCAATTATTTATTTTCTCTCTGTCTGGTCCTATGCTTGGTTCTGCATCAAGGTCGATTAGTCTTGGTGGTTCTACTGATTTGGATGATGTGGATGTTTCAAAGATTCAATCTACTCCTCAGGGGATTGCAGCCTTGTTTCCTGTTGATAAAATGAAGACTGCTGATGATGCGGTTGCGATAATGATTCCTACTGGTACTCCAGATTATGGGGATGAGATGGGCGTATCCTATGATGATCCTGTTGTTTCTTTAGAAAAATTAGCAAAGGCATATCCTGCGTTAAAGAAACAAGCGCAAGACAAACCTGAAGTCTGGCAGAGGTATTTGAAATTAGCTGCTGCTCCGACTGGTATTTCGTGTGAATTTTGTTGTGGTATTGGTCCGCAAGGTATTGATGAAGATGGAAATTCAAAATGTGGATGTTCTCATAATCCTGCAGTGCATTCTGTTACGTTATGGTTAGTGCTTAATACTGATTATTCTGATGCAGAGATTTTAAAAGAAGTGTATTTATGGAAATCGTTATTCTTTCCTAAGGATATGGTTCAGCTTGCTGTGAAGATTTCTGGTGGTGACACGTCCGTCTTAGAAGATCTTCCGGGTATGGTTGGCGGTTGTTAAGGGTAATTATTTAAACAAAGTTAAGTAAAGAAGAATTATGAAAAAACTATTTTTAGTTGGAATTGGATTGTTAATGTTTGCTGGTCTTGTTTCAGCAATTACTCTTCCTCCAAATTTAATTAAATTGGTTGAACATCAAGAGGCAGTTGCAAAGAGCATCACGTTTCTTGCTGCGTTCTTAGCCGGTGTAATCAGTTTTACGTCACCTTGTGGTTTTGTATTATTTCCAATGTATTTTGCGTATGTGTTTCAGGAAAGAAAGAAAGCAATGCAAATGAGTGCTTTATTTTCAGTAGGATTATTAATTGGATTTGTGGTTGTAGGATTAATTGCAGGGTTTGTTGGTTCTTTTTTTAATCAATATAAGTTAGTTTCAGCTGTTGTTGCAGGAATCTTATTAATCTTGTTTGGAATCTCGGTCTTCTTCAATAAAGGATTTAATTTGTTTAATCTAAAAATGGATGTGAGAAGTAAGTCTGGATTTGGATTAATAATATTTGGATTTTTATTCGCGTTTGCGTGGGCGCCTTGTTCTTTTGCAGTCTTAAGCGGGATTTTTTTACTTGCAGGTCTTTCTGGTTCGTTAATGAAGGCAAGTCTAATGTTGTTTGTGTTCGGGTTAGGTGTTGTCGTTCCATTTCTCTTAGTATCTTATTTCTCAGATAGATTTGATCTTGCTAAAAGAGTACAGGGTAAGGTAAGAGAATTTACGTTATTTAATAAAAAAATAGTTACAACAACCTATAATCTTGTTGCTTCTTTATTATTAATTGTTTTAGGCGTATTAACAATCATGTTTCAAGGAACCCAGTTCTTTCAAATCTATGCAACGACGTATGTGCCTGAGTCAATTGATGTTGCTGCTGATTTGAATAAGAATTTCTTATCAGGGTTTGTTGCTTCTTCGATTGGAAACGGGGTTGGTATTATTGTGGGTGTTTTGATTCTGATTGTACTTATTTATTTAATTAGAAAAAAGTAAGATGGCGGGCTTGTCAGGATTTGAACCACTGAAGGGTTTTTAGTATTTAGTGTTTGGGGGGTAGTTTCCGTCTTATTTATTGTTTTGTTTGTTTTTTCCATTTTTTTGTTTCTCCCGTTTTTCTCTTTTTGAACCTTTTTAGTCTGGATTTGGAAGTAAATAAGATTATGTATTGATTATGTATTGAAATAGGGACTATCAAATATAGAATAAAATGCTCTTAGCGGTTGGGATTCTAAATCTTTTATTAGACTATTGATCTTTTTCCGATCAAGAGGACTAACCGCGTCTTTAAAATTTTCATAATTAAAAGCTGCGAAGTCTATAAATACGCTTTTTTCTTCAAATAATGCGGGTTTCTTTTCTTTTATAAAATTAGCAAAAGCGATGTATCCTTGTTTTAGCTCCTCTTTAAAAAAAGTAATTGCGAATCTTCCTTCTTTTTCATGATCTCGAAGATATAAAAGGAATAGTAAAATCTTTTTTAATGACATTAAACTCATCTCTTTAAGTTCTTGTGATTCTTTAATTCTTTCGACTACTTCTTCTCTTTTATTTTTATATTCCCCTTTCAAAGAAATGGGAGAAAGACTGATTGGAGGTCTACCTGCGTAACGAGTGGATTCCTTTTTCTTATCAAAAAGTAAGAAATGATTTGAATTTCTACGATTTTGTCTTTCAGACAGACTTAAACCTAAATAATTCAAAAACTTCTCTCCTTGAATTTCCCTATGTTCTTCTTCTTCTAATTCGCTTTGATACTTTTCCATTAAATAGTGAAAAATCCCAGATCTAATGAGAATTTGTATTTTTCTTCGGTTTCCTGTAGAACTAACTTTCTTAAATAACTGCTTCGAACTAAAATCTTTGAAGAGAGTATCTAATTGCAAAACGTTTTCTTTAAAGATCTCTTCTAAGTTCATTTCGTCCATAAAAACCCCTTAACCATGACCGAAATATCAAAATCTTTATTTAAAAGTCTTTACATTTACATAATATGATAAAAAGTCAAAAAATTACAATTAGTCTACCAAGAGAGATTGTGGAGAACATTCGTCAGTATGCAAAATTAAATGGGCAAAGTGTCTCTGGTTTGATTAAAGTAAGTGTATTAGAAAAAATAAAAAAGTAAAGAAACTCGCGCAATAGTGTTTAGCTTTTCTAGTATTTAAAACTATTTGGAATAGCCATTGCATTAGAGTTTTCTTCGCTTTTTCATAATCATCCCGGGTCATCAAAGATGATAGGGAGAGGTACAAACAATGGAATTAACAACCGAAAAAATAGGTAAGATTGAATGGGGGGATTTTCGCTCTAACTTTTTTGTATTAGAAGTGAACGATCCTGCTGATCTTTTACTTACAGAATGGGTTCAAATAAAAAGAAGTTTTGGAGAGACGGAACGAAACGGTCTTGCTTTCAAGGTTCTAGAGATTGACGGGAAACGTGTTGACCAATCTTTCGAAACTTGTTCAAAGAGACTTATCCGACTCCTAAAACCTCTCGTTGAAGAAGCAGAATTAAATCAAAGAAGAGAATTTAGAGTGAGAATCATTAGAACAGGTGGAGGTTATGATACTCGATACTCTGTAAAGAAGCTTTGAGCTTCTTTTATTTCTTAGGAGAAAAAACATGACGACAGATTTCAAAAAACTACAATTTTATCAGCTTGCTGAAGACTTCACCATCGAGATCTATGAATTAACAAAAAGATTTCCAAAAGAAGAAAAGTATGCCTTAATTTCTCAACTACAGAGAGCATCTACATCTGTTTGTCTGAACTTGGCGGAAGGATGCGGTCGTGATTCAGAAAAAGAAATGGTTCATTTCTTCTTTACTTCAATGGGCAGCCTAAAAGAAGTTTCTTCGATCCTTTCGATTAGTTTGAGGCTGAGTTATATTTCCAGATCTCAATTTGAAGATTTGAATACTAAGCTAGAAACTATTTCTCGGATGATTGGTGGTTACATAAAGAAGGTTCGAGCAGGATTTGAAAATGCCTAGAGACTGTAATTATTGTTGGATCTACTCCTTGTTTGCTAAAAAGGAATTTTGTCCTACGTGTGAAGAACAGCTTTTAGATTGGCAAATCCATGTTCTCTTAAAAAATGTAGAAGATGATCTAGGCAGAAAGGAGGATGATTTTTATGAAAGACCTTTTCGAAAATAAATCTGAAGAATTTAAAAAATTGAATAAAGAATCGATAAGAATTTGTAATGAAATAGAAAATGTTCTTCAAGGAATGGGTTTAGTAGCTATGATTCTTATTATTAATTCTTTGTCTTTGTGTTTAAAGCTTCCTAAAACTGTCAGGCAGAGAAATAGCACTCTTCTTATTGCTCTTCGGGGATGTGCGAAAAGTACTTTGATAGTGGATATTCTTGGAGAGAGTAATCCTAACTTTTTTCAGCGTTTAGATACTAAAACGTTTGAATCTCAACTCGTTAAAAAACCGAAAGAGTATTTTCAGAATAAAGTTCTTGCTCATGACGATCTTATTACTCTTCTTGCCGGATTGAGTATTAAGCAGAGACAGCAATTGGTTAATTTTTTTGTTCAAATTTTAAATGGGGGAAGGTATAGTAGGGAGGGTGTGGAGTTGAAAGATGTTAAGTGTGTGGTTGCTTTTGGAATTGCCAAAGAGAATTATAGTAAACACAAGACTGAATTTTTTGAAGCAACGTTGTTGGATCGTATTGCAATTTATGAAAAGGTTGTCAATCGAGATGATAAGCTTAGAATCTTAGAGTATAGGGATAATCAGCTTAATTCGAAACAGGCTTTGCCGAAGATCAAACTTCCTTTTACTAAAACTGAGAAAACAATAAAGCTTAATCTTAGTGAAGAGGATAAGGAAGAGATACGGAGGTTAGCTATTGATCTGGATGATTATGGGATTATGAGTTTTGCTCGTGCTCAGGATTTTATTAAGGTTTTTTTAATGAGTAATGCTCTTTTGAATAAAAGAGAAGAAACGAACTGTTTTGATCTTGAATTTTATAAGATGCTTCATCCTTTTCATTTGGAAGCTTGTGGAGAGTTAAAGAATTGGGACATAATTCGTAAATTCCGCGTTCAAAATCCAAGTATTCCTGTAAAAGAGATTATCCAAAAGACGGGGATTAATGAAAAATCGGTTTATCGTATTCTAAAGAGGCTGAAAGAAAGGGGTGAGATAGGATGATTCTCGTTTTCTTAAAAGTTCATACGTCTTATAGGTGTTAGATTTTGTAAGAATTTGAGAATTTAAGGATAAAGTTCTAAAATTTTTTTCTTTTACTTTATTTCTACCCCAGAACATGAAGCTTACAAAAAGTACTGCAAATATTATCCCATTTATGACTTCGTTTGGTGATTCTTTTTTGACCCAAATCTCGAAAGCAAAGTACATACTAAACATACCAATAAATGCACCAATTCCTGAAGAAAAGCTCATCAGAATTTCTATTTGTGAAGTAAAATTCTTTTTTTGGGAGGCTTCGTTTTTAGAATCAGTTTCATCTTTTTTAGGTAAATTAACATCCATTTCCACTGCCTTGACATCCTCCAACCATTTGAGGAAGGATAGTAGTAGAAGGTGTTGTGCTGGTTATTGTTCTTAAAACTCCCTTCTCGCAACTGTTTCGATTGTCTGAACAAGAAGCAAAACAGCTTGAAAATGAACCGAGGGCTTGACAAGCTTGATTTAAATCATTAGCCTTTTCTTTACCCTTGGATTGATCTGTACATCTTTGAGAACAAGTACTTTCTTCTATTTTACAAGATAAAAAACCACTTACAAATTGATCATAATGTTTAACGACCAAATTGCAACTTTCTGAAGCGGTTTTGATGTACGTTTTTCCTGCTTGTAGTTCTGCTTGTAGTTTATCTTGACAATTGGAAATAACCTGATCTGCTCTAAAGAAGGTATACGCCCAAAGAAAGATTCCACAAAAAATTGCGACTGAGAGGATAAGAATTGCCCAGTCTTTATTTGAAAACCCTTTCTCCATCTTTTCTCCTTGTAAAGTAATTTATTTAAACCTTTCCATTTTTAAGTGGTGATTCAGTGTAAACTGTATTAAACCTTATTCTACACTGAAATCATGGAGAAAAAGGAGGTAGAAGCTTACTCTTGGATAGCTAGAGGCAGCCTAAGAAGAGCAGTGATTAGAGCCTTAGAAAAACCAAGAATCGTTTCAGACATTTATAAAGAAGCTAAAAACTATAATCCCCTAATCTCGCTTAATAACACTTCTGACACACTAAGAGATTTTGAAAAAATGAAAATTGCTACGTGCATTAACCCTAAAGAAAAAGTAGGTAGAATCTACAAACTTACTCTTTTGGGAGAAAAGATAAGAAAGGAGCTTTGATCATAACAGAGAGATTTCTTTTATATTTAATACACATAAGCTAATTAACAAGATTATTTTTATCATGGAGATATAAAAGAGGCTCTAGATCGATTAGAGCTGTAAATAATTGAGTGTTA
>Ga0265296_1002089_pt1 | contig 20900 bp, 21 predicted proteins | sample MunlanPumphouse1_FD_189073 | JGI IMG/M metagenome (GOLD analysis project Ga0265296, IMG submission 189073) | Groundwater microbial communities from a municipal landfill in Southern Ontario, Canada - Pumphouse #1 | ecosystem: Environmental > Aquatic > Deep subsurface > Groundwater | place... | reverse complement strand
CCACTGATTATGGCGCGCCACATTCTCCGGGGTATTGAACGTGGTGTGCTGGCATTGGAGGATATCGGCCCCCAATTCCAGGGCCAGGGGGACCATCTGCTCCAGGCAGGCAAGATTGGCCTTGGAAATGACGCAGTTGATCAGGATCAGGGGCGCGGCCCGGCTCCCCCGGGCCGCGGCCAGGGCGGCGATTCCCTCCCGGGTGCGCCGAAACGCCCCCTGCTGTCCTCTAACGCGGTCATGAACTTCCTGGGGCCCGTCCAGGGAGACCGTCACCATCTCCACGCCCGCGTCCACCAGGAGACTCGCCACCTTGCCCAGCAAGGTGCCGTTTGTCTGCAGGTGAATGGTTAAACGCCGTTTCTTGGCCTCCCGCACCAGTTCATTAAACTGAGGATAAAGCAGGGGCTCCCCGCCGGTGAGATAGAGTTGGGGACGAAAAGGGGCCACCTGGTCCAGCAGGTCCAGCCAGGCGGATAACGGCAGTTCCCGGCGCGGATCATACCAGCTCAAAGCGCCGGGAGACCCCGGTTGGTGCCGGTGCTGTTCGCACATCAGGCACTTCAGATTGCAACGCCTGGTCAGATTGAGTCTGAGATTCACCGGCAGGCCGCTTAATCCCTGGCGAAAGCGGCGGTCCAAAGAGATGCCCCACCTTAGGCGATACTCTTCCCTCAGGAAGGAGCGGATCATGCCGGGGTTGTGCCGCACCATTTGCCAGGCCAGCCCCACCAGGGAGCCTTTGGGCCTGCCTTCGGGAGCCTTTACCGGCAATTCTCCCGGACTTGCCGCCATTCCTATACTCCCAAGCCGGAGACCGAGTTGCGGGTCCCGGTCAAGATAACCTCAATCCAGGTAATAAGAGGCGCAGGAATTTTCCGACTCCCAGACGGACACCCGGCTGACCCTTACCCCATCCCGGTTCAAGACAGCCCCCAGCCCTTCAAAGAGATGGCGGGCCAGGTTCTCGGAAGAGGGGTTCTGGTGGCTGAAGGCCGGCAGTTCGTTCAAGTATTTGTGATCGATCTCCTCCAGCAGCTCCCGGGTGCGGGCCTTGACCACGCCGAAATCCTGGAGCAACCCGGCCTCATCCAATTTATCTCCCTGGAGCAAGACTTCCACCTTCCAGTTGTGCCCGTGGAGGGCCTCACATTTGCCGTAAAAGTTTTCCAGGCGATGGGCCGCGGAAAACGAGGTAATAATTTTTAGTTCATACATTTAATAAAGCCCTTATCAATCCATTTTTTCTTGGGGGGGGGAAGGACCGCCGGCCTCTGCCTCCCAAAACCCCACAGCCAATCCCTGATAATACGAGGGCTGGGAGGGGAGTGGAGGGGCTGTGACCATTGACGAAAAAGTCCCCTGCCGCCGCAATTTTCTTATAGCCTTATTCCACGCCCTCTTTGAGGCGGCGCACCCGGGTCTCTACCCGGCTGATGAAGGCCTTCAGGTCAGTCTGCAGGCTGGCCAGTTCCCGGTGATGTTTCCCTTGGATATTCTTCAGCTCTTTAAACCAGAACTCCAGGATGGCGGTCTCCCGCTGCCGGAGTTCGTCCTCAACCCTTTGTTTCAACTGCTTGACCAGGGCCTCGTCCATGGGCCACCCCTTTTCCTTGATAGAAGTGCTTCCGGAGATCTCAACTTATTATCCGCTCCGGTTAATAAGTACTCTAAAAGCGGGTTTTCGTCAATTCTTGCCGGGGCCTCCCCGGAGTATCTTCATTGGCCGGAGATATCGGGCATCCGGGAAAACTTTAAAACATGATCTAAGAATTACCAAAATTGCCCCAGGGTTTCAATCTAAATACCGGCGGTATCCCCGGCCGCACGGGTGCAGGGCCCACGGGCTTAAGCCAACGCCCTGATCCGCGGCTTTGGTTGCCTCTGCAAAAGACTTTTTTGTCCCGGAGTTCTGTGCTATGTTTCAGGGGTGAAGGGCCTTGTTCCCAGGCCCATTTTCCCAGGCAAGGCGGGCTTTTGGATGACCCATTCCAGGAAGGATGACCCTGAACCTTTAGAAGAACTGGGGCAGAGATTCGAATTGTTGCACCAACTCCGGGAAGAGCCCTGGGGAGAGGTGTGGCTGGCCGAAGATCGCCTCTTGAACACCGAAGTCGCGCTGAAGATCTTCCCCCGCAACGATCCGGACTGGGCCGCAGGCCAAAAGGTCCTGGCCCGGGAGGCCGCTCTGGCCTTAACCTTGCGCCATCCCCTCATCCTGGGGAACTTCTTTCTGGGAGAGGCGGACGACGGCCTGTACCTGATAGAGGAGCCTTTTGCCGGGGAGAGCCTCATGGCCTTGCTCTCCCGGAAACAGCGCTTCCCCCTGCCCCAGACCTTCCGTCTGCTGGAGCAGGTGAGCCAGGCCTTGGCCTTCGCCCACCAACGGGGAGTATCCCATCAGGCCTTTAATCCCCTGCACATCCTCATCATCGGGGAAGAGGCCCGGGTGGCCAATTTCGCCTGTCCCGCGGGAGAGGAAGAACAGGCCATTCACCTGGAACTTAAGGCCTATACCCCCCCGGAGGTTCTGCACGGGGAAGAGGTCTCCCCGGCCGGCAATGTCTTTTCCCTGGGAGTCCTGGGCTACCGTTTGCTGGCCGGCAGCCTCCCTTACCCCCTAACCTTTGACGAGCCCTTTCCCTATCGCCTGGAGACCATGCCGGTGGACCTGGAAGAGATCCCCCTGCCTTTGCAAAATCTACTCCTCCAGTGCCTGGCCCCGGAACCCGAGCACCGCTTTGCCGACGCCGGGGCCTTCTTGGCCCAGCTCCGGCAGCTCCGGGAAACCTGGCAGGGAGGCGGGCGGGATGTCTGGCTCCCGGAAGAAACGGCAAGTTCTGTGGCAGCCTGGCGCCAGCCCTCTACCGGAGCCGGTCTCCTTAAAAAAATCGGCAGCGCGGGTAAACGGGGGGCAGAATCTCTGATCAGCAAACTGCGGACCTATTTGCCCAGGGTCCTGCCGGCCTCCCACCGCCTGCGCTGGGGTCTGGGTCTGGGCGGCATAGCCTTGATTCTGGTAGTCGTGGGCCTCGCCACCAGGTATCATCCCAGCCCAACTCCGGAGCCTGCCCCCACCGCCGGCTCCATCTCCCCGGCTCCCGGCGGCGCGCCGCCGCTGACGGAAAGCGAAGAGCCCGCAGCCCCGGCGAAACCGGCTCCTTCCGGGAGATCCGGTCCGGCTCCAACCACGGCCGTTGCCCCGCCGGTAGCTCAGGCGCCTGAGAAACCCGGGCTCAAGGAAGACAGATACGTGGTCATTGCCGCAAATTTCTCCCAACTTGACCAGGCCCGGGCCCTGGCCCGCAAACTGAAAGGCAAAAACATCCAGGTCCAGGTGGTCAAAACCAAGGTTAAAGGAAAGCCTGCCTATCAGGTGCGCCTGGGCCCCTTCCCCGGGAGAAAGGCGGCTGAAGATACGGTTAAACGCCTGAAAACCAAGGAACACCTGAAACCCTCCCTGGCCAAACTGAAGGCCAAGCCGTCCCAGGCCGCGGCCTCCCCGGTAGGGAACAGATGAGCGCCCCGGTGCTGACCACTGCCTTGACCGGCCTGGGGCCCCGCCACCAGGGGAAGGTGCGGGATATCTACGACCTGGGAGACCGGCTGCTGCTGGTGGCCACAGACCGTATGTCCGCGTTCGACGTGGTCATGGCCGAGCCCATTCCCGACAAGGGCCGCATCCTCACCAGGTTATCGGCCTTTTGGTTCCGGCACCTGGCGGACGTGGTCCCCAACCATCTCATTTCCCTGCAAGTAGAAGATTTTCCCGCTGGCTGCCAACCTTACCGAGATCTCCTGGAAGGCCGCACCATGCTGGTAAAAAAGACCCGGCCGCTGCCCGTGGAGTGCATCGTCCGGGGTTACCTCTCCGGCTCCGGCTGGGCGGAATACCGGGCCACGGGCGGCATTGGGGGTATGACGCTGCCCCCGGGACTGGTGGAGTCGGCCCGCTTGCCCCAACCCATCTTCACCCCCTCCACTAAGGCGGAGTTGGGGGCACACGACGAGAACATCTCCTATGAGGCCGTGGCGGCCAAGCTGGGCGCAGACCTGGCGGCCAAGGTCAGGGAGATCAGCCTCTACCTTTACCTCCGGGCCCAGGCCTGGGCCGAACCCCGGGGGATCATCCTGGCGGACACCAAGTTCGAGTTCGGTTTGGTGGATGGGGCATTGCTGCTGATCGACGAGGTGCTGACCCCGGATTCCTCCCGCTTCTGGCCCCAGGAGGACTACCGGCCCGGCGGCCCCCAGAAGAGCTATGACAAGCAGTATCTAAGGGATTATCTGGAATCCCTGGGCTGGAACAAAAAACCGCCGCCCCCGCCGCTCCCCCCGGACGTCATCGCCAACACCCGGGCCCGCTATGTCCAGGCCCTGCAGGTGCTGACCGGGGAGGAATTGTAATATAGATTCGTAATCAATTTAAGGATTAAACCGTAGGGGCGAACCTTGTGTTCGCCCAGTCATGGCCGGGCGAACACAAGGTTCGCCCCTACGGCAAAAATTTATCTTTGAGGGAGAATTGGTATAGTTTCGCTTTTTTCCCCGCTTTAATTATTCAGGTCGATCTCCCATTCATATTTGATCTTTTTATTGGAGAAGACCACCTCTTCGAAGCCTGCGTTCCTTAAGTTTTGCAGCAGCTCCGATTTATCCACAAACACAAAGACCATGGGCCGGGAAAAGACCACGCACTCCAGTTTGATGGTGGTCTTCTCCGAGCCGCTCAGCTCGATCTTCACGTCAAAGCCCTTGCTCAGAAAATCCCGGTCCAGTTCCTTGGCCTTTTCCTCCCGTTTCCTGATCTCTTCTTCAGTGACGGTTTGGTGCATCACTTCCTTGTACCTTTTCAGGTCCTTCTCCCGGCGCTCCACCTCTTTCATCAGCTTCTTGGCCGCATCGTCTTCGTCGGCCTTGCGGTCAATGGCTTCCAGGTGGCGGCGGGCCTCCTCCAGGCGGCCGTAAGTCCTTTTCTTGAGGTCCTTTTCATCGGGATTACCCGCGGCCAGGGCCTTTTTGGCCTCCTCTAAATGGGTCCCGGAGGCCATGGTCTCGAAGGCTTGCGCCTTGGCTTCCAGCCGGGCCAATTCCGGCAGGAGCGTCTTTCGGTCCAACAGGGCGATAATTCTATACCTGGGCTTGTCCAGGGCCTCATAGTTCAGGGGATCGGTCTTGGAGAATTTCTCCACCGTATAGGCCTGCACCCGGTCCTTGAGCCAGTAGACCTTCACCAGAAAAGGCTTCCCCTGGCGCTCCCGTTTCCCCACCAGGGTGGGGTCGTAGTCACGTTCCTGTACCCAGATGCCATCATAAGCCACTTCCAGGGCCCTGGGGCCCTGGAGCAGCAGATCCCTGACCCGGGAAGGCTGTTTCCCCAGGAATTCCCGGTAATTTTCCCAAACATTGAGGGGGACCTTGTCCTTCTCCTTAATCTCCTTGGCCTTATGGAAATCCCCAAATTCCGGGGAGTTCCGGAGCAGTTCTTTCTCGGAAATCTTGGCCAGTCCGGCTGCGGCCCACAACATGACGATCAGGATCACCCCTATGGTCCATAAGCCTTTACGCATCATCTTGAATTTATCCATTCCTTTCCCAACATTTCTGTCCCCGGCGGGTTAGGCAGAGGGACTGCATCCCTGGAGGCCGCGGCAAGCTCCTGCAGCTTCCGGGCGTTGCCTATGATTATAAAACTTCTTTCCGGATTTGGGAATTTGAGATTGAGGGTAAGAGGATAGCCCCGATTATGAAGGGATTGCATCTCCCCCTTATGCGGGTTGGGGAGTGGGGTATGGGGAAGGGCCGGTAGCACAGGCGTCCGGCCTGTGGTCCTCTCCGGCCCCTCCCACCATATTCTCCTGCTACCAGCCGCTCCCCCCGCCGCCGCCGCCCCCACCGCCGGAGAAACCGCCGCCGCCGCTGCCCGAATCGGACCCGGGCGCGGATGCGGAGGAGGAAATTGCCCCCGCGAAAGCGCCCCCCAAATTATCGACAAACCGGGTGCTCCCCACATCGTGATAGGAGCCGCCGTAGTACCAGACCGGGGTATAGCCCCGGCCGTCCGCGCCGGCTTGGGCCAGCACCCCGGCAAACTGCTCGCCCCACTCGTTCTCCACATCCAGGGCCAGGGCATAAGGCAAGTATTTTTCAAAGAGTTCCGGGGTCCTCTCCGGGGGATTCAGCAGGTTCAGACGGTCCTGTTCCGCCACGGACAGGTAGAGCTGGAAACCCTCGATCTGGTCCATGACCTTGCGGCCCGTAAAGGTGGGGGCCTTGAGCAGCCGATAAAACAGGATATTCAGGCCGATCAGGAGCAACAACAGGAACACCGCGGTCAGGGAAAAGGTGTTTTTTAAGAAATATCCTCCAAAGATTTTTACCGTCAGGAATCCGAAGAACAATATCACCAGCCCCGCGGTGCCCAGGCTCTTGACCAGACCGAAGGTTTTGCCGGGAACATCGCCCCCGCTGTGGAGGGTCCAATAGGTCAAAGCCCCTAAAGCCCCGGTCCATACGGCCAGCCAGAGCGTGGTCTGCCCGGCGCCGCCATGATGCATGGTGGTGATGATCACTGCCCCCAACGCCAGGATGCTTAAGATCAACCCCGCAGCGAAGTAGTTGGCGTTAGAAACGTAGTAGGCCTTCTCCAACTCGCTTTTAAGGGTCTTCTCCAAGGCCTCCCTGGCCTCCTGAATCATGGTATGATTCTTATTCTTCATCTCCAGGGTGTCGCCCCCGGCAAAGAGCCGGGCCCCCAGGTCCTGCTCCCCCTTGGAGAGCGCGGCCGCGCCACCCCCTTTTTTATGGAGGATATATTCCTTGCCCACGTTTTCAATGGTCAGATAGCCTCTGACCGCCATGTCCACCAGGGCCGCGGCCACGGTGCGGTCGTCAAAGCCCATGTGCATCAGAAACCGCACGGAAGGCGGGGAAAAACCGGGGGGCGGGGCAAACAGGGGAATAATAACGCCCTTGGCCGGGTCCCGGCCCACCCGGTTCCAGATCACCAGGTAAAACCCCAGGACCAGCAGCAATCCTGCCACCCCCACCGCCATATGCAGATGATCCCGGAGCCAAAAGCCCATCTTGTCCATCTCCGAAGGCGGGTGCACCACGCCCTTGGGCCAAGCCACGGCCACGGTCAGGCCCGAGCCCGGGGGCAGGTCCCGGGTGGCGGTAAAAACCATCCTCCCCGGTTCTTCCCGGGCCTGGCAGTCCCGTCCCTGGGCCCCCCTACGGCCGGTATAGGCGCTATATTGCAGGACCTTCGCGCCCGGGGGCAATTCGATCACTGCTTGGGCGCTGGTTATGGGGAAGGTCCAGCCATGGCCGGTGACGTTCCAATAAATCTCGTCATAATTCTGGAAAAATCCCACCTGCCGGTCGGTGCGGTACCTGATGGTGTACTCGTACCTGCCGGAGGGCAAGATGACGTCTTTCTCGCCGAGGTAGACTTTTACGCCATTAGACACGTGTTCGAGATGATAGGGCTCCCTTTTCCCGTCCCGGAGCACCTCCAGCACCTCAAAACCCACTTTCACGGTATTCCCGGCCTTGTCCTGATAAATAGTGGGGAAATCCCGGACAATGCCCCGCCTGATTTTCACGCCGGCGCTCTCCACCTTGATGGTTTCGGTGACCGTCAGGGTGGCGTCAGGATGGACCTGGATCTGGCTGTGGAAGCGGAGGATCTTCTCCTGCATATACGCAGGGGGAGTCCAGGGGGTGGCATTCCGCTTGGGCGGGGCTGCGGCAGCCAGGAGGGGAAACAGACAAACAGCTGCCAGGGCCAGGAAAAGGGCGCGTCTCAAAGTCTGCATGGCTCCCGCACCTTAGGGAAAGGCCACCTTGGGCAAGGCCCGGTCGGCAGCGTCCGCGATCTCAAAGTATTCCACCGGGGTGAACCGGTACATGTTGGCCACCAGGTTGCTGGGGAAGGAGGCGATGAGGATGTTCAGGTTCCGGGCCGCACCGTTATAATAGCGCCGGGACAGCTGAATCTGATCCTCAATGTCCGCCAGGGACTGCTGCAGTTGGATGAAATTCTGGGAGGCCTTCAGGTCCGGGTAGTTTTCCGCCACCGCGAAGAGGTTCCCCAGGGCCGCGCCCAGGGCCCCTTCCACCCGGCCCTTCTCCCCCACCCCTCCGGCCTGCAGGCTCTGGTTCCGGAGCTCGGTGACCTTCTCCAGGACCCCCCGCTCATGGCCCATGTAGCCTTTCACCGACTCGATGAGGTTGGGAATCAGGTCGGCCCGGCGTTTGAGCTGCACGTCGATGCCGGACCAGCCCTCCTGGACCATATTTTTGTTGCGCACCAGCCGGTTGTAGATGGTGACGGCGGCGACCAACACTACTACCACCAAGGCCAACAGGAGATAAAACGCAGTCATGGGCGCTCCTCGCGTGGAAAAGGATGTGGGGGCGGATTAAAGGCGCACAGGCCCCTCTTCAGCCCCTTGATCAAGTTGCCGTAAAAAGGTTGTTTTATGCGGGCGGACCTGCGTGTGCGCCCCCGGGGGCGCACACCTGGGTGCGCCCCTACAAAAGAGGGGTCATGATGTTATATCGGCTCGAAACGCGGAAAGGATAAGAGGGGGGTGGCTATTGTCAGGCGGCCTTGCCGCCTTTTTAAGGTGGGCAATGCCCTTCCTGCACCACTTTTTCAGCTCTGCCTCGATGACCGCGCTGACGTTTGCCATCAGGGTATATTCGGGCCAGGCTTACAGGACCTCCCCTTCATACCAATTCGCAATCAAAAGGCATTGAACTGTAGGGGCGAACCTGGTGTTCGCCCGCCATGCCTGGGCGAACACCAGGTTCGCCCCTACGAAAAAATATACGTTTGCCTGCGAATTGGTATCAGATAACAAACAACTTAGTAGGACTATGTTGCGTTGACACGTGGACCTTGGGAGAAAAGCCGCTTCTATTCTTGATGATGGACTGGAAAGTGGCTAAGGCCAGCTCGGGAGTATTATTGGTGCTGCTCAAGTGCGACAGCACGATATGGGTCAATTTTTGGGAGGCATGCTGACGGACGCAGTGCCCGGCCGCGGCATTGGACAGATGGCCGTAGTCGCCGGCAATCCAGGTCTTCAGAAACGCGGGATAAGGCCCGTTCTGCAACATTTCCGGATCATGGTTGGACTCGAGAAAGAGAAAATCGGCCCCGGTGATCTGGCGGATAATATTGGGGCAGGCATGCCCGGCGTCGGTAATTACCGAGACCTGTTTATCGGCCAGCACCGTAAAAGAAATGGGGTCGGCCGCCCGGTGGTTTTTGGCGAAGGCCTGTACCTGAGTGCCGCCGATTTTAACCATCTCAGTATTAGCGATGGTCTTGATTAAAGAGTTGTCTGCGCATAATGAACAACTGTTAATGGTCTTCCCGGTGGCAAAGATGGGCACTTGAAATTTCCGGGCAAAGACGTCCGCGCCCTTGATATGGTCCCGATGCTCGTGGGTGATAAAGATGCCCTTTATCTTATCAGTGGTCAGGCCCAGCAGGGCCAACCTTAAAGATATCTGTTTGGTGCTGATGCCCGCATCGATCAAGACCGCGGTCTCCGATCTGCCGTCCTCGAGGTAAAAGCAGTTTCCGGCTGATCCCGAGGCCAAGGCCGCGATTTTCATGAGAAGCCCCCGGATAGGAGATGGAGTTATGCTGTGGGCGGATCAAAGGCGCACGGCCCCGCTCACCCCCCCAGGGGTCATGCTAATATATCTGCTCGGAAAAGGGAAAGGATAAAGGGTAATGGAGTTACGGCGGGACGTGTTTGTCTTTCTCAGGTTCAACTTCAAGAATCAACGATAGACATCACGCCGATGGCCGATATGGAGAATTAGAATGGCTTGTTTTTTATCGTCGATTTCATAAATCAGCCGGTAGTCGCCGATTCTCAATCGCCACCCTGGGCGGACCTCTAATTTAACGCATCCCGGCGGCCTTGGGTCATGCGTAAGGTTTCTTATGGCGTCCCGAACCTTTTCGTAGGCCCCACCGGGCAATAGGGCCAACTCCTTCTGAGCCCGGCGGATAATGGAGATGGTATAGGCCATCGCTAGGGGCGTTCAATCTCAGAGATTGCCTGTTCAAAAGGAATAGCCTCATCTCCTGAAGCCTTCGCGGCATCGTAAGAGCGTATTGACTCCAATTCCTCGATTTCTTCCAGGAGCTTCTGATAATTAGCGATATCGAGGATCACGCCGATACGATTACCTTTTTCATCGATTACATAATTCTCTTCGAATTTGCCCATAAATATTGCCTCCAGCCTGAAAAGCACATTTGCTTTTCACAAACGAACCGCTTCTTCCAGCACCTTCTCCCGGAGATAAGGGCTGACTGCGGCCTCGGTGTCCACTTGCACCCGGCATCCCAACAGGTCTTCCAGGTCTTGCTTGATGGCCACCAGATCGAGCAGGCTGCGCCCGGGTTCCATCTCCACCAGCAAGTCCAGGTCGCTGGCCGCGGTGTCCTCGCCCTTGGCCACCGACCCGAAGACCCGTACCCGGGACGCACCATGCCGGTGGACGAGTTTTAAGACCTCTTACCGGTTTTGCCGCAGCCGCTCATTAACTTTCAGGTCCGATCCCTTTTTCCATCAAAGATATTTTTGCAATTCTTCCTTTGATAAACCGCATTGCTTCAGAATTGCCAGGAGCGTGCCTTTTGCCAATTCATCATGAAGAGGAACCACGGTCTGAAATTTTCCTTTCTGCAAACTTACATGGCTGCCTCTTCCCCTGACAAAATGGAAACCCGCTTTCTTCAAGGCCTTGATTAAATCTTCACCGGATAATTTCGGGAGCCTAACCACCTACAGCGACCTCAAAGGGATAAAACATTACTTCTCCGGTGCTGGCTGGGAGGTCTTCTTCGCCAAAACTTTCCAAGTAAAGTTCCACGGCTTCCTTGAGGTTGGCCTGGGCTTCTTCGATGGTTTTCCCCTGGCTCACCACGCTTAATTCCACGCAGTGAGCCACATACCAATTCTCTTCTTTAGTGATTAACGCAGTGAATTTTTTGGTCATTTTACACCTCGGCATAGCTCATTTCTGTGTGATCTTTTCAATTGCCTCTTTAAGTGCTTTTTCAATTTGTTCACCATTGACCTTATCTTTATAATCAAATCTAAGAACCTTCTCCTCTATGATTTTATCATGTGTAATAACTTTCCTGACAATAAGTTCAATCGGAGCTGACGGAGAATCTCCTTTCTTGATGCCCTCTGAGCGAGCTTTGATAATTGCAGTAACCAAATCGATAACGCTTTTGGCAATGTTTAATCCTGCTATTCTAATGGCCAGCCAAACAAGCAATTCAGGACCACTCTCATGTTCCTCAAAGCCCACATCTATCGAAGGACATTTATGAAAGTAATCATCAATGAGATCATACGCATGTGGGGAGTGTTGCCGATGGAAACACCCCCCTTGCGGTCTTATTTTAATTGAGATTGCGTTTCCATGCCCTTCGCTCGGCATGGAAAAGCGATTCATGCGTCTGCGGAATTGGTCTTTCCATCCCTCATCCATTTTTACCCCTTCGCCTTCTTTGCCACCACCTCATACGCTTGCTCCAGGGCCGCGGGGATTTTGTCCTGGTCCGGGCCGCCGGCTTGGGCCAGGTCGGGTTTGCCGCCGCCGCTGCCGCCCACTATGGGGGCCAGTTCCCGGATGATCTCCCCCGCGGGAAAGCGTTTAGTCAGGTCTTTGGAAACCAGGGCGATGAGCATGGCTTTGTCCCCCACGGCGGTACCCAGGATGACGATGCCGCTTTTCAGGCGATCCTGGAGTTTCACCGCGAACTCCCGGAGGCCCTTGGGGTCCGAAACGTCCACTTTAAGGGCCAGGACCTTGACGCCCTCGATGTCCCGCACCTGCTCCAGCAGGTCCCCGGCCTGGGCCGAGGCCAGGCGGCTCTTCAGGGTCTCCACTTCCTTTTCCAGCTCCTTCTGGCGCTTCAGGACCTTTTCCAACCGGCCCAGCAGGTCCCCCCGGCCGCCTTTGAGGAGGCCCGCGGCCTGGTCCAGCTCCCGGGTCATCTCCTGCATCAGGTTGACGGCCGCGGGGCCGCAGACCGCCTCCACCCGGCGGATGCCCGCGGCCACCGAGGCCTCGGAGGTGATCTTGCACAGCCCCAGGTCCCCGGTGCGGGTCACGTGGGTGCCGCCGCAGAGTTCCCGGCTGAGCCCGGGGATGGCCACCACCCGCACTTCGTCCCCATACTTTTCCTCGAAAAGGGCCATAGTGCCGCTTTCCAGGGCCTGGGCCAGGGCCATGCGCCTGGTCTCCACCGGTTGGTTTTCGGCCACCGCCGCGTTCAGGTCGTGTTCCATCTGCTCCAGTTCCTGGGCGCTGATGGCCTGGAAATGGGTAAAATCGAAACGCAGCCGCTCCGGGGCCACCAGGGAGCCGGACTGCTTGACGTGGTCCCCCAGGTGCTTCCGCAAAACCGCCTGCAGGATATGAGTGGCGGTGTGGTGCCGGGCGATCTGGCGGCGGCGCTCCCCGTCCACCGAAAGAACGGCCGGGTCATTGACCTTGATCACCCCTTCCTCCACCACCCCCTGGTGGACGATGAGGTCGTTGGGCAGGCGCTGGGTATTAGTGACCTTCAGCTTATAGCCGGGACCGCTGATCCAGCCGGTGTCCCCCGCCTGGCCCCCGGTTTCTCCGTAGAAGGGGCTGGCCCCGGTAACCACCTCCACCTCCTCCCCGGCTGCCGCCTGGGCGCCGTGGGTGTCATGGCGGATCAGGGCCAGGATGGCGCTGTCGGCCTCCAAGGTGTCATAACCCAGAAATTTGGTGGGTTCCCAGCCCGACAGTTCCTGATAGACCTGGGGCAGCTCCTCCCCCAGGCCCCCCCGCCAGGACTGGCGGGACGCCTCCCGCTGGCGGCCCATCTGGGCTTCATACCCTTCGTAGTCCAGGGCCAGGCCCTCTTCTTTCAGGGCGTCCTGGACCAGGTCCAGGGGAAAACCGTAGGTGTCGTAAAGCTTGAAGGCCACTTCCCCGGGCAGGACCGTTTCCTTCTTAGCCTGCAGCGCGGCCAGTTCCTCGGCCAGGAGTTTCAGGCCGTGGTCCAGGGTGTCCGCGAAACGCTCTTCCTCGTTGGTGATTACCTGGGCCAGCATGGGCCGGGCGGCCTTAAGCTCGGGATAGACCTCCCCCAGCATCCCCACCACCTTTTCGCTCACCCTGGGGAGGAAAGGCGTCTTCAGGTTGAGGATGCGTCCGAACCGCAAGGCCCGGCGCATGATACGCCGGAGCACGTAGCCCCGCCCCTCGTTGGAGGGAAGGATGCCGTCGGCGATCAGGAAGGTGGTGGCCCGGGCGTGGTCGGCGATGACCCGGAAGGCCACGTTCTCGTGCGCGTCCCGGCCGTAGGCCCGGCCGGAGAGCTCCTCTACCCGGCCGATCACCGGGCGCAGGAGATCGGTGTCGAAGTTACTTGTAACCCCCTGGATGACCGCGCAGAGGCGTTCCAGGCCCATGCCCGTGTCGATGCTGGGCTTGGGCAGGGGATTAAGGACGCCGTCCGCGCTGCGGTTAAACTGCATGAAGACGTTGTTCCAGATCTCCAGATAGCGGTCGCACTCGCATTTGCCGATGCCGCAGTCCGGGCCGCAGGCCATGGCCTCGCCCTGGTCGATGAGGATCTCGGAGCAGGGCCCGCAGGGGCCGGTGTCTCCCATGGCCCAGAAATTGTCCTTCTCCCCCAACCCGACGATGCGCTCCGGTGGGAGACCGGCGATCTTCTCCCAGAGGCGGGCCGCTTCCTCATCCTCATGGTAGACCGTGGCCCAGAGGCGCTCCGCAGGAAGTTTATAAACCCGGGTCAGCAGGTCCCAGGCCATCTCGATGGCCCCTTCCTTGAAATAGTCCCCGAAGGAGAAGTTCCCCAGCATCTCGAAAAAGGTATGGTGCCGGGCGGTGAAGCCCACGTTTTCCAGGTCGTTGTGCTTGCCCCCGGCCCGCACGCATTTCTGGCAACTGGCGGCCCGGGTGTAGGGGCGCACCTCTTCTCCCAGGAAGACCTTCTTGAATTGGTTCATGCCGGCGTTGGCGAACAGCAGAGTGGGGTCACCCTGGGGGATGAGGGAGGAACTGGCCACCCGGGTATGGCCCCGGCCTTCGAAGAAGTGGAGGAAGGCTTCCCGGATTTCACGGCTGGTCATGGCTTTGGCTGCTCCTGTGCCGGTGCGTCCGGCGGCAGTAATCCGTGCTGGCCCCGGACCTGTTGTTCCAGGTCCCCGGCCATTTCCGGATGTTCCTTGAGGTAGGCCTTGGCGTTTTCCCGGCCCTGGCCGATGCGCTCCCCGCCGTAGCTGTACCAGGCCCCGCTTTTGTTGATCAGGTTGGCCTCCGCGGCCAGGTCCAGCAGGTCTCCTTCCCGGGAAATCCCCTGCCCGAAGATGATGTCGAATTCCGCCTCTTTAAAAGGCGGGGCCAGTTTGTTTTTCACCACCTTCACCCGGGTGTGGTAGCCGACGATGTCGTTGCCGTCCTTGATGGCGCTGATCCGGCGGATGTCCAGGCGCATGGACGCGTAGAATTTCAGGGCGTTGCCCCCGGTGGTGGTCTCGGGGTTGCCGAACATGACCCCGATCTTGTGGCGGATCTGGTTGATGAAGACCACCGAGGTATTGGTCTTGCCGATGGTGCCGGTGAGCTTGCGCAGGGCCTGGGACATGAGGCGGGCCTGGGAGCCCATCTGCGCGTCTCCCATCTCCCCTTCGATCTCGGAGCGGGGCACCAACGCGGCCACGGAATCCACCACCACCATGTCCACGGCATTGGAGCGCACCAGGATTTCGGCGATTTCCAGGGCCTGCTCGCCGGAATCTGGCTGGGAAATCAAGAGGTCCTCGGTCCTGACCCCCAATTTCCGGGCGTAGGTCACGTCCAGGGCGTGCTCCGCGTCCACAAAGGCCGCGACCCCACCCAACTTCTGGGCCTCGGCGATGACCTGCAAGGCCAGGGTGGTCTTGCCGGAGGCCTCCGGGCCGAAGATTTCGGTGACCCGCCCCCGGGGAATGCCGCCCACGCCCAGGGCCAGGTCAAGGGACAGACAACCGGTGGGAATCACATCCACGTCGATCTTTTCATCGGCTCCCAGGCGCATGATCGCGCCTTTGCCATATGCCTTCTCAATCTGGCCCAGGGCCTGATCCAAGGCCTTGGTCTTGTCCGCGGTAGTTTGACCATGCTCTGCCATTTTTGTTCCTCTTTGCCAGTTAGTTGTGGGAAGGGCCGGTGGAGTCAATTCCCCAACTCCTGCCCCGAAAAGTTCAAAGTTCAAAGTTATTTGCTTTGGTGGCACAGTCGTCCCGCCTGTGCATCGCTGGCTAAAGCCTGCGGCGACATTTTTTCCGCCGCCGGGGCAGTGGCGCTATACATTGTGCGCAGTGCGCACCCTACTTAATCTTGGCCCCTCAGTTCTTCCCAGAAGGCTCGGGGGGAAATTATCCTTACCTTCCCAATACTCTTGAGGCTTTGCAGCTCGTGATCGCCGGTAACCAAGACTTCCGCCTGGGCGCTGATGGCCGCGGCCACGATTTCAGCGTCATCCCGGTCCTGGATGGGAAGGTCCGGCAGGTCTTCAGACTCAGCTACGATGGCATCTTGACCGATAAGTTCCAGGTATTCCGCGATCAATTGTTCCGGGACGCTGAACTTCATACTCAAGATTCGCCGGACCTCCTGAAGAACCCTGGGACAGGTGACGAGTTCATGTGCCGCCAGCACGGCACGGAAGACGTCGGCGCACAGCCCCCGGGTCGTAACCGCGCTGAGGATGACGTTGGTGTCCAGGAGCACCCTCATGAAACTTCCCGGAACACATCCTCATCGGTGAGATATCCCCGCGCCTCTGCGAAAGGCATGATCTTCCTGCGCAGGGCCTCAAACTGACTGACCCGGAGTTGGCGGCGCAACGCCTCACGGGCAATCTCACTCCGGTTCTTTCCTGATTGCTTCGCCGCCTTCGTCAGGAGCTTATCCAACTCCTCATCAAGCCTGATGGTCAAGGTATTAGTCTTCATGTCTTACAATGTATTACATTAGCCGGTCTTAGTCAATCCTTTTCAGGCCGAACAATAATTAGCTTAGTCAGAATAATGCAGGCGTACACGCGGCGCTAATCCTTTATCCCTTTCCCCTGGCTCCTCCCTGCTTACTGCTCACTTCCCCAAAGGAATCACCTGCAACGGCGTATAAATCGACCCCTGGGGGGTCAGGGTGCTCTTGAAGAGGATGAGCTCCTGCACCAGAAAAGGCGGCCAGTTCAGGGGCGGCAGCTTTTCCAGGAGTTGCGCCAGCCGGAGCCGGTTGGCCGGTGATTTCACCCGGCCCAGGGTGAGGTGCGGGTTAAAGGCCCGTCCCTCAGGCAGGTATCCCAGGGACTCGAAGGCCTTTTCCAGCTTATGGTACATCTGGGCCAGGGGGACGGTCTCCCCGCCCAGGCCCAGCCAGATAACCCGGGGGCTCTTCATGGTGGGAAAGGCCCCGGCCATGGTGACCTGGAGCTGCAAAGGTTTTTGTAACGCCGCCACCTCCCGGGCCGCCTGGACCAGGGGGTCCACATCCGCATCCGGGATATTGCCGAAAAATTTCAGGGTCAGGTGGATATTGCCCACCTGCACCCAACGCACGTCCGCCCCGCTCTTTTTCAGCTCCCCCTGGACCAGGGCCAGTTGGGGCCGCAAGGAATCCGGCAGATCAAGGGATAGAAAGCAGCGAATCATTTTGGAGCCTTCAGCGGTCAGCTTTCAGCAAAAAACTAATTTATCTCATGCAAAGGCGCAAAGGCGCAAAGGCGCAAGAATTATTTCAAAAAAAATATAAATTTTGGCGTCTTTCTTTGCGTCTTTGCGTGAGGCGCTATCCTTTATTTCAATTCCCGGCGCAGCCAGTCCAACGCGGTTTGGGCCGACAGGGCCTTGATCTCCTCCCGGGAACCATGGAACCGGTAGTGGCGGGCCTCCACTCCTGCCGGCGCGGCCAGGCCGATCCAGACGGTGCCCACCGGCTTCTCCCCGGTGCCGCCGCTGGGCCCGGCAATGCCGGTCACCGCCAGCCCCAGGGGGGTGTGGAACATCTCCTTGACCCCCAGGGCCATGGCCCGGGCCGTGGCCCCGCTCACCGCCCCTTCCTGGGCCAGGGTCTCCCCGGGGACCCGGAGCAGGTCCATCTTCGCCTGATTGCCGTAGGTCACCACCCCGCCCAGAAAATAATCGGAAGACCCGGGCACGTTGGTGAGCCGGTGGCCGATGAGGCCGCCGGTGCAGGACTCGGCCACCGCCAGGGTTAGGCCCTGGTCCCGGAGGCGCCGGCCCACCAGTTCCTCCAGAGGCACCATACCCGGCCCCAACAGCGCTTCCCCCACTTCCCGGCCCAGGGCCCCGGTGAGCCGGTCCAGATTGTCCTCCAAGGCCGCGGGGTCCGGCCCCCGCACGGTCATGGTGAGATGATTCTCCGGGAAGTTGGGGTAAAATCCCACGCTCACGCCCTCTTGCCACTCCTCCAGGCGGTTGACCGCCTCTTGGAGCTGGGTCTCGGACATGCCGAAAAGCCGCAGGGTGCGCTGCCGCATATACTCCCCGCCGCCCGCCCAGCCCGCCAGAAAGGGGAGCACAAAGGCATCAAACAGGCCCTGCATCTCCCGGGGCACGCCGGGCAGGAAGAAGAGCCAGGCATCCTGATGCTTCAGGGAAAAGCCGCAGGCCGCGCCCCCGGGGTCCAGCACCAAAGCCCCCTCCGGGATCACGGCCAGCCGGGCGTAACGCTCCTCCCAGGGGAGACCGCGCTCCTCCAAGCAGCGGCGGATGCGGGCCAATAAAGCCTCATCCTCAAAGAGCCGCAACTTCAAGGCCTGGGCCGCGGCGGCCACGGTGATGTCGTCATCCGTGGGCCCCAGCCCCCCGGTGATAATGATGAACTGGGAGCGGGCCAGGCTCCGGGCCAATTGCTCCTGAAACAGGGGGGCCTTGTCCCCCAGGACGGTGATGCTCTGCACCTCCAGCCCGGCCTCGTGGAGGCGCTGCGCCGCGTAACGGGCGTTAAAATCCGCCACCTGCCCGGTGATCAACTCCGTGCCGGTGGTGATGATTTCTCCTTGCATCATAATAGCCGGTGGTCTGCCAAAATGGTGCGTGAAACGCACCCTACATTAATCTCATTCTCGTTCCCAAGCTGTGCTTGGGAATGCCATACCACCAAGCTTAGCTTGGCGTCCAATTTCGTTCCCAAGTACAACTTGGGAACGAGGCAACTTCTTTGGCTGAAAGCTGACAGCTCTCTCTATCCCCTTCCCCCAAAAATCATGATCACCGCCAACACCCCCCGGGCCAGCAGGCCCGCGGCCAGGTCATCCAGGACCACCCCCCAGCCGCCCGGAAGCCGCTCCCAATACTTTACAGGGAAAGGTTTCCAAATATCAAATAATCTGAAGAGGACGAACCCGATTAAAATCCATTGCCACTTAACCGGCGTCCAGGCCAGGGCGACCAGCAGGCCCGCCACTTCGTCCACCACAATGGCGGGGTGGTCCTTCCGCCCCAGATACTCCTGGGCCGGACCCGCAGCCCACAGGGCCATAACCAGGAGGGCCGCCACCCCCAGGCCATAACCCCAGGGGCCCGACTGCGCCAGCAGCCACCACAAGGGCACGGCCGCCAGGGTCCCCCAGGTGCCGGGCATGAAGGGCAAAAAGCCCACTCCCCCCCAGGTGGCCACCGCCAGGATGAGCCGCCGCCGCCCGTGGTTGGGGTCTTGGCTGAGCCGGTCTCTTTCTCTACTTAACATGTCAAAAATACACAGATTTAGAGTGGTTGTCAACAACTCCCCGGCCCCATTTTCTCCAGGGTTTACCGGTTCCGGGGCGCGGTAATCAGTAATGGTCAGCTATAGGAAATAGAGCCTGGTTTTTCTTTGGATTGTGGAGGGTTAGGTACCCCTTTTCTGTCTCATCGGCTCTTTGATGTCAAGCGGTTTTTGCTGGAGCCCGCCTTTCCGGGACCGCGACAACGGGGATGGAGAACTTGATTGGACGCCGGGTCGCTTATCTTTCCCGGGACCCAGCCCGGCCTAGAGCGCCAGGTCAGGCCTGGGGATAGGCCATCTTATAGGGATCGACCAGGCGGTCGAAATCCGCGCCGGAGATGTAGCCCAACTGCAGCGCGGCTTCCTTGAGGGTCAGCCCCCGGGCGTGGGCCACGTGGGCGATTTGGGCCGCCTTATCATAGCCGATCACCGGGGTCAGCGCGGTCACCAGCATCAAGGAGCGGTGCAGAAAGGCGTCGATCTGCTGCCGGTCGGGTTCCAGCCCCTTCACCAGAAAATCGGTGAAGTTACAACAACCGTCGGCCAGCATCTTCAGGGACTGGAGTACGTTAAAGATCAGCAGGGGCTTGTAGACGTTCAGCTCCAGGTGGCCGCCGGCCCCGGCAAAGGCCACCGCCGCGTCGTAACCCATAACCTGCACGGCCGCCATGGCCAGGGCCTCGCATTGGGTGGGGTTGACCTTGCCGGGCATGATGGTGGAGCCCGGCTCATTGGCGGGCAGCTCCAGTTCGTGGAGCCCGGCCCGGGGGCCGCTGCCCAGGAGCCGGATGTCGTTGGCGATTTTGTACAGGGATACGGCCAGGGTCTTTAACACGGCACTGGCCATGACCAGGGCGTCGTGCGCGCCCATGACCGCAAACTTGTTGGCCGCGGGGACAAAGGGCAGGCCGGTGAGCGCGGCGATCTGTCCCACGGCCAGGGCCTCGAAGCCCTGGGGCGCGTTGAGGCCCGTGCCCACCGCGGTGCCGCCCAGGGCCAGCCGGTAGAGGCCGGGCAGGGCTCCCTCGATCCTCTCCAGGTTGTCGTCCAGCATGCCCACGTAGCCGGAAAACTCCTGGCCCAGGGTGAGGGGCACCGCGTCCATCATATGCGTCCGGCCGATCTTGACCAGGTCCGCCCAGCTCTTGGCCTTCTCGTCCAGGGCCGCCCGCAGTCTCTTGACCTGGGGAATAAGGCGGGCATGGATGGCTGCCACCGCGGCCAGGTGCATGGCCGTGGGAAAGGCGTCGTTGGAGGATTGGCTCAGGTTGACGTGATCGTTGGGGTGAACCGGGTCCTTGCTCCCCAGGACTCCGCCCGCCAGCTCAATGGCCCGGTTGGCGATGACTTCGTTGACGTTCATGTTGGCCTGGGAGCCGCTCCCCGTCATCCAGACGTGCAGAGGGAAATTGCCGTCCAGCTTCCCTTCAAGGACCTCCTCCGCGACCAGGATGATCAACCCGGCTTTATCTGCGGGGAGCTTGCCCAATTCCCGGTTGGCCAGGGCCGCGGCCTTTTTCACCAGGGCCAGGGCCCGGATTACCTCCAGGGGCATCAGGTCTTCGCCGATGGCAAAATGGACCAGGGACCGCTGGGTCCCCGCGCCCCAATAGCGGTCCGCCGGGACGTCGATTTCGCCCAGGCTGTCGCTTTCCCGTCTCATGCCAGGTTCAGGAACCATGAGGCTATCTCCCTCTAAGATTGCCATTACGCCAATTCCCTATCAAAGGTATATTTCCCGTAGGGGCGAACCTGGTGTTCGCCCTGGACGTGGTGGGCGAACACCAGGTTCGCCCCTACTACAATTTGGTTCCTTTTAACTGCAACTTAGTATTACTCGCTATCCGGGCATTTGATCTCGGCCGGCTCGGTCAAATGCCCCAGCTTCTCCGTAAGTTTGGTGTTCTCTGAGTAATCCACCGGGCAGGCGATGACGGAGACCGTGTCCTCGGCCAGGGCGTGCTTGAGGGTCGGCAGCAGTTCCTCGGCCGCGCTGATGAAGTAGCCCTTAGCCCCGAAGCTCTCCGCGTACTTGACGAAATCGGGGTTGCCGAAGTCCACGTGGGAAGAGC